>WNFC01009519.1_pt1 | contig 24128 bp, 20 predicted proteins | sample 5400541 | NCBI WGS metagenome assembly WNFC01 (sample SAMN13153342, study PRJNA577476) | soil metagenome | isolation source: 120 cm saprolite under Douglas fir tree site 2 hole 2 replicate 1 | place: USA:California | collected 2015-04-18
GCTTGCCGGACCCGCGCCGTCTGGAAGTACCAGCGCGTCCCGTCGTTGTCAGGGCTGCTCCCACCTCCCCGTGCATCTCCACGGATCGGCTGCCCTCAGCTTCACCGGCCTGCTGCGACAGGCCAGCGGCGGGGGTCTTCCACCCCCGCCCGGTTAACAGCGGCGCCTCGTGGCGCACCTCGATCTTGTTCCACTTGGAGGTGCCCGGCGGGAAATGGCAGCAGGTGATCTCCAGCCCCGTCTCGGCGGCCAGCGCGGCCAGCCCGGCCTTCCAGGCACGGGTGCGGTACCCGTTGGAGCCGCCCGCATCCGCGGTGATCAGCAGCCGCCGCGCACCGGGGTGATCGGCGCTGCCCCGGGCGCTCCACCAGCGGCGGATGGACTCCACGGCGAACGCGGCGGTGTCATGGCCGGTGCCGACGCTCACCCACCCGGTGTTCGCGGCCAGGTCATAGATCCCGTACGGGATCGCCTTATCCGGGCCGGGGAAGTCATGGTCGCGGACCCTGGCCGGGTCCCCCTTGGGCCGCCACTGGCGGCCGCCGTTCCCATACTCCCCGACCTGCTCCTTCTTCTTGGTGTCCACGCTGATCACCGGGTCGCCGGGGCCCTGGTGCGCCCGGGCCTGCTCGTTGATGTAGCGCTATGCCGCCTGGTTATCTGGGGCCTGCGACCAGGTTTCTGCCGTCTTCCCAGCTCAGTCTGTGGCGGACGCGTCTGTCAAAGAAGCAGCGACGAAGAGGCATGCGGGGGCGCAGCATCAGGGCGAGCACATGTCCGCTCATGGCCAGGCAGGGAAAGACGCTGAGTCATCGCCCATAGAGAGCGGACGTCACACCCATCGCGGACGCGCCCCAGATAACCCGTCTGCGACGAGCCGAGAACCGGACAAAACGGCACTGTCACCTTCCGTTGCGGACGCCTGATCGCGACCCCGGATAAGACGTCGGCATAGCGGTACTTATGCCGACTGCGGGATTATGCCGACCTTGGGCCTGGGCGGTGATGTTCCTGCTGTTCAGGCATCGTGTGGCGCGGCCGCCAGGTCGGCATAATCTGGGCGCCTTAGATGCGCTCGAGGAAGGCGAGCAGGGGGTCGGGGGGACGGTAGCGGCCGGGCGTGACGCGCGGAGGCGTGGTGCGGGCGAGGGCACGCTGCTTGATGGCGAGGTCGGCGTGCAGGTAAATCTGGGCGGTGCCGAGCTGCTGGTGACCGAGCCACAGCGCGATCACGGACAGGTCCGTCCCTGCTTCGCGTAGCTGCATGGCGCAGCTGTGCCGTAGCACGTGGGGGGTTAGACGTTTGTGCCGCAGGGACGGGCAGCGCTGCGCAGCCAGGCCGGCGTACTTGTCGAGGCGGTGTTGCACGGCGTCGCGGCTGAGCCGGGTTCCGCGCCGGGTGGGGAACAGCGGGCCGGCCGGCCGGGCGGCCCGTTCGGTCATCCAGGCGCGGAGTACCGAGACGGCCTGCGGGGTCAGCGGGGTGACCCGCTCCTTCCTGCCCTTGCCGTGGCAGCGCAGGTGCGGGCCGGCGCGGAGGTGGACGTCCTGGCAGGTGAGCGCGGTGAGCTCGCTGACGCGCAGGCCGGTGCAGACCGCGGTCAGCAGCAGGGCGTGGTCGCGCCGTCCTGTCCAGGTCGAGCGGTCGGGGCTGGCGAGCAGCGCCTCGATCTCTTCAAGGGTGAGGAAGGAGACCAGCGCGCGGTCGAACCGCTTGGCCGGGATGGCCAGCACCCGGGCGATGAGCTCGGCGTGCTCGGGGTGACGCAGCGCGGCGAAGCGGAACAGGGCGCGGATGGCGGTCAGCCGGGCGTTGCGGGTCCGCGCGCTGGCCCCCCGCTGCCGCTGGATGTGCTCCAGGAACGCGCCGATGCAGGGCGCGCCGAGATCTTCGAAGTCCAGCTGGTGAGGCTGCTTGCCGCAGCGGGCGCTGGCGAAGGCGATCAGCAGCCGCAGTCCGTCGCGGTAGGCGGCGACCGTGTGCGGGCTGGCCTGGCGCTGGGCGATGAGCCGTTCGGTGAAGAATGCCTGCAGGGTGGGGGCGAGCGCGGTCACGGCAGCTCCCCGAGGGCCTGGCCGAGCCGGCCGGCTGCCACGGCTAGCAGCTCGGGGGCGGCCGACAGGTACCAGTAGGTCGAGGACGGGCTGGCGTGGCCCATGTAGGCCGACAGGGCCGGCAGCCGGGCGTCCACGTCGTCGCCGGCCTGGTACCAGTCGGGCAGGGTGGCGACGGCGAAGGAGTGGCGCAGCGCGTGCGGGCGGAGCCGGCTGCCTGGCGGGCCTGCCGGGACGTCGGCGCGCCGCGCCAGGCTGAGCAGGGTCCTGCGGATGTCGGAGTAGACGAGGCGGGTGCCCCTGGTAGACACGAAGAAGACGCCCGGGTGCCGGGGCGCCGGGCAGAGCCGGTCACGGGTGCTGGCGTAGGCGGCCAGGGCGCTGGCGGTGCTGTCGTGCAGCGGAAGCTCGCGGGATTTGTCCCATTTGGAGTTGCGGACGAGCAGAAGCCCGGCGGCGACGTCGACATCACCGCGGCCGAGCCGGATCGCCTCGCCCACGCGCAGGCCGGCGGATGCCAGCAGCCCGGGGAGGGTGGTGTAGGTGGCGGCCCGCAGCGGGGGCGTGAGCGTCCCGGCGGCCGTCATGAGGCTGGCGAGCGCATCCTCGCTGAGCAGGTAGGGAGTGGCACGCTCAGCGCAGCGGGGAAGCAGCCCGGCCGGGGGTACCTGGGTTCGCGGATCTAGGGCCGTCAGGTAGGCGGCGAAGCCGCGGGCCACCGCCAGCCGGGCCCGGTGCCAGTCCGGGCTGGTGCCGGCCGGCGATGTCGCCCAGGCCAGCGCGAGCTCGGTCGTGACCGTGGCCACCCCCGCCTCCTCCAGGTAGGCGGCGAACTGGGCGAGCAGCCGGGGATGACGTTCCAGCTTGAACCCGAGCGCGCGGCGGATAGCGATGTAGTCCGCCGCGGCCTGACGCAGGCGGCTCATGCCGCACCCCCGGGCCAGCGCCGGGCGGCAAGACGCAATGCCGCCGGGCTTGGCCTGGCATACAGCGCTGTGACCGCCCGGCGCCGCTGCCGCAACACCGCGCCGACCTCGAACAACGAGCCGCCGGCCTGCAGCATCTGGGTCGCCGCGGAGTGCCGCAGCCGGTGAGCGCCGATGCCGGGCATCCCGGCCCGGGCGGCCACGCGGCGGACCGTGGCCGTGACCGCGTCGGCGGACATCCCGGCGTGCGGGGCCCGTGCCCGCAGGAACAGCGCCCGGCTGCTGCCGCGGGGCCTGCCCCGATGGCAGTAGCCGGCCAGAGCCTGGCCGACATCCACGGGGATCGGCAGCCGCTCCCGCCGGTCTCCCTTGCCCGGGACGGTGAGCTCACCAGCGCGCCAGTCCACGTCGCCGAGCTGGAGCGCGGCGACTTCCCCGGCCCGCATGCCCAGCCGTGCCATCACGGTCACCAGGGCGTAATCACGGCGTCCCAGCGCGGTCCGCCTGTCGAAGCCCGACAGCAGCCGCGCCACCTCACCAGCCGCCAGGCCCCGCGGCGGGGTGCTGGCGCCCCAGCCGGGTACCGACAGCACCGCAGGCGCCAGCTGGCCCGCGATGTGCCCCTCCACGTGCAGATAGCGCAGCAGCGACCGCAGCCCGGTCACCACACGCCTGGCCGATGCCACGCTGCCCCGCTGGTGCTCCCCGGCCACGAACGCCGTCACCTCCCCGGCGGTCAGCTGCGCCAGGTTCAGCTCACCCCCGCAATCCCTGTGCCGCCAGGTCAGGAACCGCCGGGCCACCCCCAGATAGGACGAGATGCTGGGGTCAGCAAGCGCTCGTTCCCCCGCCAGATAGGCGCCATAGGCGGCCAGCAGCCGCTCCACCGGGGTCGCCGCCACCGTCGGCGCCGACAGGAGCGGAGCCGCCCCGATGCCGTGCAGATGATCGAGAAGCGGGCCCAGCGACAGCCGGGCACGGCAGCCGGCCGCGCGCCGCTCGGACACGAACTCCCTGGCCCGAGGCCACGTCATCGCCTCCGCGCCCAGCCCCCGGGCAGCCAGCCACGAACTCAGCTGCGCCATCACGCGCAGATGCCGCGCGGCCGAGGCGCGGGTGTAACCCTGCTCCAGCAGCTTCCGGCTAAAACCGCGAGCGTAGCCCTGCAGCGGGCCTTCCACCCGCGGCATTGATGATCTGCTCACAATTGATCTCCTCTCCGGATCGTCCGATCTTGGAAAGGAGTCTCGATCAAGCAAGCCCCGGGCACGAGCCCCCAGATCAGCCAGCCCGATTATGCCGACCTGGCGGCCGCGCCACACGATGCCTGAACAGCAGGAACATCACCGCCCAGGCCCAAGGTCGGCATAATCCCGCAGTCGGCATAAGTACCGGAACTGGGCATCCCGGTCCGGGTGCTGCTTTCCCTCGATGGTCTTGGCGTTGCCCTGCAGGCTGAACCCCTGCTCGCGGAGCAGGTCCCGGACGGTGTCCGCGGACACCTGGTGGTCCTGGCGGGTCAGCTCGGCAGCCAGCGTGCGGGTCGACCTGACCGTCCACCGCAGCGGCGACATCGGGTCCCCCCGCTCCTCCGGCCCGACCAGGGCCAGCAGCGCCGGGACCAGCCCCGGATCCACCTCAGCGGCCCGCTTGCGGCCCCCGCCCGCCCGGCGCGCCCGGCCCAGCGGCTCCGCCCCGGACTCCAGCTCCGAGACGCCCAGCGACACCGTGCCCTCGCGCACCCCCGCCGCCAGGGCGACCAGCCGGATCCCGCCATGGCCCAGCGCGCGGGCCCCGGCCCCCATCAGCAGCCGCCGCTGCCGCTCATCCAGATGCGGGAAGATCGACCCGAACTTCGCCGCCAGCATCTCCCGGGTAACCTCCATAGCGCCCATACCACACTAATATGCCGGAAACCCGGAACAGGCGAGTTATTTTGCCGCGCGCCACATCCATATGGATGGGGGCGGGCCGCGTCTGGACCGGTGACTGGCACCCGACGGGGGCACGGGCCGAAATCTGGGCGACACGCGCCGGATGTCCCGGTCCTGCCGCTGGCGGGCGAACAGACTTGGACCATGCATCACCATGACAACCCCCGGTGGGCATGGAAGCTCGCGGAAATCCAGGGGACCCGCGAATGACGGCACCGGGTTTGAGCTTCGGCGAACGGCCGTCCGGGCGCGCTGCGGGATTCGGGGCTTCAGGGGACGGTCATGATCTCGCGGACCTGGACCTGCCGGGCCAGGACGCGCCGCGCCTGCCGGGCTTGGGCGGCGTTCGGGACCGGATCGGCGTGTGGCGCGCGCTGCTCGACCGGCCGCTGACGTCCTATTACCTCGTCCTGGGCATCACCACGCTGCTGCTCGGGCTCGGCCTGGTCATGGTGCAGTCCACGGCGTCGGTGGCCGACCTGGCCGCGGGGCTTTCGCCGTACTCCGACTTCAAGAAGCAACTCCTCGGCGCCGCCATCGGCCTGCCGCTGATGTGGGTGGCGGCGCGCTCGTCGCCGCGGCTGTTCCGGGCTTTCGCCTACCCGCTGCTCGCGGTCTCCGTGGTCGGGCTCTGCCTCACGCTCATCCACGGCGTCGGCGTCTCGCAGAACGGCGCGGCGCGGTGGATCTCCCTCGGCGGGCAGCAGGTCCAGCCATCGGAGATAGCCAAGCTCGCCCTGGCGGTATGGGGCGCCGACCTGCTGGCCCGCAAGGAGAAGCTGGGTCAGCTGGCCGACTGGCGGCACATGCTGGTGCCGCTGATGCCGGGTACCGGCGTCCTGTGCCTGCTCGTGATGACGGGCGATGACCTGGGTACCACGTTCATCCTGCTGATAATCTTCCTCGCCCTGCTCTGGGTCATCGGCACGCCTGGGCGCGTGTTCGGCGGCATCCTGGTCCTGATGACCCTGGCGATGGTGCTCATGATCGTCTCGGCGAAATACCGTTTCGATCGCATGATCGGCTACCTCAACCCGCAGGGCGGTGCCACCGGCGCCAACATGCAGAACATCCAGGGCAAGTACGCCATCGGCAGCGGTGGCATCTTCGGCGTGGGCCTCGGCGCCAGCCGGGAGAAATGGGGCTGGGTTCCGGAATCCACGAGCGACTTCATCTTCGCCATCATCGGCGAGGAACTCGGGCTCGTCGGCACGCTGTGCGTGACCATGCTCTACGGCGGGCTGGCCTTCGCCGGGCTCAGGATCGCCAGGCGCGTGCCCGACCTGTTCTGCCGCCTGGCCGCGACCGCCATCACGGCGTGGATCGTCGTGCAGGCCGTGGTGAACATCGGCGCGGTGATCGGCGTCCTGCCCATCACCGGGGTGCCGCTGCCGCTCGTCTCCGCCGGACTGTCATCCTTGCTGGTGACCTTGGTCGCGCTCGGCATGCTGATGTCGTTCGCCCGGCTTGAACCCGGCGCCCGCGAGGCTTTGGCCGCACGTGGCCCCGGCTGGCCGCTGCGCGTTCTAAGCTGGCTCGGTCTAGCAAAGCGCCGACGATAAAGCGGCAGCAGTTCAGGGACGAGGCATGAGGGTACTGCTTGCCGGCGGCGGGTCCGCCGGTCACATCGAACCAGCTCTGGCGCTGGCGGACGCCCTGCGTCGTATCGACCCCGGCGCCGAAGTGACCTGCCTGGGCACGGAACGCGGCCTGGAGACCCGGCTGATCCCGCTGCGCGGGTACCCGCTGGAGCTCATCCCCGCGGTCCCGATGCCCAGATCCGTGACGCCCAAGCTGCTCACGGTGCCCGGTCGGCTGGCCGGCGCCGTCAACGCCGCCGCCGCCGCGATCGACCGGACCAGGGCCCAGGTGCTCGTCGGGTTCGGCGGATACGTCGCGACGCCGGCATACCTCGCGGCCAGACGGCGCAAGATCCCGATCGTCGTGCACGAGGCGAACCCCAAGCCAGGGCTGGCCAACCGGATCGGTGCCAGGTTCACCAAGCACGTTTTCACCGGTCATCCGGATGCCCAGCTCAGGAACGGCAAGTACATCGGCATCCCGATCAGGCGCGAGATCGCCGAGCTTGACCGGCTGGGGCTCGGCGACAAGGCGCGCACGCACTTCGGCCTCCGTCCCGACCTGCCCGTGCTGCTGGTGACCGGCGGGTCGCAGGGTGCGCGTTCACTGAACGCCGCGGTGTTCGGGGCCGCCGAGTGGCTCCGCGATGCGGGCGTCCAGGTGCTGCACATCATCGGGCCGCGGAACGGCCACGAGGCCCCCGCTACGTCCTCCGGCGTGCCCTACGTGGCCACGCCCTACATCGACCGGATGGATCTCGCCTACGCGGCGGCGGACTTCGCGCTATGCCGGGCGGGCGCGATGACCTGCGCCGAGCTCACCGCCGTCGGCCTGCCGGCCGCCTACGTGCCGCTCCCGATCGGGAACGGCGAGCAGCGGCTGAACGCGCTGCCCATCGTGCAGCGGGGCGGCGGCATGCTGGTGGCCGACGACGAGTTGACCCCCGGGTGGATCCGCGACACCCTGCTGCCCGTGCTGATCAACATCGACCAGGTAGCGGACATGTCGGAGGCGGCCGCGTCGCTCGGGCGCGGCGATGCGGACCGTTGGCTGGCCGAGGCGGTCATCGAGATCGTGGATATGAAGGGCAGCGGTGGGACCCCAGATGCTCAAGAGCCTGATAACGCCGGCTGAGCCGGTCCCCGCCGTCCGGCTCGGACGGGTGCACTTCACCGGCATCGGCGGGGCGGGCATGTCGGGCATCGCGCGGATCATGCTGGCCCGGGGCATCCCCGTGTCCGGCAGCGACGCCAGGGGTTCGGCACTGCTCGATGAGCTGCTGGCGCTGGGCGCCAGCGTGCACGTGGGGCACGCGTCAGGCCACCTCGGCGGCCTCGGCCCCGGTGACACGCTGGTGGTGTCGAGTGCCATCCGCGCGGACAACCCGGAACTGACCGAGGCCACCCGGCGCGGGATGCGGGTGCTGCACCGGGCGGCGGCACTGGCCTCGGTCATGGCCGGACGGCGGGTGATCGCGGTGGCCGGGACGCACGGTAAGACCACTACGACCTCCATGCTCACCACGGTGCTCCGCGAGTGCGGCGCCGATCCCGGCTACGTCATCGGCGGGATCCTCACCGAAACCGGGCTCGGCGCCGAGGACGGCGCCGGCATGGACTTCATCGCCGAGGCGGACGAGAGCGACGGATCGTTCCTGCTGCTGTCGCCCGACGTCGCGATCATCACCAACGTCGAGGCCGACCACCTAGACAACTACGCGAGCCTGGCGGACATCGAGGCCGCGTTCACCACGTTCGCCCAGCGGGTCACCGGCATGGTGCTGACCTGCGCGGATGACCCGGGCGCGGAGGCCATAGCGGCACGCCTGGATCCCGTGCGCGTCCGCCGGTACGGCGAGTCACCGCATGCCGACTACCGGCTCATGGACGTCAGGTCCCGGGGAATGGCGATCAGCTTCACGGTAGCGGCTGACCGAGGTCCGTTCGGTGAAATTCTCTCCCAGATGACGGTGGACGTCCCGGGTCATCACAACGCGCTGAACGCCACCGTCGCCTTCGCCGCGGCCGTCGAGCTTGGCTTCGCGCCGCCCCGGGTGGCGGCGGCCCTCGCGGGCTACCGGGGCGCGCGGCGCCGGATGGAGCTCAAGGGCGAGGCGCGCGGGGTGCGGGTGCTCGACAGTTACGCGCACCACCCGACCGAGCTCGCCGCCGACCTGCGGGCGGCCAGGGACATTGCGGTCGGCACCACTCAGGGCCGGGTCATCGCCATTTTCCAGCCGCACCTGTTCAGCCGGACGAGGATCTTCGCGGGCGAGTTCGGCGCCGCGCTCGGGCTGGCCGACGAGGCTATCGTGCTCGACGTCTACGCCGCCCGGGAAGACCCGGAACCCGGCGTGACCGGCCAGCTCGTCGCGGACGCCGTCCCCGGCGGGCGCGCCCGGTTCGTGCCGGACCAGGACCGGGTCGCCGCCGTGATCGACGCCATCGCCGAGCCTGGCGATCTGGTGCTGACCATGGGGGCTGGGGATATCACCGCGCTCGGGCCCCGGCTGGTCGAGACCCTCCGGGGGCCGCGCGAGTGACCGGACCCAGCGGGACATTCCGGGACGGCGAGGCCTCCCCCCATGAAGCCGCTGGTGACAGCCCGACTTCTGGTGTTAATGCGGTATCTGACGGTGCTCTGATCCCCGACGGCACCGTGATCCCCGACGGCACCGTGATCCTCGACGGCACCGTGATCCTCGACGGCACCGTGATCCTCGACGGCACCGTGATCCTCGACGGCACCGCGCCCTCCGGCGACCGGCCGGCGCGCCAACCGCGGGCCCGGACCTCGAAACGGCGCCGCGGGTGGCGCGCGGCGTTCTTCGCCCTGGTGGTGGCGGGCATCATCGGAGCTGCGGCCTGGGTCCTGTTCGGCTCGCGGCTGCTTGTCGTCCGTTCCGTGATCGTCACTGGCACGCACCTGGTGCCGAGATCCGAGGTCCTCGCGGCGGCCGGCGTCCAGCCGGGCACGCCGCTGATCCGCGTGAACACCGCCCAGGTCGCGGCGCGGATCGACACGATCAGGCAGGTGCAGGGCGCGCGGGTCACCAGGTCCTGGCCGGACCGGGTGGTCATCGCGGTGCGGGAGCGGACGCCGGCGCTGGCCCTGCCGGCGCCGGGCGGCGGGTACGACCTAGTGGACGCGGACGGCGTGGTGGTGCGGTGGGCCGCGCGCCGTCCTGCGGATCTGCCGCTCTATCCCACCGTGGCCCCTCTCGCCTCGCTGCGCGGCGATCCGGACCTGGCCGCCGCCGCCGCCGTCCTCGGCGAACTTCCCGCGCGGTTGCGGCATTCGGTAGATTCGGTCACCGCGCCGAGCCCGGATCAGGTGACGTTGCGGTTGTCCGGCGGGATAACGGTGCTCTGGGGCGGCACCGACCGGGCGGGGGCCAAGGCACAGGAACTCACCGTTCTCATGCGGACTCACGGGAATTACTACGACGTGAGCGCACAGGGAACCGTGCTGACCAAGTGATGTGCCCCGATGCCCAAGACTCGCCGATCCGCGACACGCTGACCGGTTCTCGCGTGGTTAGTTGACCCGGGTGCCGTCCGACCCTACTGTCCGTATCAATCGTGCGGACGGTAAAAACTCTAAATCTTAACCTGAAGGTGAAACCTGATGGTGACGGAACATGCCCTGGCGGTGAATTCCGCGTCACCGAAACAAGGCGGAGGTTTCCCGAGCCCAGGGCCATGATCGGCGGGAATTGACCCCCGCCGGGGTGGCACAGGTAAAACGAGCGGAAAGGTACCTCCTCGTGGCAGCACCGCAGAACTATCTGGCGGTTATCAAGGTCGTCGGAATCGGCGGTGGCGGCGTCAACGCCGTCAATCGCATGATCGAAGAGGGACTCAAGGGCGTCGAGTTCATCGCGATCAACACTGACGCGCAGGCGCTGCTCATGAGCGACGCCGACGTCAAGCTCGATGTCGGCCGCGAACTCACCAGGGGACTGGGCGCAGGCGCTAACCCCGATGTCGGTAACAAGGCCGCCGAGGATCACCGTGAGGAGATCGAGGAGGTGCTCAAGGGCGCCGACATGGTCTTCGTCACGGCCGGCGAGGGTGGCGGCACCGGCACCGGCGGCGCGCCAGTGGTCGCGAGCGTGGCGCGGTCGCTCGGCGCGCTGACGATCGGCGTGGTGACCAGGCCGTTCGGCTTCGAGGGCAAGCGCCGCATCGTGCAGGCCGAAATCGGCATCGAGAAGCTGCGCAGCGAGGTCGACACGCTGATCGTCATCCCGAACGACCGCCTGCTTTCGATCTCGGACCGGCACGTGAGCGTCCTGGACGCGTTCAAGGCCGCGGACCAGGTGCTGCTCTCCGGTGTGCAGGGAATCACCGACCTGATCACCACGCCCGGGCTGATCAACCTCGACTTCGCCGACGTGAAGTCGGTCATGTCCGGCGCGGGCTCGGCGCTGATGGGCACCGGCTCCTCGCGCGGCGACGACCGCGCGGTCGCGGCGGCCGAGATGGCGATCTCAAGCCCGCTGCTCGAGGCGAGCATCGACGGCGCGCACGGTGTGCTCCTTTCCATCCAGGGCGGTTCTGATCTCGGCTTGTTCGAGATCAACGAGGCCGCTCAGCTCGTCTCCAACTCCGCCGCAGTCGACGCGAACATCATCTTCGGCGCGGTCATCGACGACGCCCTCGGCGACGAGGTCCGGGTGACGGTCATCGCCGCCGGCCTGGACGAGAACCGGACCGGCCGGGGTACGGGCGGCAGCAGAGCCAGCGGCGCCGATTCCGGTGGCTCCTCCTTCAGCAACGGATCAAGCGGCCCGGCGTTCGGTGGCTCGGTGTCCGCCAGCCCAAGCTCGGGCAGCCTCGGCTCCGCCCGGCCAGGCGCCGACAGCGCGGCCGGCTTCACCGGGACCGCCGACCCTGGGTCCTCTGGTGCCGTGGCGCCCCGGCACGCGTACGCCGCTCCAGATCCCGGCGCGGCCCCGGCCGAGGTCGGCCACGCCAGCAGCGACGCGTTCGGCGCCGGCCACACGCTGGCCGCGCCCGGCAGCAACGGAACCGTCCCGGCCGCCGCCCCCGGCACCGATTTCGCCTCGGCCTCCGGATCCGCCCATGACTCTATTCTTAGCGCGCCGGTACCGGACGACGGGCTCGCGGCGTCAGCCAGCCTGCCCGCCGAGGCCAGCCCGGCCCCGACACCGGCCCCCGCCCCGGTCAGCGCCGCGGCCCACGAGCTACCAAGGCAGGAACCGGCCTGGCCGGACCGAGTCGCCGTGGCCGCGGAGGGCGCTGACTCCTCTTCCTACCGGTCGGCGCACGCCGAGGGGGCCGCGAAGGCCTTCGACGTGGCCACTACCCGCCGTCGGCCCGTCGTCTTCGAGGAAGACGACGACCTGGATGTTCCTGACTTCCTCAAGTGACCGAACCTGGTCGGCGGGAAGAGCTCGCCCTACGGCTGGCCGAAGTCCGGCGCCGCATCGCCAAGGCGTGTGAGGCGGTCGGCAGGGACGTCAGCGAGCTGACCCTGATCGCGGTGACGAAGACCAGGCCGGCCTCTGACGTGCGGCTGCTGAGCGAACTCGGCGTCACCGACATAGGGGAGAACCGCGACGCTGAGGCGGCGCCGAAGGCCGCCCAGTGCGCCGACCTGGACCTCACCTGGCACTTCATCGGACAGCTGCAGACGAACAAGGCCGCCAGCGTGGTGCGCTACGCCAGCGTCGTGCACTCGGTGGACCGGCCGCGGCTGATCCGTGCGCTGGGCCGAGCCGCACGCGGGGCCGGGCGGGTGATCGAGTGCCTGATCGAGGTGAGCCTCGACGGCGACCCGGCCCGCGGCGGGGCGATAGCGGGTGAGGTCCCCGCCTTGGCCGAGACGCTGGCGGCCGAGGAGGGCCTGGTCCTCGGCGGCGTGATGGCCATCGCCCCGCTCGCCATGGCGCCCGCCGACGCGTTCGCGCGGCTGCTCGCCAGCGCCGCGGCCGTGCGTGCGGTCAGGCCGGCCGCCACGGTGGTCTCGGCCGGCATGAGCGGCGATCTTGAGGCGGCCATCGAAGCCGGCGCGACACACCTGCGCATCGGTACGGCGTTGCTCGGCGATCGCAGGCCCCGTGTCAGGTAGTGTCCCACGCGTGAGGCCGGAACGGCTGGCGAAAACGGGTACAGGCTGGGAGGACTGAAGGATGGCCAGTGCCATGCGGAAGATGGCGGTCTACCTAGGCCTCGTAGAGGACGACCACCGCTACCAGGACAAGTACGACTCCTACGGCGAGTACGAGGAGTACGACGACCAGGCGGACGTGCCCGAGCAGGCCGAAGAGGCTGAACCGCGTGCTGGCCGGGACGACTACGTGGGCTATCAGGCCGCCGACTGGCGCGCCGACCAAGTGTCACAGACGACCGATCTCGCACGGATTACGACACTGCATCCTCGCACTTACAATGAAGCGCGTACCATTGGGGAACACTTCCGCGAAGGCACTCCGGTGATCATGAACCTGACCGAGATGGTCGATAGCGACGCCAAACGTCTCGTCGACTTCGCGGCTGGCCTGATCTTCGGCCTGCGCGGGAGCATTGAGCGTGTGACGAACAAGGTCTTCCTGCTGTCCCCCGCGAACGTCGAGGTGACAGCGGAGGACAAGGCTCGCATAGCAGAGCGCGGCTTCTTCAACCAGAGCTAGCCAGCAAGCAGTGGTGACGTGACGCTGATCAGTAACGGGGCCGGGAGAGCCGGCGCCATGGATAAGGTGGATGTGTGCAGTATCTGAGGGAAGTCCTCACTTATGTGCTGACGATCTACCTTGTGGTCCTGATCGGCCGGATGATCCTTGGCTGGGTGCAGGTTTTCGCCCGCGACTGGCGTCCGTCAGGCATACTGTTGGTGATCGCCGAGGGTATCTTCACGGTCACAGACCCGCCCCTGAAACTCCTGCGCCGCTTCATCCCGACCCTCCGGCTCGGTATGGTAGCCCTGGATCTCAGCTTCATGGTTCTGTTCATCGTGATACTGATCCTGCTGCAAGTGGCTGTGCCGCGCCTTTGATTCAGGTACCGTCGTGAGGAACACGGTCCAAGTGCGCCGAGGAGACGAGATGCCGCTGACGCCCGCGGATGTGCGGAACAAGCAGTTCAGTACGACCAGGCGCCTGCGCGGTGGTAAGTCTGCGGTACCCGCGTTGAGCTCTCCGCTGTCGGACCCGAAGCAAGAGATGATGGCGCCCGAGCGCGAGCCCGAGCGCAGGCATCCCGAGCCGGTCATGATGGGCGGAATGCCGCACATCGAGGACAACATGGACACGGCCGCGCGCGTGCTCTCGCTCGCGCAGCAGACTGCCGACCAGGCCATCGCCGACGCCCGCCGGGAGGCCGACGAGACCCTGGGCCGCGCTCGCCGCGAGGCGGACGAGGTTCTCACCAAGGCCAGGCGCCAGGCGGAGCAGATCACCGGCGACGCGCGGGCCCGGGCGGAGAGCCTGGAGCGCGACGCGCAGGAGCGGCACCGTCAGGCCATGGGCTCGCTGGTCCAGACGCGCGAAGAGCTTGAGCGCCGCGTCGATGACCTGCGCGCGTTCGAGCGCGAGTACCGCAGCAGGCTGAAGGCCTACCTGGAAGGCCAGCTGCGCGACCTGGAGGCGGGTGTCACCGACAGCGGAACCTTCCCCACCATGGGTTCGGGGACGCAGCCGTCGATGCCACCCGCGCTCGCGCCGAGCGGCGCGCGTAACGGCGGTCAGGGCCCGGGCCAGTACGGCGTACCCGAGGTAGTGCAGCACTCCGGTGGCTTCCGCACGAGTGAGGGAGCGCCCTCGCGCGAGCGCCGGTAGGCAGTAGCTACTAGAAGGACCTGCGGGGACCGCTCTGGGAGAGAGAACGCATGTGATCCGCTTCAGTGCGTTTCTCGTTGTCGTCGCGGTCGGACTGCTGGTCGCGGGTGTGGTCACGAGCAAGCTTGGTCTCGTCTACATCGCGATCGGCGTGAGTGGCGTGGCCCTGCTAGCGCTGGGCATCGGTGCGGCCGTCAACTGGCGTGAGCTGGCTGGCAAGCCCAAGACGGCTGCATCCGAGGCCAGCGCGCAGGAGCCCGCTTCCGCCGGAGTCGGCTGGCCGGCCGCCGCCCAGTCCGGCCCGTCCGTGGCCGGTTATCTGCCAACCGAGCAGCCGCTGAGAGCCCAGCCCTCATCGCCCCGGCCCGTCACCGTCCAGCCCGCCGCGGTTCAGTCCCCCGCGGTCCAGCCAGTTGCCGCCCGGGCCGCCGCGGCCCGGGGGAGTAGTATCCCCCCAGCGGGCGACTTCCCCGGTTCTCGGCCCGTCACCCAGGCACCAGGCTCGCGCCCCGCGGACGCACAGCGTCCCCCGGCCGACGCACAGCGTCCCCCGGCCGCGTTCACCTCGCATCCGGAGGCCCCCGGTGTCTGGGAGTGGCGCGGCGAATCGACCACGGGCACGCCCCAGGCTCCCGCCACCCCGAAGCCCACTCAGGCGCCCCTGCCTCCCGCCACCGAGGCGCGCCCGTTCCCGGCTGCCCAGAAGCCCGCCCAGGCACCCGCGCCCCCCGCGCCGTCCCAGCCCCCCGCGCCGTCCCAGCCCCCCGCGTCATCCAAGCCCGCCGGGACGCCAGCTCCCTCCGCCAGCGCAGACGCCGCTGAACCTCCCCATGCCGCCGAGCGCAAGCAGTCGCCGGATACCCCGCCGCCCGCAGACGCCCAGGACCAGCCGTCCACCCAAGTCCAGCAGCCCGCAAAGGACCAGCCAGCCGCCCGAGACCAGCAGCCCGCAAAGGATCCGCCGGCTGCCCAGAACCAGGACGACGCCCAGAACCAGGACGACGCCAAGGCCGCCGCCAGCGCAATCGAGCCTGAGCCGGCCGCGGCCAGCGCCCCAGCAGTCAGCGCCCCAGCGGCCAGCGCCCCTGCGGCCACCGTCCTCGCGACCCCGAAGCCGAACGACCCCGAGCCCGCCGCTCCCGCTCCCGACCCCAACCTCGAAGTAACCGTCGTCCCCGGCGTTCCCAGGTATCACAACGCCCGCTGCATCCTCATCCGCTTCATGGGCGAGAACGACCTGGACAAGATGACGCTCGCCGCGGCCATGGAGGCCGGCTGCACCCCCTGCCGCGCCTGCCTCCCGGACCAGCCAGATAGGTCCCCGGAGTAACAGGCTCCAGATCAGGCGCGCGTGAGCCAGAACCGCAGGCCGAGTTCCGCGTCCCCGTGCTCCGGCACGTCCGCCGCCGGCACGTCAGGCCCGTAGTCCACGGCCAGCACCTCGCCGGCGATCAGCGCGGCGTGCTCGGTCAGCGCCGCGGCCACGTCCGGATCGCTGGCCGACCAGCGCAGCGAGATCCGGTCGGTGACGTCCAGGCCATCGTTCTTCCTGGCCTCCTGGACGAGCCGGATGACCTCGCGCGCGAGCCCCTCCCGGCGCAGTTCCGGGGTGACCGTGATGTCGATGGCGACGGTTTCGCCCGCGTCGGTGGCCACCGCCCAGCCCGCCCGGGGAGTCTGGGTCACGATCACCTCGTCCGCGCTCACCGGCACGGCCCCGTCGGAAACCCCGTCGACCGTCACCGGTACTGTCCCGCCTGCCAGCACCGCGGTGGCGATGTCCGCGGCCGGTACGGCGGCGATGGCGGCGGCCACCGCCGGTGTCAGGGTCCCGAACCGGCGGCCGAGGACGCGGAAGTTCGGCTTGACCGCGTAGTCGACAAGCTCACCGCTCAAGACGGAAAGCTCCGCGACGTTCAGCTCCGCTGCGACCAGTGATCGCAGTTCGGCGGGCAGGCCCTCGAAGCCGGGTGCCCCGATCAGCGCCCGGCCCAGTGGCTGCCTGGTGCGCACCGAAGCCCGCGACCGGGCCGACCGCCCCAGCTCGACCAGTCGCCGGGCCAGCGCCATCTGCGCCGACAGATCTGCGTCGATCAGCGAAGCATCCAAAGCGGGCCACGACGCCAGGTGCACGGACTCCGGCGCCCCGGCCCGCCTCAGCACGCCCCACACGTAGTCCGTCACGAACGGCACAAAAGGCGCCATCAGCAGCGTGAGCGTGGTCACGCACTCGTACAGCGTGGCGAACGCCGCCGCTCCGTCCGGGGACGCGGGCCCGTCCCAGAACCGCCGTCGCGACCTGCGCACGTACCAGTTGGACAGGTCGTCGATGAGCGTCGCCAGCCGCCGCCCGGCGGCCGCCGTGTCGAAGGACTCGAGCGAGGCAGTGACATCCCGGACGACCGAATGCAGCTCGCTGAGCATCCACCGGTCGATCAGCGGACGATCCGCCGCCACGGGCGCGGAAGCCAAACCCTCCGCAGCCGTCCAGCCGCCCGCGTTCGCGTACAGGACCAGGAACGACGCCGTGTTCCAGTAGGTGAGCAGCACCTTCCTGACGATTTCGGCGAGCATGTCGTGCCCCACCCGGCGCGCGCCCCACGGCGAGCCGGAGGCCGCGAAGAACCAGCGCAGCGCGTCGGCGCCGTGCGCGTCCATCAGCGGCAGCGGCTCGAGCACGTTGCCGAGGTGCTTGCTCATCTTGCGGCCCGTCTCGTCCACCAGCAAGCCCACGCACACCACGTTCTCGTACGCCGAACGCCCGAACACCAGCGTCCCCACGGCCATCAGCGAGTAGAACCAGCCCCGGGTCTGGTCGAGCGCCTCGCAGATGAACTGCGCGGGATAGGAAGCGTAGAACTCTTCCGCGTTGCGCAGCGGCGCGCCGTACTGCGCGAACGGCATCGCGCCCGAGTCGTACCAGACGTCGATCACCTCGGGCACCCGGCGCGCGCGCTCCCCGCACTGCGGGCAGTAGAACGTCACCCCGTCCACGAACGGCCGGTGCGGGTCAAGCCCGGTCAGGTCGCGCCCGGCCAGCTCGGACAGCTCGGCCAGCGAGCCCACACAGGTCACGTGCGAGTCCGAGCACACCCACAGCGGCAGCGGCGTGCCCCAGTACCTGGTCCGGGACAGCGCCCAGTCCACGTTGTTCCGCAGCCACTCGCCGTAACGCCCGTGCTTGACCGTCGCCGGGTACCAGTTCGTCCGCTCGTTCTCGGCGAGCAGCTTGTCCTTGATCGCGGTGGTCTTGATGAACCACGACGGCACCGCGTAGTAGAGCAGCAACGTGCCGCACCGCCAGCAGTGCGGGTAGCTGTGCTCGTGCCGTTCGGACCGGAACAGCAGGCCGCGGTCGTCGAGGTCCTCGATCAGCCGCCGATCGGCGTCCTTGAAGAACAGCCCGCCGACCATCGGCAGGTCGTCCTCGAAGTGCCCGTCGGGCTTGATCGGGTTGACCACGGGCAGGCCGTGCGCGCGTGACGCCTCCATGTCATCGGCGCCGAACGCGGGCGCCAGGTGCACCAGCCCGGTGCCATCCTCCGTAGTCACGAATGACCCTGGAACGATGATATGAGCGTCAGGGATTTCTATGATCCCGAACGGGGGCTGGTATCTCGCCCCGATCAACGCTCGACCTTTGAACCGGGTGGCGACGTGCCAGCCGTCTCCGAGCACCCTGGCGAACAGGTCGTCGGCGACCACCACCCGGTCGCCGTCACGCGACCGGCGGGCCACCACGTAGGTCGCGTCCGGGTGCACCGCCACCGCGGTGTTGGAGACCAGCGTCCACGGGGTGGTGGTCCAGACGAGCAGGTCGGCGTCCTCGAGCTCGCGCGGCGCGCCCTCGGGCAGCGTGCGCAGCCGGAACCTGACCGTGATGGCCGGGTCGGAGACGGTCTGGTACACGTCCGGCTGACCCATCTCGTGGTCGGACAGCGGCGTGCCGCAGCGCGGGCAGTACGGGCTGATCCGGTAGTCGCGGACCAGCAGCCCCTGCTCGTAGATGACCTCTAGCGACCACCAGACCGACTCGATGTAGCTGGGGTCCATCGTGCGGTAGGCGTGGTCGGTGTCGGCCCAGTAACCCATCCGCCGTGACATCTCCAGCCACGCGTCGACGTGCCTGAGCACGGACTCGCGGCAGCGCGCGTTGAACTCGGCGACCCCGTACGCCTCGATGTCCCGCTTGCCGGTCAGGCCGAGTTCCTTCTCCACCGCGACCTCGACCGGCAGCCCGTGGCAGTCCCAGCCGCCCTTGCGCGGGACATGGAACCCCTGCATGGTCTTGAACCTGGGGAACAGGTCCTTGAAGGTCCGCGCCTCCACGTGATGCGCGCCGGGCATCCCGTTGGCGGTGGGCGGCCCTTCGTAGAAGATCCAGGCCGGTCCGCCCGCGGTCTGCTTCAGTGACCGCTCGAAGATCCCAGCGTCCTGCCAGCGGGTGAGTATCTCGTGCTCAAGCGCGGGCAGGTCGACCTGCGCGGGGAGCGGCTCGAATCCCTGCACCGGCCCAGAGTAGCTGAATCCCCTCCTGGCCGGTTTGCCACCCGCAGCGCGGCGAACTATCCTCCGGTGACCCGCTCTTGTCTTCATCACTCTTTATCACGGGAGGCCGCACATGTCCGCAGCTCCGCGGTCTGATGCCGCCGGGTTTCCGGTCCGGCCGGGCGAGGAGCCCTGGACCACCGCGGAACTCAAGCAGGTGCGGGCCGAGCTCGAGGCGGAGGCCGAAGGCCTGCGCGCGGACATCGCGAAGGCCGCCCGTGACATCGCCGAAGGGCTGAGCGGCTCGGTCCGCGACGCCGGTGACGACGAGGCGGACGCCGGGACGAAGGCGTCCGAGCGCGAGCATGAGCTCGCTCTCTCGCAGAACGCCCAGGACCTGCTGGACCAGGGTGAGCGTGCCCTCGACCGGATCGATGCGGGAACATATGGAGTATGCGAATCCTGCGGCCAGCCGATAGGCAAGGCGCGTCTGCTGGCCTTCCCGCGGGCGACCCTGTGCGTGGCCTGCAAGCAGCGCCAGGAACGCCGCTGAACAGCGCCCCCTCCGGCGCCCCCGGGCGGCCGCGCCGGGTCGCGCTGCTGCTCGCGGTGGCCGTGTTCGTCCTCGCGGCAGACGTCATTTCCAAGGCCATCGTGGTGGCCACCATGCCGGGCCACGCGCCGATACGGCTGCTCGGCGGGCTGCTCACGATCACGCTGACCCGCAACGGCGGGGCCGCGTTCAGCATCGGCACGTCGATGACGATCGTGTTCACCGCCATTGCCCTCGGCGTGATCGTCTACATCCTGCGCGCCGCCAGGAACCTGCGCAGCATCGGCTGGGCCATCACGCTCGGGCTGCTGCTCGGCGGGGCCACCGGCAACCTGCTCGACCGGATCTTCCGCGCGCCCGGGCCGTTCCAGGGCCACGTGGTCGACTGGATCGAGCTGCCGCACTGGCCGGTCTTCAACCTGGCCGACTCCTCCATCGTCTGCGCCGGCGTCCTGGTCGTGCTGCTCGCGCTGCGCGGGATCCGGCTCGACGGGACCAAGGCCGCCGGGGAAGCGGACCCGCCGAAGGCCCGTTCCCCGGAACCGGATAGTCCAGAACCGAAATATCCCGAACCGCAGTCAAGGGCCGCCCAGCCCTCGGCAGACGACAGCCGATGACGACGCCCGGCGAACGCCAGGTCGCGGTCCCCGACGGCCTGGACGGCGAGCGGCTCGATGCCGCGCTGGCCAGGATGTTCGGGCTGTCCAGGTCCCGGGCCGCGGAGCTGATCGGTGACGGCATGGTGCTGCTCGACGGGCGGACCGCGTCGAAATCAGACCGCGTGCTGGCCGGGGATCCGCTGCAGGTCACGCTGCCGCCGCCGCGCCCGGCCGAACCCCCGCGGACGGTCGAGGGCCTCGTCATTCTGTACGAGGACGACGACATCGTCGTGGTGGACAAGCCCCGCGGCGTGGCCGCGCACCCGACGCCCGGCTGGTCGGGGCCGACCGTCACCGGCGGGCTGATCGCGGCCGGGCACACCGTGGCGACCAGCGGCGCCGCCGAACGCCAGGGCATCGTGCACCGGCTGGACGCGAACACCACTGGCGTAATGGTGGTGGCCAAGAGCGAGCCGGCCTACAGCGCGCTGAAGCGGGCCTTCCGCGAGCGCACCGTGGACAAGCGCTACCACGCGCTCGTGCAGGGGCACCCCGATCCGCTGCGCGGCACCGTGGACGCGCCGATCGGCAGGCACCCGTCCGGCGACGGCCGGTTCGCGGTGGTCAGCGACGGCCGCCCGAGCGTGACCCACTACGACACGCTGGAGGCCTTCCGGGCCGCCAGCCTGGTCTCGGTGCACCTGGAAACCGGCCGGACCCACCAGATCCGGGTGCACATGGCCGCCATCAGGCACCCGTGCGTCGGCGACCTGCTCTACGGCGCCGACCCGGTGCTGGCCGCCAGGCTCGGCCTGACCCGGCAGTGGCTGCACGCGGTCAGCCTGACCTTCGCGCACCCCGCCGACGGCCGCGAGGTCTCGTTCACCAGCACCTACCCTCCGGACCTGGCCCACGTCCTGGATATCCTCCGCGCCGAGAGCTGACCCAATGAAGATCGCTGAGCACCTCGACGAGCTGCGCCGCCAGGGCGGGTTGCTGGCCGACGCGGCCGAACGGGCCGGGCTTGACGCGGCCGTGCCGCCGTGCCCGCCCTGGCTGGTCCAGGACCTGCTGCGGCACACCGGGTACGTCCACCGGTGGGCCGCCAGGCATATCACCGAGCGCCCCGGCCAGGTCATCGACGGGCTGCCGGAGGCGGAGATACTGCACGGCGGGGCGGCCGACTCCGACTTGCTCGCCTGGTTCCGCGCCGGCCATGTCGCGCTGGTAGAGACCCTGGCCGGCGCCGATCCCGCCCTGGAGTGCGCGACCTTCATGGCCGCACCGTCCGCGCTGGCGTTCTGGGCGCGGCGGCAGGCCCATGAGACCGCCATCCACCGGGCCGACGCGGAGAGCGCGGCCGGCACCACGCCCGAGTACCCCGCGGAGTTCGCCGCCGACGGGATCGACGAGCTGATCATGGGTTTCGGGCGGCGGCGCAAGTACCAGCCGCCCGCCGGCGCCGCCGGCGGGCGGCTGCACGTGGTGGCCGCGGACACGGGCGACGCCTGGTCCATCGACGCGCACGAGGGACGTATGCAGCCGCGACGTGACACCGGCAACGCCGGCGATGACGCCGGGTGCTCAGTAAGCGGCGCCGCCTCCGGCGTCTACCTGTACCTGTGGAACCGCCTCGACGCCGAGCGGGCAGGTGTCACCGTCACCGGAAATGCCGATCTCCTTGCGTCCTGGCTATCCAGCGTCCGGGTCCGCTGGGACTGACCAGGCCGCCCTGGCGTCGCCCAGGATTGTCAGCCCCTCGTGCTAACGTCAAATACATGTTCGATATAGAAGGGTCAGGCTTCGTTCCTGGCGACACTCTCCCCATCCCCGACGATCCGGCGTCGGCCACGGTCCCGCTGGAGCGGCTGGAGGCGCAGATCTGCGAGCTGGCCGGGCACCTGACCGCGGCCACCTGCCGGTTCCTGGTCCTGCTCGGCGACTTCGACGCCCGCCGCGGCTGGGCCAGCTGGGAGATGAACAGCTGCGCGCAGTGGCTGTCCTGGAAGTGCCAGATGTCGTCCGGGACCGCCCGCGAGCACGTCCGGGTCGCCCGGTCGCTGCGGGACCTGCCGGTGATCCGCGCCGAGTTCGCGGCGGCCCGGCTCTCGTATGCGAAAGTGCGGGCGCTGACCCGGATCGCCACCCCGGAGAACGAGGGGGGCCTGGCCGAGATCGCCGGGCCGATGACCGGGAACCAGCTGGAGCGGTTCGCCCGCGCGCACCGGCAGGTCAGCCGCGCCGACGACGCCGCGGCCCGGGTCCGCCGCCGGCTGGCCTGGCGGTTCGAGGACGACGGGTCGCTGGCGGGCACGTTCCGGCTGCCGCCGCTGGCCGGCGCAGTGCTGCTGCAGGCGCTCCGCGCGGCCGCCGGCGACCTGGAGCACGCCCACCCCAGCGAGGATGGAAGCGTTTCCGCGGAGACGCCCGCCGACGGGGACCAGCCGGGCGTGGCGACCTCGTCGAGCCTGGCCGACGCGCTGCTGGTGGTCGCCGAGGCGTTCCTGGCTGGGAAGGTCGCCGATGCGGATAACCCGGACGTGTATCAGGTCATCGTGCACGTCGGCACCGACGCCGCCGGGGCAAGTCCCGGCACCGACGCCGCCAGCGCGGGCACCGCCGCCGGGTCGGCGGGCGTTTCCGCGGAAACGCCGCCGGCCGCCCCGCCAGTGCCCGGTCACCCCGCGGACCCGGCCCGCTGCCACGTGGAAGACGGACCCGCGATCAGCGTCAGCACCGCCCAGATGCTCACCTGCACCGCCGCCTTGAGCTGGATGCTGCACGACCACGACGGCACCCTGCTGGATGTGGGACGCCGGCGCAGGAGGCCGTCCGCCGCGCTGCGCCGCGCCGCCCGCGAACGCGATCGCTGCCGGTGCCGGTACCCCGGCTGTGAGTCCCGCCGCATCGATCTGCACCACATCCAGTACTGGAGCCACGGCGGCCGGACCAGCCTGAAGAACATGATCTGCCTGTGCCGGCACCACCACATGCTCGTCCACGACCGCGGGTACCTCATCGCCACGGGGCCGGGCGGCGCCTTCACCTTCTACGACCCCGGCGGGACCGTCATCCCGCCCAGCCCGCCCCTGCCGCAGCCCGACGGCACGATCGGCGGCTGCCACGACGCGGACATCACCCCCGCGACGATCATCCCGCCCTGGTACGGTGAGCGCCTGGACCTGGACCACGCCATCTACGTCTGCCTGGCCAACGCCAGGAACCAGCAAGAACGCCAGGACCAGCCAGACCAGGCCGACCAGGCCGACCAGCCGGGCGAGCCCGAGCCGTTCCGGCCTCGGGCCTGGGTGGTGGATGCGTGGAGACTGGCTCCGGCAGCGATGCGATGAGCACGCGGCCGCCTGACCGACGGAGCCAAGACTCAAGCGATCCGGTCGGCGCGCCAGACCGACGGCGGCAGCCGGGCTCCGCTAAGGTAAGGAGCACCGGTTGATGACTACGCGCGCCGTCCATTATTGCCGAGGCTGTGCCGCAAAGCGGCTGGGACCCATAGGGCTCAAAGGCTTCACCGGGCCGCGCGCGCTGCGCAGCGTGCCCTGAGGAGGCGATCGTCATGGCAGAGTCCGGTGCGCCGTTCGCTCACCTGCACGTGCACACCGAGTACTCCATGCTGGATGGCGCCGCCCGGCTGAAGGACCTGTTCGCGGAGGTCAAGAGCCAGGGCATGACGCACGTGGCGATGACGGACCACGGCAACATGTTCGGCGCCGCGGAGTTCCACCGGCTGGCCAAGGATGCGGGCATCACCCCGGTGATCGGGATCGAGGCCTACGTCGCGCCCGAGGCCAGGAACAACCTCAACCGGATCCTGTGGGGCCAGCCGCACCAGAAGAAGGATGACGTCTCCGCGGGTGGCGCCTACCTGCACAAGACCATCTGGGCGCGGAACAACGAGGGCCTGCACAACCTGTTCCGGCTGTCCTCCCGCTCCTACGCCGAGGGGATGCTGGCCAAGTGGCCCCGGATGGACAAGGAGATCATCGCGGCGCATTCCGCCGGCCTGATGGCCTCCACCGGATGCCCGTCGGGTGAGCTGCAGACCAGGCTGCGCCTGGGCCAGTTCGACGAGGCGCTGGCGTCGGCCGCCGAGTGGCAGGACATCTTCGGCAAGGAGAACTACTTCCTCGAGCTGATGGAACACGGCCTGGACATCGAGCGCCGGGTCCGCGA
>WNFC01005247.1_pt1 | contig 24122 bp, 27 predicted proteins | sample 5400541 | NCBI WGS metagenome assembly WNFC01 (sample SAMN13153342, study PRJNA577476) | soil metagenome | isolation source: 120 cm saprolite under Douglas fir tree site 2 hole 2 replicate 1 | place: USA:California | collected 2015-04-18
ACGAGCTACACCAGAATGCCTGCCGTGCGACCCAGCGCCGAGCGGTCCGAAAGGCTCACGCGACGCACACCCCTACGCCACGATCCCGAGGGTACGGAGCGTGCGTACCAGGACATCCTGCAGGCGGACGTCGCTGCGCAACTGGACATAGACGATGCCGCGTCGCCGACAGAAATCGGCCGCCTCATTCGAAAACGCCTTCAGCAGGCGCCGATACGCCTTCAGGACGGCCGGCGTGATGGTGGCTTCGACGGGCGCAAAGGACTCGCTATCCTGCAACCGCCACTCGCCGAGGAGGTCGGCCGGCGGCTCCATCTCGTCGGGTGACAGCAGGTGTACCAGGAGCACGTCCTGCCGCCGACTCAGCAGTGCGTCGATGCCCTGCTGATAGCCGCTGGGCGAGAAGAGATCCGAGATAATCACCGCTAAACCGGCGCCGCGTAGATAGCGCGCCGACGCGGCCAGGGCAGCGTTCAGATCGGTCGTGCCATCCTGCTGCGAGTCCAGTCGCTCGAGCATTCGCCAGGCTGGCCAGGTGGCGGCTTCGCCGCGCAGATTGGGTAGGCGCTCCACAACAGCCGCGTCATGGCAAGCGGCGATCTCGACCCGGTCGCCGCTCTGCAGCGCAATGAAGGCCAGCGCACCGGCCAACTGGGCGGCCAGCCGAGCTTTCCTGGGAGTGCCCCACGCCATGGACGCCGAGGTGTCGAGCAGGACCGTCAGCGAAAGATCTTCTTCGGCGCGGTACAGGCGCACGAACAGGCGCTCGAGGCGGGCGTAGGCGTTCCAGTCGATGCGGCGGTACTCGTCGCCGGGCGCATAGGTCCGATAGTCAGAGAACTCGACGGACGACCCGCTGGCGCGCGAGCGCCACTGGCCCGCGGTCCTGCCCGACGGGACGCGCCGCCCCGCCAACGTCAACGACTCCATTACTTTGACCAGGCCTGGCTCGAAGAGGGGCGCTGCTTCCTGCGTCACGGGCGGGGGACCTGGACCGAGGACAGCACGTCGCCCACCAATCGATCGGGGGTCACGCCGTCAGCTTGCGCTTCGAATCCCAAGATCAAGCGGTGGCGCAGCGCGGGCAGCGCGACGGCCTGCAAGTCCTCGCGGGCGACGTTGAACCGATCTTCGAGCAGGGCGCGCACCTGGGCGCCGGCGACCAGCGCTTGCAGGCCGCGTGGGCTGGCCCCGTGTCGGACATACTGGCGAATGGCCGGTGGTGCAGCCGATTCGTTGGGATGGGTCGCCAGGATCAGCCGCACCGCATAGGTGGCCAGGTGCGGCGCCAGGACCACCTCACGCGCCACGCGCAGCATGCGCAGGACGTCCTCGGCGTTGGCCACGTGACGGGGTGTGGCTTCGGGGCCGCCGGGCCGAATGGTCCGCTGCAGAATCTGTTCGAGCTCGGCGTGTCGAGGGAACGGCACCTGCACCTTGAACAGGAAGCGGTCGAGCTGCGCCTCGGGCAGCGGGTAGGTGCCCTCCATCTCGAGCGGGTTCTGGGTGGCCATGACGAAGAATGGCCTGGGCAGCGGCCGCGTGGCTTCGCCAGCGCTGACGGTTTGCTCCTGCATGGCTTCCAACAGCGCCGACTGGGTCTTGGGCGTCGCGCGGTTGATCTCGTCGGCGAGCACGATATTGGCGAAGACGGGTCCGGCCTGGAAGCGCAGCGCTCGGCGTCCGTCAAGGTCTTCGGAGACGATCGTGGTGCCGACGATGTCGGCGGGCATCAGGTCGGGCGTAAACTGAATGCGATTGAAGCGCAGCGACAGGACGTCGCCGAGTGTCCGGACGAGGAGGGTCTTGCCCAGGCCTGGCACGCCCTCGAGCAGAACGTGCCCGCCGGCGAACAGCGCCAACAGCACCTGGCGGACCGCGTCGTGCTGGCCGACGATGACCTTGCGTAGCTCGACCTCAATATCCTTGGCGCGCCGCACAAAGTCAGAGATCGCCGCGGTGTCGACTTCAGCGGGGCTTGCGGTCACATCAGCCACGGCCTACTGGCCTTCTTCGAGTTTCTGGAAATACTGCTTGACCAGGTCTCGGACCGCCGGCGAAACGTCGGGCCGATCCACGTAGTCGCGGCCGCTCTGCGCATATTGGTTCAAGACGTCACGATACGGCCGCGGCGCGCCGCGCACCGTAAAAGGCTGGTCGGTCAAACTCTGGTCGACCGCACCGTCGCCTGCGCGACCTGGCACAAACACGTTCTCAGCCGCGGGGCCAGCTGCCGCCGCCTGCGCGCCCGACGCGGCAGGGTCTGCCGCGCCGATCCCCGCCCCGGAGCCGGGCGCCGCCGACGGATCCCTCAGCCCGCCAATCGCCGTAGAGTCGAGCGCGACTGGCGTCCCCAATTCAGCCAGGCCATTCGGCTGGCCGTTCCGAACCACTCCGGCGCCGCTCGTCGGCGCCGCATCCTCAGCATTCAACGGCATGTGCCCCGCCAGTTGCGCCGACATGTCCCGCAGCCGCTGGGTCGTCTGCTGCAGCGACGCCTGCGCATTGGCCGCCTGGATTGCTTCGCGCAAGGCGGCATCCGTGGCCGCCAGAGCTGACTGCGCCGACTCTCCCGCGGCAATCGATCGCGCGGCCTCACGCAGGGCAGCCGCGCTGCGCGGATCAGACCGGCCGACGTTCGAAGCTCGCTGCAGCGCTCGGCTGAGCGCTTGGCGCTGCACGTCCGAGAGTTGATCGGCCTGCGCGGCGAGCGCTTTGACGGCATCCCTGGTGGCCTGGGCATCTTCATGCTGCAGCGCATCGCCCAGCGGTCGGGCCAGGGGTTCAGCTGCCAGCGTCTCGCTCATAGCGGCCAGCGCCTCATCTCGCAGGGCCGCATTCGGATCGGCCACTTGCTGGCCGAGCTGATCCTGAGCTCGGGCCAGAATGGCCGTCGCCTCCTGCTCGGTGTGAGCTCGATTCAGCTCGGCCTGCGCCTGTTGCAGGAGTTCATCGAGCCGACGCGCCTGCTCTGGGGTCAGGCTCGGGGCGGTGATCGCCTCCTGGCGCAGGGCCTCCAGGCGCTGGCTCGTCTGCTGTACCGCGAGCTGTTCGGCGGCCTGGCGATCGAGCACAGCCTGCTGGGGACTGGGCGTGACGAGCAACAGCACGGCGATCACAAAGGTCGCCGCGAGCGCGCCCGTCTCATGCCGTGACGGCCGCCAGACCAGCTCCTTTTCTGGAGAGCGTTTGTCCAGTCGCGCGATCGCGTCAGCACGCTGCATGTGCACGATCGACTGGTTCGAATCTCGATAGACCCAGGCAGAGGCGAGCCGATCGCCAAACCTGAGGCGCGTGTCTAGATTGGCGGCCCTCTTGAGCTTGCGCGTGGGCAGCAGCGCCACGATGACCGCCGCGAGGAGCAGCGGCAGTGCGGCCTGGAATGCCCATGGTCGCAGCTCTGCTTCTGGCCACGGCGTGACCCAGCCGACCGCGAGCACCAGGCTGCCCAGCGCGAAGGCGCCAATCGCGCCGCGGATCAACCAGCGCTGGACCGACTCGAGCGCCAGCCGCCGTTCCCAGGGGCGCAGCGCCGCGCCCAACGCGATCTCACCCGCGCCAGCGCGCCGATGTGGAATCAGATGTACTCGCGCGGTGTGCCCCCAATCGTGGGCGATTGTAGCGCCGAGTCGTTACGCACTTGGCTGAAGTGAAGATGCCGAACGCGGGCCCCAGCGCCAACAGGAGGACCGAGCCGATAGCCGGGCCGGCCAGGAACCCGGTGCTGCGACCGGTCGAGTTCAGTCGGACTGCACTGGGTAGGGTCTCGCGGCCAGCCAGGTCGTGCAGCATCATCTGCTCCGCGGGTTGCCAGATGGCGCCGGCCAATCCGTGCATGCTCAGCAGGACCATGGCGTGCCACATCTGCAGGCTATTGGTGATGAACAGGACGCCCCAGATCGCCGACACGCTCATGAACAGCAGCTGGGCCGCCTGGATGATCTTGCGGCAGTCGTACCGGTCGGCCAGAGCGCCGAAATACACCCCGAACAGTGACGGCACCCAGTGGCTGATGACGGCAAACCCCGCTAGCGCAGGCGAGTGGAACTGCTGGAACAGGACCCAGTAGCTGATGACGTGCTCGATGCTGTCGCCGCCCATCGACAGCGAGGCGCCGACGATGTACGTCCGGCAATCAGGATTTTTGAATGCCGCGAAGCGTGCCCTTGCCGGGATTTTCGGCGGTGTTGGCGTGGGCTCGGCGACGTGGGTCGGGACGCCGCAGAGCGCACACATTGAGCGTCGATCTTAAAGGGTTGTGCACTCCGATCGTCCCGCCGCCGTCAGGCCTCCTGGAGCACGCGCCAGCGGACCTGGGGATTAACGATGTACGGCGGCAGGCGGCCGTCGATGATGGCCAGGACGTTTTCCTCGGTCATGCTCGCGCAGCGACGCAGCGACTCGTCGGCGTGTGACAGGCCGTGCGGCGTGCCGATCACATTGTCCATGCGTAGCAAAGGGTTGTCGGTCCGCGGTGGCTCGGTTTCGAACACATCCAGGCCTGCACCAGCCAGGCGTCCCTGCTGGAGCGCGGCGATCAGTGCCGCTTCGTCGATCACGCCGCCGCGCGACGTATTGATCAGATAAGCGGTCGGCTTCATCAAAGCCAGTCGCGAGGCGTTGATGAGGTGGTGCGTCTCAGGCGTGAGCACCGGGTGGAGGGAGACGAAGTCTGATACACGCAGAACGTCTTCGAGCGAGACCATCTCGGCCAGGTCGCTTGTCTGCACGTATGGGTCATAGGCCAGCACACGCATGCCGAACGCACGCGCAAAACCAGCGGTTAGCCGCCCGATGCGCCCAAAGCCGACCAGGCCAAGGGTCTTGCCGTGCAGCTCCATGCCGCGCATACCGCTGGTCGGCTCGCTGCCCGCCCGTGCCGCCGTGATCCAGATTGGCATCTGCTTGGCCAGCGCGAGCATGAGCAGCAGTGCGGATTCGGCGACGGTCACCGAGTTGCCCGGTGAGTTGGCCACAACGATGCCAAGCTCTGTGGCGGCGGCGACATCGACCTTCTCGACGCCAACGCCCGGCGTAACAATGCCGCGCACGTGCTGGGCCAGCTCGAGCGTGGCGCGCCCGACGTAATCGCGCCGCGCCACCAGCACGTCGGCCTCGGCAAGCTCGCGAGCGAGGTCGGGTCCGTCGCGGGCCTCGGTCAAGCGCACATCGCACTGGGCCACGAGCCGCGGCATGTCGAGCTCGAGCGAGCCCGGTTCGTAGTTGCGCGCGCAATTGAGAACGACGATCGGCCGAGCCATTCGATCCACCTCCCGCGAAGATTCACCCGCTCATGATCCGCCCTCCGGGCAAGGCCCGACAGTGGGATCGGCGGGGATCCAGCTATTCAGGCCAACGTACAGCAAGCGACCACCGCTGGCATAGCAGATCTCGCGCGCCGCGGGAGTGCCGGCCAGCGCGACGGTCATCGCCGAAGCAAGGCCCACCGAGACTGCCAGCACGCAGATCCAGGGCAAAACCCAGCGCGCACACTGGACAATTCCGAGCGTTGTTTGGCGCCGTAGCATGGTGCGTCCCCTCCACTGCGGGACGAGTCCCACAGTCGGGGCGGACGCGCTGTCCGGTCATCGGCAGACCTGCCACTGTTCAAAAGATCGGCAGGATGACCAATCCCACGACGCAGTCCGAGCGTGCTGCACGGGCACGTATGCACCGCACCGCGAAGTGAGTTGGCGAGATCGTCGCGTTGTTGCCGCGGCAGGGAGACGCAGGCTATTGTTGACTTAGTCAGTCGACTTTTAGGTAATGGCTTCTTCGGCGAACGTTCTTTTTCGGCCACGCGCCGTCGCGCTGCCCTGGCAGGTCATGCTGTCAGTGGCCGTGGCGCTGCTGGCCGTGGCGATTCTGGTTGTCGCCGGACGCGCCGAGGCGCGTCTGGCGATCTATTGGGTATTAGGGCTCGGATTGGGCCTGGTGCTGCAACGCGGGCGACTGTGTTTCGCCGGCGCCTTCCGCGATCTGTTTTTGATGCACAACGGGACAATGATGCGGGCCATCATCGTCGGGCTGGCGATCATGGCCCCGGTGTTCGCGCTGATCGAGGCCCGCGCCGTGCCCGAACCGAGCTTCGGCGCGATCGCCGCTGGCGCGCACGTCGTGCCGCTCGGCCTCAATCTCGCCGTTGGCGGGCTGCTGTTCGGCATCGGGATGGTCGTCGCGGGCGGGTGCGTGTCGGGCACGCTGTATCGGATTGGCGAGGGCTACCTGGCGTCGTGGGCGTCGCTGGTCGGCATTCTGCTCGGGCTGAGCCTCGCCGCACATACGTGGAACGCCTGGTACGTGTTCGCCATCCAGTCGGCGCCGCTGGGCTGGCTGCCAACGTCGCTCGGCTACGGTGGCGCCGTCGTCGTTACGTGGGCGGCGTTGGCCACAGCGTTCGTCGCCTCGTTGTGGTGGGAAACGCGCGGCGCAGACGGCGCGCCGCCGTTTGCCGTGCCGGCCGCGCGAAAAGTGCCAGCGCCGATCACACTCGGACAGCATCTGCGGGCGATCTACGCCAGCGTCCTCGGCAAAGGTTGGCCGCCCCTGGCCGCGGTCACCGCTTTGGCCTTGCTCAACGTCGCGGCGTTTCTGGTCGACACGCCACTAGGCGTCACCGGCGAGCTGGGCGCGTGGGCCGAGCGTGCCGCGAGCCTGGTCGGTCTGGCGGCGCCGCCGCTGCTCGGCGCAGACACGCTGGCCGGATGCAATCTGGCGTTCGGCTCGCTGGGGATGATCAATCCGACGACACTGCTCGATGGCGGACTGGTCCTCGGCGCAATGCTGGCCGCGCTGGCCGCGCGCGAATTCAAGGTGCGCATGCCGCGCCAGCGTCGGCGCTACGTCCAGTCGTTCGCGGGTGGCTCATTGATGGGCTACGGCGCGGGCATCGGTGTCGGCTGCACGATCGGCGCGTTCTTTTCGGCGATCCCGTCGCTGGGATTGAGTGGCTGGGTCTTTGGCCTGGCGCTGCTGGCTGGCGCGGGTCTCGGTACGCAGATCATTCGACGCATTGCCTAGCAAAGGAGACACATGGGAAAGCAACTGGATGTGCGCGGCGAGATCTGTCCGTACCCGATGATGAAGGCGTCCGAGGCGCTCAAGAAGCTGCCCCAGGGTGAGACGCTGCAGGTGCTGACCGATCACGCGCCGGCGCTGAGCACCATCCCGTGGGAGGCAGCCAAACACGGCTATCGCGCGACGATCGAACGGGTCGGCTCGCCAGAGTGGCTGATCACGCTCATGCCCGTGACGGGTGTCAGCCAGGCGGAGCTCGTCGCCGATCTCGGGCAACAGCTCGAAGCAGTCGGCGCGCTGGACGAGTAAATTCAGGGCGATGGGCGGCAAGATCGTCAACCCGCTGCTGACGGCCAACCCGCCGTCACATTGAGGCCCGTCTGATTGTGCCCCGAGTTCCGGGGCCATCACGCCGGTCGTCCTGGGCGGCGGGCGCTGGGTCCTCGACGGTGGGCTGAGCCGACGCTCATTGCTCAAAGGCGCGAGCGGCGCGGCACTGACGGCGCTCGTCGCGGCGTGCGCGCCGGCAGCGACGCAGACGCCTACTGCTGGCGCTGCTTCGAAGCCAACGGCTGGTGCTGCCGCGGCGCAGCCAACGAGCCCGAGCAGCGCGGCGCAGCCAACGAGCCCGACCGCGGCGACGGCCGTGCCATCGTCAGGTGCGGAGACCGTCTACGTCTTCAACGTTGGCTCGAAAGACGTCACCATGATCGACGCGGCCAGCCGCCAGGCGCGCGAGACGCGACCGCTCGGCGCAGCGGTGCGGTGGCTCTCGAACGAGCAGAGCTACTGGGACGGCCAGCTGGTGTGGACCTATGACTTTCCCGACAACAAGCTGCAGGCCATCGGCATCGACCCGCGCAACGTGGCAGTGACCAGGACCATCCCCGATCTAGGCAACGGTCCAGGCCATTCCTTGATGCTTCTGCCCGACAAGAAGACGGCCGCGATCAACGTCGCCGGCGACAACGTCATCGCCGTCGTCGACGTGGCGTCCGGCCAGCTCGTGCGCAAGGTGCCCACCGGCAAGTTCCCGTGCGATCTGCACTTCACGCCCGATGGCCGCTTCGCCTACACGCCCGAACGTGACCAGGACACCGTGTCGATGTTCGACACGCGGACCTGGGAGCTCGTCAAGACCGTCAACTTCCCGCAGGGCAGTCAGCCGTTCATGCTGCGCGTCTCGCCTGACGGCCAGGAGGTCTGGGTCCAGACCGGAAAAGCGGACACCAATGTGGTGCTGAACGCGAGTGACCTGGCCACCCTGGCCACGCTGCCGACTGGCAAGGGGCCAGTGACCAACGCCTGGACGCCCGACGCGCGCTACTCGGTCGTGACCAATGCGGGCGACACCTTTGCGTCGGTGTTTGATGCCAAGACGTACAAGGAAGTGGCGCGGCTGGCTGTCGGCCAGGGCGGCGCGAATATTGGCTTCACGCGCGACGGCGCAACGGGGTTCATGTCCGTAACCGGCGCCAACGCGGTCGCGGTCATCGACATGGCCAAGCTCAACGTCGTGAGCGAGCTCAAAGCAGGTACGCAGCCGCAAGGGCTGATCGTTCTCTAGCGCCGGATCAGGCGATGCCGAGGATGCGGGCGAGATTGCCGCCAAGGATCAGCTCCTCGGCTTCTTTGCCTAATTTTTGACGGCGGATCGCTTCGACGGCCAGGTCCGAGTAGAGGTTCGGCCAGTTCGAGCCGTACACGACGCGCTCGGGCCCAAGCTCGCGGACCGCGTTGGCGATGGTCACCGGTTCGAACGAAGCAATGGTCGTCCCAAGGTAGAGGTTGGGGTTATCGCGCGCGGCCTCGATCGCGTCGGCGGTCCACTCGCGGTAGCCCATGTGGTCCATCAGCACAGTGACGTCGGGGAAACGGTGGCACAAGGCGCCGATACCGAGCGGATGGCTGATCTCGCTGCCCGAGTGGATGTTGACCACCAATCCAAGCTCGCGCGCCGTTGTCATGAGCGAACTAGCAAGCGGGCTTGTCATGCGCACGTGGTAGATCGCAGGCATGATCTTGAGCACGCGCATGCCAAACTCGGTGGCGGCCTGCTTGATTTGCGTCAGTGCGTCAGCTTCGTTGGGGTTGACCTGACAGCACCGGCGTCCTCGTTGCTGAAGAGCTCGGCCAGCGCTGCTTGGCGCTCGGGCGCAGGAGCATTGGTATTGAGGTAGACCTCGAAATCCATCGTCGGCATTGGTCGAAAACGCTCCGGCTCAGAAACTAAGCGTCGAACGTAAAGTAGCCCTTGCCCATCCCACGGCCTTCAAACCGTTGAAAGGCTTCGGCCGCCTGATCCAGGGTGAACGTGTCGGTATAGACGTGCCTGAGGCTGACGCCGCGGTCGACGGCGAATCGCGCGCACTCGGCCAGGAGCACCGTGCTGAAGGTCCACGAGCCATACATGGTCAGCTGTTTGTGGATGATGTCGGGGGTCATGTCGAACGTGGCGGTCCCGCGTTCGCCGACAAAGCACGCGCGGCCCCACGCGCGCGCGGCCTTGGTGCAATCGGCCCGCGGCCCGGGCTGGCCGGTGCAGTCCAGCGTGGCGTCGGCGCCTTCGCCGTGGGTCAACTCGCGAATGGCTTCAACAGGTGGCGTACTGGTTGGATTGATGGCCACCTGTGCGCCGAGCGATTGAGCGAGCTGGCGCCGCTCGGGCGAGAGGTCGATCGCGATGACCCGCGCACCCATTGCGGTCGCTAGCTGGGTGGCGGCGAGTCCGACGGGACCCTGGCCAAAGATGGCCAGCGTATCGCGGCCCGAAACGTCCAGGCGCTTCAACGCTGAGTAGGCGGTCCCCGTGCCACAGGCGATGGCCGCGCCTTCGGCGAAGGACAACTCGTCGGGCAGCGGCACGAGTGACGTCGCCGGGGCCAGCAGATACGGCGCGTTGCCGCCGTTGGCACTGAAACCCATGACCTCGGCGCCGTGGATGCACATCTGCGTGTAGCCGACACGACAGTGTTTGCACGTTCCGCAACCGCGATAGTGGTGGACCATGACCCGCTGGCCGATCGAGGCTTGCTGGTCGGTAACTGCCGCCCCGCGCTCGGCGACCACGCCGCACGGTTCGTGGCCGCACACCACTCGCCTGGCCGAACCGTCGCGGTAGGAATGCAGATCGCTGCCACAAATCCCGGAGGCACGGATCGCGACCACCACGTCGCTCGGCCCGGGCACCGGATCAGGGAATTCTTCGAGAGCTACCTGACGGTTGCCAGTGAACACCAGCCCTTGCACGCCCAGAAGGCTATCAGCCGTGTTCGGGTAGCCGTGTCAGGGCGACGCCGACCAGGACCGTGCCCAGAGCTGCCTCGGCGCCGACGTGCTGGTGCAGGATCGCGGCAAAGACGAGCAACGCCACTCGGACACCTGAGGTACCTGTTGCGTAGACGATCCAGGCGCCAGTTGCCGCGGCCAGTACGCGGCTGATCACGGGCGGCACTGACAGGGGTGGGACGGAGGCGACGAAGGCGAGCCACGTTAGAACCAGCGCTGTCTGCGTGGGCCCGGTTTTGCCCGCGCGGAGATGCGCGGCGGCGACAGACAGGAGGCTGGCCGCCCAGGTGGCGCCGGTCAGATTGGCCAATGCGGTGACCGACCGGCTGTTCCACAGCGCATCGGCGGCCTGCGGATCTGAGCTTGCAAGCAGGCCGACGGCAATGCCGTCTACGGCCAGAAAGGCCGTGTTGCAGACCAGGAATGCGACGAGGACCGCGCGGACGAGAGCGCCGGGAACCCACAGGATGCGGACCAATACGGCATAGCCCGCGATGAGCAGCACGTGGAGTGGAATCCACCAGCCGCCCGCGGCCGCAACCGCGTGGGACACACCGCCGTCGTCGGACCACGTCGGGTGGCTCAGCTCCAACGCGCTCAGGGCAATCAGAACGACAACTCTGACGAGACGGAAACTCCGGGCCATCAGGGCGAGAAGCGCAAGTCCGCGGGGCGGACAGTCAGTGCCATCCGAGGCGAGAAAGGCAAAACCACAGGGGTCCCCTCCGGGGAAAGCTACGCGTGCGCGGCTCCTTAGCGAAAAGTTTCTCCTTCATTTTCTTTGACACTCGCAATGGAGCCGCGCAGTGGCGGTGAGGCGCTTTGCGGCATGACACGCGGCGAGGCGATTCCTGCGTATGCGGCGGCGGCTCACGCTCAGCTCACGGTACCCTTGGACACAATGCCTGAGCCTGTTCGCCCGCTGTCACACATCAAGGTCGTCGATTTGACCCGCGCTCGATCGGGGCCGACGTGCGTACGCCAGCTGAGCGAGATGGGCGCGCAGGTGATCAAAGTCGAAGCCGCCAATGCGGTCGAGGATGATGGCACGGGCGAGCGGCACGGGTTCGATTTCCAGAACATCCATCCCAACAAGCGCAGCCTGACCTTGAATCTCAAACATCCTGACGGTCTCGCGGTGCTGCTGCGCCTGGTCAAAGACGCCGATGTGGTGGTCGAGAATTTCCGTCCGGACGTGAAGCACCGCCTCGGTATTGACTACGAGACGCTGTCGAAGATCAATCCGCGCCTTGTCTACGGCAGCATCTCAGGGTTCGGCCAGACCGGGCCGTACCGTGGCCGACCAGGACTTGACCAGATCGCCCAGGGTCTGTCGGGGCTGATGACAGTCAACGGTGAGCCCGGTCGCGGGCCGATGCGGGTCGGTCTGCCGGTGGCAGACCTGACCGCTGGTTTCATGCTGGCCCACGGCGTCCTGGTGGCGTTGCTCGAGCGCGAGCGCTCTGGCAAAGGCCAGTGGGTCCACACGTCGCTGCTGCAAGCCAACATTCGCCTGATGGAATTCCAGGCCGCGCGCTACTTGCTGGCCGGCGAGGTGCCCGGGCAGGCCGGCAACTACCATCCCATCTCCGAACCGACCGGCGTATACCGCGCCAGCGACGGCAGTCTGATCATCCAGGCGGGTGGTCAAGTCATGTTTCGTCGGTTGTGCGATGCGCTGCAGGCCCCCGAGCTTGTGGAAGACCCGCGCTTTACCAATGGCCGCGAACGGTTGAAGCGGCGCCCCGAGCTGACGGTCGAGATTGAAAAACGGCTTGCGAGTCAAACCGCCGCGGATTGGGTGGAGGTGCTGACCGAGTTCGGCGTGCCGGCCGGACCGGTGCTCAACGTCGCGGAGTGCTTTGCCAACGAACAGGTCCAGACCCTGCCCGTGATCGCCGAAGTCGACCACCCGATCCTGGGTCATCAGCGGCTGCTGGCGCCTGGCGTGAACCTGGAGCGCACGCCTGGCAAGGTGTGTTCGCCGACCCCAGAGCGCGGCCAGCACAGTGACGAAATTCTGCAGGAATTTGGCTACAGCGCCGAGGACATCGCCCGCTTTCACGCAGAGGGAGTGGTCTGATCTTATGGAACCGATCCTGGTCGAGCGTCATGGGCGCGTTGGGCTGGTAACGCTCAACCGACCCGAAAAGCTCAACGCGCTCAGCTCCGCACTGGTCAATCAACTGGAACTGGCTCTACGCGAGCTCAACGCCGACGATGACATCGGCGCGATTGTCATCACCGGGGCGGGTGCGCGAGCGTTCTCGGCGGGCGGCGACATGGCCGAGCAGGTGGCGGCGCTCGACGAGTCCAGAGCCTTTCCGCGGGTGTCTGCGTCAGCCGTGGTGCGCGCCTCGGTGAAACCAACGCTCGCGGCGATACGTGGCTACTGTTTCGGCGGCGGCGCGCTGCTGGCGATCGAATGCGATATCCGCATCGGCGGCGAGGATGCCCGCTTCAAGTTCCATGGAGCCAGCTATGGCCGAGCGCCCGGCGGGGCCGTACTGCCGCGCATCGTCGGCGAGGCCAAGGCCAAAGAGCTGCTGTTCACCGGCGATGAGGTTTCTGCCAGGGAAGCGCTGCGCGTGGGACTGCTGAACCAGGTGGTCCCGCCAGACGAAGTTGTTGACGCGGCGGTCGCGATGGCGCAGCGCATCGCGGCCAATTCGCCTGAGGCGGTCAAGGCGCTGAAAGGGATCATCGACCTGGCGCTGCCGATCGACCGAGCCCTCGAACACGAACGCGAAGTCAACCGCGAGATGGGTCGTTCAGCCGACAGCGCGTCTCGGTTCCGCCAGGCCGCGGAGCGGGTGATCGGTATTCGGCAGCCCTAAAGGTATGAGCACTCTTCAAGCACGTCAGACGCGGGCCAGTTGGCTCGAGCCGGTGACGCTCGTGCGCGTCTACGTCCTGATCCTGGGCGCAGGGTTGCTGCTCGAAGGTGGTGGGCTGCTGCTGGCCGATCGGCTAGGACTCTCGACGGATTTTGGCACGAGCGACACACGGGACAACCTGTTACACGTGGTGTGGGGCATCGCGCTGCTCGGAATCTGGATCTCTGCTCGTGGTCGCGAGACGACTCGGGTGATCTGGGCGGCCCTTGTGTTTGGCGCGTTCTACGTGGCGCTGGGCATCCTGGGGCTGACCATCGATCGCCCCTTTGGCCTGGTGCTTGGCCCAGGCGAAAACATCTTCCACTTCACGGTCGGTCCGCTGGCCCTGCTGCTCGGGGCGTGGGCGCTCAAGGCGACAAGCGATCGGCCCGCGGCTCGGCCAGTTTCGTCAGGCGCGCCGATCCGTCGGCGACGCCCGGCGCCGGAGCGTAAGCGGGCTCCACGGCGAGGTCGGTCGCGCCGGCGCTGAATGGATCGTCAGCGCGGACCCGTGACGCACTGGAGTCCACCCGCGTGGATCTTGAAGCTGGCTGGCAGATCGCCGGCTAGCTCGCCGTCAGCCTGGCAGCGAACTCGCGACGCAGACGCAGCGCACACTTCGCGGCAGCGGAAGAACTGAACCGCTGGATGGCCGCGGTGGCCGCCCGAGTACAGCTTCGGGACAAGCCGCAGCACCTCGAGACGGCTGACCTGACCGACGACGCACACGTCGAACAGGCCGTCGTCGATGACCGCGTCCGGCACGATGCGCATCCCGCCGCCGTAGCTGGCCCCGTTGCCGACGGCGACCAGGAACACCGGTTGTTCTAGCTCGCGCTCGTCCAGGCTGATGCGTATGCGCGGCGAGTCGTACTGCCACAGCGTTTGCAGCACGCCCAGCAGGTACGGCACCGTTCCGCCGACAACTTTGGGCATGGAGTTGACGCGCCATGCGACCTGCGCGTCGAATCCGAAGCCAGCGACGTTGACGAAATGCGTCGTGCCCCGGGGCGTCTCGACCTCGCCGAGATCGACGCTATGGACCGGTCCGGTGAGTGCCAGATTCGCCGCCAGCACCACATCGGTGGGAATGCCGAGATTGCGGCAGCAGTCGTTGCCGGTGCCGGCCGGGATCACGGCGACCGCCGTCGGCGTGTGCGCCACGCCGCTGGCGACCTCACACACGGTTCCATCACCGCCGACGGCGACGACCCGCTCGTAGCCCGCTTGCGCGGCGGACTGTGCCAGCTCACGGGCGTGGCCGACGTGCTCGCTCATCACGCACTCGCTTTGACGCAGGCTCTCGACGTCTGGTCGAACGCGATTCCAGACCCGCGCCGCCCGGCCGTTGCCGGCCACCGGATTAACGATAACCAGGGCGCGCACGGTCTTAGCCAGTGGCCGGACTAACTCGTCGATTGGCGGCGCGCGGTGCGCCAGTGGCGCAGGTCGCGCAGCAGGCGGCCGCGCAGATTTGAGTCCGAACGGCCGTGCGGAGCCATCGTCGCCAGGGACAATAAGCCGAGGCCCAGGAGCACGAGCGCGGCCAGATTCGTGCCCGCGCTCTCGGAGACGATCTTGTCGCTACTGGCCGGCCCACCCAGTTGCTGGGCCGGCCGGCCAGGCCGATACACCAGCGATTGAATCTTGCCATTCAGGACGACCGCCTGGACCGTCACGTCGTTGGTGTTGAGCACGTCGACGTCGGGTCGCTCGCCCCACGTGACGGTGTTACCCGCGACCTGGCACGGCGCGGTGAGGACGGGCGGGCCGCCGATGGCCCGGTATTGCAGAAACTCCTGGACCTGTTGGCGGCTGGCGAGCGAACGCGCACGCGGATCATGGACGATCACCACGGCGCCATCGGACAACTGGGCCAGCGCCCCGTCGATGTCTTGATGAGCCCGGGCGCGCTCGTAGTTGTCCACCACTGTGCACGGGCTAACACCTGTCGCGCCCGCGGCATGCCCGAGCAACAGGAACGCGCCGCCCACCAGGGCGACCGCCCGGAACAACGTTATGAGCTCGATGCCATGCATGGCGCCAATCGAGCAAATGCAAGAATATGGCCATTACATCGTGGCGCGGCCAGATGATAGGTACCAAAAATGTACGAATACCGTTACCAGGTGACGAAGAACGGCCAGCGGGTCGGGTCTCTGGAAGCCGAATATCACGGCCGCGCCATATGGACGATCGATCACCCCGACTTCGTCGATCCCGGCGAGCCACGCACTATTGAACGCCTCGACGAGGCGCTTTACGCGGCCGGGTTCGAGATCATGCCGGACGATTGAGGCCCGGCGTCAGGCTCCCTCTACTCTGGGACAGGGCGGGGGTGAGCCCAAGCCCATCTCAGGTGACGTTGGCTGTGGCGTACTTGCCGCTGACCTGCGGGGTGGGGCTGTCGTGGCCTTGCTGCTGGCGCTGGAGCCGCGTCTCGCGCGCCCATGTGCGATGCAGATCGTCGCGGATTTTGAAGGTGAGCCGGCCGAGGCCCTGGGTCTCGAGCTCTACCGTGTCGCCATCCTGGAACGGATTGAGGCCGCGATGGTTTGTGCCCGTGGCCAGGATGTCACCTGGCTCGAGCGAGTGAATCGACGTCACCCATTCGATACAGCGGGGAATCTTGTGGGCCATGTCGTCGGTGTTGAAGCTCTGCATCAGCGTGCCGTTGGTCCACAGGTTGACCGTCAGCTTGTGCGGGTTTGGGATCTCGTCAGCCGTAACGATGAACGGACCGATTGGTGCAAAGGTATCGCGCGACTTCATCTGATAGAAGGAGTTCTGGGCCGGCGGTAGGCCGCGCGCGGAACCGTCGATGAAGTTCATGTAGCCGAAGATAACGTCCATCGCTCGATCGGCTGACACGCCCGTCGCCTGTTTGCCGATGACCAGCGCGACCTCTGCCTCACCCTCGAAGATGGTCGCGGGTACATCGGACAGCACCATGGTGTCGCCATTGCCAATAACGGCATTGGGCGACTTCATGAAGGCGTTGATCGGCGCCGGCTCGGAGCGTGTGCCGTCCTCCATGTAGTTGACCGCCATACACACGATGTTGCTCGGTCGCGGTAGCGGTGCGCGGACGCGAACCTGGTCGAGCGGCTTGCCCTGGCCGGCAGCGGCGGCTTGCTCGAGCCGACCGCGGTAGTCCTGGAACCGTTCAATCAGGCCGCGCATCAGGCCTTGCGGCTCGAGATGGGGGATGTCTTTGACGACGTCCGAAACGTCGATCACGGAATCGCCGCGCAAGACACCGAGACGAAAGTCGTCGAAGAACAGTAGCTTCATCAGGCGCTCCTTTCAGAAGTCAGAAGTCAGAAGTCAGAAGTCAGAATCTGGATCCGCAGTGGACGCCATGTGATCAGGCTACCGTGGCGCTGCTGGCGGCGGCGGTCCGCAGGCTCACGTGAAATCGGGCCGGCGGTCGCGGGTGCGTTTGAGCTCGAAGAAGCCGTCGACTCCGGAGACCAGCAGCACGCCGTCCCACAGTTTGGCCGCGGCCTCGCCGCGAGGCATGGGCGTGACGACTGGGCCGAAGAACGACGAGCCGTCGACGCTGATGATCGGCGTGCCGACTTCCAGGCCGACTCGCTCGATCCCGTCCTTGTGGCTGGCGCGCAGCTCATCGTCGTAGGCGGTTGACGTCATCGCCTCGGCGAGCTCGGCGGGCAGATTGACGTGCTGGAGTGCCGATTCGACCGCCGGGCGACCGATCTCGGCTTTGTGTAGATGGAACTCGGTGCCGAGCGCTGTATACAGCGGCAACACGACGGCCTCGCCGAAGCGCTGCCTGGCGGCGATCAAGACGCGCACGGGGCCCCAGGCGGCTACGAGGCGTTTCTTGTAGTCATCGGCGAGGTAGTCACGGCCTTCGTTGAGCACCGACAGGCTCATGACGTGCCACTGCACCTCGAGGTCGCGCATGGGTGCCACTTCGAGGATCCAACGCGAGGTGATCCACGCCCACGGGCAGATCGGATCGAACCAGAAGTCGACTTTCATCTCGTTTGTCACGTTACCCCGGTCGCGGGGTTTCGCGAACAAGTGCGGCGCTGCTTAGTTCTCGCCGCCGGACGCCATCGCCGGCGCTCCGTGGTGGCCGACGCCTGCAGCGGCTGGTTCATGCGGCCGGGTACGTGCCCGTCGCACAAACCAGGCGGCCAGCACCGGGGCAAGCGGCGCCAGCCCATACACCAGGGTGACGCCGAACGGCGTGGCGTCGCGCAGGTAGTAGCTCAAGTACAGCGCTGGCGCGGCCAACACGCTATAGCCGACGATCGCCCAGCTCAGGCCGGATCGCCAGCCCATCAGGACAGTCAAGGCCACCGGTAGGCAGAAGTACCACGGCTGCATCGAGGTTGAAACCACCAGGACATAGATCAGACAGGAGCGCGCCGAGGCGCGTACCACCGCCGCGACGTTTGCGTCCGACCATACCCGGCGCGCTTCCCAGATCAAGTACACGCCGAAGATAGCCAGGACCAGGAGACGCTCCGCACTCCTGGTCAGCTCGTGCGCTTGAGCTGAAGGCACCCCCGCCGGCCCGAGAACCTGGTCGGCCACAGCCAGCGCCAGGCCGTCCGGCAAAGCATTGACGAAGCCGACTCCGACTGTCTCGGCCAGGATGGGCTCGAGTGAATCGGGTAGCTCGAGCCATGGCCACACGACCGCCACGCCGAGCGCTGTGCTGAACAGCCCGACCACCGCCAGGCGCAGCAGTTGCTCCTTCAAGGACACTGCGCGCGCCGCCGACGCGACGGCCACCCAGACCAGGCCAACCCCGGACAGGTATTTCACCAGCGCGCCGAGCGTGAAGCCCGCCCCCGAAAGTACGCCGTTGCTCGACCGGGCGAACACAATCAGCGCCTGCAGGCTGAACGTGACCATGAGCACATCGTTGTGCGCGTTGGCACCGACCTCGAACAGCACGAGCGGGTTCCAGGCCAGCATGGCCAGCGCAGTCGTGCGCTGGGCGCGGTCGAGGTGCGTCAACCGCCCGAGCGCTATCCAGGCCAGGCCGAGATTGGCCAGCAGCAGCGCGTTGGCCAGCAGCCGGTACGTCATCGCCTGATCGACAATCGACGTGCTGCCGAAGACGCGCGCCATTAGCCCCTGCACATCCAGCCAAACTGGTCCATACGGCGCGGCGTAGGTGCGCCACACTTCAGCCACCCAGGGCATGACGGGGTCCCTCGGGATTGCGCTCGGCGGCCAAACGTACGGATTCAGGTCGTAGATAGCGGCGAGTCGTCCGTAGGCGATATAGCTGAAAACGTCCTGCGAAAATAACCCGGGCAGGAACACAAGCGTCGTTTGGAACATCAGCGCCCCGGCGAGCACCAGCCACAGCGCGCCACGCCGCGCGCCGAGGCCGCGCTCCAGGACGCACAGCGACAGCACGTACACCGCCGCCAGGAAGAGCATGACCACCGCCAACGCGGTCGCCGGGGCGATATACGCGGCCGATCCGAGTGGCTCGCCGATCGGCGTATCGCTCGCCTCAGGCAGGATCAGCCGAGTCGCTCTGAGGCTGAGATGGAGCACTCGTGCGGCTGGGGTATATGTGGCCAGCACTTCGGACGTAAACTCCGCGCTGTGCGATAGCGCGGCGCTCAGCGGCCACAGCGCCAGCCAACCGAGCTCGAGCAGCAGCGCCAGCAGACCGAATGACAGAAGGCGCACGTCCGCTGAACGGTAACAGGCTTTGCGCCCCCAACGAGGCGAGCGTCGCATAATGACGTTGTTAATGCGTAGCCGCGACTGACGACAGGTGCCCAGACCCTTCCTGAGCCTCGCGACCGCAATTGTTGTTGGCCTGATGGTCGCCGGCTGTGCGCCGGTCTTGACGACGCCGCCACATCTCGTTGCGGCGTGGCCTACGGCGGGAGTGACCCTGCCGCTCACGCAGACCACGTTTGATCTGACGTTCAATCACGCGCTAAGCCCGGACGCGAGCTGGGCGGCGGTGTGGCGCGACATTGACGGATTGCCCATCGCCGCCGAGAGCGCAGTCGAGCGGTCCGACCTGAGGCGGCTCCGCGTCACACTGAAAGAACCCATCGCGGGCGAATACCGACTCCACTGGCATGCCGTTGCGGCGCGCACGGCGGCAGCTGCAGATGGCGAGCAGACGTTCTCGCTGCAGGACGAATCCAGCACGCCTCCGCGGGTTGAGCTCTCGCGCGTTGCGGCCGAAACCGGCGAAAAGGTGGAAGTGACGGGGCAAGGGTTCGGCAAGCGCTGCTCGGTGCGGCTCACCATCGGCGACGACGAGCAGATGTTGAGCACCGTCGAGACTGATCGGAAAGGATCCTTCGTGGCCGAGGCACGTGTGCCGCAGAACGTGCCATTCGGCGAACAGCCGGTGTTGGCGACGGACATGTGCGGCGCAGCGGCAACGGCGTCGCTCCAGGTGCGCTGGGGTGGATGGCCGCCGCTGGTGGCATTTGACGTTGGTCAGCCTGGGCCAGCGCCCGGCGAAGCCACGTTTTGGGTCACGTTGCGCAATCGGTCCGACTATGTGCTCGAGCGAGTGCGCGTCGTCCTACCAGACCCACAGGGGGCCAGCTTTGTCTCCGCGGACCCGGCCTCCAGGTACCACGATCAAACGGTCACCTGGGAGATCCCGACGATGGACCGTGGTGTCCTTGGCCCGTTTCGGGTGACCTATCGGGTAGCCGGCGCGGTGAGCAGTCACGCCTGGATCGAGTTCCGACACCGCCGTCCGCACGGCTGCTCCGGCGACGATTGCCTGCCGGCCTTCGTCAGCGAGACGACCTCAGAATCGACGCCCGTGGCCGCCGCAGACTGAGCGAGGACCGCGCGTCCGCGGTCCAGGCCGCGAACTCGCCGAGGGCGCCGGCAATGTCATCACCACCTCGAGGCCGCCGTACGGCGTCACCGCGGCGGTAAACGTGCCGCTCTGGCGGTGCATCAACTCGCGGCTGAGATGCAGGCCGATCCCCACGCCTCGATCGGAGCCAGTGCCGGGCGCAGAAATCGTGACCTGAACGATTCGAGGCGAGATGTTCTCCAGGCGGATTTCCAGGCGCGCCGTCAGGTGTGCGATGCCAGGCCTCGTCCAGGACCTGCTCGAGAACCTGTCGGGTTCGGGGCGCATCGAAGGTGGCCGGCACGCGCGGCGGGGTGTGGACGCGTACCCGTCTGCCTCGAGCGCGGCGGCGCAATCCCTCGACAGCCGCGCTGGCCAGGTCGACCAGGTCGCCGTCTTGCGGCGAGACCGTCAACTGGCCGGTGTGCAAGCGTCTGAAGTCGCCCAGCGCGATCGCCAGACGTTGCAGCTCGTCATGATCTGGCGCGGCCTGGAGGGTGGCCGTCACGCCGTCGAGCAGCTCGTCGCGCACCACAACTGCCGCTTCGGCTTCCGAGCGTGCGACCCGCGCCTGGGACAGCTCGAGGTTGGTCAGCTCCAGGCGTTTGTGATTCATCGCATCGCGAATGACGGCTAGCACGAAGCGTTCGCCGCTCGAGTTCTGGAGCTGGCTCAGCGACAGCTCGATGCGGATGTCGTCGCCGCTTTTCGTCCGCGCTGGCATTTCCACCGGAGCGCCAGCATCGATGATCAGGCCGTGTCCAGTGCGCATGTAGCGTTCGTAGCCGAGGCGGTGAACGTCGGCGATTGGCTCGGGCATCAGGATCTCGATCGATTGCCCGATGGCCTCTAGGGCGGAAAAACCGAACAGCTTTTCCGCGGCTGGGTTCCACAACTCGATTCGGCCAGTACTCAGTCTGGCGATGACGACAGCGTCGAGCAAACGATCGAACAGGACGCCCACGTCCAGGTCGGTGGCAGTCGCGTATGAAACTTCTTCTGAAAGCGCGGCGCAGCTCATTGCATTTTCATCATCCGCCGTATAGCGCCGCCGCGCATCCGGGAAATCCCCGATTTTTGGGAATTTCGGGACACAGATCAGGCACCGAACATCATGGTTCAGTTACAGAAAACGGAACAAATGTGTCGTGCTCGGAAACTTTTCAGGCACGGGTTCTGCCGACTCCTGGATGCTTGGGATCCCTCTGCACAAGGGAGTTGAAGGAGCAATGCGATTCTTTGAGAACTGGTGGGAACGCGCCCCGCTGTACGTGCGTATCGGGCTCTTTGTAGCGTCGGTTGTAGCGATCGTTGTCGGCGGCGGCGCTGACGCCTACTGGGAGTAATCCATCCGCCATGTTGGGGCTGTTGGCCCCGACGTTCATCGCCGTTGTCGCGGCACGCATGTTCAGCGGCTCGCTGCGCGAGCTCTTCGGCGCGCGCGTTCGCTGGTGGCCAGCCATGCTCATCGCCTTCGCGGTTGAGCTGGTGCTGTACAACCCGCCGATCAATGGTCAGGCCTGGGCCATCCAGGTCGGGCCATGGATCTGGTTGGCGACCAAATTGGCGCTGCTCGCCAGCCTGCTCAGGAACGCTTTGCCCGCGCCACGGACTGTCTGCTGGCCGTGGTTCCTCGCCGCGGCTGGTGTCGCACTCAACGCGCTGGTTATCGCCCTGAACGACGGCCACATGCCCCAGGCCTCCGAAGCGGCCATCGCCGTATGGGGCGCGAGCCACATTGATCCGATCAAACTGCAGAACGTTGCGCCGATGCGGCCCGAGACAGTGCTGCCGTGGCTGGCCGATGTGCTGCCTCAGCCAGCCTGGTTGCCGCGGCGAAACGTCGTCAGTGTCGGCGACCTGATGCTCGCCGGCGGAGTTGCAGCCTGGGCGTTCAGCGCCATGGCGCCGACCATCCGCTTCGGAAAGGGTATATTGGCTTAAGTGGGGCCACGCAGCGAGCCACACCGGCTGATCGCCGCTGCTCGACCTGAGTTTCATCCAGTCCCGCGCCTCCGGCCCGTGCTATCGGCGAGCACGCCGCTCTTTGGCCGTGATGAGGCGTTGGCCGACATCGAGCGCCTGCTGACTCAGGAGCGGGTCCGGCTGCTGACGATGAGCGGCGCGGGCGGAACGGGTAAGACCCGGCTCGCGGGTGCAGCGGCTGTGCGCGTCGCGGCCGAGTTTCCTGACGGCGTAAGTTTCGTCGATCTGTCAGCAGTCGAAGAAGCGACGCTGGTGCCGGCCAGTGTCGCGCAGGCCATCGGGGTCCAGGAGTCGGGCAGTGAACCGCTCCAGGCGATTCTGTCGGAGGTCCTCGGGGACAGAGCCATTCTGCTGGTCCTCGACAATTTCGAGCGGGTCCTGGGGGCAGTCCAGTTCATTGCCGATCTGCTGGGGAGGTGTCCGCGCCTGGTGATGCTGGTGACCAGTCGCGAGCCGCTGCACCTGCGCGCCGAGCGCGTGCTGCCCGTCCGCCCGCTACCGGTGCCTGGTCTGGACGTGACTGATCCGGGCGCCGTGGCCAGCAATCCGGCGGTGGCGCTGTTCGTGGACCGCGGACGTGCTTGTCGGCCCGGCTTCGATCTGACTCGCGACAACGTGCGCGCGGTGGCCGAGATCTGCACCCAGCTGGATGGTCTGCCGCTGGCCATCGAGCTCGCGGCGGCGCAATTGAGCGTCCTGTCGCCCAACATCATTCTCGAACGGCTGCACGCTCGGGCGCCGTTTGTCCTGAGCGGTGTGTCCGACTTGCCGGCGCGTCACCGAACCCTGCGCGCCGCGGTCGCCTCCAGCTACGACCTGCTCAATGCCGACGCGCAAGCTGTCTTTCGCTGGTGCGGTGTCTTCGCCGGGGGATTTACGTCCAGCGCCGCGGCGGACATCTTTGTCGACGGCAATCAGGTACTCGACCTGTTGCCGATGCTGGCCGTGCTGGCGGACAAGAATTTGCTCCAGGTCGCCGACGATCCTGGCGGCGCGCCGCGCTTCCGCTGGCTCGAAACCATCCGATCGTTCGCGCTAATACGACAATTTCCGGGCGGTTTTTCATTGGGCGCTGGAGGGCGACGCGGACGACCTGCATCTGGGCCTGCGGCTCGCCGGCGCGATGTACCGCTTCTGGAACCTGCGCGGCCACCTTGGCGAGGCACGCCAGTGGCTCGATCGGGCGCTCCCGTTGAGCCTGGATCAGCCGGCCATCGTGCGCGCCAAAGCGCTGAATGCATCGGGCGTGCTGGCGGGTATGCAGGGCGACGATGAGCGCGCTGAAGCGTGTTTTGCGGAAAGCCTGGCGCTGTGGCGAATGATCGGCGATACGACGCGCGTCGCGGCCGCGGTCGGCAACCTCGGACAGGTCGCTCAGAACCGTCACGATCTCGAGCACGCGCTGGCGTGCTTCCGCGAATCCGAGGAGCTGTATGAGCTCTCGGGCGACCAGCGCGGTATCGCCGTTTCGCTCGGGTCGCGCGCGCGGCTGGAGCGGCAGCAGGGCCGTCACCGTGAGGCGGTACCGCTGTTCGAACGCAGTGTGACGCTCTTCCGCGAGCTCGGCGATGCGCGCAGCCTGGCCAACTCGCTAGCGAACCTGGGTCACAGTGCGCTGGCGGTGGGGAACGTGCAGCGGTCCACCGCGTACTTTACCGAGTCGCTCGAGTTGCGTCAGGCGCTGGGTAACACGCTCGGCATCGCCGAGTGTCTCGAAGGATTCGCCGCACTGGCCTCGGCGGCTGGGCGACCGCGCCGAGCAGCCCGGCTGTACGGGGCGGCCGAAGCCCTGCGCGAAATCACTGGCGCACCGCTGCTGGACGCCGACGGGGTCGAGCACGAGCGTCTGGTGGGCGGGCTCCGCAACCGCCTCGGCGAGCGCAGCTTCGCCGCTGAGTGGACGGCCGGTCGGGCGACCAGTCCCGAAGAAGCGGCGCGCTTTGCGCTGCGGGTCGGCAACCCTGAGTCCGCCGAAGTGGCGGCGACGGGGCGGCCGCTGCTCACCCGCCGTGAACAGGATGTCACGGCACTGGTTGCCCGCGGCCTCACCAATCGCCAGGTTGCGGAGCAATTACTGGTCACACCGCGCACGATCGAAACACACCTGGAGCACATCT
>WNFC01001576.1_pt1 | contig 24114 bp, 27 predicted proteins | sample 5400541 | NCBI WGS metagenome assembly WNFC01 (sample SAMN13153342, study PRJNA577476) | soil metagenome | isolation source: 120 cm saprolite under Douglas fir tree site 2 hole 2 replicate 1 | place: USA:California | collected 2015-04-18
TCATCGGCGCGCTTCGCAAGATTGCGCCGGTCGCCGCGATCAGAGGAAATGTGGACACCGGTGATTGGGCGGGCGAATACGCCGACACCGAACTCGTGCGGCTCGCAGGACGAGCCATCTTCGTGCTTCACGACCTCAAGACGCTGCAGATCGATCCAGTGGCCCTCGGCATAGCCGTCGTTGTCTCCGGCCATTCGCACGTGCCGAAGATCGATACGGTCGGCGGGGTGCTCTACTTGAATCCGGGAAGCGCAGGCAGGCGGCGCTTCAAGTTGCCGATCACGCTTGTGACGCTCGAGATCACGCCCGACTGCCTGCGACCGGTGATCCACGACCTCGAACGCGACTGAATCCCTCCCGAGGCCCTGGAGGGACCTCTACAAAGGGGGCGACTCGAGAAGGACGAACGCGGATCGGAGCGCGAAGGCGACTAGTGCGGTCCCGAGGCGAGGCCTCTCTCATCGGAGGAAACGGGGCTCCGAGCGGCTTTCAGGCGCGCGGTCGGGTGCGAGGTGTCGATACGCAGCACGCCTGCTCGGGGCGCTACGCGACCGCCGTCTCCTGCCTGATCTCGCGGATTGTCTTCGCGGCGGCCCTACCGACGCAATTCTCCAACGCGTCAGGGCTCAAGGTAACGACGGTGTCGACGGACCGGCCTCCCGCCGCGAACAAGGCGAGATACTGGCCGCGGGACAAAGCGACGGGCAGAGCCATGAGCCCGCGCGCGGCCGCGGGAAGGCCGAACTCGAGGCGGCGCAGCAGTTCGTCGAGCGCGAGCAGGAAGGCTGGCACCAACGCCCATCGGGCGGGGCGCCCGAGTCGGTGAATCATGAGTTAATTTTCCGGCAAATTTCGCCGCTTGGCGACCCCTCGACTCAGTCTATGACGTCTTCGTCGCACGAAAAATGCGGGTGCACACAGATGCCGAATTCGAATGACGTCGCCAGCAACGAGATGCTTTGGGAGCGCGTCCTGTCCCTGCTCGTCGTGGGTGCCAGCGTGTTGGGGGGAAGCGCCGTGTTGCTGATACAGACGTTACCAACAGTCCTTCACGGATTTCCATAGTGGCAGAACGAGTTTTGAGTGGCAGGCGAGCCAAGTTGAGCGTCGAACGAAACGTCCAACAATACGTCCATCACGAAAATAGGCCGAAGTCGTAAGTAATTGGAGTCGTTGACAGAAATCGAAAGAAACATTTGAGTCGGAGCGCTTCACCCGCTCTATTCTACGATTTCCTGCGCCGGACTACGATTCTCTGCGATCGGGTTCGCCCGATGATGCCGCATGGGGTTCTTCATCAGGCTCTGCAAGGTGCCCAATGATGGATTGCAGCGAGAGTTCAGGATTTTCGATCGGTTAGCGCCGGTCACCGAACGACCCTCAGGTCAAAACAGGACAGCGGGTGCATCGTGCACTGCGGTACAACCATTGTGACCGTTCTACGAATTGCCCTTGACTTTCTCGGCAAGAAAACCAGCCTGAATATCCAGCGCTTCGTTGGATTCGGGTAGATTCGGGTTCTGCCAATGCACGTGAGGCATAGCGTCGAAAACGACCAGCTCGGCGTGCACTCCCGCGCGCAGCAACTGCCGGTGAAAGTTAGACGTACCGCTAAGGAACATGTCCCGCGAACCACCCATCAGCAGCACCGGAGGAAATCCCTTAACGTCGGCGTAGGCCGGAGATAGGATGGGATCGATGAGGCTGTGACTGCCTAGGTATGCATGCGCCACTACAGCAACCGGTGTGACCATGGGCGCCAGCCCTTCGTCGCTGAAGAAAGCTTCGCTGTCGCCGGGATGCGCAAAATCAACGGTACCAGAGAAGAATCCCAGTGCTGCCGGCAGCGGCAGGCCTAGCTGGCGGGCCCTTACCAAGGCCTGCGCCGAGAGTATGGCTCCTGCCGATGAACCATACAGCGCGAGGTGCTGCGGTCTGTAGTCCTTCAGAAGCTCACGGTATACTGCAATGGTGTCGTCGACCGCAGCAGGGAACGGTGCCTCAGGCGCGAGCCGGTAGTCGACAGCCAACACCTTGATGCCGGTTCGCGCTGCAATTGGGATAGCTTCCCGGATCGAGCCCTGGCCAAGAAAAAAAGCGCCTCCGTGCAGATTGATTAGCAGCCGGTCCTCCAGGTCAGCCCTTGCGTTTGTGGGCGTGACGAGTGTGACGGGTACGCCGCCAAGCGATTTTTTCTCCACTGCGACCGGATACATCCGCAAGAGTTGTTCGGTTAGCCGAGCCTGCATTTCAGCGTGCGCCGCACGCACGTCCGCGACCGTCTGTGTCGGTTCAGGTGACGGGTGCGGCGCCATTGCTGCGGCCGTCAGCATCGCTTGCGCCTCTTCGGAGATTGTCTTCGGAATTGGGATCGTGAGGTCGACTATGTGCGCGCTGCCATCCCGCACGAAGGTAATTGCCGGGATCTGGTAAGTTTTTAGCGTGCTCACGTTCTGTTTCTCCATTGGGATACTTTTGAAAGGTTGCTCGGGACGCGGCAACATATCTTGCGCGAAAAGCAGCGCCGATGGGCCATCAGATAGCGCTGACCGAAAGCATAGAACTGAGGTTAGGCAGGGTTTTGCTCATGGGCTCGTTCCTTGAACTTAGGGAGGGCAGGCATTGCGTATGTTGATCCAACGTACCGCTGTTCTGGCGACCGAAGCTTATTGGCTGCTTTATGCGGTCACCGAAGGCTGGCGTGGATTTGCCACATGGTGGGAGCGGATGCAGGCGATGCCGAGCTACCAGGCGACGGAGCTCGGATGAGGCTTTGCTCGACGACAAAGCGGGCCAAGTGCCTCTCAGGAAGCCACTCGTCCACCGACGGAGGCAAAAGGTACCCAGTCTTGCGATCAATCGTACGGAAATTGCTCAACTGCGTGCCACCCTGTCACGAAGAAAGGCCGAATCAATCCATCGGTTCTACCCAACCCTGCTCAGCGCGCTGAGTCCGACAGGCTGCTAGCTTTAGCTAGCTATCGGGGCCGGGGATCAAGGATAAAACCCCGCAGGTTCGGCATCTCGACTTCCGGCAGCGACGAGGCGTCCATGACCTGAGACTCAGAAATGATCTTCCCGCGCGCGAGCACATAAGCCGTGGCGGCATAGACCTCGTCACCGGTGAGCGATCCGGGCGCATTGAAAGGCATCGCTCTCCTCACGTAATCGAAGACAGTCGTCGCATAAGGCCAGTAGCTTTCAACGGTTTTGAAAGGCTTCGCCGTCACGAGCGTTCCGCGGCCTCCGATAAGTGCCGGGGCGCCAGTTTCACTAATGCCCTCAAGCTTTTCTCCATGGCATGCCGCGCATTTCTCTTCGTAGACCATCCGGCCTTGGCTGGCATCGCCATGTCCCGGCGGGAGGCCGGCACCGTTTGGCGGTATGGAAAGGTAACGTTGAAGATCGGCGCTCGTGATGGGCTGGCCGAAATCGAAGGCAGTTTTCGTTTCCGCCATGGCTGCGCCGGCAGGTGCGCCGAAAACAAGAATTGCTGCAAGAGCGATTTTAAGCGGCGGCATTGCTAACACTCCCGTCGGGGCCAACGCCCCAGGCTTGGATGCCATTATAGTGATAGAATGCGTTTACGCCGCGCTGCTCCACGAGTTGCTTCCGGATGGGTTGAACATACCCGGTCTCATCCGCACAGCGGCTGAGCAGAACACGAGGCTTGCCGTCCCACATCCAAGGTAGTTTGAAGCGAATTGTGCAGATGGGTTCGGGAATGCCTTCGAGATCAGCTTTCTGCCAGGTGGCGCCGCCGTCCGTTGAAACCTCGACACCCGAAATCCGGCCCCGTCCGGACCAGGCGAGCCCCGTGATCTCGTAAAATCCTGGACCGGGCAGCCGCATCGCCCCGGAGGGAAATGTGATTACGGATTTCGCATCCATTTCGAAAACGAATTCCCATGCAACGCCGTCCGGCATCAGGTCGGTGTATTTCGACGTCTCTTCGCGCGACATGAAGGGGACGCCGCTCACCTGCAGGCTCTGAATCCACTTGATGTGAGTGTTGCCTTCGTAGCCCGGCAGCACAAGGCGCAGGGGGTAGCCCTGCTCGGGGCGAATGGCTTCGCCGTTCTGGCCATAGGCGAGGATCGCATCGCGCAGCATCTTCTCCATCGGGATCGAGCGGGTCATTACGGCGCCATCAGACCCCTCGGCCAACACCCAGGTTCCCTCCGGCTTCAGTCCAACTTGCTTGGCGAACTCAGAAAAAAGAACGCCTGTCCATTCCGACGTGCTCAGAAGGCCATGCGAGGCCTGCACGGTTTTCTCCATTTGCCCGGTCCACCCGGATAGCGTATTGCCCGAACACTCGATAAAATGTTTGCGAGTGACAGAAGGCATCCGGCGGATGTCAGCCATGGTGAAGCGCTTCGGCGTTCCAACCAAGCCGTGAATGACAAGCGAATGTTTCGCGGGATCGATAACGGGAATGCCGGCGTGGTGGCGCTCAAAATGCAGGCCGGATGGGGTAATGTTACCCAGGAGGTCTGCAAGCGGGGTAAAAGTAGTGTTGGGGTTGGGGTTCGGCGCGAGAAGACGGACGGCCGTCTCGAACTGCGAGCGCGAGCCATAACCGCCATCTTCAAATGTCGGCCGGCCTTGCTCCTTCGTTGGGTCAGCAGCAACGTCGTAATGGATGGAGCCGGGAGGCGCAGATAGCGCCGCGGCTAGAGCTGGCCTTACAAGGCTTGCAGACGATACCCCAACCGTCGAGCCAACCGCGAACAGCAGACCGCGCCGGCTGACCTTACCGCGCGGAAACATGCCCTCCCGGCACGGGCAGTCTTCGGCCTGTATCTTTCTGTAATTGCTCATACTGTCAATCACTCCGTTGCCCCCGTACTCGGGTTACAGATCCGAATGGTTACGCTATTTGCGCGAGGGTTTCGGCCAGTTCGTTCGGCAGATCCACCATGACGTCATGCCCGCAGGTCAGTTTGACGACATCCCATCCTGGGGCTCCGGTAAATTTGTTGGCGAAATACCGGAACGGACTGGGGTCCCAGCCATCGGCCAGGATGTAGATGCGGCGTTTCACGTTCTCGATCTCACCCGACAGCAAGACCGGCATCTCGAACGTGGCAAGCGCCTGCGGGACGCAGCGCCGGCTCACCCATTCGCGATTTGCAGGCGAGACGTGGAGGATTTCCGCCGTGAGCGGATGCGTCATCCCGCTGTTGTTTTCCAGGCCCGCGTCGCGAAAGGCGCCGATGAACTGCTCGGCCACCGACGGTTCGAGCGCTTTGTGCAGCAGCGCCAACAAAGAGTCTCCGTCGTCCGGTACAAAGGCATCAAGATAGACAAGCGCCTTGATGCGATCGGCCATCCGGTCGGCTAACCCGGTGATCACCATGCCGCCATAAGAATGGCCGACGAGGATGACGTCGCTGATTTCCTCGGCCTCGATGCAGCCTGCGACGTCGCGAATGTGGGTTTCGAGGGTGATGTTTTCATCCGCCTTATGAGCACGTTCGCCAACGCCCGTGTGGGTCGGTGTGAAAACCTCGTGCCCCATCTTGCGCAACGCGGCCGCGGTTTGACGGTAGCACCAGCCACCGTGCCAGGCCCCGTGAACGAGAACGAACGTCTTTTTTTCTGTATTCAATTTTATGACTCCTGTGGCGTGTCAAAGACAGAACTCAGGGTTCTCTCCGAGGGCCCTGATCGCGAGCTACCGGCTGGAAACTGATTGAGGCTTTCCTGGCGATCACGGCTCTCGACGAAAATCGCTGCCCCCGGGTTTGATATCAAGTTTGTATTCCGTACCTTCCTGCGCCCGCGTTTGACTTTGCGTCCGCGCCCTCGCGCGGACTGGCATCGCTTCGCAGCGACGCCAGTCTAAAACGTCACTTCGGCTGCGGCACGATACGAAGGTACGGCCTCGGCGCCTTCCAACCGCTCGGATAGATCGTTTTGGCCTCGTCATCGCTGACGGAGCCCGCGATGATGACGTCGTCACCCTGGTTCCAATCGGCAGGCGTCGCGACGCGATGCTTGGCCGTCATCTGCAGGGAATCGATGACGCGCAATATCTCTACGAAGCTGCGCCCCGTCGTCATCGGATAGACCAGCACCAGCTTGATCTTTTTGTCGGGTCCGATGATGAAGACGTTCCGGACGGTCTGGTTGTCGGCGGCCGTCCGGGCCGCGACATTGCCCGACGTCGAGGCGGGGAGCATGTCGTAGAGCTTCGAGACATGGAAATCGGTGTCGCCGATCATGGGATAGTTCGGCGCGGCGCCTTGCGTCTCGCGGATGTCTTCCGACCACTCGGCGTGCTTGTCGACCGGATCGACCGAAAGACCCATCAGCTTGACGCCGCGCTTGTCGAATTCCGGTTTCAGCCTGGCGAGTGCACCGAGCTCGGTGGTGCAAACCGGGGTGAAATCCTTGGGATGCGAGAACAGCAGTGCCCAGCTATTGCCGATCCAGTCATGGAATTTGATTTTCCCTTCGGTGGTCTCGGCTACGAAGTCCGGAGCGACAGCACCAATCTGTAACGTCATGTTTCGACCTCCTGTTGTTAAAGCGAGATTCATTTTGGAGAACGCAGCGCCGCGACCTGGTGGCTAATCGACACCGCTGTTCATCCGCGAACTGCGCTACGGCGCCTTGTTCGGTGGCGAGACGGCCCTCATTCGCGAAAGGTCGCAAGCGCGTTGAGCGGTATCTTCAAAAAGTGTCCGCCGTTGTCTTCGGCGGGAGGCAGGCGTCCTGCTGCGATATTGACCTGCAGAGCGTGCAGAATGAGCTTTGGCATCGGCAAACTTGCGTCGCGTGCGCGGCGAAGGGCAACGAACTCTGCCTCGCCATGCGCCTGGGCAAGGTGAATGTTCCGGGCACGCTGGTGAGCTACGGTGCTTTCCCAGGCGGGTGGGCGACCGTTGGGCATGTAGTCGTGGCCCGTGAAAAGGCGGGTGTGATCAGGCAGGGCCAGGATGCGTTCGATCGTGCGCCAGAGCGCATGTGCATCGCCTCCCGGAAAATCGCAACGCGCCGTGCCGAAATCGGGCATGAAAAGCGTATCATGTATGAAGGCGGCATCGCCGACCACGTAGGTAACCGACGCCGGGGTGTGACCGGGAGAGAACAGCACGCGCGCCTCGAGATCGCCGATGTGGAAGACATCGCCGTCGGCGAACAGCCGGTCCCATTGTGAACCGTCGGTCCTGAAACTTGGCGGCAGATTATAGATATCCTTCCAAAGCCGCTGCACGTCTGTGACGCGCTCTCCGATCACAGTCCTCGCGCCCGTCTTCTCCTTGAGATAAGCGGTCGCCGAAAAGTGATCCGCATGGGGATGGGTATCGAGAATCCACTCGACTGTGAGCTTCCGTTCGCGCACGAAGGCGAGCAGCGCGTCGGCCGACGACGTCGCCGTTGCCGCAGACTTTTCGTCGTAGTTGAGTACCGGATCAATAATCGCGCAACGTCCCGTGTCACGATCAGCGACCACATATTGAACGCTGCAGCTGTACGCGTCGAAAAAGCCGTCGACCCGAGGCTCGCGGACAAAATAGCGGGAAACCAATTCGACGTGGCTATTCATGTGTCGTTGTCCGGAGAATTCCTGGCTACGCGGGCGCCAGCTCGACAGGCAAAGACTGAAGCCCGCGCAGCGTATTGTTAAAGGCTCGTTTGACTTCGCCGTCGATACGGATCGCGCGAACTTTTCTGGCGAGAGCAGTGAGCATCGCCTCGCCCTCAACCCGCGCCAGCAATTGGCCGACGCACACATGAATGCCAGCGCCGAACCCGACATGGCCCGCCGTCCGACGCTCGATGTCGTAAATATCGGGCCTGTCCCATTTGCGCGGATCGCGATTGGCGGCGCCCAATAACATCAGGACTTTCTCGCCTGCGTCGAACTGCACGCCGCCGATCTCGGCGGGCCGCGTTGTCGTGCGCGAGAACGTCTGCGCCGGCGATTCGAAGCGGATCGTCTCTTCGAAGGCGGCGCGGGCGAGAGAAGGATTTTTGTTGAGCTTCGCCATTTCGGTCGGGAATCGCGCCAGGCAATAAACTGCGGCGCCCAGCGCGTTGACAGTTGTATCAATCCCGGCGCTCAGCAGCGAACGCACCAAGAGCCTCGCATCCTCTGCGCTGATCTCACCGGTATCGACCGATTCGTGGATCTTCGCGCCGATGCCGTCGGGCGAAAGATTTTCGCGCCGGCATTGCTCGCTCACCCAGGCGGCATGCGGCGCGGCGCCTGCAAGAGCATCGCGCCGCAACTCGTTGTCGGGCCCAAAGGCGTTGAACGCCGCGTTGGCATAGGGCCTCAAGTGGTCGCGCCCTTCCTTGCGCAGGCCTACGGCGTCGGGGAAGACGGAAAGCGGATAGGCTTCGGCCAATGTCGGAATGGCGTCGAAACGACGCGCTTCCAGCAGCTTCTCGATCAGCGCCTCGGCAGCGGACGCAAGAGAATCGCGAAGCTGTTTCATGACGCTCGCCGACAGCGCACGATTGAGCACGGCGCGGGCGCGGTCATGCTCGGGTGGGTCCTTCTCCAGGACGAGACTCGGTGTCCGCCAGGGCTTCTCCTTGGAGAAATCGCTCATACCGATGCCGCGGCTAGAACAAAATGTCCGCCAATCGGTGAGGACGCGATGCACGTCTTCGTATCGCGCCACCGCCCAGACGCCGTAGCGGCACAGCCAAACGGCCGGGCCGGCCTCGCGCAACTCCTGATGAGCCGGGAAAGGATCGGCGAGGAATTCGAGCGAGAACGGATCAATGTTGGAAGTTGGCGCGCGCTCCCTGGCGCCTGTCGCGGCGATCACTTCACTCATTGCGGCCTCCTGTGGCGTTTCTCATCAGTGCACTGTCACCCTGATCGTCGAGCGCGAGTAATTCTGCCAGAGGCGGCATCTGCTGCCGTATCTCTTCCGATGAAAGGAACGAAATCCCGTGCTCTTTTCCGGCCGCAATGTGTGATCCATATCGGCCGGCCTCACCATAGTTCGCGGCGTGTGTTGGAAGATCGAGCGAGCGGGCTGGTTCGCTCATATCGCGGAAGTAGCCTTCGAAGCCGCCCGGAGACAGCCAGATCAGCATCCGCAATCGCGGAGTGAGGATCCTGAACGTATGCGGGATGAATTTAGGAAAGAACACGCCTTCGTTCTGACCCGCGGATAAGAGCTCTTTGCCGATGTAAGCATCGATGCGGCCTTCCAGTATGTAGAAGAACTCATCTTCCCGATGGTGCACGTGCGCCGGAGGTTCGTTCCCAGGCTTTGACAGGTACTCCGTGATGCTGAAGCTGTCGTTCGTGTGTTCGCTGTTGACGAGAAACGTCATGACGCTCCCCATGTACCAGCGGGAGTTTTCGATGTATCGTCCTTGCACAAAGGGCAGCAGAGAGGCCGTGTTGTTCTTGCTCATCTTGTCTCCTTGTCCGGCGTCACCCGCCGTGTACGGCTTTCGCTGCCGTCGACATCGAATGACATCAGAACGAATTCCGGCGCTTGTGCCTGGGATTGAGTTCGTGCCTCTTTTGCTGAAGATGACCTCAGGGCCGCTGACGGCATCCAGCGAGCGTCACGATCAAAGTGTAAGCGGCTACTTCTTCACTTCAGCCCCGTGGCTTGCGACCTGCTTCCATTCGCCATCGATTTTGACAAACGTGTCAGTAGCGATGATGGTGTGCGCGCGACGCTGACCCATGATCAGAATGTCATAGGTGTCTTTGTAGGTTGCGACGGCTGTATCGCCGTACACGCGCACCTTGAGTTCGGAGAGTTTCTCGCTGTTTGTCTTGATGTTCTTGGCGTCGGCCATCAGATTTAAGAGGCCGGCCTTGGTGTAGTAAGTTCCGTCGCTGTCGCCCCGGGTCCAATCCTCAGCCAGAACCTTCCGATAAAAGGCCGGGTCGCCGGCCAGATCTGCTTTGACGCCGTCATTTTCCAAATTGGAGATGGCCTTGACGACGTCAGCCTCGGTAACGGTTTGGGCTCCGGTCAGACTTGGTCCGGTGAGCAGGGCGAGGGCACATACTGAAATCCACAACACGGGGTTCCTTGCATTCATGGGTCACCTATTGTTTCTGATCACAGTCAACACGCGGGCTGCAGACAAATTTGCTTGAACGAAGCGTTCCAGGCGGTCGCTGCCCACGACTAGAAATCGACGATCCGATTTCCGATATCAAGTTTGTATTCCAGACTTGGCAGGCGGCGTAACACGGATCGCAGCCAGAACATTGCGGGCGTGATAACGGAAAAGGTCCAACAGGTGAGGCGCAGCGGAGTTTTGTAGCGCGTTGCCGGGTTGGAGTGGCAAGCTAAGACGGTCGTCTGCGCGACCCGCGAGAAAATGCAAATGACACCGCACAAGCCACAAGAAACGGTGCGCTTCGATAAGCGGCGCTTGCGTGAGCGACATGGGACGCGCCGATGCGGGCGTATTGGCCCAGATTGCGCGCCGCAAGTCTCGCAGGCCGCCGGGGCCTCGCTTGAGGTCAGGCTCGTCCTCCAAACGTTGCATTTCGCGCGGCGCACGGCGATGAGTGCTTGACAGGGCGTCGCCGATCGCGTCCCTCCAGCGTCCTGCGTCAGGACCAGAGAGGAGCGCCGCGATATCGGTGTCGAGAGAAGTGAATAGGCCGAAACCGCCCCATAGGAATCGCCGGTCAACCAGACCGGGCAAGAAAGGCGGCATCGTCGCTTGCAAGCTCAAGGCATTCGCTCGGCGACCGCGCCGCATGATCTAGCTCGAATCCTAGATCCCAGAGGCTTGCGACGACTGCGCTGATGCAAGCCTTTATTGTCGGCGCAACACCTCGTGCGCAAGCTTGATTTCCTTCAGGGAGAAGAAAGAGCAAGTCGAGGTCGGAGCCCGGGGCCAGTTCCCCTCGTCCGTAACCACCCACCGCAATCGCTGCGAGTGGAGCGACCGTGTTCCGATCGCGTATTCCGTTAGATATCGATGCAATGTGGACCAGACCAACCACTGTGCTGTCGGCAAGTTTCGTCCTATCGTATAGATAGTCTTCGGCTGAGCCGCCTGCTTCAAAGCGCTCACGCAAGATATCATGCGCCTGCGCCACTAACGGTCGAAGAAGTTTCGCCGTGTTGGGCCATTTAGCTGGCCGGCTTTCGCTCGCAATAGCACGTTACTTGTGGCGGATAGGAACAATCACGGTGGCGTCGCCATTGGACCTCACCAGAGAAGTCCTGACGCGGCCTTGCGGCACTTCGCTGGCGGGGACGTCATAGACCAGAGCGTGGTTCGACTTATCGTTCGGAGAAGTTGCGAACGGCTTAGTCAGAGCTCGTCCTCTCATCGTCATGCGCACTGCTCGTCGTGTTCGTTTGAGTCGGTCCGGCCCGAACTTGCCGGGGTTTAGCGACGTGTCGCTAATGACAGCGCCAGAGGCGGCATCTGCTGCCGTATCTCTGTTGCGCAGCAACCGCTTCGGGCCGTTGTCTTCATTCAGATCTTATCGACCGTCCCGGTCCAGTCTTTGAAGCTACCGAGATTGTAGACGTCGTCGTAACCCAGTTCCTTGAGCAGCTTGCCAGCGAGAGCCGCTCGCCCGCCAGAGACGCAATACAGAATGACCGTTTTTCCCCTTTCGAAGTTTTTATCGTGATACTGGGATTCCGGGTCGGCACGGAATTCCAACATGCCGCGTGGCACGTTTATGGCGCCGGCGATCTTGCCGCTTGCGGCGACCTCCGGCGCGTCACGAACATCAAGGATTAGGGTATTGCCCTTCGCGATCATGCCGTCGGCTTGCGCTGACGTGATTTTCGGAACGATAGCGTTCGCAGCTTCCAACATCTGTTTGACACTTGTTGCCATCTTGGGTCTCCTCTAAGTGTGGAAAACGATAGCGAAACGATCAACAGCAGCTCTGTCACGTTGCGGCCTCTCGCTGAAAACTGATTGAAGCCATCCAAGGGATCGCTGCCCCATACCCACAATTGGCGCCGGGGGCGTTCGATATCAAGTTTGTATTCCGTACCCAACTTCCTGTGCGCGGATGGGCTGAAAAACGGCTTGCTTCGCTTGAAAGCGTGATGGGTCGATCACACATCGCTGGGATACATTTCGAGGATTGGTACGGAAAAGAGACTTCCCAAGCGCCCGTGAGGTCGAGCTCATGATCAGATACGGTCAGTTCTGTCCCGTCGCGAAGACGGCCGAGATATTCGGCGATCGATGGTCGCCGCTGATCATTCGCGAGCTCTATTATGGCCCCAGATCCTATGGCGATTTCCTGGCGACCATCCCGCTGATCTCCAGAACCATGCTTGCGCAGCGCCTGAAGGAATTGGCGGCCGCTGGTGTCATTCAGCCCAATGCGAAGGAAAAGGGCAGAGGGCACATCTATGTGCTGACGGAAGCCGGGGAGGCATTTCGTCCGATGATCGAGATGATGGGCGAATGGGGGCTCAAGTGGGGAGGGGGCCTCGTTGGTCCTGACGATCTCGATTCAAAATTGCTGATAGGGGGCATACGCCAGCACATCGATCGCAAGGATATTCCGGCGCAGGAATTTGTCCTGCACTTCGATTTCAGGGGCATCCCCAAGGGCAGCCGCAATCCGCGCCATTGGTGGCTGCTGATCCGAAAAGATGAGATCGAGGTTTGCCTGAAGGATCCTGGGCAGAATCGCGACGTCGTGATCGAGGCCGACTTGGCCGCCTTTACAAAGGTCTGGACCGGCTATTGCCGTCTCGAAGACGCCCTCGCGCGACGGCTCGTCACGTTCCGCGGCACCAAGTCTGCAATTGCTCGAATGGTCCGGATGTTGAAATTGACTGATGAGGTCGTCGTGCGGAACCTCGGTATCTCATTGCCCACAGCGGTCTTGAATTAAAGGCCGCAGGCTCATAACTTCTGATCGGCACATTGCGGCCGGCCGCTGCTTATCCGGCTGCGGTGCGAGCGAAGTGACTGGGCGGGCTACCGACCTCTCGGCGGAAGGCGGTGCTGAAGGCGCTTGCTGACTGATAGCCAATCGCGACCGCAACGGCTTCCAATGGAGGGGCATCCCGCTGAAGCATTGCCTTGGCCAAGGCCATTCGCCAATCCATCAGGTATTGCATCGGGGGCACTCCGACCTTCTGGCCGAAGCGTTCGCTGAAAACCGAGCGGGACAGCCCCGCCTCCTTGGCGAGTTCCTCCACCGACCAGGGGTGAGCAACGTCATTATGAAGTCGTCTCAGGGCGCGGGCGAGAAGCGGATCAGCCAACCCCACGAGGAGGCCCGTTTGTCCGATGACGTCCACGCCTTCGGAGCGAAACCGCAGAGCCTCCACCAGCAAGACCTCGATAAGACGATCAACGACGACTTCGCGGCCTGGTCGGTCGGCGAGCCACTCCTCAACGATCGAGTCTATCATGCGCTTAAGTCGTCCCGCAGCGGGATCGGAGGCCTAGATATGGACAAGAGTCGGGAGCAGTCCGCCGAGCAGCCCGCGGTTGGCCGAGTCTAGTTCGAAATTGCCACCGAGCTGCTTGAACTCCAGCGCGAGATCTGGATCGCCGTATCGGACCCCGTCGGCCTGACAGTGCAACGCCCCTTCCATGTCGATCGAGACGACTTCGCATGCGAGGTCGCTCGCGATCGTGAAGCCAGGGTCGGCAGGCACGAGGACGAAATCGCCTTTGGCGAGACGCACAGGTTTGTGGCCGTCTACCGTGAGCCAGCATTCGCCGATAAGCACGAGGCCAAAGCCGGCCAAATTCATTCGCGAGCGCCGTACGGCCCAACGCCCGGCTCCTTCGATAACCTTCGTTCCGATCGCGCGAGGTCGCAGCAGGGTGATCACATCGGCAAATGGTTCCATGTCCCGGACGATCTATAACGGATTACGGATGCGCAATTATAGGCAGTCCTGCCGCGGACAGCTAGTTTCCATCCGGATCTCGCTAGGGGATGAAAACGGATGAAAACGGCTCTGATTACTGGCAGCTCGTCGGGCTTCGGCAAAGCAACTGCACAGCTCTTCCTCAACAATGGCTGGAATGTCGTTGCGACGATGCGTCAGCCTCAAGACGGCCTCTTCAACGCAAGTTCGAACAATTTGCGTGTAATTGCGCTCGACGTGACCGATGCGGAGAGTGTTCGGGTGGCCGTCAGCGAAGCGCTCGGTGCGTTCGGTGGCGTCGACGCCCTCGTCAACAATGCCGGCTTTGGAGTGTTCTCGCCGCTCGAAACGACCTCGGACGAGTTGACCCGCCGCTTGTTTCAAACCAATACGCTTGGCACCATCGCGATGGCCCGGTCAATCGTGCCGCACATGCGCCAGCGTGGCTCGGGCACGATTGTCAACGTCACGTCCAGTGTCGTATTCAATCCCGCGCCTCTCGTTTCCGTGTATGCTGCAACCAAAACCGCAGTCGAGGGCTTCTCGGAAGCGCTTTACCACGAGCTTGCGCCGTTTGGCATCCGTGTAAAATTGGTCGAGCCTGGCTACGGACCGGACACCAGGTTCCGAGCAAACATGATGGCGTTCAACGATGCGAACTCGTTTCCGGAGCCCTACCAGCCGCAACTGAACGCGCAGATGAGCAATCTACCCGAATTCACAACGGCTCTCGGAGATGTCGCAAACGCAGTCTTTTCGGCAGCCAACGATACCGGCGCAACCCTCCGATTCCCAGCCGGGGCCGATTCAATGGCCAGCACGAAGATGCGAGCTGGACTGAGCGAAGGTGATTTCTTGGCGTTGAAGCGCCAAGCCTACGCGAGTATGTGATGGCTAGCCTGCAATGCCCTTCATCTCGGCGAACATCTGTTTAACGTCTTTAAAGCCACAGCTTCTCTTCGCGCGGTCCTTGGTGATCGCGAAGCACGCTAAGCTGATGGGCCGCGATCGCGTCGCGCTTGGTCGGATTTTTTTCGGCGAAGAAGTCACGCATGGCATTGACGAAGCCATGTGCTACGGCCGGCGGGAGGGTGACGTCTTCGTCGCACGAAAAATGCGGGTGCACAGGTGCCGAATTCGAACGACGTCGCCAGCAATGAGATGCTCTGGGAGCGCGTCCTGTCCCTGCTCGTCGTGGGTGCCAGCGTGTTGGGGGGAAGCGCCGTGTTGCTGATAATGGCGTTACCGCCAGTTCTCCACGGATTTCCATAGTGGCAGAACGACGTTTGAGTGGCAGGCGAGCCAAGTTGAGCGTCGAACGAAACGTCCAACAATACGTCCAACACGAAAATAGGCCGTAGGCGTAAATAATTGGAGTCGTTGACAGAAATCGAAAGAAAAATTTGAATCGGAGCGCTTCACCCGCTCCAATGTTTTCAATGGCTTAACTCGTCAACAATTTTTCATTCTGACAAGCCGTACATTTCCATTCTGACAAATGTTCACTTTACGGTCGCCTGCTTCGCTAGTTTTGCACGCCGCTTGATGCGCTTCATTTGTGCGTCCTGCTTCGCCTCATCATCGTCGTGCAGGTAGTGCGCCATTGCCGCTGTCGACGACCACTGGCCTTTCTGCATCAACTGCGTCTCGGTCAATCCAGAGGTGCTCGCTTCCGTCGTGCCGCCGTGGCGGCCGAATGAAGTGAAGGTCAGTTCGGACCGCAGGCCCGCCGCGAGGATGACCTTCTTCGAAATGCGCTGAACTTGGGTGAGTATCTCTCCCTTGCCAAACCACGGCAGGCTGCTGCCGTCTCGACGCAGCATCAGGCCACCGGTCGGCCGCAGTGCTTTGATCGCGTCGAGTTCGGCCATCAACACCGGATAGAGCGGCTTGCCCTTGGCATTGAACAACGGCTCCCAAGACCCAGTGCTGGTCTTGTAATTGATGACATAGACGTGGTTTGGTCGGCTCGGCGGTCGGTAATGTTCAGCCACGAAACGGATGAACATGTGCGCCTCGCGCTGAAGCAGTTCCCACCCGATCAGAGCCCCAGTCGCGAGCGAGGGATAGCCCATTTCGATTGCCTTGGCGCGAAACGCGGCCAACTCCGCAAACGTCGCATGCGGCGTTTCGCGCGAGTTTGATTGTAGGCCCATCTTCTCGAACGGATTTTTCGGCGGGAATACGCGGGGGTTGGCGCGACACCGTATTCCACGCTGTACGCGCGGTCTTCATGGCGTGATTGACGGTGGTGCGGCGTTCAACCCTTTCGCCCTTGACCTCCTTGAAAAGAAGTTTCCCAAAGAGTTCATCGACGAAAGCGGTGTCGATGCTCGAGACCCGACGGGTCCCGAGGCGTCTGCCGTCCTGTAACAGATATTCGCAGATCATCTTGATGCCGGTCTCGTGCACGCGGCATTGACCCGGGCTCAAGGCTTGTAGTCGCTTAGCGGTTTTTTGCGGCCAGGTTCGGCGATATTCGTGAAACATCCAGTCCAGTGTTCCGACGACCACGCCGACAACAGAGGTCGCGTCCTCGCCGCCGCTGCGCCAGCTATCAAACGCCGGCAGCAGAATTCTCTCCACCCGCTGTACCGCCCTGTCGTAGTCGGCACCCAGTGGTTCATTCTGCAGTGGACAACCTCGCTTGCGCGCCCAGCTTGGGACGTTAAAAAAATAGCTCCAGCCGTTTTTAACCCGCTTGTGAAGCGTATAGCGGGGCAACGGGAGGGCGGAACGTCCACGTCTCACAACAGCTTCCTCGACACCGCTGGATCATCTTCCGGATCTAACGAGCGGTGTTTGTCCTCTTTGACTGTAATCGATATGCGCCCGTCAGGCCAAATTTCAACATTTGCAACGATGCCGCCGCCTTCGATGACGCCCTTCACGGCGCGCTTAACATCGGCTTCGGTGAACTTGGCTTTCGACATTATTGTAGCGCAAAAGATGAAGTTTCTAAGTCTCGTGCCTCATTTTTCGGCTGGATGCCTGCCGCGTTTGTGCGGATCACGCCAATCGAAATTCTGAGGTTGAGGCCCGTAGGTTCAAAGAATGCCTGCCGTGTCAACGAGGTGCTGCACCATCAAATCCGCTGAGCATGTGTATGGAAAGAGCCCTTACTTCCTTATGCGGCAATTGGCGGTGATCAGGCGCAGATACGTCGGTCTGGCGCAAGCAATCGAGTCGTACGACGTACGGTGAAAAGCTAAATATGTTCCGTGATGGATTGGGTGGAGAGTTTTTTGAAATCAAATAGTTAGGTGAGTGCAAATTCTGTGCACGCATGTTCTACTATTCTTTCGCTTTCGTTCTCACGAAATTGCAGCCGGTGGCCGCCAAATGTCGTCGATCTGGATCGCGCGTTTTGTCGGGCGAGTCTTTGAGCAGGGCGTAGCAAACTCACCTGAGTCCTCGTTGCGCGACCAAGCACGAGCCGATGTTTCATCTATCGGCACTCAGCGACTTTTATCGCTCTTACCTTCAGCGCGTCGTGAGGTTCACCGCATGGCCGCCAGCTGTACCGCGAGCGCACACGCTCGGTCGTACTCGTCGAGATTGATCCACTCGTCGATCGTGTGCGGCTCGTTCTGGCCTGCGCCGAAGGTCACGGTCGGAACACCGTGACGGACCATCCAATTCGCGTCGAGCCCGCCATTGGCGGAGCGGATGGCCGGCGTTCCGCCGATGCTGGATACCGCCGCGACCGCGCGTTTGACCACGGGCAGGCTATCCTTCATGCGGAACGGATAGTAATCGGTCTCGGCCTTGAACTTGACGCGGCCTGATTTGCCATCGCTGTTCTTGACGCGCTTTGCGGCCTTCTCGAACGCCACCTTGTAGGCCTTGGTGATCTCCTTGAAGAACTTGCTGTCGTGGCTGCGGCTTTCGCCGCGCACGTTCACATAGTCGGTGACGACATTGGTGGCATCCCCGGCCGGTCGGCAGTCGCCGCCGGTGACGGGGCCGACGTTACTCGTGCCCTGCCGCTTGCCTTTCACCACCTTGCCGAACCAGCCACCGGCCTTCACGTCTGCGAGCGCGAGCGCAAGGATCATGGTCGAACTGATCCCCCGCTCCGGTGCGACGCCAGCATGCGAGGCGCGGCCGAAAACCTCGACCTGCCAGCGATCCGCGCCGACGGCGCCGATGGTGACGTTGGAGGCAGAGCCGCCGTCGTAGTTGAAGGCCATGACCGGCGAGCCGAGGTCAGCGGTCTTGACGTGGCGCGCGCCCCATAGCCCGCTCTCCTCCCGTACGCAGAACAAGAGCGTGATTGGCGGATGATCAAGCTTCTGCTTCGCAAGCTCGGCCGCCAGCGTGACGAGAACGCCGCAGCCGGCGCGGTTGTCGCCGCCGAGTGCGGTCTTCGCCTCATTGACGATCTTCCGGCCCACAAGCTTGGGTTTCGCGCCGGCGCACAGCGGCACCGTGTCCATGTGGGTCATGAACATGATCCGCGGCTGGTTGTGCATCGCGCCGCACCCGGGCAGATCGACAATGAGGTTGCCGGTCTCCGTCGGCACGGGAATGCGTGTGTTCGCGTCGTCCAGGCGGATCGCGTCCGCCGGCACGCCGCTTTCCTCCAGCGCCGCGGAAAGCTCGCGCCCAATCGCTGCCTCCTTTCCGGTCACGCCCTCGACGGCGAGGAAGCGCATGACGCGGTCAGCGGCGGCTTGAGTGTCGACAGGCATGACGAATCCTTTGATGAAGCGGAGCTTGTGAGCATCCTGCGCGGCGCCTTGCTTCGCAAGGCTCCTCAGGGCGGTCTGCTGAGGTAATTTGGGCCCTAGTGCAGGCCAGAACTCGTCTGGCCTCCTGATCCGCCTCACCATTGTCTTGAGTCTCAGAGATTTTCTACCTGGCACGAAAGGGGTCGGGAGGACCAAGGCCACTACTACGACTGGCTTGCCGAGCCGTGGCTTGCGAAAAAAGCGAAAACTGGTGAGCCCGGCAGCGACCACATCAATGGATTTTTTCAAGAAATTTTAGTAGCTTAGCAAGATGTCGATCCGCCGGTGCCAACAAAAGTACCAACAAGTCGCCGGGAGAAGAAGATTGACCCGTCGCCGCTTGCACTCGGGTGGCCGCGTTAGTTGGTTCGGCGATTGCGGTGCAAATCGAACTATCGAGTAGATTGATCGCCATCGTGAAAGAGATTTTGAGTCGAGCACAGTCAACTATAAATAATTGTTATTACGTGTGTTTTTAGGTTTATTAGTGTGTATGTGTAAGAGAGTGTGTAAATCTTTGGCTTTTTCATACACCTCTAGACGCCCGCAGGAAGGCCGCTGAGCGGCTTTGCAAATTCACGGTGAATGCTGCAGCAGGTTCGGTTCCGTAAATGAAATACCCCCAATTGTATCCCCATTTTGGAGTGGAGGGATTTTCCGCAAGCGAATACGGTCTAGATCGTCACAAGTAATAACGCAGTCAACTAGACGACGCCTGTTTTCAAACAACATCTGCAAAGCCTCGGCATGTCGCGCTTCCGCTGCGCAACATGCGTGTGATTTGACTTTGCAAAAAGCAATCGGGGGCGTACGCCTTAGATGTGGTGAGTCTTGAGATCGATCGACAATACTGTCGGAAACCGTCAATCATCTTCTGAACAACGTGTTGCCGGCAGCGCGCGATTATGAGCGCGCGGAACACGACCTGTCCGCTGCATTTGCGCGCGACGCCGATCCGCAAAGCTGGATCGCGGAAGGCCAGCAAGCGAAGCGCCGCGCAGCCGAAGTGGCGATCGCGATTGATGGGCTTGCCGACCGGGCGGCGGCAGCGTTGCGTTTAACACCCGACGAGGTGCGCACACGGGTCGGTCAGCGTTGCATCCTTGGTACGGCGCATCGGGCCGGGTGCATCGACCGCGTCTGCGCGGTGGCAAACGCCTACAAGCATGCCGGCCCTTTACGCGCAAAGCATCCGATCGAATCCGAATCCGACGTGCTCGCCACGGGTGCCGGCTACGGTATTGACGCGTTTGGTGTCGGTAAATGCAGCGGCGTCGAGGTGCTGGTAAATCAAAGGGACGGCACGATACGGAAATCTCTTGCCGATGTGCCGTGGTCCATCGCCGGATGGTTTCAATTTCTCGCCGACTCTGGCGCGGTGATTCCGGTGCAGGATTATGTCGTTTGTAACATGCGGGTTCACGCCACAGCACCGCCTGTAGCGCAAAGCGCCACACCCTGATAGCGCGCGAGGGATAGAAGCCGGACGTGCTATACTGCCGCTCATCATGAGTCTCAAAAAACCGACCCATTTCGTATGGGACGATCGTTTGACCGAAGCTGACAAGCAGCTCATCGGAGACCTCAACGCGTCCCTCGACCGCCTTAGCGGCTTACGGGCAGCCGAGATCAACGTGTCCGGCAAGTTCCTGCGCTCGAAGATCGCGTGAAGCTGGCGACCTTATCAGCACGTCCTTTTGCATCGGCTCATAGCGCTCATGGACGGCGCGGCAGTTGCCTGGAATAGCCGCTGCACATTGTCGGCGATGCTGTCGGCGCGCGCACTTATGGAGACATTTGCCGTGATGGCCGAATTCGAGCGCAGGGTTACACGCCTGTTCGAAGAGGAGGATTTAGGCGGCCTTGATGCCCTCGCTCAAAACGGCATCTTTGCGAGCCGCGATGAGGAGTGGATCAAGGAGAACCCCGAAACTGCTGCAATCAGCATCCTCACCTATATCAACAAGTTCGATAAAATCGCAGAAGGATTCCGCAGCCATTACGACATGCTTTCCGAGCGTTGCCATCCCAATTCGCTCGGTCACAATTTCATGTTCTCGAAGCTTGACCGCACCGACGGTACGGTCCGCTTCTGCGACGAGCGCGAGCCTGCCCGTAATGGCAAGATGATCCTGGCCGCGCTCGCGCCATTGCCATTGACGGAATCGATATCAGCTCGCCTCGACGGGTTGATCGAGAAGGTCTCCGATCTTCACCACCGTATCGCACCTTGGGGTGGGCAGGCAGGAGGCGACACCAAATACTGATGACACTTGGGCGCTTGCTCATTCAACATCCGCAAGTGAATAGCTTGTACTGCGGCCACCCGCCGCATCCTTCATCAGGATTCCGCGGCTAACAAGATCATCGATGTCGCGAAGCGCGGTATCCTGCGAGCATTTGGCAAGCTGCGCCCATTTTGAGGATGTAAGTTTGCCCTCGAAGCCATTCAGCAACCGCTCCGCCATGATGCGCTGTCGGTCATTGAAGGATTTGCCAGCATGTATTTTCCAAAAGCGAGCTTTTTTGAGGACGGACGCAAGGATGGTTTCGGCGCCATCAAAGGCGCGATCGAGGCAATCAAGAAACCATTGCAGCCAAGACGTGATATCGAGTTCACCCTTCTGCGTTGATTCAAGAATTTGGTAGTAGGCGTTTTGCTCCTGCTTGATTTGAGCCGACATGCTGTAGAAGCGCTGCGAGCTGTTTTCCGATCGCGCAAGCGCCATGTCGGCAATCGCGCGCGCAATGCGGCCGTTGCCGTCATCGAACGGATGAATGGTAACAAACCACAGATGCGCGATACCTGCCTTGAGTACAGGATCGATATCGCTTTTGTTGAACCAGTCGACAAAGTCCTTCATTTCCTTATTGAGCTTGGCCGCTTCGGGCGCCTCGTAATGAACGCGCTCGTGGCCGAACGGCCCCGAGACGACCTGCATAGGTCCCGATTTATCGTCGCGCCACGCGCCGACGGTGATCTTTCTCATGCCGCTTCGCCCGGTGGGAAACAAAGCGGCGTGCCAGCTGAATAGCCGCTCAGACGTGAGGGCTTCGTTATATTTTCCGGTGGCGTCGAGCATCATTTCGACGATGCCCTCAACATGTCTGTCCGCTGTCGTCAGGGCGCCTATATCGATCCCAAGGCGGCGGGCGACCGAGGAACGGACCTGATCCCGATTGAGAACCTCACCTTCGATCTCGCTCGACTTTATGACGTCCTCAGTCACGGTTTGAAGGTTGGCCTCAGCTCTTAACTTAAAGCCAAGCGCTTCCATCCGTCCCGTCAGTCGGCCCTGCCGGTTGCGGACGGCTGCGAGTTTAAGGGTGAGGTTTTTCTCGTCCCAATTGAAGTGGGGCCAGCTCGGTAGTTCGTGGATATATGTCATTCTTCGCACCTTTTGCGGTGAATATAGCTGTCATCCTCCGCATGGGTAAGGATTTTCTACGCAATATATGCGGTGAATAAGACCATTCAATCTCCGAAAAGGTATCACTTGCAATTTAGCTGCCAGCATTATATATTTTGATGGCAACAAAATTAGGAATACCTATGAGCGCAGATACCCCCCTCAAGCAGGCTACCGATGCTGTCGATGAAGCCTGGCGGCGCTGGAAAGAAAATCCAAACCCGCAGACCGAGGCTGCTTATGACCATGCCTACGCAAGCTGGAAGGAGCTGGGTTCGGGCCGCGGCGTCGGTCGGCCGGTGAGCGGAGACCAAGCCCCTCTCACAAGCACTGAACGCGCCCAAGCTGCGCGTGCCCGACAACAGCAATCGGCGGCTAAGTGGGAAAGAGTAGCACCGATCATTCAACACATTCGACGCGCGGTCGAAGCGAGCGACGACGCGACGATCCTGGGGCTCGCAAAATCTTTAGTTAAGGAGACCACCGTGTCACTCAAAGACTTCTCCGTTATCCATGCACAACCCGATACTGACGTTGTCGTCCTGCATTGCTGGCACGACAGGCAAATGGTTCTAGCGTTCATCCCCAAAATACACTTGGAGGACGCTCTCCGCCGGGACCGCTTGACGGGTAAAGAAGCAAATTTGGTTGTCGATCGGAATTTGGATGCCTTCGTCGGTATCATCTCGGCAAAATATGAGCGCGGCGAATACCGGCCTTACTCAAGATTTGGATCGACGATGCCGCGCGTGGACGTCATGTCGGAAGAGGTCGAAGCGATCAGAGGGAGTCTGACCGACAGCGTCTTGAATCTGTCGGCAGGATGGGTGGCGTCCGACGGACGTTGGAGTCCTGCGTGACGTTGCAACCGACAAACCCTGTAAACGCTAACACAACTGTCGAAATATTTGTTGTCGATCGCAAAGGTAAATCCGCGAGTCTAGCGATGCCCCTAGATGATTACTTGGAAACGCTTCGGGAGTTCATCGATTTTGTGAACCACCAGGTAGGCGTCTATATGGACGCCTTGGCCGGATTTGCTGGAAACAAAACGCGCATTGAGTTTCAGGTTGCACGGGTCCTTCGCAAATCCCAGCAGCGCAGGGATGACGAGGGAATAAATGTCGTGGTTTGGTCAAGCTTTGAGGATCTTGGAAGTCCCGACATCATCCATAACCGCATCATGCGCGCCACGGATTACATCGCGTACAATTCAGTGCATGGATTCAATGAGCAACAGCATGTGCGGGCAATCATCGTCATGCTTTTCTCATTCTGGGACGAAGAGATCAGGCCTCGGCTCGCACGCTGCAAAAATCTCGACCCGCATGACATTCAAGTAGATGCGCTTGGCGACCTCCGCATCTTGCGGCATGCAATCATTCACAACAAGGGCGTATTGTCGGTGGGTGCCCACGCAAAGCTTAAGGTCATGAAAGGCATGTTTGTCCCTGATTCCGCAATCATCGTTTCTCATGACCAAATGCACAAGCTGTTCGTTTTTGTGAAACAAGGAGTAGCCGCCCTAATCCTCGAACACACGGGACAAAGGCCGGGCTCGCCACAGATATCCGAGATTGTCGATTTGGCAATCCAAAGAAAGCGCTAGGTTCTGATGGCGATGTTTACGCGCCGCGCCCCGAGGCGAATAACAATGGTCAGCCGTCTGACGGGCTGATGTTGGTCTATCTTGTCGAACTGGACGGCGAAGAGTCTCCCGTCGATTTGGGCGTCTTTCCACCGGCCCGAACCTGATACGTAAGCCGCGAACATTTCAGCACGCGACTATTTCGGATAGGCCTGCCGCCGATCAAATAAGCGGGCCTAATCGGCTAATTAGCACCTCCGCTTGAGCATCAGCGACGACGCGCTACGGCAATACCCAATAAAATGCGATCAGAAGCGATCCGAGCGGGGCCTCACGAACGATGTTGCTCAAGATGCTCAATGGGCATGCCAGGCTAAAAGAAGGGGACCAATCATGGATACGGTGCTCTCGCTTTTAATCTCAGTAGGAATCATCGCCTTTGGCGTTTGGATTGTCGCCGGCACGCTCGCCGCTGGCTCGCCTTTGGCTTGGACGCTCATGGGACTACTTACCGTCATAGTCGGATTGATCAGCCTTTATGGGTCGGTTCGGGA
>WNFC01001579.1_pt2 | contig 24104 bp, 14 predicted proteins | sample 5400541 | NCBI WGS metagenome assembly WNFC01 (sample SAMN13153342, study PRJNA577476) | soil metagenome | isolation source: 120 cm saprolite under Douglas fir tree site 2 hole 2 replicate 1 | place: USA:California | collected 2015-04-18
CGCCTGCGGCACCCGAAGTGATCATTCCAGACTCGGCGCCGGTGAGCTCCGCCAACCGCCGCCCAATGGCACGCTGCAAGTCCAGCACATTTACGAAATACTGCGCCGCTTCGGCCTGGGCTTCGCGAACTTCAGGAAACTCCAGAGACCCACTCAGGTAAGTCCACGTACCTCGGCAATTGATGACGGTCTTTACCCCGAGGCGGCTGTAAACATTTTGTCGAGGATCCCTGCCTACCGCGCTGGCAGCCTTCGCGCAAAGGTCACTCACGGCGATCTGTCCCAGCAGCGGAGCGGCCGTTACCCATTTTATGAATGATCGCCGGCTGGATTTCAGCACATACACTCCGACACCTCCAGGATGAACTGTCCTCGCCCTAGCACTCCGCGCATCCTCAACTGCAAATTACTGGCAAACTCTCACTCCGAAAGAGGCAGCTCAGCGCTTGCCTAGTCTGCATCCTCATGCAGTGGGATCCGCGATCGAACGGCCAAAATAAACGCCTTGGCCCCTGGCTTGTCTTGGTTGTAAAACCCGACCGTGCAGTTGGGGCGAAAGTAGTAGGCGTCTCCCATTTTGGCGGGATAGCGACCTGCGACGCCGTCTATGCCGCTGCCAGCAACCATCTCGCCCTCGCCCTCTACCACTAGATAGATTTCTTCCGCTGTCTCGTGGTGGTGGGGAAAGTTCGTGCCTCCCTGCGCAAAATCCATCCAGAAGAAACTAGTCACCACGTAGGCCTCATCAATCACGTCCCGCTTGCCGGCACGTGGACCCACCAGAAGTTTGTACAAAACCGAGGTGGGGTGACCCTCGACAGTTTCCTCCTTGGCATCCCCCAGGTTTGCGACCCTCGGGCGTGGCGACGAGGCGCTGATCGAAATCGATGACGGGACTTTGAACCCCATGACAAGCACGCACAGCGGCTGGTTCGAGTGGTTAGAGATCGAATGTTTCATGCCCGGAGGCAAGTATGTGAAGTCATTCTTGCGCAGCGTTTGGATCTGATTCCCGTAGTGCAGAACGCCTCCGCCTTCGACGACGAAATAGATCTCCTCCTGGTGGTCGTAGAGGACGGTCTGGCAATTACCGTACGCATCCAGAGTGACTTTCCCGAAGCGGGTTACGCTTTGGAGGAGTCGATTCTCTCTGTCACCCTCTCCGAAAATCGCTCGGTAGCGGCAAGTTTCAGAGGTGAGATCGCCCTTCGTCTCAGCTAGCTCGGGAACGTAGCGATGCAACCATGTGGGATCCACTTTCCGCTCTTGTGCCCTTAGCCCTTGCGCAATCAGCAGCGACAGCAGCAGGAGTTTTTTCACCTTCGGTGCTCCCGATTCCGCGATATTCCGTTCCTGGCCGTGCTGCCAACAGAAGACCCAGCGGCACAAGAAGGTCCCCGCAATCGATTGCCGGGCAGTCGGACTTCAATCCTGGGTGTGAGGCTCCTCGTCCTTTACGGAAGGCGATGAGAGGAGGTCCGGGGCGCGGGCCTCCCGCAAGATGTAACCGACTAGATCATCAAGCTCAGTGGTGTTGAGTCGCTGCCCGTAATCGACAGGCATGGGAGCTCCGGTTTGCCGCTGGATAGAGACCAGGTTGGACTTCATGAGCAGGTAAAACCGGCCATCTCCGTCCTGCAATTGCAGAGAGGAGTTGTCTTCGTTCCGAATCATACCAGAGAACTTTCGACCATCCCGGGCAACCGCAGTCGCGGCCTCTTGCTTTCCTCCGGTGAACGTCTCCGGTCTAAGAATTGCGTCGCGAATCTCACCCGACTCATGATCTCGCGCAAACCCTGTGACATCTCCGGCGATGAGCTGTCCTCGGCCCCTGATCATGTGACAAGCTGAACATCCGGCTTTTCCGAAGAAAAGGCCCCGGCCCCGGACTGGGTCGCCTCGTATGGGGTCCCCAGCGGCCTTGCCTTGCAGGAAGCGCAAATAAGTGATGACCGCGTCGCTCTCTTCTTTCCCCATATCGCTGAATCCTGGCATTCCGCGTTGGGGAATCCCGTCGTGAATAACATTGAACAGCGCCTGATCCGAGAGCGCCCGCACCGTGGGCCGGCGAACGACGTCAGGCGCATGCTCACCGCCGAGCCCGTCGAGTCCATGGCAAGTCGCGCATCTCAACTCGAAAATGCTTTTTCCCCTGAGGCCCGGCTTCAGGCCGGGAGTGGACCCTTCGTGGCTCGAGTTCTGGCGAAGGGCACTACCGATCGCACCGAAAAAAATCAGGACCAATCCAACCTTGGGAACGATTCGCCAGGTCACGTCACACTTCTCGTATCCGCACTTGCGAAGTCAGCCGCGGCCAGGGCGTCGCATGCATCCCAACTCACGGAGGGTAGGTTCCCGAAGAAGGCAGCACCAACAGCGCACTTGATATACCACAGAATCTGCTTGACGCAAATCAAATTATTTCGTTTCATTGTATTTTATTTCGTTCTAGGGCCTCGTATATCACAAAGCAAAGCAACCGTCTAAGAAATACTTGTGTGCGGATTACAAGGTCCTATCGTTCACGGGAGTCGAGGTATCATGGCATCGTGGTGCAGGATGAGGGCCTGATGCGGCGCTTCGCGGTGGTTTTGCTTCTTTGGTTCTTGGACCTGAACGTTGCTCCTGCCCAAGCTCCGGGTGAGCCGAACCAGCCGAGTTCGTCTTGTCGCGTCGAGGCCACGAATTACAAGGGTTGGAGCGCCCAGCAGCTTTCCAACCGCTGGGTCAAGCTGGAGGTCGTACCGCAAAATGGCGGACGACTAATGCAAGTGATTTTCGCCGGGCATCCTTTCCTCTTCGTGAATTCCAAGTATGAAGGAAAGTACCTGCCGCCCGACCAATCCCAATGGTTTAACTATGGAGGCGACAAGCTCTGGCTTTTGCCCGAGGGAAATCACGATGAACAGCATTGGGTGGGCAATTCCGATTTGCTCGATGACGGCCCTTACACCTTTCGAAAAGTTTCGGAAGGAAAAGCGTGCGAGATCGAGCTGATTGGCCCCGCTGATCCGCAAACTGGGATTCAGTTCCGGCGCACGATTCACCTGGATGCTGATTCCCCGCGAATCCGCTTTCACGCGACTATGCAAAACAGGACGGGGCACGTCATCCAGTGGTCCATGCAATCCGTTTCGCAGTACGATACCGCAGATCCGGCTGTTCCCTCACGAAACAGCCACAACTTCTGGACTTTCGCCCCGGCGAATCCATTCAGCAGCTATCTCAACCGCTACCACGTGCGGTTCGGTCCGGCACAAAATCCAGCAGCCTCAGTCAGGGACGACGGTCTCTTTGCGTTGCACTATGTGTACCTCGCAGCCGAACTGTGGCTGGACTCGACGCAAGGCTGGCTGGCGGTCGTTGATGGCGATAGTCGGTATGCCATGGTCGAGCGCTTCCGATACGAAGAGAACGAAACCTATCCGGGCAAGGCATCGATTATTTTTTGGACGAATGGCCCCGAACTGAAGTTGAATTCCGACGGCATGCCGTCCCTGACTTCCGGGAACCAGGGTGAATCTCCTTATTATCTGGAGGCCGAGATCAATACACCTCTCGTCCGGCTGCGTCCAGGGGAGACCCGTGATCTCGACGCGGAGTGGTTTCCGACTCGCGCCGGTGGCGAATTCCACGGCGTGGAGGATGCAGGTATAGTGGTACATCCTCTTCAGGCCACCAGTCTGGAGACCGGCAATATCCGGCTGTCAGGTTCCTTTGGAGCGTTTTTCGCGGGACGTTTGGTCGCGCACTTTTACGGCGAACACGGTGTCAGCTTGGGAGCCATGCGTCTGGCCCAGGTGGATCCAGCGGTTCTCGTCCTGCTGGAGATGGAGTTAACGCCTCCTGCGAAGCCCTGCCGTATCTCGCTTCATCTTGAAGACGAGAATGGGCTGGACCGCGGTTCTCTTCAGGAAGTTCGAGTCTGCGCGCTCGAAAGCCCCTGACATGAAGGCATTCAGTAAAGAATTCACCGGGGTCGGACTGGCGGTTTTCAGCCTTTTGTGGCTTTCCGCCACAGGACAACAGGGGCAGTCTCCCGTCGTGGCCGATGTGAACGTGAGCGCGGACGACCTGCGGACGCAGCCCGCCGGAGCAAACTGGACTTCCTATAACGGCGATTACACCGGGCGTCGCTACTGCGGCTTGCACGAAATCACTGCCGCAAATGTCAGGCAGCTCCGCGCATCGTGGATCTTCCATCCTTCCAATTCCGACAAGCTCGAAGTGACGCCTGTGGTCGTCAATGGCGTGATGTACGTCACCTCGGCCAACGATGCATTTGCGCTCGATGCGCGCACGGGTCGGGTTATTTGGCATCACGAACGGCCGTTGAGCACAGGGTTGCTCGATGATGCTGCTGCTCATCACAACCGTGGAGTCGGAGTCTGGAGAAACTTCGTCTACATGGAAACCGATGACGCCCACTTGCTTTGTCTCGACGCTCGCTCCGGACGCCTGCTATGGGATGTGACCTACGCAGACAAGGCGAAACACTATGGCGCAACCAGTGCGCCGCTTGTTGCAAAAGACGAAGTGATCGTCGGGACGTCCGGCGGTGACTCCGGCGTGCGAGGCTTCCTGGCCGCCTACGACGCGGTTACGGGCAACCGGAAATGGCGTTTCTGGACTATTCCCGGGCCGGGAGAATTCGGCTCTTCAAGTTGGCCAGGTGATTCCTATCTCCATGGTGGGGGCACGACGTGGATGCCCGGTACCTACGACCCTAAACTAGACACGCTGTACTGGACAACCAGCAACCCGGCACCGGATTTCGTGGGGGATTCCCGCCCCGGTGACGACCTGTACACAGCTTGCGTCCTGGCGCTAAACCCGGCTACAGGCGCGTTGAAATGGTACTTCCAGTTCACTCCTCACGACCTGTACGATTACGACGCCAACGAAACACCAGTGCTGGTGGACGTCGAAGAGAACGGAGCAACGCGTCACTTGCTGGTGCATGCCGACCGTAACGGGTTTCTTTATGTGCTCGACCGGACCGGCGGTAAATTCCTCAAGGCGACGCCGTTCGTTGAGAAGCTGAACTGGGCCAAAGAAATCGACGCCTCCGGCCGCCCCGTAGTGTCGGGACGAGCGCCGAGCGCGCAGGGCACGTACATTTGTCCCGGCATCAACGGAGCCACGAATTGGTATTCGCCTTCATACAATCCCGACACCGGATTCTTCTATGTCATGGCGCTTGAGAGTTGCAACGTCTTCTTCGCTCACTTGCAATCATTTGCCCAAGGCGAGACATACTACGGTACGGGCACGAAGCTTCCGGCCGACGAGCACGCTCAAAAGATTCTGCTGGCGTACTCCGTGTCAAAGGGGAAGATCGTTTGGCGCTATCCTCAAGTCGGCCGAGGCGATTCCTGGGGCGGGACGCTGACAACGGCGGGCGCATTGGTGTTCTTCGGGAATGATACCGGAACACTGGAAGCAGTTGAAGCGCGGACCGGCCGTGCGCTCTGGCAATTCAACACAGGCCAGACCATCCACGCTTCGCCCATGAGTTATGCAGTCGATGGGACCCAGTACGTGGCTATCGCCGCGGGAAGTGATGTTATCAGCTTCTCGCTTCCTCATTAATGAACTGTTTCTGCGCGCGAAGCGGCGCGCACGTTGCCCAGACTCCTTGGCGAATACTGGCATGGAACAAACGTAAGCTGGGGCACTACTCTTGTAAGTTCCTCGGGGGATCTTGCTGGTCTTGGATCTTGTTGGTCTCCACACCGACCAAGCAATGCTCATTCAAAGGCACGCGCACGGCGTTAATGTGCCAGCTCACCTGAAGCCGCGACCTGCGAGATGAACGACTTTCTATTTGTAGAGATCGGAATGGGAATAGGGGCTTCGAGTTCCCTGGCGTCCATCCGAAGAAGAAGTGCAAGCGGCCGGCGCCGGAATGCCGAGCCGCCCGCACTCCTCCCAAACCGGGTCCAGCCGCGGATCGTCCACGGCAATCAGCTTGCCGGTCTTGTCCTTTACGCCCAGGTCGAGATCCTTCATGACCTTCAGCCCTCGCGCTCCTCGGGATACAGCATCGTCAAGCTGCGCCACCATCTCCTGGCTGAAATTGGCATCGTCGATTCTGAACCAGTCGATCTGGGTAAAGACCATGAACCGCCGTGGATGTGGCTTAAGCATAGCGTCGATGACTCTCTGGAGCGGGGTCATCGATTCCCTGCGCGTCGTTAACGTGATTGTGCACGTCGATTACGTAATACTTCGCTCGAACCACTTGACGCCCGCCGGCATGAATCATCGAAGTCGGGTTGAAGTCCTTCAGCAGCAGTGTCTCTTTCTGGTCCGCATCATTCGCGTACTTATAAACGATCTGGGGAGATGTCCGCGCGGGAGAGAGATTGCTGTCTTGTGCGCCGGCTAACGCAATCAGCGTAAGGAAAAGCAGGGTAATGAAGATGGCTTTCGGCGTTGGGCTCCCCAACCAGGATGTGATTTTCAGAAGTATCGCCTCGGCAGCAACACTCAGCGACCTGGTGTGGACAAATGTGGACAGAAACTTCAAGGCGCGAACAGCGGGATCATGGTTTCGTTGCAAGCAGCAAGGTTTCGAACTCTTTCCATTCTTGGCAAGAGCGCGCTGTTCCCGTCGCCAGGCTCCCGGCGTCGATTCCGCACTCCCTCGCTCCTGACCACATTGGCGTGACATCACCGCGGCACTATGCCAGTCTGTCTCAGCGAAACTCTACGACTGCCACAGCCTGGACCGATCGCCTAGGGAGCCGGAGTCCCGCTTTTTGCCTTGACAACGGTTAGGTAAACGAAAGTAAAAGTAAGGGTTTGGAGCTATACAGCAAAGTTCCCCTCGAGTGGAAAATCGGGTTAGGCGCGCCCGCCTCGGTTTGCGGATTTGACTTGACTTTCGCCATAATCGAAAGCAATAGTATTGACTCGTAATAATATGAAAGCCACGTACGTAGGGGGGCTGCCATGCGTTTCTGCCGTGGTTGGTCTTCAGCACTGTGCGCTGTTGCTCTCGCCGCTCAGGTGTTCCTAGCGACTGCTCTCTGCGGGCAGGCCAGCTACACGGCCCAGATTCGCGGCGTCGTGAAGGATCAAAGTGGCGCGCTGATTACGCATGCCGCCATCACCATCACCAATGACGCCACCGGAATCTCCGCCACGGCACACAGCGACGACCACGGCCTGTACATCCTGACCGGCCTTCGCCCGGCGGTGTACACGATCAAGGCGGACGCTGCGGGATTCCGGCTAGCCGAGGAAAAAAATGTCGTGCTGCAGGTTGACCAGCAGACCACGATTGATTTCACGCTGCATCCGCTGGGCGTAATCACGACGGTGGAAGTCACGACCGCTGCGCCCTTGTTGGACACGGAGAGTGCCTCTCTCGGCACGGACGTCACCAACGAGTACGTGCGCGACATTCCACTCTACAGCCGCAGCATGTTCGGGCTGGTCTTTCTGGCGGGTGGGGTGACGGAGACCACGGGTGCCGGGATCAACGACAACTATCCCACGGGCACCAACTTCGTTTCCAATGGGCAGCGGAACGCCACAGCGCAAATCACCCTCGACGGCAGTTCTCTGAGCGCACCGGAACAGGGCGAGGGCGGCAACTCCAACGTCTACTACCAGCCTTCGGTCGAGATCGTGCAGGAATTCAAGGTCCAGAACAACGGTTTCTCCGCCGAGTTTGGCAACAACGGCGGCACCATTGTAAACATGGTGCTGAAGCAGGGTACGAACGCCTTTCACGGCAGCGGCTGGTGGTACGGGCAGAGGGCAGCCTTTGACGCCCGCGACTACTTCAACACGGGCGCGAAGCCCGACCACGTGCGGGATCAATATGGCTTCGCTCTCGGCGGTCCCCTGAAGAAGAACAAGACCTTCTTCTTTGTCGATTTCGAAAAGGTTCGGCAGCAGGATCCCATCAACCTGGAAGGGATCGTCCCCACCGACGCCGAGCGTACGGGCGACTTCACCCAGGATCCGGCGAACAGCGCCGGTATCTACGACCCCTGCGCTGGAAACCAGGGATCTTCCACTCCTTGTCCCCACAACCGATTTTCCGATGGCGGAGTGTTCGACAAAATCCCTGCCGCCAAGATCGATCCCATCGGGCAGGCGATTCTGAATCTGTATCCGCACGCCAACATAACGGGCGCGGTCTATCCTGCGCCCAACTTCCGTAAAGTGATTTTGAGCACCGATCCGGGCTGGCAGTTCGACGTCAAGCTGGACCATCAGATTACGGCCAACCACAAGATTGGCGCACGTTACAGTCGTCATCACGACACATCTACCGCACCCACCGTCCTTGGCAATAACGATGGCTATATCTACCCGACGACGGCACAAAACGGTGGCGCGGAGTACAACTGGGCCATAACTCCGAGCAAACTTTGGACCAGCCGCTTCAGCGTGGACCGCGCGCATGCCCCCGGCATCAGCAACAACTACCCAACCCTCAGTTCGGTTGGCCTTTCGCCGGTCCTTGCCGCCAACGGGCTTAACCGCATGATCACCGTCGGGGTCGATGGTGGTTTCACGTCGCTCTTTACCCAGTGCTGCGTCGATACGCACTTTGCTCACACGCTGTTCAGCTACTCCTCTGCGCTGCAGTGGGTAAAAGGAGCGCATTCGTTGAAGTTTGGTGGGGAGCAGCGCATCTTCTTCAACAACTTTTGGCAGCCGGACAATCCCACCGGCATCTTCAACTTCTCCCGTGATGTAACCACCACGAACCCCAACGATCCGAGCTTGGGAAGCCAAAATCAGGGGAACCCGTTCGCCACGATCCTGACCGGGTATGCACTTGGGGCTTCGCTTCACCTGGTGCCCCCGGTGGCGGACAAGTCGAAAGAAACCGCCTTCTACGTGCAGGATGACTGGAAGGTCGCGCCCAAGTTGACGCTCAATCTCGGCTTGCGCTACGAGTGGAGCACTCCCTACACCGAGCGCTTTAACCATCTCCAGTTCAGCGACTTCAGGGCCAGTACGGGAATCAGCATTCCGCTGAGCCGCAACCAGGACCCCAACCACCCGGAGCTTGACTTTGGACAGATTGGCAACATCGTGGGGACCACGGTCTTCCCAACTTCCGGCCATCGAAACTCCCCGGTGGATCGCAACAATTTTGCCCCGCGCCTGGGTTTCGCCTATCAACTTGGCTCCAACACCGTGCTGCGCGGTGGCGCGGGACTTTTCTACGGGATGAATGTGGCCACCAACTTCCAGTATGCCGGCCCCTCATTCTCGAAGACAGCGGTCATGTATTTCACCAAAGACGCTTACGCAACCCAATACGCGTGTCTGGGACCTTCCCCGGTGCAGCCCAACTGCACCAGCCCATTTCCTGCCGGCCTGGCGCCGCCGCAGGGAACCAAGTATGGAAATCTTGCGCAGTGGGGCTTCGGCAACTCGAGCGACCTGGACACCGGGACGGCGCGTAACGCCGAGATTTATCAATGGAACCTGGGCGTTCAGCACATGTTTCCGGGGCAGATCGTAGTGGGTGTGGACTACTCCGCCAACCGCAGCACGCATTTGCCCTGGGCCGGGGCCGGCGGCATCACCACCCGCAACCGAAACTTCCTCCCCTCGTCTATCCGTAACGCGCTGGTGGCGGCGTTGAATCCTACCCACGATCCGACAAGCACCGCGGTAACGGACTATCTAAATACGGAAGTGCCCAACCCCTTCCAATGCTTCTTCGCGGTCGTAGCCTCGCCGGGCTCGTATTGTCCGGCAACCCCGACTTACAATGCGGCTGACGTGGTGGCTCACGCTACGTCGATGACACCATTCCCCAGGCTCTCCTGTTGGAGCCTTACCCACAATTCGATGGCGGCTTCGAGGGTCTGCCGACGCTGAATGCCAACTCCTGGTACCATTCGCTGCAAATTCGTTTCCAGAAGCGGGCCAGCCATTACATCAGTTTTGAGGGCAACTACACCTTCTCCAAAGCGACCGACGATTCCTCTGCCGGACGGAACGCCTGGCTGGGCAACCTCTGGCTGGACAACCCGCAACTGCTCGACGATCTTCGAGCCGAGCATGGGATCGGTTCCAGCGATGCCCCTCACCGTTTGACGGCGGCCATCATTTTGGATCTTCCCTTCGGGCGGAACCGCTGGATCGGAGGCGCCATGAACCCCGTCCTGGACGGCATTGTTGGCGGGTGGTCACTCAACACCGTCGTCACCGTGCAATCCGGGAACCCGCTGGCTGTCTACAACAGTGTTGGGAATCTGGCCGACGGCAACCCGCGGCCGCAGATAATCTGCTCCCAACTCACGACCGGCTTGAGTTACCGCCAAGCGGCCGCATCGGGAGGAAACCTCTCTTACCTGAATCAGAATTGTTTCGCCGATCCGGGTGACAACATTCCCGGCGACACACCCCGGCACTTCTCCAATATACGAGGGGACGGTATCCGCAACCTGGATCTTTCTCTCTCCAAGGAATTCAAAGTTCGCGAAGGTAAGGTTCTACAGGTGCGCGCCGAAACGTTCAACGCGTTTAATCATCAGCGCTTTGCCTTCCCGGATACCGGGTCCGGAGACGGCGCGTTCGGCACGGTCACTTCCACCACCAACAACTTCCGCAGAATGCAGTTTGGAGCGCGCTTCCAGTTCTGATACGCGGCTGAACCGGTTCGGTCGCACTGCTTACGCGCTGAAGGTCCGTTCGGCGCGCGATACACACACTTGTGGACAACTTATGATGCGAAAAAGCTGGGTTGCACTTTTCTCCGTTTTACTGTTCGTCTGGGCTGGCAGTGCCACGCCCGAAGCCGAAAAGCAGAACTGGACGAATTACGTCCGCATTGGCGCCTATGGGTTGAAGGGCGGCGACGCGCTGCAGATTGTGCGCAAGGCGCAGGAAAGCGGCGTGTTTGGAATTGAAGTCGACAACGACATTGAGGGTCGGTACGAGAGCTTTCTTCATCCGGAAGAGAAGCTGAAGGCGATTCGGGATGTGGCCGAGGCTGCCCATAAAGTGGGCAATCATGCGTTCGTCTACATTGCCGGGACGGAGTGCATCACCGCGCACGGAGATAAGGTGGCGCACACGATGGCGAAAGACCATCCGGACTGGCTGCAGCGGAAGATCACGGGCGAGCCAGCGATTTTTGGCGGAGGGACTGCGTTCTGGATCAAGGCTGGCGATGAGGATGTTTGGGTGAGCCCGTACGCGCCGGAGTGGCGCAAGATCTACATGGACCGCGTGCGGCAGATTGCCGCGACGGGTATTGACGGAATTTATGTCGACATTCCGTATTGGATGACGCATTTCGAAGGATGGGAAGACACGTGGGCGAGCTTCGATGACTACACCGTCGCGGCGTTCAAGAAACAGACGGGGCTGGATGCAAAACATGATTTGAAGCTGGGAGATTTTTCGGATCCTGCGTTTCGAAAGTGGGTCGAGTTTCGGATTCAGACTTTCACTGACTTCATGAGCGAGATTGACCGCAACGCCAAGTCGGTGAGTCCGCAGATCAAAACCATTCCGGAAATTTATCCGGGGATCGAAAAAGAGTCGGTGCGAGTCGGCGCCGACGTCTACAGCCTGTATGCCGTCGTGGATGCCATTGCGCACGAGTACGAGTTCGGCGAGGGCGACCACATGGCGTCGTCACGAACGCCGCTGGACTGGTTCCGCTATCAGGTGGGGATGCATTCCTTCCGCGCTTTTGCGCAAGGAAAGGCGACCTGGATACTCAACTACTCATGGGATGGCGATAAGAAAGTGGACGCGCGCGAGGCCATGATGAATCTCGCCATGTCGGAGGTCATGGCCGGCGCGAATTTCTGGGACGCTCCCGGACACTCCATGGCTGGGTCGAACGACCTGCCCACGAGAAGGGAAATATTCTCGTGGATTCATGCCCATGAGAAAACCTTCCATTTACCGCGCCGCCCGATCCATCCGATCGGAGTTTACTTTTCTCCGGCAACCCGAAATTTCTACGCTGAGGATTTTGTTCGTTCCTACCGTGGAATTCTGATTCTGCTGATGCAGAAGCACGTGGAATTTCAAATCGTCACTCCTCGAACGATTATGGACTTTGAGGGCGAAACGCTGATTCTCCCGGATGTGCGTATCTTCAGCAATAGCGAGAGAAAGTGGGTCGAGGAATACATCCGGAACGGTCATACTCTGGTGGTCACGGGCGCCGATGCCACGCAACTGGGCGAAGGGAACAACATTGTTCGATTCCCCCGATGCCCAGGGAAAGCTTATACAAACGCTTTGGAGACTGACTTCGAGCATGCTGCCCCCGATTCGCAAGAGTTTTTCCTGAAAACTCTGAAGAATGCGACCGCTCTCGAAATCGCAGCTTCACCGCATGTGGCTACCTCAGTCGCCCGTGTGGACGGGAAGCTCCACATCTGCTTCGCTAATTTTGCCGGACTTCGCGGCGGGGTCAATCCGGTTCAGAATCCAGAGACCGGAGTGCGTGTGACTATTTCGGCGAAGTCTAAGGGCAGAGGATTTTTCCTGCCTTTTCTTGGTGAGATACAGGAGTTGAACGGTGTCCAGGCCGATGGCCGCGCCTCTTATACGTTACCCCCAATTTCCAAGGGTGCAGTCTTCTGGTATGAACCGATCGCCCAAGGTGCCCCAATGCTCTGACCGCGGGTGGGGCAAACTCCACGATCTCGCTTGAAGTATTGACACGACAATCCTTCAAACGCTTCGTGTGGTTATTCGTTCCATCCGACGCGTGGATGAGATCCGAAAATCTCCAATCGCCACGCAGCGGGTCGAAAACACGGCTGCGCCCCACACGGCTACCGGTTGATCGTATCTGTGAGCGACGTACAAATTCATCTCTGACGACCTATGCGGCAATCATCAGCTGCGTCGGACGCGATGCACTCGCCAGGACAGCTTCATTTTGGCGCAGTTCCGTCAACTCCTTAATAAAATTTCCTTTAAAAACTCTTTGTCATGCACGGTGCGGGCAAGGTGTTTTGGAGCTTCCAGTCTGCCCCCGATGAATGCCTCGTAGATGACCACCTTCGCCGTGACGTCCGTCAGTTCGCTTCTTTGCCACGCTTCCACCTGTTTTCGCATGGGCTCGAAGTTCCGCTGCATTCGGTCGACACCCACCGAGATGCAGTCGATCAGCGAGAACGACTTCGAGTGTTTGGCAAGTACGGGAGTGAAGGCTCGGGAAACTGCCGAGAGCCACGGGGCTCGAACCCGCGGCCTCCTGCATGAGAGGCAGGCGCGCACGCACTGAGAGAAAGTCTCTGGTTGAGAATAGGCGATGAAAATTAAGACCTGGTGAAGAAAAAAGCGATTTGTAAGCAGCATGCGTAAGGGTCGCAGCGGTAGTAATCCGTGCTTTGATTGTAAGGGCATCGCCTCCAGCAGCAGCGCCGCAAGACCCGCGTGCGTGGCAACGGGGTTCAGCATTGCAGAAACTACCTAAAACTGTGTCTCACTCCTCGGGTGGAGATGCGGACGCTGAGGCTTCGGTAGATTTCGGCTGACCCGCGATGATTGCCTGCCAGTTGAGGAGAGTGTTCCAAAGCAGACGCTGATCGCCGCGGTTCAAATCGCGATGCATCGGGTTGAAGTTGAAACAGACGACGTGCCCCTTTCCCACCGGCACGTCTAAAATTGCAGGCCGGCCGATCAGGTTTTCTTCTCCCCATGACTGGCCGCTTTCGACGAATGGTTCCCCGTTAGTATCCCCCCATTCCATCACCATTCCGCTGCGATCTTCGGGACCGTCCAGGCACGTAGTGCAATAGGCCATGCGCAGCCAGCGGCGCGGGAGGTCATACAGCGGGAAGTTTTGTCGGAAGACGTAAGTGTGCACGGGATAGCCGTACGCGATTGGATGGTTGGCACGGTGGAAAGTGACCCGGACATGGGCACCGGGAGTCCGCGTAGCCGCTTGCTGCGACGCGGCTGCCGAGGCGGTGCCGCCTCCCGCCGTGCTGCGCGGAACGCCTCCGGAAGACCGGCGGACGAAGCGCACAAGTCCGCCTTCCAGCGCCAACATGCTCCCGCTTCCAAGCGTCACCATCAGTCCTCCATCTGCGATGAAATGTTGGATCTGCGCGAGTCCTTCGTAGCCAATTCCTCCAGTAATATCGTCGGATTCGGCGGGAGTACCGAAACTCGGTGTCTGAGGGGTCTTCTTGAAAGGCATGGGCGACCAGATCTTCGGTAAACCCTCAATCTGCTCAGCCAGTTCGAGATCGACGTGTCCGTAAAGCAGGACGTCGATGCGCGTACGTAGATTCCCGGAACGAATGTCTTCGTCGCGAAGATACGTGTAAGGAACTTTGCGCTGATCCAGCGAGTAACGTATCCACCCGATCGAGTCGGTATCAGCCCACGGAACCCAAAGGCCAATGCGCGGCGCCTTAGCTTTGTGGCAAGGGACATCCGGTGGAGTGGAAACTTGCGTAAAGTCAAGGCCCAATTCCGCGGCCGTCGACAGAATGACCTCGTGCAATCCGGCTTGACTGGCAAGAATCCATGATCCGGCGGGAAACTTCGTGCCGCTTTCCTCGAAGTCACGTTCGGCGATTTGAATTTCGAAATTAGCCAGACGATAACGGGCGGCGAGAAACGATTCTTGTCCAGTGTCCTTCAGCAAATAAATAGGGCCTGTGCCGGTGACGCGTCCTGTGGGATGCGGCGCTTCGGTCAGCCGAGTCAGCGCAACATCACGGATGGACGCGTCGGCCGTTGGTATCGCCTGCAAATGGTAGTTGGCGGGGAGTTCCCAGGAGACATCGTCGTAAGGCGCTTCTCCATCTTTCGGGTAGTGCTGCGGTGTGAGCAAATCGACAACGTAGTTGCGGTAGGGCTGATCGAGGCGAACCACGTAGGTTCCTGGCGGAAAACTGCCCTCCTTAATCTGAATAACGCCCTGCGCTCGGGCAACTTCGATTTGCTGGCCCATGAGCCGTCCTATGAGTTGTGCCACCCGGGCCGGGTCTCCCTGATTTTTCGGAATCAGAAATGCGTAGGGTGGCTGCTTCAGCCCTTTTTGCAATGAATCCCATGCCTTCCGGTAGAAATTGCGCAACATTTCTTTCGACCGGCGTGCCGTATCGTCCAGTGCTGCAAGTGCGCCCGTTTCCTGGTAGTTGAGATTGTCGCGTGCCGACCAAGTGAGTTCGCGTGGGGCGGGAAGAGGACGGTACCACTCCATTACTGTATCGGATCGAGAAACCGAGCGACGTTCAGTTTCCGCGCTGCCGTTGCCGAAGGTCTCGTAACCGCGTCCAATGCTGTTGTGATTCATCGCTACGGAATCGAGATAGAGGTGTGCGAATGCTTCCCCAAAATTCCACGTCGAAACGCCAGGCATTCCCATCGCCGTCATGGCCTCGACTTCGTGAAAACTGAGTTCCAGAAATTCGCTGTAGGTGATGGGGTCAATGTTGGGGTTATAGGGACCTGTGCCGTTCCAGGTCATCATCAGGGGCGTGCCTTCGTGCAGATCGTGCACGACTGTGGGATGCCACTCATGAAACATGCGGTGCACCGCCTTTGTGGTTTCGTGCGTTTGCTGGTGAGTATCACGGTTGATGTCCACGAAGGTGTATCTCGACCAGTAGGGCGGCGACTGGCGGGGCAGAGTGGGGCGGTCAGTTTTGCCCTTGAGGTAGCGGTAGAACCAGTCAACCATTTTGTCCCGGCCGTCGGGATTGGAAATGGGATTGATCAGCACGACAACCTGTTCTCGGATTTGCTGGATCATTGGCTGCTCCGATACGGTCAGGCGGTACGCAAGTTCGAGCATGGCTTCGGTTGACCCGGTCTCATCGGAATGGAGGGCAGCATTGAAGTAATAAATAGGTCGAGAAGCTTGGATCAATCTCTCGGCAGCCGCTTCATTGGTACGGCGCGGATCTGCTAAGGCCGCAGTGGCGGCTTTTAAACGATCGAGATCGCGGACACCAGCCTCGTCTGCGATGACGAGCATGAGGATCTCGCGCCCTTCCTCACTATGCCCAATCGTTAACACGCGAACTCGGGGGCTCGCAGCAGCCAGGGCGCGCGCGTAAGCATAAGTTTTCTGCGTACCCAACAGTTCTCCTGGAGCGCCCATGATCCGGCCCAGAAACTTCTCGGGAGACGGAACGGTACTTGATTGGGGAACATAGGAGACCCAAGGTGACACAAAATGCGGATCAGTCGTAGCCGCAGCGATGTTCTCGACCGAACCGGGTTCGGGGAGGTCCGGACTTTGCGCAATCGCCGCTAGCGTGAACCATGCAAGCAGCAACGCAAGCGAAGATATCCACACAATCGTGAATCGGAACACGAAGCCTCCTGAGGTCGATTAAGGGCGAAAGTTTAGCACGCCCCACTTGCCCGCGGCATAAGGCAAACCTCGATCCATCGGAGTGCAGCGTCCTCATCCGCGAGCGGTTGCTGTTTGCCTGACTATAGCGACTGATTCATGGCCGCAGCGGTGCGGGAACGTTCTGGGCTGCGGCACGTTCACGTTGCGCGTCGAAGGTTCTGCCTGACTGCGCGTAGGCATCAGCCAGGAAGGAATGGGCCTCACGCGAATCAGGCTGAACCTGGGCGGCTCTCTCTAAATTGACAATGGCGGCTGCCGGATTTCCCTGCAATGACAGAATTCTCCCGCGGAGCAGGTTGGCGCGATAGTGGTCCGGGGTCAGGCCTAGAGTGGTATCGAGTTCGGTCATTGCCTCTGGAACGCGATCGATGCGGGCATAAACGGCTGCAAGGGCAAAATGGGCATCGGCCCAGCGCGGCGCACGTGCCACCGAGGCTTCAAACTCGGGCGCGGCGGCCTTCCAATTTCCGGTTTCATACAGTGCCAGGCCAAGTTCGTAATGGCCCATGCCATTATCGGGGATAAGCTTTGTGGCCTTCTGCAACGGGCCCAGCGCCTTGTCGTAGTTCTTCAACCGAGCCTCCGCCATTCCGTATTGCATGTTTGCCACCGGCATGTCCGGCTGCTCTTTCAATACCCGCTCCAGCAGCGGGACTGCCTCCTCGTAGCGCGCGTCTTCCACGTCGAACATGGCGTCGTGCAGCAGGTTGGACACCTCGACCTTAGTCTTGGGATCCACTCCGCCAGGTAGCTGGTTGTCATGAGCGGCGGTTGAGTCTGAAGCTACATAGCCCAACGCCTGCAATTTCTGCGCTTGCTCGGGATCTGGCTTGGCCAGCTCTACCAAAGTCTGGCTGGTTTTTCGCCGAAATTCATCCAGCTTGAAACCCAATGTATCTGCGACAGCTTTGGTGCCGGCGGCGAGATTCCGTGTCTCCGCGGGGTCGGTGCCCTGATCATAAAGTTCGCGTTCTGGCGCCTGGACGTAGAGGTATTTCCCGGTACGCAGGGCCCGCAGCGAGCTCCAGCCGAATGCGCGATGCGGGTAGTCCGTCTCGGCGTAAGCCGGACGGTCTTCCTGGGCGACGGTGGCATCGCGTCCTGCAGGCGGGGCAGGCTTTAACATTCGTAACAGCGATTCGCCCTGCACGTCTTTGGGAATCGCAGTGCCCGTTTCCTGCAGAATGGTCGGCGCAACATCCACCAGTCCAACGCGAGTTTCGACCTGCTTACGCGCAGCGCGGTTCAGAGGCAGTTTGATCAGAAGCGGCACGTGGAGGGTTTCGTCATAAAGAAAAATGCCGTGAGTATTTTCGCCGTGAGCCCCCAACGATTCGCCGTGATCGGCCATCACGGCAATCATCGTCTCATCATAAAGGCCATGATTGCGCAATGCGTCCAACAACTTGCCGACCGCGGAATCGGCATACGCAATCTCGCCATCGTAGGGCTGCGAGGCATAACGAGTTCTGAACGGTTCGGGCGGATCGTAGGGATCGTGTGCATCGTAAACATGAACCCAAAGGAAGAATGGGCCGTTCTGCAACTGGCTGAGCCAGGCCAGCGCATGCTGCACGACGTCGCCAGCGCGGCGTTCCACCGTCTTGTAACGATCGGCACCGTGTCTGCGGAGGTGGAAGCCGGCGTCGTAAACATCGAATCCACGGTCGAAACCCGGCGCCGTGCCATCGAGCGGATCGAGAATGAGGGATCCGACGAATGCTCCCGTATGATATCCGTGCTGTCGCAGCAGATCGGGCAAGTAAGGAAGGCGCTTGGAGAGTGGAATACCGAAATCATTGACGTGATTGAATTGCGGGTAAGTCCCGGTGAGGATGGTGGTGTGCGAGGCGGTCGTAAGGGGAACGTGCGAGTAAGCGCTCGAGAAAACTACGCCCTGTTTCGCCATCGCGTCCAGATTGGGAGTAAGCCCGCGGGTCGAGCCTAGAAATCCCATGCGGTCGGCGCGGGTGGTGTCGAGCGTGATGAGGATGACGTTGGGACGAGGCGCGGCCGCCCCGAAAGCAAGCGCGGAGTAGAGACACAAGAAGAGAGCCCACCGCCGAACTGCCATAGAAAAAGGGAGTCTACCATGGGCAGACTCCCTAAATTGCAGAGGCCTTCTAGAATTTGAATTTCAGACTGAAGTTCATGTTTCTCGGTCCACCCTGAGCAATGACCGGGTTACCAGAGGCCACGTCCGAGGTTTTTACAAACGTGGCGAATGCGTGCAACGTTGGCTCGCAACCGCCAGCAATTGGGCTCGCGCAACTACCCAGCACATTGTTGTCGGTGAAGTAATGGAAGTTTCCGTGATTCAGCAGGTTGTACGCCTCCCATCGAAGCTCCACGCCCAGCCTCTCGGTAATTTTTGTGGTCTTGCTGAAGGAAAAATCCCACTGGCTTAACCCGGGTCCGATCAACTGATTTCGCCGCGAGTTACCAACCTGCCCGTCGCAGGGAACATAGAAGGGGGAGACTGGAATGTTCGTACCCGTTCGTCCGCACGGATCGGTTCCTCCATACTGTTCCACGATGTAATTGTCCGGGTTGCGAGTGTTGTAGTGGACCGGCGTGCCGTCCCATGAAGCCCGGATGCTGTTGCCGATCAAGCCCTGGCCTGAGTGCTCCGATCCTCCCCCCAGGATCGCGCTGAATGGCCGTCCGCTGATTGCGGTATACCCCGTGCCGATTTGCCACCCCCTGCCCATGCGCTCTCCCAGAAAGTGGACGGCGGGGATATCGTAAACACCGCTGATGTTGAAGTTCAGGCGGACGTCGTGGTCGCAAAGGCCGCGGGAGTTGCGGAAGTCGGGATGAGAGAGAGCGGTGCTGCCCACCGGGTTGTCGTTGTTGATTTGCGGATAATCGCCAGCACCGCCCCGATTTACAGAGTTATAGTCGAAGCACTTGCTCCAGGTGAGGTTGTACTGCGTGTCCAATCCGTGCCAGCCTCGCTGGTTGTATGAAACTTGCAGGCTGTCGTACTGGGACGTCGCCTGGTTGGTAGCTTGTATCACGTGCCTGAAATTAGGGAACGAGGCGGCAAGTGGTCGAAAAGTATCGCAACCCGCGGGACTCAAACAAGGAGTGCCAATCGGAGATGCGTTTATATCGCTGTAGATGATCAAATCCCTTCCCCTCTGCCCGGAATAGGTGACAGTCAGAACATTGTTGTGGAATAACTCGTTCTGCAGGCTGAGGTTAAAGTTGTGGTAGCGCGGGGTCTTGAAGTTTTGAACCACGGAGAAAGCGTTGAATGGCGGGGTTCCCGCCGGATTGGGACCGAACAGCGGGCCGTTCACCGCTTGATCGAAGCAGATGTAATCTCCTAAGTGGGCCGTCGGGTCGTAACAGGTGGCCGAGGGATCCGTAGGTGCAACCAAGTTGATGCCGGCACCGGCGTCAGATGCGTTGGACACGTTAATGAAGCCAAGATTGGCCTGCGTGAACACCCCAGTATGTGAGTGTGCGAAACTGTAAGGCGAAGCCAATGCTCCGAAATTGGCCACGTCAAACGAGAGAGAGTAGCCACCGCGTAAAGCGGATCTTCCGTTCCCGAAGATGTCCCACGAGAACCCAAGGTGGGGGCCGAAATCGTGGTAATCCACGTTGTGTATCCCCCCGATCCCCTGGCCGACTTTTACTAGGCCCGCCCCGCCCGGAGGTGGGATAAAGACTGCCTCATTGTTATTCGTGTCTCGGACCGTCCCATTGATCTCATAACGCAAGCCGTAGTTCAGGGTGAAACGAGGCTTGATCTTCCAATCATCTTGCGCATAAAAACCGACGGAGTTCTGCGTGATGTGGCGGTGCGTATCACCAAAGCTGCGATCCGCCAGGTCGGCCTTGCCCAGCAACAATTCTTCGATGTCGTTCTGAACCGGGTCCCCATTCAAATAGCCGGTGTAATAAGCGAAATACCCAACGGTAAGACCGGTGCGAGCGTCATTGCGGATACTGTTGGTGTAGGCTCTCTGGAAGTTTCCTCCCATCTTGATCGTGTGGTTGCCCTTGACCCACGAGAAATGCTCGGACCAGTCCCAGGTTTCATCGGGCCGAGTTGTGAGAGGATAGCCTTGAACACCTCCGATATAGCCACCGTAGCCGAGGTGATACATGTAGACATACGGAACTCCGAAATCGGCAGGAGTCAGAGGGCCCGTATCGATGCCCAGACTCTTGGGATCGATCTTGTTATTCACATCGATCAGCTGTGAAAAGCGCGTGAAACCCAGGCGGCTTTCGAGGATACGATTATTGCCGATATTCCAGGTCCAGCTCACGCCGGCCATTTGCGCGCGCGAAGGGGCAATGGAATTGAAAAGATTCGGCGGATTGCTTCCGCCTGCGGGAAGCCCGGCAAAGGGTGGGCCGCTCTGAAAGCTGTCGCCAAAAATGTAGCGGGCCGCCAGCGAATGGTTATTGCCAATCTTGTAATCGAACTTGACACCAAACTCATTGTTGCTGGCCGTACTCGGAATTTGCTGGATGAATCTCGTGGTTGGCGAAGTCGGGAAATAATTCAGAAGCGCCTGTCCCACGGGATCAATGCTAAGGCCATTGGCTGCGATATCCGCTTCGGCGCCTGCGATTTCGTCAGGCGATGGAACCTTCCTGCTGCTGACTGAGAGAGATTTATTTCTCTGGCCTTCATAGAAAAGGAAGAAGAAAGCTTTGTCTTTAATAACGGGACCGCCGATGTTGGCATGGAATTGATTGTTGTGAATCGGAGTCGGCTTGCATTCTCCCGGCGACGCACAATTATCGGTGTTGTGGTTGGAGAAATAGTTCGCGGCGTCGCCCAGCCCACTGTGGTTGACCCACGTTGCCCCGCCGTGCCAGCTATTGGTTCCGCTCTTCATGTTGATCAGAATGGGCGCGCCGCCACGCACTCCGAACTCTGACGACGGAGTCTCCTGCACGCTCAGTTCTTCGATCGCGTCCGGAGGAAACGTGACCGCGGGAATCCCCAGGATGCCGGTTTGGTTGATTGCGGAGTCGCCGTAGTAACGGTCGTTGTTGTAAAGACCGTCAATGAAGTAATTGTTTGAAGTGGTACGCGATCCGTTGATGCTGATGGCCAGAAAGCCGCCTCCGGGAGCGCGCTGCACTCCGGGCGTCATTGCCAACAGGGAGTTAAAATCGCGCCCGTTGAGGGGAACGTTTTCAATCTTCAAGCTGTCAACGTAATTGTTTTCATTGGGGGAAAGCTCAACCAACGGCGCCGACCCCTGCACCTCCACGACTTCAGAGCGCTGGCCAACCGCCATTTTGAAACTGGCCTGCGCAATGGCTCCGGCACGCACCTCAGCAGCCTGCACCGCCGTCTTAAAACCCTGGGCTGTGGCCGTAATTTTGTACTGGCCGATGGGGAGGTCGGGAATGCGGTAGTTGCCGGTGTCGCTGGTCGTCGCTGAACGGGAAAAATTCGTTCCGCTGTTTACTGCGGTGACCGTCACCTTGGGGAGCACCGCGCCCGTGCTGTCGGTCACCTGGCCGGAGAGATCGCCAGTAATCGTTTGTGAGAAGGCCGGTCGACAGTTGACCGCGAACAAGCCAACAACAAGCAGAACCGAGGCGTATGCCACAAAATGTTCCCTTGCCATTTGAGCTCCCCCAGGAAGCTGACTGTGAGCGAGGTCACACGACGAGTGTTAGTGTGCATTTTTGATTGTGGCGGGATCGTTAGTCAAGGAGAATGTGACTTTGTGATTGAGGGTCATATTCACATTTTCATTCGCATGGGCGATGGTTGCCAACCTGCCCAAAGTGCCTGGTTTTTCCCAAGATCCCTCATTTGTCCAAGCGGCCCATCGCACCTGTGGTGCGCAAGAATTCCCTCGTTGGAGAGCACCAATTTCCGCGCGATCATGACAGTCATCTGTCGCTCGAAAGCTCACAGATCGTCGTCTACCAGAACCCGGCCGTAGTCGTTGTTCCCAAAAGAAATCGCTTCGCGTCTCAACCTTTCAGAACATACCGTGAAGAATCACGTTCACCGCGTTCTACGCAAAACCGGGATATCCGATCGAATCGCGATCGTGGAACACTGCCACGGAGGAAATGGCTCATCCCTCTCCCACCCACCCATTGCATTGGGAAGCCTTGCCTAGCGCTGAAGCCCCCAAAACCCGCTCATGACCATGCTGCCAACCGGCGAACCTGAACCCATTCTCTCTTTGCTCTAACATGCTTGGTAGACTAGTTAACTTGGCGTGGGTTAAAAGTTCGCGTGCACCCACAATAATCTGACGTAGACATGACGAATACTGCCCAGAATAAGCGCGTCTTCATGGGTGTAGATATTGGTGGCACAAAGATTGCCGCTGGCCTTGTGGATAACCAAGGGGCGATCCTTACACAGCTACGGACGCCCATGATCAGCAACAGCGACGCGGTTTCAGCTCTGGCAAGAGTAAGATCGGCGATCGAAGCTGTGTTCGCAGAGGCCGACAAGTATTCGGTTGATCAACGCTCTGTCGCTGGCATCGGCATTTGCGCGCCAGGTCCGTTGGATCCCAAGACAGGAATCATCATTAATCCACCCAACCTTCCCTGCTGGCGGAATTTCCCTCTGGCTTCCGAGATTGCGCAACACTACGGCGTTCCAGTGGTCGTCGATAATGATGCCAACGCCGCTGCACTGGCCGAGGCTCGATGGGGTTCTGGACGCGGATACCGCAACATTTTTTATGCCACCATCGGTACGGGCATCGGTACCGGAATTATTTTCGACGGACATATCTATCACGGCCGTACCGGCGGTGCCGCCGAGGGTGGGCATATGAGCATCGACTACCGCGGCCCCCGCTGCGGATGCGGAAAGCTTGGATGCATCGAGGCGCTCGCAGCCGGTCCCGCCATCGCAAGAAGAGCGCGCGCCAAGCTTGCTGCCGATTCCTCAGGGAGTTCGGCCCTTCTCGGCCTGGCTGGTGGCAACCTCGATGCCGTAAGCAGCGAAATGGTCGGAACAGCTTATGTGGCCGGTGACCCACTGGCAAAACAGGTTCTGCATGAGACAACGGAATTATTGGCGCTGTGGCTAGGAAACATCGTCGATCTGCTCGAGCCAGACGTGATGATTGTGGGCGGCGGAGTTGCGGCGATGCTTAATCCATTCTTTGATGAACTGCGGCGACTGCTCCCGGACTACTGCGTCAACTCGAGCGTCCAGGAGATCCCGCTGCTGATGGCGCACTATGGCGCGGACGCAGGCATTGCCGGAGGCGCGGCACTTATTCGATCCTCCGGCGTGAGGGCTAAGCTAGCAGCTCCGCGAGCCGCCTTCAGTCCTTAAGACCCGCCACCTTGCCCCGCAATACGGTCACGGAGGCTTTGGGCAAAGTGAACGTGGTTTGCGGACTTGTCGATATGGTAGTGGCGACTGGCGGATTGTCTGGATCGGCATGACTGTTCGGGCCGTCGTTGATCCAAACATACTGCTCACTGCCGAAAGTCACGAAGGCGACCGGCCCTGTGAACGACTCAGTTCGTTTGTTCTTGGAATCTTCAAACACAACGCGCACTGTGTGTGGATTGGTTTCGTCACGATTTACCAGCATCAACGACCAGTTCCCGTCGGGACGGCGCACCGCATAGGAAGTCACCAGCAGATCTCCCTCATTGTCTTTGACGTCGGTGGACGAACGAAACATGGAATGCAGACCCGAGCGGTGTTGTACCCATTCCAGATTAATCATGTGAGCAGCATAATAAGGAGACGTGTAGCCCTTGATGTTGTATTTTTCGTCGGAGACAAAAT
>WNFC01003495.1_pt1 | contig 24093 bp, 17 predicted proteins | sample 5400541 | NCBI WGS metagenome assembly WNFC01 (sample SAMN13153342, study PRJNA577476) | soil metagenome | isolation source: 120 cm saprolite under Douglas fir tree site 2 hole 2 replicate 1 | place: USA:California | collected 2015-04-18
ACCTATGCAGCAGCGGCTGGAAGTAATGTCGTTGACGTAGACCGAGCTATCGTTGGGCATCTGGCTGCGAATCCACGAGAGGTCGTGATTGCCGAAAGCCGTGCCGGTGATGATCTGGAAACGGTCGGCGGCCAGGCGCGTGACGGTCAGGTCGCACTCGATGCCACCGTGCTCGTTGGGCATTTGCGTGTAGGTGACGGCTCCAATGGGTTGATCCATCTGGTTATCCGTGATGCGCTGTAAGAAGGCCAGCGAGCTGGGGCCGAGCACCTCTATCTTGCTGAAAGAAGTTTCGTCGAACATGGCTACACGCTCGCGCGTCGCCTGGTGCTCGGCGCCGATAGCGGGCGACCAGTAGCGACTGGCCCAGCCGTAAGGCACGGGCCAGCCCTGGCCCTCAGCCAGGGGTTCATTCGAGGCAAACCAGTTGGGGCGTTCCCAGCCCGCTTTCTCGCCGAAGACTGATCCCAACTCTTCAAGCCGGTTATAGACACACGAGTGGCGATATAGCGGCGGCTGGCTGTGTATGCGCCGAAACGCCGGATGTCCATGTGCCAGAGATCAAGGCCTGGCTCGCCGTCGATAATCCACTCTGCTATCATCTTGCCTACTCCACCGGCGCCGGAAACACCATGAGCGCAGAAGCCGCAGGCAGCCCAGAGCCCCTTTACTTCGGGCGATTCACCCAGGATAAACTCTCCGTCGGGCGTAAACGACTCCAGCCCGTTGACACGCCTGACCAGCCCGGCATTCTCCAGGGTGGGAACGCGCTCGATACAACCCTGCATTAAGCTTGCGAAGCGCTGCGGATCGAAGCTCAGCACCGTCGGATTGGAGTTATCGGGGATGGCGTTCACGTCAAAGGCGGCGGGGTCACGTTCGTATCCACCCAGTACCAGGGACTCGCCATCCTGCCGGAAATAGACCAGGTTGTCGGGATCGCGCACATTGGGCACGCTTACCCCGCCGGTCAATTCCGGCAGTGGGCCGGTCACGGCGTATTGGTGCTGCATGGGAATAAGTGGGATGGAGATACCGGCCATGCGCCCGATGCGCGGAGACCAGATGCCGGCGGCAACGACCAGAATTTCTGTGCGAATGCGGCCCTGCGTGGTGTTAACGGCCTGTACTCGTCCATTTACCACCTCGATGCCGGTGACCCGCGTATGGGCATAGAAGGTTGCGCCGCGCTGCTGGGCGATGTTTGCCATCGCCTGTGCCAGGACGGGTGCTTTCCCGGAGCCATCGGTGGGCAGGTACAAGGCCCCTTCGACCCCCTGCAGGCTCAACATCGGAAACATGCGTTTCGCTTCGCTTGCGCTGATCAGCTCTGCTTCCAGGCCCACACTTTTGGAGAAGCCTACCTGCCGTTGCAGTTCTTCCATGCGTTCTTTCGATGAAGCCAGCCGCAGGCTGCCCACCTCAAAGTAACCAGGATTGCCGTCTACCTCGAGCTGTTTGTAGAGCGAGATGCTGTAGACCAGCATCTTCGTCAGGCTGATGGATGAGCGCAGTTGACCAACGAGGCCGGGAGCATGCGATGTTGTGCCGCCGAAAAGAGAGTCTTGCTCGAGGACCACAATGTCGCGCCACCCGCGTCCGGTCAGGTGGTAGGCGATACTGGAACCGGCGATGCCGCTGCCGATAATAACGACTCTGGCTTGATCCTGCATGAATTGGTCTCCTACATCTTCACATCTCTTAGCCACTGCTCGAAAGGGGACGTTTCGACATTGTGCAAAAAGCGGTTGAGATGATGATGAGCATATTCTCTATAATCAAAATCAAGTTCCGAAATACCAAGCTGTAAGAAGCCCCAGAACGACTCGCGTAAATCGGAGCCCAGGCGCATCAGGTGAAGGTGTGCCAGGTCAGCAGGTCGCACCTCGCCAAAGTAGTAATGTAGAAGCAGCGCGCATTGCTCGTCGTTCAGGGACTGGTTGACGGCAAAGTTGCCCAGGTCGAAGAAGATGTCGCCCATGCCAGCATACTCCCAATCGAGAATCCAGATGGTGCGACCGTCATCGATGAAGTTGCTGGCCAGCAGGTCATTATGGCAGGATTTGGTTTGATCTAGCGCTCTTGCAGCAAGCGCCTCTTCGATTTGTGCCATCAGTGCAAAAACGCGGGGAAGCGTGCCGGGAAAGATGACGCCGTACGCGAGCGCCAATTTGTGGTAGTTGCGCACCGTCTCGAAAGGAGAAAAGGTGCCCGGAAATGCCGGCCCGGCATGGTAGCGGCGCATGGAATCGACGATGCGGCGCAACGTTTCTGGCTGGGCGGCAGTCTCCGGTGAGATGCCGGCGCCAACAATGAAGCGCGTGATGAGCGCATCTTCGGCTGCAAGAAAGTGCAAGACTTCGGCTCCGACGCCCACCTGGGCAGCAATGGCCGTGCAGATGCTTTCGCGCTCCCGGTCGATGCCGAGCAAGTGTGTACCTTTGCCCCCGATACGCAGCACAAAGCTTTCCTCACCAATATCTACGCGGTAATTCTGGTTGGTTATGCCGCCAACCAGCGGGTTTATTACGACATCGCTGATGCTCCACCCTGGTATCTGCCTCAGAATGCGCTCGATGTGCTGATCCATCGCTCACTCGCTCCTTGCTTTTAAGGCAAGGTTCAAATGAAGTTGACAGTTCCTCACGACCAGTAAGGTCCAGCCCTGTCATCCTGAGCGCAGCGAAGGATCTCGCTGCCGCTCGCGACAGACCCTTCGCTGCGCTCAGGGTGACACGTACTTTTCTTCACATTGAACCTTGCCTAAGTGAGCATACATCCTGCTGCAGGTCGCGTCAAGCGGATACTCTGTATATAATTCCCGTGCTTTAACTGTGCAAGAAAGGCCAGTCTATGGTATTGAGATTTCTCAACCATAAATATCAATTCAACAATGATTCATAACCTTTTCGATACAAAGAATCACTTACTCTTAATCTACACTATACCAGGATAACATGTCAGAAGCTCTGGTTCCCCCTTTTATTGATTGGATTTACTCATATCAAAGGAGAATATGAGAGTGCTACAGAGAATTTTTCCTCGTAAATGGGCATTAATGCTCTTCATCTCCGGGCTACTGGTGCTGCTTCTCGTTCCTGCCGTGATTTTCATTCACCCGGGAACGGCAGCCAGGGCCAGTGGCGGCGGCGGTGGTGGCAGCCCGGTTGTCACCATCTTTCCTACTACTGCGAGTCCGGGCACCCAGATCAACGTCGAAGGCTTTAACTATCCAACGAATGTGACGGTGAAGATCTTCTTTCAGACTATCTCAAATGGAGTCGTCACGGTTGTTACTGATCAAGGTGGTTTCTTTTTTACTCCACTGACAATCCCGTCTTCCGCTCCAGTGCCAGGAACCAAGTACTTCGTGCATGTGAACTCCAGCACGCTTAGTGTGAAGGTTTTGTTCACCTTTACCAGGCCGAGCATCTCAATATTCGGTGAGTATGGTCCGAAGCCTGCCTTTGGTTCCCTGGCACAGGTCAGTGGCAGTGGATTTGCAGCGAACGAGACGGTTGATTTGACCTTTGACTTGGGCGTTCTAGGAAAGAAGAAGTTCGGCGTTGCATCAAGTGACAATAACGGTTCCTTTTTCACTACGCTGAATATGCCGAGCATTCCCTTTGGCATTCAGGCACACCTGATTGCGACAGGTCTGATAAGTGGTGTGAGCGCGAGTACGCCTGTGAGTGAGATCCCGGCTGTCATCCCTAACCCTAACGCGGGTACGATTGGGACGACCGTAAATCTGATCGGTGGCGGTTTTGGCAGCAACGAGGGTGTGAGAATCTTGTTCCAGGGCAAACTGGTAGCCAGCCCGGGAACAAATGTCGACGGGGCTTTTAAGGCCAGCTTTGTTGTGCCAGATACAGCGAAAATTGGTTTTCAATTTAATGATATAGTCGCCAGTGGCAAGACCAGTGGAGTGGGAGCGTCAGCTACCTTCACAGTCGAACCCAACCTGTCGATTTCGCCGAATCAGGGCTCATCTGGTACGCTGATTAAAGTGAGAGGAAGCCACTTCACCCCCAATGACTTTGCGACTATCCTGTGGATTTTCCCGGGTACAGGCGGCTCGGGAGGGTCAGGTAGTAACACACTTTTCATCACTAACGTGCAAGTCTCGGCTAACGGCACCTTCAATGTGACGATAACTGCGCCAGGAGGGTTGGTAGCCGGGCAAACTAGTTTTGTTCAGGCCATCGATGACCAAACAGGAGCCAGTAACCAGGTGAAGTTCTTCGCAGTGTAGTTCCCTGGCTGCTTCCGTAGTAATGAAAAGAGAAAGCCCGCAAGTTTGCCGGCTTTCTCTTTTCATTACTACGGCTCAAATCGTCTCTTCGCCACCGGGCATCGAGACTGTCTTACCTAGTACCGCCTGTCCCGGTACCCATCCCTATCACCACTTCTTGGTCGCCGGTCCCTACCGCCACCACCACCACCACCGCCACCACCAGAACGGCCACCGCCACCATACCCTTGCTCACGGCGCTCACGCGCTTCATTCACGATGATTGTACGAGTCCCCAGCATGGTACCGTTTAGCTCCTCAATCGCCTTCCGTGCTTCCTCGTCATTACTCATCTCTACAAAGCCAAAGCCTTTGCTGCGACCTGTTTCTCGATCAGTAATCACAGTGGCCGAAAGAACCTGCCCGACTTGCCCGAAAAGATCAGCTAGATCTTGCTCCGTCGTTTGATAGGACAGGCTACCTACATAAAGTCTCACTTTGGATTGCTCCCACTCGACGTCTACAAACATATTGCTGTCGGTGGAAACAAGATCATCCCACACAAGCGATACAACAACATCTGACGTCTCACCGTTAGTATAACATATATTGCCAACACTTTTTCCATTTGTCCATCTGTTTTTTCCTGGCCCGCCTTCAGTTCCTTCCCTTGTCTCTTTAGCGCTTTCATTTGTATAATAACTATGCAAAAGTAAGTTTACTGCAAGGGTTCCACACAAAAACATCAAAACAAGGAGAAACAAACGTTATGCGACTTGGTTTACAAGTCCCCAACTTCACCTGGCCCGGCGGCCAGGCCAATCTTGGTGACACCTTCGGGCTGATAGCAGAACGCGCCGAGCGCGCCGGTCTCTACAGCATGTGGGTCATGGATCACTTCTTCCAGATAAGAGGCGTAGGCCCATCAGAAAATGAGATGCTCGAGGGCTGGAGCGCCCTTGCCTTCGCCGCTGGCCACACCAACCGCATCAAGCTCGGTACGATGGTCACCGGCGTCACCTACCGTCATCCCGGTATCCTGGTCAAAACGGCTACTACCCTCGATGTCCTCTCACATGGCCGCGCCTACCTCGGCATCGGCGCAGCCTGGAATGAAGAGGAGCATCGCGGCTTAGGCGTCCCATTCCCACCGCTGGCCGAGCGTTTCGAGCGCCTTGAAGAAACGCTTCAGATCGCTCTACAGATGTGGTCGGGCGACGAGAAACCCTACGAGGGCAAGTACTACCAGCTCGCCCGTCCGCTTAATTCACCGCAGGCCGTCCAGAAGCCTCATCCCCCGATTCTTATCGGTGGGAGCGGCGAGCGCAAGACGCTGCGCCTGGTTGCCCAGTACGCTGATGCCTGCAACCTCTTCGCCCGTCTGGGCAAGGACCAGCTGCAGCATAAGCTGGACACCCTGCGCGATCACTGCCAGTCGGTGGGCCGCCCATACGAGCAGATCGAGAAAACCACGCTCGACAGCTTCTACCTGACTCGCGATGGTCGTGACGGAACCACAACCCCGGCCCAGGCCATTGAGCAATTTGCAGAACTGGCCGCTATGGGCATCGACCAGGCCATCTTCAGCCTGCGCAACGTCCACGACCTGGAACCTTTCGACCTCCTGGCCACCGAAATCGTCCCGGTTGTCGAAAAGATACAGGTAGCGGGCCGCTAAGATTGGCATGGCCTATCAATCCCGTGTATGGTAGGGGCGGGGCTTGCCCCCGCCCTGGGCTTGTTACCCTTCGCTCCGCTGATCCTTCGCTGCGCTCAGGATGACAGGGCTCTCGCGTTCGGCTTCCCTTGATTCAAGCCACCGGTGAGCATGATGACCGGTTGTGGTCGGTAAAATTCCTTATCGGCCTGGGGAGCGCATCGATGGGCCATTGGCCGATAATGAATTTTAGGCACGGTTCAAATGCATGTGACAGTTCCTCAGCACCAGCAAGGTCCAGCCGTGTCATCCTGAGCGAAGCGAAGGATCTCTCTACTGATCGCGACAGACCCTTCGCTTCGCTCAGGGTGACACGGTGTGACGGTTCAACCTGTTAAGGACTCTTCTTCATAATTGAACCTTGCCTTAACGATCAAAACCGGCCCTGTCGTAGGTGCCGATTTATCGTGCACACCGCCGATTTATCGGCCTGGGGAGCGCATCGATGGGCCATTGGCCGATACATCGGCGGTGCGCCAATACATTGTGCGCCTACGGGATATTACCGATCTTGCTTGGTAAAAATTCATCATACAACCGTCCTGCGTATGTAGACAGATGACCTACCAGGTAGGGGTTAGTTGTCATCTACAGCAGCAGTGTGCGATACTACGTTTTAAGATACGAGAGAGCATAAATCTAGAGAAACATAGTTAGAATCCCCCTGGGCACGTTTCATCGTGCTTTTAGATATCATAGAGGATGGTGTACGCTTATGAAAAATGTCGTTGGTATCTCCGAAATCGTCCTCTGGACGGCTGATAAGGAGCGGGCGCTCCACTTTTACCGCGACCTCATCGGCCTGGAGGTTATTTCGCCGCCTACACTGCCTAACGTCTTCCTCAAAGTAGGAGAAGGCAATGCAGGTATCCCACAGATGATTGTACTCGTGCCCAAAACGGACGAGGTGAAAGCGCGAGCTTCCGGCTACCAACTGCATCATATGGCGCTGGAACTGCCCGAAGAAGCATTCGACGCCCAGCATGCCGCTTTAGTGGCTGCCGGTTACCAACCGCGCGGCGGCAAGCATCCCGTTCTCGCCAGCCGTACCATGTACGTCGATGACCCGGACGGCAACGAGGTCGAGTTCATCTGCCGCGCCCCGGCAAATTAACCCGTAGGGGCGGGAGAGGTGTGGAGCGGGGCGGGGATGCTTCTCCTTGCGTCTCACCTGACCCGTAGGGTAGCTGCGCAGTGCCTTTCGTCTCGGCTGACCGCGCACGGTATGCCTTGCGTCTCGCCTGACTGCGCAGCAGTAGCGGCGCAGCCGCGTTGGCGAGACGGATAGGTTCAGCGACGCAGTCGCGTTTCGTCCGGCCTGAGTGCGGAGCACTAGCTGCGCAGCAGCGTTGGCCGGACGGATAAGTGCCGGGTGAGACGGATTGGTGCCAGCATCGCCCTCGCTGGTGAGACCCAACCCCTACACCCACAAACAAACATTAGAAAGAACATAAGTTATGCGTACTGTCAAAACACCGCCACGCTGGGACATGAGCGTCGTCTACCCTGGCATGAACTCGCAAGAATTTGAAGAGGGCTTTTCTCGCGTCGTTCACGACATCAACGACCTCGCTACACTTTTCAATACCCATCAAATCATGAAGCCAGCTTCTCCGCCCTCTCTAAATGGTAATACGCTACAAGCGTTGGAAACGATCATTCAGCGCTACAATGCGGTTCTCGAAGCCATGACTACGTTAAGCGTGTACATCACGTGCTTTGTCACCACCAATTCGCACAATGCCCTCGCCCAGGCCAAATTGAGCGAGCTTCAGCAGTCCGGCGTGATTCTCTCGCAGCTAAACGCTCGTTTCACCGCCTGGATTGGTTCATTAGACGTAGAAGCTCTCATAGAGCGCTCAAGCGTTGCGCGTGAGCATGCCTTTATGCTCAGGAAAGCCAGGGTACGAGCTGCGCACTTGATGACGCCTCCCGAAGAGAATTTAGCTTCCGAACTGGATTTGAGCAGCGGGACCGCCTGGGAAAAGCTGCATGGCGATCAAACTTCACAATTGACGGTAGCGCTGGAACTCGATGGCAAGGTCCAGGAACTACCCATGAGCATGGTGCGCAACCTGGCCTTTGAAGCCGACCGCGACCTGCGCCGCCGGGCTTACGAGGCCGAGCTTGAAGGCTGGAAACGTGTGGCGCTTCCAATTGCGGGCGCTCTCAACAGCATTAAGGGAGAGGTCAACGTGTTGACAAGGCGGCGTGGTTGGGAATCTCCGCTTGAAGCATCCCTGCTGGACAACAACATCGATCGCCAGACGCTCGACGCCATGCTCACGGCTGCCCGCGAGTCCTTTCCTGACTTCCGGCGTTACCTGCATACCAAAGCACGCGTGCTCGGCCTGCCGCGTCTTGCCTGGTACGACCTGTTCGCGCCTGTAAGCGAGGAAGAGAAGACGTGGGAATATGAAGAGGGCGCCGCTTTCATCGTTGAGCAGTTTGGCGCGTTCTCCTCGAGATTATCCGGATTCGCAGCGCGAGCTTTCCGCGAACAGTGGATCGATGCCGAACCGCGCGAGGGGAAGCAGGATGGCGCGTACTGTACGCCTTTGCGCAAGGACGAGTCGCGTGTATTTGCAAACTACAAAGCATCGTTTGATGGCATCAGTACGCTGGCGCATGAGCTGGGGCATGGCTATCACAACCTGAACCTGGCACAGCGTACCATGCTGCAGCGTTCGACTCCCATGGCACTGGCAGAAACCGCCAGTATCTTCTGTGAGACGATCATCCGTAACGCGGCCTTGCAGAAGGCCGGGCGCCAGGAGCAAATCGCTATCCTGGAAGCCTCGCTGCAAGGTTCCTGCCAGGTTGTCGTAGATATCACCAGCCGGTTCCTCTTCGAGCAGCGCCTCTTTGAACGACGCAGGCAACGCGAGCTATCCATCGACGAACTCAACAACCTGATGCTGGAGGCTCAGCGCGAGACCTATGACGATGGCCTGGACGAGCACGCGCTGCACCCCTATATGTGGGCCATGAAGCCGCATTATTACAGCAGCAGGGTCTCGTTCTACAACTACCCATATATGTTCGGATTACTTTTCGGCCTTGGCCTCTACGCGCGTTACAAAGAGGACGTGGACGCCTTCAAGACCAGCTACGACGAATTGCTTTCGAGCACGGGATTGGCAGATGCCGCCACCCTGGCAGCACAATTCGGCATAGATATCCGCTCAGTGGATTTCTGGCGGAAAAGCCTCGATATCGTTCGCGAGGATATCGAGCAATTTGAGCAAGTGACCCGGTAGGGGATGATTGAAAAAAAGATGGCCAAGCATGCCAAGCAGTACCCTTTTTTCGATCATGCCCCTGCCATCTAGCGTCTCGATGACTTCCCTGAGCTTGGCAATAACCCTGCCGGTTTCATCCTCTGTATGCTTCCTAAACCTGGTATCGAGCTGATTACGTATACGGCCAAACGCGGCTTCTGGTTCCCACTCCGTGTCTGCCCCATCTTCCATACTCAACCTTTCCTCGATGGCCTTCATAATCGCCAGTAGCCATAAAAGCTGTGAGAACGATGTAGCTTCATCTTGCGCCGGGGCAGTAGAGGCCAGGCACAACAGGATCAGTGCCACTTCCGTTTGATAGTTCTCGGGCACGAGTGTTATCTGGTAATCCCACATATCCGTGTAAACAAGCAAATTATTACGCAGAAAGCGCACCATGCACCTGAACTGCAAGGCAATTTCGTGGGAAAGCGGCCAGGGCAAGATTACTCTACAGGTGTAGAAAGGCTCATGACGATTCTCTGGAATGACAATCCGGATAGATAATTTCCGTGATATTTCAAGTATGGTCCGAAAAGCATCCAGGTGCAGCAGGTGCTTCATTACCCGCTCGTATTCAGCGTGCAATTCGTGATCTTCTCTTAGAAATCCGGCCGTAAATATATCAAAATACCTGATTGCCCGTGGAGCTGAGGTCTCTTGCAGCGGCCCCATCCACTCGCGAAGCTGGGGAGCAAAGAACAGTTCGAAGAAGTGCCTTCCCTTAACCGATTCTCCTACCAGCAAAAGTTGCGCCTTGTTTTCACCGGTAATATACCATAGCGGATCATGGATTATCGCCGGGTAATATTCATGGTAAAGGCTCTCAGAGGGTCCCGGCGATTGCTTACTTTCGACATCACCTTCCCGGGTGTCGCCTGGTTGAATAAATACCCCGTCGCTGTACTGATCAGTAAGCCGGCTATACAGTTCCTCAATGACTGGCAGGGTAGCCCTGGCCGGCGTATATGTGGCAAGAAACCCGTCATGTCCTTCGAGACGGAAGATGGTAACTTGAAATGCCAGCAGTTCGCTATTACTGTTACCCCTGATGCCTGGCGGTGCTATGCTGAAAGTATAGTCCCACTCACGATCGGGGTAGAGAACGGCCTGCTCGTAGATTTGCGCGAGTAGCGGATCGTTTTTCATCGCAGCTACGAAAGGAGCATACAAAGACGAATCTGTCCCCGGTTCGTTACTCAGACGCTTCACTACCGCCGACTTCTTCGCGTAGAACTCGCGGTTCCCCTCGACTGGAATACGCTTAAAATTGCCGGCGAAGATATTAAATGCGCTGCTACCCAGTAGAGCACCAGGCCTGATGGGCTCTCCGGGGTTGATCGTATCCCACAGCCAGAATGCCATCAAATTAGCGGCATGGATAACCCCCCGAGAATCCAGAATCCAGGCGGGATAAGGGTCCTGCAGAGCGGCCTGACCCAGCGAATGCTTCACTTTGGGGTAATCGAAATCAAACAAAGCTGTGTCCTCCTCGTATCTAACTCACTTACCACGTACGGGTAAATTGCCTGATCAGTATAACATAACAATCTACCAGCCGTCATTGAAATTTCATGAAGGAATCGCTTATGTAGGCTTGTTTTAGGTGTCTGAGGGGTTCGGGTATTTGACAATCTAACTCTGCAACCTGACCTGCATGTACAGTAATATAATGTTTTCTAAATGATACAGGCAGTTACATCTCGGAGTAAAATGCATCGTTTATCCCTGGCTCGGCTGGTTGAAACAAGGTAATCTTGCTTTCAGAAACTATTCCTTTTGAAAGTGAGGTAAAATAATGCCTAAGAAAAAGCATCCGCAGCCATCTAAAAAGCGAAGGAAGCGATCTGAGTCACGTTTTCACCTGCGAGATATAGGAGGCTGGATTGTGAAAACGCTTCTTTTGCCCTTTCTTACTTGTGTTCTTTGTCAATACCTCATTGCATGGCTTGGGCACCTGTTGAAGTGGTAAGGAAACAGATCATGATACTTTTACCAAATAGAGACAAACAATTCTTTGATAAAAAAGAACTCTACGCTTATATTCGATCCTTTGGTTTCACCATTGACGACAGTCTTTTGGAGGAATTTCAAAAGCAAGGACTGATGCTTCCTCCGCAAAGACGCGGAAAAGGGCGGGCTAAGGGAGTGTCTGGACTCTGGACACGTCAGCAAGCTGATCTGCTGCGTTCACTTTGTATGATGCGTGAGAAACATAAGATTCATCAGGTAGCACAGCGGTGTAATCTCCCTGTATGGGTCTGGCTTTATTGGGGTGATGAATGGGGTGTGACCCTCGATCAAGTGAAGCGAGTCATGAAGACATGGGCTAAACATCAGCGATTTCCTTCACAAGAGCGTTCCAAACAAGGAGCGAAAGAATTGGTCAAAAAGGTTGCTAATCACCAAGATGGTGGAAAGCAACGCGCTGTAAATGATTTAGCAAATATACTCTATAAAGGAACCTATACACCACAAGCTATCGGCGATAGCCTGCATCACGTATTCGATTCTGCTAAACCAGCAAACGGTCCTCATGATATTCCTGTTCTGCCTGAAAGTGTGAGCTGGTATGTTAGGCTGTTGATGGAGGCAATAAACGCATTGGTAAATGATCGAGAGATGCCCTCTGTTCATTGGGAATGGGCACGCTGCTTTCACCTGACCACGCTCAGCCAATATGCAAAGGAACAACAAAGATACGCCCATGAAACAGTAGGAAGTCCCGTCGAGCAAATGTTCTCGATTGAAACGATAGAAAGCCTGTGGTCTTCTGCTTGTGAAGATTTAGCTGTTGTCTTGGGCCTGGGCTTAGTGTATCTGTCAGTCCCAGGGTTTCCTGAAGAGCTACGCTTGGATGTCTGGAAAAGGCGGGTTAAAAGTGCTATGGTCACATCAAAACAAGTGACTTCGCCGCTTATACTTCCCGACGGCTCACATCCTCAATCTTTGCAAATTATAGAAACTGTTACACTATGGTAATCAAAAGAGGATAAGCTGAAACGGGCGGAGAGACCGACCTCTCGGTAGTAATGGAGAAATTTCCAGTTGGGGCTATTAATATCTCGGAGCGTGCCTTCTTGCACTACCGAATTGTGTCGGATTATAAAGCATTCCCCTGCATCTCTTTATTCATCTGCTCCCCTACAACTGTTCACGATGCCGGATAGTCGGGTTATCCGTTGTCTGTGGTTCAGGGTTTCCCTTGTTCTACGGAAGTTTGCGTTTGCTAGATTTTACTATTGTTCCTACTATTACTGTTAGGCGTTTGTTTCCTGGCAGAAGTAAATCTTACTCCTCTCGGCCAAGTAAAGTGTTTTTTCATCGCTGTACGGCTGTGGTCAAAAGAAACAATAAGTTTTCTCCCGCGTGTCGGCAAAAGTTGCCAAAGAATAGAGACAATCACTAATGCCACGATTGACACATATAAAACCTGTGCTGCAATAAGGGTATTAAAGTGAACAATATGCCATGAACTAACAATATTTACGATCTGTTGAGCACTTGGGAGACCAGCAATAAGTGTCAAAAGCAAGAGGACAAAATTGAAAAAAAGAATTCGCCTCGCTAGCTGCTGGCTCTCTTTCACTTCTATCAGCTTTTCTACACGGTCAAGCTTCTGGACAATTCCTTCATATCTATCGTGAATACACATAACGTCCTGGCCGGCTTTTAGAATATCCTGAGCAGTGCCATGTGAGAAGAGTATTTTGTGGTATTCATCCAATGCGATAATGAGATTTTGTTTGAAGCGATTAAGCTTTGCGAGGTTGTAGGGAAGCACATTCAGTTCACAATCAAGAACATGCAAGAGCCACTCCTGAGTAAGCAGAGCTTCGACAATCGCACTAGCCTGGAAGTGTTGGAACAACCACTCCTGACCCGGAATGTTTTTCCCAAATTTTTTTTCTAACTGCATGAGGTGATCGTGGTGGTAAACGATAGTAGCGTGGCTCGCTTCAAGATAGAAGCTATAATCTCTTGTAAGAGTTAAATCTTTGTCGATAACCTCTTGTATTTTCTCAGGTTTTACCTGTCTCCACCGAGGAAATCCTAAAACGAGACCAGCTAGTTCCTGAGCATGATGCTTTTTAAATGCTTCGTCAGTCGGATATTTTGGTGTGACTTGACGAATAAACATGATCGGATAAGCAAACCAGTCAGTTGTACGGAGCCAGGAAAATGTTTCATTCTTTTTAAAAGTTCTTTTACTGATAGCTGCTATAATGGCGTCTTGGTATAAGTGAAAGATAAAGAAGAGATTGACGGGCCTTTGGAGTTTATACTCGCACCATTCAATACCACTAGAAGAGCGCTTACTTGTCGGAGTGATTTTCATCCGTTCTAAATCGTGAGCGGTTGATGAAACATCAATAAGAGCTTTAGCAACTTCAAAATGGGGAACCGCTATTTCCTCTAATACCTTCATATGAATAAGCGCATCAATTGTTTTTGGCTTCTGAAACATCACTCCGCAAGTAAGGATAGCAACGCCTGTCCGATGAATTACCAATGATACATCAACTCCGATATCTTCCCCATCAATAGTAGCAACGAAGGGCTGGAGACCAACACGCACAAAAGGAGCTTCTCGAAGATACAGCGGAGAGAAAAGCTGTTTATCAGAATAAAGTTGCAGCCCTTCAAGACTTTGAAGCTTCGTCATCGAGTGATCGATAGTCCTTAGCGTATCTTTAAGATCGGTTACAATGCTCTTCTGTTGTGAGGTACTAGCCTGTGCGTGCTTTCCGCCCTTTTCTATTCTAATACTTTTGAGCATAAACAAGGTATGTATCGGATGGTGCCGTACCCAGGAGAGGGCCTCTTTCCATTTATGCTGCTCTATATAAGACGAGATAGTAGCAAACTGCACAGCGCGTTCACAAAGATTGAGTAGTTTTTTGAGGCGTGGAGCAATCTCTATCGTATCAGTGATATGGTTCGCCGACGCACAGGCAAAATCTTTTTTCAGCAGATCGCGTGCTGTTTTTGATAATTTAAGTGGGTACCACTTGCCTCATTTTTGCTACTTTACCAGGGACCCAGGTGATATAATTTTGATAACATAAATGGGACCCACTTGCGTCTTTTTCTGTTATCGTTAGAAAAGAGTTTATCACTGTGGAAGACCGCGAAGCCATACGCAAAGCCTACTATCTCGAACACAAGAGTATCAGGCAGATCGCAAGGGAACAGCACCATTCCCGTAGAACCATCAGAAAAGCCCTGAAAGACATCCTCCCGCAACCATATCAACGTACCAGACCCAAACCCGCTCCTGTCTTTGGGTCATTTCAAGATCGCGTAGATGCGTTGTTAGTAGAAAATGAGACGTTTCCCAAGAAGCAGCGATATACCGCGCACAAAATCTATGAACTGCTTGTTGCAGAGGGCTATCAAGGCAGTGAGTCGCGGGTACGAAGATACATTACACAATGGAAGAAAGAGAACCACAATCCTGATTTTTTTCTTCCCCTGGATTATGAACCAGGACAGGAAGCGCAATGTGATTGGGGGGAAGCAGTAGCGATCATTGGCGGTGTCAGGCAAACCGTACAGGTGTTTGTGATGCGCTTGTGCTATTCGCGCAAAACCTTTGTCATGACATTTCCGACCCAACGGCAGGAAAGCTTCTTTTACGCTCATGTGCAAGCGTTTAACCACTTTGGCGGTGTACCCTGGCGCATCAGTTACGACAACTTAGCAACTGCGGTCAAACTGGCACTGGACAAAGGAAAAAAGCGAATAGAGAGAGGAAGAAAGCGAACAGAAAACCGCACGTTTGCCGTCTTTCGCAGTCACTATTTATTTGAGTCCCATTTTTGTACACCTGGCGCAGGATGGGAGAAAGGTCAAGTAGAACACAGTGTTGGGTTTAGCCGGAGGAATGCGCTTGTTCCCATTCCTGAAGCTGCTTCATTTGAAGACCTCAATAAGTCGCTCGTAGAGCGGTGTCTGCAAGATGATACTCGGCGGGTTAGCAGACAACCAATGACCATTGGACAGGCTTGGGAACAGGAAAAACCATATCTTCATTCCTTACCACCATTTGAATATGACTGCTGCGAAATGGCAACGGTTCGGCTCACTCCCTACAGCCAGGCGACATTTGAAACTAACCGCTATTCTGTTCCTGTCAGTCGGGCCAGACGCGAGGTCACGCTCAAAGCCTATCCGTTCCACGTTGACATTTATGACAAAACAGAACTCATTGCCTCTCATCCTCGTTGCTACGAACGCGAGCAGGATATTTTTAATCCGCTTCATTATCTCCCACTGCTTGAGCAGCGACCAGGCGCATTTGACTACACCACACCCATAAAACGATGGCGTAAAGATTGGCCTGAGTCCTACCATCGGATGCTAGCAGACCTCAAAGAGAAATGGCCGGAAGGACGGGGCATACAGGAGTTTGTTCGCATTTTACAACTGCATAGGGACTATCCCGCCGATCTCCTGAAGCAAGCTGTTGAACAAGCCATTTCCTATGGGTGTGTGCATTTAGATGGGGTTTTGCATTGCTTACGCCAGTTGACTGAAATCAAAGAAGAGCCAAAGCGTCTTGATCTTTCGGATCGGCCTGATCTGGAAAATGTTGGCAATCAGCCCGTTGATCTCTCCCGCTACGAACGATTGTTGAAATATTCCTGGTAAAAGGAGGATAGTATATGCAACACCAAACCTTGCTAGAGAATTATCTTCGCATGCTGAAGCTGCCGACGTTTGCTCAAAACTACCAATCCTACGCGCAAGACGCTATCCGCACAAACCTTTCCTACGAGCGGTATCTGCTTGCTCTCTGTCAGACAGAAGCAGAACAGCGGGAAGCCAACCGGATAGAACGAGCAATTATTAACGCAAAATTTCCTATCGTCAAAGAACTGGCAAGTTTTGATTTCAGTGTTGTGCAAGGTATCTCAAAAACCCGTGTCTTGGAACTTGCCGAGGGCGGCTACATGAGCAGAGCGGAAACCATTATCTTAATCGGCAATCCAGGTTTAGGAAAGACACACCTTGCAACAGGACTTGCTTTAGCAGCATGCAAACAAGGGAAACGGGTTCGCTTCTTCAGCGTTGCAACACTCGTCAATGATCTGCTTTCAGCAAAAAATGAATTGCGCCTCTCCAAGTTCATAAAACCGATCACGAAACTTGATCTGGTGGTGCTGGATGAATTGGGTTTTATTCCCTTTTCAAAAGACGGAGGGCAGTTGCTTTTTCAACTCTGTTCTGACCTCAATGAACGGGTGTCGATCATCCTTACCACCAACTTGCGCTTTGCAGACTGGAACTCGATTTTTAGCGATGAAATCATGACGACTGCGCTTCTGGATCGGCTGACGCATAAAGCACACATCCTTGAATTTATTGGAGAGTCCTATCGCTTCCGGCAACGAATGTATATGGAAGAGCCAGCAACTTCAGCAGAAACAGGATAACAGACTTTTCCCCGCAAAGATGGCGCTTCGCTCTTGTATCCACAGAGATATGTTATGGCCTAGACCTAACCTTTGTGGCATTGGGGGCAAAGTAGCGATATTCCTTTCGTTTACGAGCAAGCAGTGCACCAGTGAAGGAGAAGAGGGTACATGAATATTGACACGCGGAGACAAACAGACAAAGAGGACAAACCGTTAACGAGAGCAGATGTAGAGTATCTCCTTCATGAAGGAGGAAGTCCTGAAAAGCTGGATTTAAGTGGTCGGAATTTGAATAGGATTGACCTTACTGGTCTCACTTTAGCGGGGGCGCACCTGCGGAGAGCTGTGATGGGTGAAGCCGATCTACGCGTAACGAACCTGAGCGGAACCGACTTGAGCGAAGCCGATTTGAGTGGAGCCAATCTGAGCAAAGCTAATCTAAGCGGAGCCAATCTAAGCGGAGCTAGACTAATCTGGGCTAGACTAAGAGAGGCTGATCTGAGTGGAGCCAATCTGAGCAAAGCTAATCTAAGTAGAGCTTGGCTGAGCGAGGCTATATTGAGTAGAGCCAACCTGAGTGGCACCAACCTGAATGAGGCTGACTTGAGCGATGCTAAACTGGACGGAGTCAACCTGAGCGGGACTGAACTACGTGAAACCAAAGTGAGTTGGGTCAACCTACATGGGATCAACTTGAGTGGAGCTAATCTATCCTCTAGTATCCTGGACGGAGTCAACCTGAGCGGAGCCAATCTAAGCAATGCCATGCTGATCCATACTAAGCTGAGTGGGGCTAACCTGAACGAAGCTAACCTGAACGAAGCTAATCTAGCTAATACCTGGCTGCACAGAGCCAACCTAAGTAGAGCCAATCTGAGCAAAGCCTTGCTGGAAGGAGCCGACCTATATGAGGCCGATCTGAGCGGAGCTAATCTGAGTGGAGCTAACCTGAGGAGAGCCAACCTAGATGATGCCAACCTGGGTGGCGCCGACCTGAGTGGCGCCGACCTGAGTGGCGCCGACCTGAGTGGGGCTGACTTGAGTAGAGCCAACCTAAGCGGGGCTATTATACCTGAGAGCGAGAAAGAACAACTACATGGTCGAGGAGCTATTGGTCTAAGTGAGCCTGTGCGAACTACAGAGTACACTCCAACCTTTCGCATACGCATCACTGAAGAACCTTTAACTGCCTCCAACTTGACGACGATTATTTCAGCACTTACCGAACTTTTTACAAAGTTCTGGCTTATACAGCAGGGCCGATTTCCTGATCTTGTCGAATATGCTCTAACGCTTGATGCTCGTTTTACCAAAGAGGCGAACGTCGTTATTACCCAGATAACACGCGGCTCTTCGTTTGATTTTAAATTTGATGTGAGCCTTAATCCTGATAATGCTGCGAGAGCAGCGCAGATACTATATGATATGAAGAAGTTAGAAGCGGAGAGAAAAGAAGAAGCAAGGCTAAAAAACAAAGCTTTAGAGGAAGGGATTGAACACAAAAGGCTAGAATTGCAGGCACTACTTGCTGATAAAGCGGTGGATCGACAAATAAAAGTAGAAGAAGCCAATCTCAAATCTCAAGAAGCATATATCAAACTCCAAAACGAATTGACAACTTTGGAGGAAAGACGATTGGGACTTCGGAGGGAAGCAGCCGAATTTGAACTCGATTTCATAAATCGTGCGCTTGATACAGCCAAAAAATTGGTTGATTTGCTCAATCCAAGCGTGGATGCAGATCAAAAGGCCATTGGCGCACGTATTCTCTTAAACAATCTCCTCCAAGTGAATGGCATAGAGCAATTAGACTTTATTCTCTCCCTACCTCAAGCTACTGGAAGCAAGAAACCAGGAGAAGAGGTTTAATCGGTGCTCTCGGTGCTTTCAGACAAAGGGCAGATGATTTCAATTAATTTGGACTAAATCCAATATCTTTGGTTGAGCTTATCCATCCCAACCACCACCTCAAAACACTAGGGAGTGGTACCCTTTTTGGGTATCACTGGTTCATCGAAATAGACAAGGCGGGTCCGTTTTTGAGTATCAAGTGGGTCCCATTGATAGTGTTAAAAACAGCGTGCTGCCTGGGTTGGATTAACGGGTTTGCCGATGTCGAAAACAAAATTATAGAAGATAACGACATCATGACACTGCATGTCTTCCTCTTGAGTGGGAAGCTTCAAAGACGCTTGTATCTTGCTGATAGCAGCCGAATACCACTGTTTCACAGATATATTCCTCACTTTTCTACTTGCCATCCCAGCTAGTAGGCTTCTCAAAAACAATCGTTCTAATACATAGAACGAGCAAGAGAGCCAAACCTCAAATAGAGTAGGAGTAATTCCTCGAGTTAGAATGCAAGAGCTAAATTAGATACACAAGGAGGCCGACACGTCGTAGGAGATATCAGCCTGTTGAAGAATGCATTTACAAAAGCTCATCAGTAAAGAAGGATAGCAGCATGACCAAAGAGAGTGACGAATTTGAACACGTAACCCAATTAATTCTAAACAATCTTCGCGAGCATCTTGGATATGAAAGAGTGGAAGAGAGTAAGAAATATCCAGGACAACGTTCTAAAGTAAAGAGGCAGGTTGATGTAACAGCGTATCGGACTGATGGTAAGAAAATACTTGTTGAGTGTAAGCTTCACAAAAGGCCAATTGACGTAGAGTATATGGAGGCATTCTACTACAAAATTTTTCGTGACGTTGAAGCAGATGGTGGACTAATGGTCAGTTCGGTAGGATTTACAGAAGGGGCTACAGGAGTAGCCAATGCGGAAATGATTAGCATGGCAGTACTCAACCCAGATGCTACAGAGCATGAATACCTTCTTGAAATCTCAGGCCATTTATGGCGTGGGGTTTCTTTTGAAGATATAGTACCTATAACAGATGAGTTCAAATTTACAAGCGTCGTTAATTTCGTTAATATTCTTCCTATTAGCGACGAGTGGTCTCTACAGAGCATTCCGGTTGAAGGCAAAGAGGATTAGGTCGGCGAGAGATCGAACTAGCAAGGCTACTTGTTTGTCACCAATTGCGGGTTCAAACGCCGACCAACAAATCAGCCTGTTGACAAAGTCTTTTGTAGAGCTTTGCGGAGCAGAAAAGCATCGCCTGTTGCTCTCATATAATGCTACTTCGCACGATTTTTGACAGTGAAAGAGAGATTCCGCATTTCTTAAAACTCAGCAGTTTAGTTTTTCAACAGGCTGCATCGTTGTACGACTCGCTGCCTCATACGTTGATATGAATAAGAAACGTAATTCTACAAGGTTCAGGTTTGTTCTTTAAGGAAGAGAGAGGCTCTTGTGAGCGAGCAAGATAGGACACAAGCACCTAAAAAACGGCAGAAGAGTCGCCCTATCAGTAAACCAGACAATACAGCATTGCATCAGCCCTTGCATGACGATAGAGAAGCCTGGAAAGCCTATTGGGAGAAACAGGGTCAAACTTGGCGTTCTGAACCAGAGATTGATAGGGAGCGACAAACATACCTCTCTGAACGTCGTAGCATCACACCGAATATTGAAGCTGGCATTTACTCATTCAAAGATATTGAACTGAGTCGCGCTGATGTGGAATGGCTCTTAGCAACACACGAGAATGGACAGGGGCCAGTAGTCTTGCAGGATGATCTTCAGCACGATCGCAAGGGATTAGACTTACGCGGCGCAAGATTAGAGAAACAGGATTTACGTGGTTTACCTTTGACCCGTCTTTGTGCTGGGATAGCCTATCGTGAAGATGAAAAACCCCATATTGCTAAAGAGCGAATCTGTGCAGCAAGAATTAATCTTATGGGGACTAAACTCGCTAATGCTGATCTCATGGAGGCTGAACTCTTTGGGGCATTATTGTCTTGTGCTAACCTAGAAAGAACGAATCTCTGTAAAGCCCATTTAGAAGGAGCTGACTTAGGGAAAGCCTCTTTGAAAGAAACTCAACTATCCCAAGCCTATTTGAAGGACGCCGACCTCAGAGAATCGTGCTTAGAAAATATCCACTTAGAGTATACGAATCTTGAACACGCTCAACTTAACAATGCAACCATCGAAGGCGGATTCATGACCGTTACCCATTTGCAAAAGGCAGACCTACGTGATGTACAAATTCGCAAAGTTGACCTGAAATATGCACATTTGGAAGAAGCTGATCTCCGTCAAGCACAGATAGAAAGGACGTATTTTCACGGTGCCCATTTCGAGGGGGCTCATTTAGAAGGTGCCACTCTTCAGGGATGCTTGCTAATTGAGGCGCACTTAGAAGAGGCCGATCTTCATCAAGCCAGATTAGAAAAGGTGGATATGAGCAGAGCGCACCTTGAGGGTGCTAATCTCGTTGAAGCGTTTATGGAGGGGGTGAACCTTTCAGAGGCATACCTAGAGAGAGCTATCCTTGTTCAAACGAATTTGCAGAACGCAATACTTATAAAGGCTCGTATGGAAGAAGCAAGATTAGCGGGTGCAATATTGAAGGAGGCTTCGCTAAACGAAGTACATTTGGAAGGAGCTGATCTTGAATATGCTCATTTAGAGGGTGCTGACCTCTTAGGAGCACATCTGGAGGGTGCTAGGTGTTGTCGAACATTCTTTGATTCTGGAACCAGACTAAATGGTGTTATTTTAAGCGACGAGGGGCATGGTTCTGTCTCATTAGCAGACATAAGTTGGGGTAATGCTAATCTCTCTGTCGTGAAATGGTCACAAATAAAAATGCTCGGCGATGAGCAAATGGCTAGGGAGAAGATGCGTGATGGTAGGATGAAAGATAAGGTTAGGATATTGGAGGAGTATGAGGTAGCCGTTCGTACTAATCGACAGCTTGCAGTTGCGCTTCAAGCACAAGGTCTCAATGAAGTTGCAGCACGCTTTGCCTGCCGTGCGCAAGTCCTCCAAAAGAGTGTTTTGTTTTTCCAGATGACCCAGAGCGGAGTAACGTTAAGACAACGGATGCAGACATTAGGAGCCTGGCTCTTTTCATGGTTTCTCTTTCTGCTTGCAGGCTATGGATTTCGGCCAGGGCGTAGCATTATGGCGTATCTCATCATCATCTTTGGCTTCATGGGTCTCTTTCTTCTCAATGCCCACTTCGTCACACCACATCTCAGATGGGATGAAGCATTGGTGCTTAGTGTAAGCAGCTTTCATGGACGAGGTTTCTTCTCACAGGATATCAGTTTAGGAGACGCATATGCCCGATTAGCTGCTGCAGAGGCTGTTGTCGGATTGCTCATCGAGATTAGCTTTATCGCAACATTCACCCAACGGTTTTTCGGGAAGTGATGCTCGTATCGCTTTGTGTCTATTGCGCAGCGTACACTTTTCCAGCGTGTTGAAAAACTCTTAAGGTCGAGTTGTGACAGAGGGAAAATCCTTCACGTACACCGAAGTGGCTTACATACAAAGTCCAGGTACCATGGTGTGATACCCCCCTTCTTCCTCGCGACGCGGTATAATACTCGAGGTATCACTCACTTTGCTCTGCTCACACTGCTCAGATAGAAACAGCAGTGAGGAAGCATGAGCAGGGCGAAACGCGCCCTGCTCCGATGAACGCATCGACTTCTTCCTCCAGCACACTGATCAGAGCGGTTCTCACCGCCTGCTGTAATTTCTCTCGTACCATCGCTTCAAAGCTCGCTTGACTTTCATTCTCGCCTTGCATATCGTTCTTCTGACGAGTCATGGTATCCTCCTTGTGTTTTTCTACTGATCTTAACGGATCAGCTTGGATACCAGACTCCGCTTTTACACACTTTTCAGGATACTCCCAATCGGACAGGATAATATTCACATTTATGATCGTAAACGGGTATAGCTGCCTTAACAAAAGTAAGCATAGGAGGGAATAATAAAAGTTTCGTAAGAGTAAGGGAGTGAAATAAAGAAGCAAGAATCGGATATCCTACATTACAAGGACTATGGTATTGTTCCCTTTGACAGAGCTAGCGATGGCGGGGTACTATTTCTCGTGTGGTGGGCCGGTATGTTTACCCGTACCATATAGCTCTATGCAGGTGGTATGCTTTCTCATTTAGAAGAAAGGTGAAAACAATGTCCGATGAAACGTCTCCTACTTCTGAGCAGGCGTCTACGCTCATGGCCCGTGTCTTCGCACTGGTGCGGGCTTGTCCAGCAGGCCGCGTTACGACCTACGGCTGGATCGGCAAAGCGCTGGGGTATCCCCGTGGCGCGCGTATGATCGGCTGGTTTATGAACGAAACGCCGGAGGGAGTGCCTGCACAGCGCGTCATCAATAGCAAGGGCGAGTTGTCGGGAAGCTGGGCATTCGGTTCGCCCGATAGGATGCGCCAGTTGCTGGAGGCAGAGGGCATCATCTTCTCCACCGATGGACGCGTAGACCTCAAACGCTACGGCTGGGATCCATCGCGCGACCTCAGCGAAGAAGAACTTGGGCGCATTCTTGGCGATGCTGACACCACGTCCGTTGCCGTCAACACACGACTTTTATCTCTCCTGCGCAACGACCCTGCCTCACCAATGCGTGGTACAGAACGCGCGGAGTAAGCCCCGCTCAGGGCTGGGGCAAGCCCAGCCCCTACCATACACGGATCGACTGGCTCCCGTCGTATATGGTAGGGGCGACCCTTGCGGTCGCCCTGAAAGCGTGCGGTCGCCCTGGAAGCAGCCCTACCTCGTCCACACCCCCTGGGGATCATATTCCCTGATCACCCTCAGCTCGTCAGCGGTGGGCGGCACGGTTTCTCTACAATCCTGCGCGAGCCTCAACTTCCACCCGGTCTGCTCCTGTAGCTCTTCAATCGTCGTTCCCGGGTGATATGACTGAAGCACCGCCTCTCCGTTTTCAGGGTCAAAAGTAAAAACTCCCAGCGTCGTAATCAGGGCAGCAGGGCCGCCTCGTGGCAATCCTACGCGTTTGCGCCACGCCGCGCCGGCAGGGCCTTCTTCGGAGGGATAGCCGTAGCCAGGGCTGGTCACAAAGTCCACGCGCTCGCGTAACCGGCGACGATCATGCTGCATGATCATCGCGAGTCTATGCGACAATGAAGCGATGTCGGCAGCGCCGCCGCTGCCTGGTAAACGCACGGTGGGATGCTTCCAGTCTCCGATGATGGACGTGTTCAGGTTGCCATAGCGGTCAACCTCGGCGCCCCCGATGAAGCCCAGGTGCACCTCGCCTGCAGCCAGCAGACCCATCACGTTCAGGGTGCCTGTAGCCCAGATTGCCCCGGTAATATTTGGAGCGTCACCCATCGTATAGAGCAACTCCTTCGAAGGCTCATCACGCACAATACCAACCTCGAAAAGCCCTACACAGGTGGGCGCGTGGGTACGCTTCGCCAGGGCAAACGCAATCAGTGGGAGGCGCATGCCTACAAAGACATTTTCGCCATCGCGTATCTGCCGCGCCGCACAGGCAACCATCAATTCCCTGGGTGTGTAATCCA
>WNFC01001580.1_pt1 | contig 24092 bp, 16 predicted proteins | sample 5400541 | NCBI WGS metagenome assembly WNFC01 (sample SAMN13153342, study PRJNA577476) | soil metagenome | isolation source: 120 cm saprolite under Douglas fir tree site 2 hole 2 replicate 1 | place: USA:California | collected 2015-04-18
TAGGCAGCCGCAGCGGCCACGGAAGAGTGCCCCGTCCGCCTGGCGGAAGAGGGGCAATCCGTCACAGTAGCTAAACTCGGGCGGGGGCGCAATGTGGTGCAGGTGCAGGATGGGAAGTGCGCTGGATCAAACCGGGCGGGAGCCGCCGACAGCAACGTGCCGCCCGACGTCAACCAATGTCCGTCTGCGGGAGTGAACATCGATCTGTTTCCGGCCACGATGCTTTACGTGACGGCTACGGTCATCGATCCGAACGCCAAGCACTGGGACCCGGTACAGAAGGTCTTCGTCACGGGGCCGCTGGAATCACACCTGTTCTATCAGATCGGCGGACGGCATCCCGATCTGAACCGGAATGGGATCGACGATTTCATCGACATTATCCAGGGCAGGTCGAAAGACACGAACGGCGACGGCGTGCCGGATGAAGTGCAGCATTGTTTGAAGCAACTGGGTGAACTGGACGGCTGTGAGAAGAAAGAGGGCGACCAGCGGCGGGTGTGGGCGGACGCGGAACGCCAAGAACTCTCGCTGACGTCGTGCGAACAAAGCTGCCAGGGTAAACCGGGAGAAGAAGCCTGTGAGAAGGAGTGCGACGAGCGGAGGGAGAAAGCTGACAACCGCGAACATGAACTCGAGGAACGCTGGCACCACCAGGCTCACGAGTGCAGAGAGGCTCTCCACAAGTTCAAGCACTGTGAGGAAGAATTCCTGGAGTCGAAACACGCCGAAGATATCCAGGTGCCGGCCAATTTGACAGCCAGCGCGAGGTAATAGTTTCGACCCTGCGGTGGGGACAGCAAGTCGGGGCGCCTATACTCTGGTTGCAGGGGGCAAGGTCTGCCGCTCGCGAGCGGCAGACCTTAATTTTTGTGGAGTTGCGATGGAATCCAGCTCAAACATACAAAACGAATTCAGGGGTTTGTGCGTCTAAGCAAGAAGAGCCCGGTCACACCGTGCTCCGGTTGTGACGTGCAAACGGGTTATAATAAAAGGGTTTGAAGTTCCCGGAGGGAAGCAGGCATATGGATTCGCGGGCAATGTGGATGCGTTTGAAAACCCGTCGATGGGTTTATTCGTTCAGCATAGTGACTACGCTGGCGTTTGGTATTTTGATTGGTACAGTCGTATCTTTTGGAGTGAAGGGGAAGGAGGGGCAGAAGTCTGCTGACGCGACTCCCCTGGTAGTTCCTTCTCCGAGGCAACTTTCCAATCAGTTTTCGCAGATTGCCAAGCAATTAGGCCCGAGCGTGGTCAACATCAATACGGAGTCGACCATCAAGAGTCCGCGCCGGCGTCGTGGCGGGCAGGGTCCCGAGGATCCAGACGGCGGCGGTGGCATGGACGATTTCTTCAACCGCTTCTTTGGCGGTCCTGGCGGACAGGGAGGTCCCGGAGGAGACAACTCGATTCGCGAGCGTTCCCTGGGTTCAGGAGTGATTGTCGATGCCAAGGGCTACATCGTTACCAACCGGCACGTGGTGGAGAAGGCGGACCGAATCCGGGTGCGGATGCAAGACGATCCTCCCGGTGTGCAGCATGATGCCAAAGTGATTGGAGAAGACCAGGAAACCGATTTGGCGGTGATCAAGATTGACATGGAGCGCGCTGTGCCTGCTGCGAAGCTGGGTAACTCTGACAGCATGCAGGTGGGCGATTGGGTGCTGGCGATCGGCAGTCCTTTTGGCCAGGTCGGTACCGTCACCGCTGGCATTGTTTCCGCCAAGGGCCGGGACATTGTACCGAACCGGCAGTTTCAGACATTCATCCAAACCGACGCCGCCATCAACCCCGGAAATTCTGGTGGTCCGCTGGTGAATCTTGACGGCGAAGTAATCGGTATCAACACGGCCATCTTGAGCGAGACCAATGCCTACGCTGGCGTGGGCTTCTCGCTTCCTTCGAACACCGTGGTACAGGTTTACAACCAACTGATTGGGCCCGATCATCGGGTGGCGCGTGGTTCCATCGGCATCATGTTTGATTCGGTGGAAAATCCGGCCATCAGCCGGGTTTACGGGACAGGGTCGGGAGTGACGGTGTCGAGCGTGGTGGCCGGCAGTCCGGCCGATCAGGCGGGACTGAAAGTGGGCGACACCATTACTACCGTCGACGGCAAAAAGGTCACCAAGGGGGCCGAACTGGTGGCGGACATTGCCTCGCGCAGGCCTGGCGCAAAGGTGGAACTGGGCTTCGTACGTAACGGCAAACAGCAGAACACGAGCGTGACCATTGCCGATCGCGCCAAGCTGTTTGCGGCACGCCTCAGCGACGATGAGGGTGGCGGCGATGAGAGCACGCCTAAACAGAGCAAGTTCGGCATCACGGTACGCAAGCTGACGCCGGAGATGGCCGACCGGCTTGACATACCTTCGGGTAAAGGGGTGATCGTGCAGGATGTAAAAGGGGGATCGTTTGCCGAGGATATTGGAGTGGGACGCGGCGACATCATCCTGGAGATCAACAAGCAGCCGGTAAACAACGAAGCGGACTTCGCCAAAGCGGAATCAGGCTTGAAGAGTGGTCAAGACGTGGTTTTCCTGGTGCGCCCGCGAGGTTCGTCTCGTCAAGATGGAACCATCTTCATGGCGGGAACACTTCCGTAACCGTTGGTACTAGCCCGACCGGAACTGGCATTGCCTCCTTCAATGAAGGATGATTACAATGCCAGTTCCAGTTGGGTTTTGTTTTTCTGCAGTTTTTGCCGCAGAGAATGCGAAGACCGGCGGAGCGGCGTGCGTTCTGAGGTTTGACGTTGGAACAAGAGCAGAAGCATCGCGCGAGACTAGTGGGATGGATGAGGGCAGGCTGCGCTCTGGCGCTGATTTGTGCCTGCGTTTCGCCGCGGGCGTTATTTGCTAAGGGCTCCGGCGCTCAAGCTTCCGCTTCAACTTCGAGTACAGGCGACGGCAAGCCCAGGCCCAAGCCGGGGACGAAGGCATTGAATCCTAAGAAACACGTGAAGAAGGCGGCTGCGAAGGCCACTCCTTCGCGGCGGCGAGTTCATCCCCCTTCGTATCTCGCAGCGGATAAGCAGCCATTGAGTACCGCTTCAACGGCGCATGGGGGCAAGTCCAAGGCCAAGCACGGGAAGACGGGAAGAAGAAAAACAGTGCGAGGCCAGCAGAAGATTGATGCCGAGCGCGCTCAGGCCATCCAGGCAGCTTTGATCCGCGAGCACTACCTGAGCGGTACAGCATCCGGAACGTGGAATCAATCCAGCGAAGATGCCATGCGGCGCTATCAGGCCGACCATGGCTGGCAATCGAAGACGGTGCCTGATTCGCGCGCGCTGATCAGTCTTGGACTCGGACCGAGCCACGATCATCTGCTGAATCCGGAGAGCGCGATGACCACCGGGCCGTCCGCTCCGCGGGCGGCAGCGTTGACTCCCGCCTCACATAGCGCAGAACCGGGCGCGCGTATGAGTACGCCGCCGGCTACTTCCGGCCAGGATGGGTCAGGGCCGCAGTGAAGCAATTAGCAAATTAGCATTTAGCCAATCCGATTCTCATCAGATCTTAGTAATCCCTCCAACGGAAGGGTCGGATCGTGCTGAGTCGCGGCTATTAAGTGCCAACTGCGGACTGCCAATTGCTAATTGCTAGTGACGCTGGGCGCCAGATGTTTTGGGATAGCTGCCGATCACGGGCCGGGGGAAATAAGGCAGAGGCTGCGAGTTGATGATGGCTCGAGGGTTGCCTTCGACGAGGGCCTGAGCTACTTCGTCGCCGGAGATCTCCGCTGCGGCATCGCGGGCTGTAGACAGCACAGGGATACGTTTTTCAGTGTCGTGGGCATCCGTAGCCAGCACGTGAACGGCGTCGTGCTCGAGTAGCCAGTGAGCGGCGCGGCGCGTGCGCTCTCCCCAGAATCCGGTGAGGGCCGAACCCGTCATTTGAATCACACAGCCCTGCTCGGCCCACTCCACCACACGCTGCGGGCTCTCGCGCAGAATCGGATTGCGCTCAGGATGAGTGATGATCGCGGTGATCCCGCGGTCTCCCAGCTTCAGAAAACAATCCGTGGTCTGCGGCGGAACGCTGTAATTGCTAAGCTCAACCAGCATGTAGCGCGAACCTTCGATGGCATAGCGGGAAGGATTTGCCAGCACGTCCTGCAGATTGTCATAGGAGAGATGGAAGTCGCAACCTAAGCTCAGTTTGAGCGTATCGCCGACGAGTCCCTGCAGGTGCGCGACTAATCCTTGGAGGTAAGCTCGGTCGTAATGGTAGCGATCGTTGGCGTGGGGGGTAGCGACCTGGTGGGTGATGCCGTCGGCCGCCGCCATGCGGCACATCGCGATGGAGGTCTCCCAGGACTTGGATCCGTCGTCTACTTCCGGAAGGATGTGAGAGTGAATGTCGACCACGATTTGTATGAACCCAAGCGTCTGGTGGAGGTTGCGTCTGATTTGATTTAAGCAGATTCGCGGGGAAAGAGAAAGTCAAAGGCTTTAACGCGGAGGACGCCGAGGACGCGGAGGTTATTTGAAGTTTCGCGGTCTGGCGTCGGTTCGCTTACCAGATGGTGAGAAGCGCATGAGAATTGCGGATCTGCCGGTCAGCCGTGACCAGCGGAATGCCTTCCACCAAAGCAGTAGCTCCGATGATTCGATCTGCCGGGTCCCTCGGATAAGCCGCCGGAAGGGAAAGCGCTCGCAAGGAAATTCGTCCGCTTATTGGCAGGACAACAAATCGGCGTTCTATCTCCGCCAAGGTCGATTCGACGCCGATCGCGAGGCGGATGTGCTCTCGGTTGAAAATCCTGGCCAGTTCAAAGAGAGAGATGTCTGAAATAGCCAAACCTTCGCCATCCTGCCGCGCCTTTCCAATCGCAGATCTCGCCTGCTTTGAGATTCGAGCCTCGTCAAAAGCCAGCCAAACGATGATATGGGTATCGACGAGGATCAATAGAGATCGCCCCACTCCTCAGGACTAAACACCGGAGAAACAACATCCCCGGTAACTCTGCCCTTACCGGCGAGAAACCCGAATATGTCGTCAGTCTCCTTGTCTGCCGGGACAAGCTTTGCCACGGGCTTGCCGCGTTTGGTGATCAACACGGCTTCGCGCTTCGCCTGAACTTCGTCCATAACCGCCAGACAATGGACCTTAAACGATCCTGCCGCCATCTTTTTCATGGAAGAACCTTCATTGGGAAGAACCTTTGGATCGCATCAATCACAGCCCGGTATACTATGGTCATTATACCATAGTCATAAGACGGTGAATTGAACTGCCACGTACGGATTTATTCTGCGGAGGACATTGCACGGATCGGGGCGGAGTCGAATTCTTCTGCCATCCAGTGCTGAAGGGCGACCATGTTTTGCGGACGGCCAAGGAAGTTCTTGACCAGATCGTTGGCCGACATGGAGCCGCCAGGTTCGAGAACGACGCGGCGGTAGCGCATGGGGGCGTCGCCGGCCAGAAGATTCTTGTGATCGAACTGCAGGAAGAAATCTTCGGCGATCACTTTATCCCACAGGTAAGTGTAGTAAGCGGAGGAGTAGCCGCCGAGATGTCCGAAGGAAGCCCACATGTGGGTTTCGGGAAGAGGGCTGAAGAGAGTGTAATTGCGGTTCGCTTCGAGCGTGACTTTATCCAGATCGACATTCTCGGGCTTGGTTTTGTAGATGTCGTAGGAGATGGCGGTGAGAGCATTCTGACGGGCGACCCAGGCGCCACGTCCGAAGGCGGAGGCGCGGTTGGCGCGGGCCACGAGCTCGGCGGGAATGGGTTCGCTGGTTTTGTAGTGTCGAGCAAACTTGGCGAGGACCTGGGGGCTGCGAATCCATTCTTCGAGCATTTGCGAAGGTGCCTCGACGAAATCGGACTCCATGCTGATGCCGGTGATGCCGGCCCACGGTTGCTGGCCGCCGAGGATGTGGTGCATGAGGTGCCCGAATTCGTGGAAGAAGGTTTCGACGTCGCCATAGTCCATCAGACCGGCGTCGGTGGCAGTGGGCACAGGGAAGTTGCAGACGAGAATGGCTTCGGGAAGTTGCTTGCCGCGAATGCCGTCGAGTACCGGGGCCATTTCAGCGTGGCTGAATTTTCCGGGGCGCGGATGCATGTCCAGATAGAAGCGGCCGATGGGCTTGCCGCTGTCGATGACAATCCAGGTTTCGACAGAAGGATCCCACGAGGGAACATTCGGTTCCTGCTGGAAGCTGACATGGAACAGTTCGGCGGCGGCGTCGAGGATTCCCTGCTTCACCTGCATGAAGGGAAAATAGGGACGCACGGATTGAGAGTCGAAATCATACCTGGAGCGGCGAACTAATTCCGAAAGATAGCTGCGTTCGTAGTCCCAGATTTCCCTGGCGCCGGGACTTGACTTCTGTTTTTCGGCGAGCAGCATTTCGACTTCACGCTTGGCCAGCGGGCGGGAAGCGTCGTCGACCTGCCGGATGAAGTCGGCGATGTTGTGGCCTTTGGCCGCCATCTTATCGGCGGCGTTGTAGTCCGCCCAGTTGGAGAAGCCGAGAAGCGTTGCGATCTCGTAGCGCGTCTTCATCAGGCTGGTAAGAACTTCCTGATTTTTCGGGTAGGCGCGGGTGTTGAAAGCAACCGAGAGCCGGCGGCGCAGAGCATCGCTCTTGGCGAAGTTGAAAACGGGCAGGGCGTCGGGATAATCGGTGGTGATATGGATCTTGCCATCGGCGCCGGGCTTGTGGCGGTCGATGTAATCCTGGGGCAAGCCGTCGAGTTCGGAAGCATCGGCCTCAATGGTTTTCTGGCCGTCGGAAATATTGCGATCGAACATGGATTGCTGTTCGGTGGCCTGATCGTTGAGTTTTTTGAGGCGGGCGCGAGTGGCGTCGTCTTTGTCGACGCCGGCCAGACGGAATTCAAGAAGCTGCCGCTGGACATAGTAGCGGGTGGCGGCGTCAGTCTTGGAAAGATCAAGAGCGGCGAGCGCGTTGTAGACGTCGTGATTGAGGGCGATGGCGGTTTGCGCAGCACTGGCTTTGGTGAGCATGGACGTGGCGTGATCGCGGAAGGCGGCCTCGGGATGGACCTGTTCCATGAGTCCCGCGAAATAGCCGGCGGAGTTGTTCTGGCGGACGGCCTCGTCGAAGGGAACGAGCGTGTTTTCAATGCTGCGAGGGCCTTTCGCGGCGATCAAAGTGTCGATGGCGCGCTGGCCGGCAGCAAGGCGGTCGTTCTCGATTTTCTCAAAAGCCGTCACGTCCGGCCTGGAAGCCCAGACTGTGGGTTGAGATACCGTGATATTTTGGGCGGAAAGAACTGCGGCGAGAAGCAACGGCAGACAGAAAAAAAGTGCCAGACGCGCGGCGAGCAACATGCAATACCTCGTGGAGAATTCAGGGAGCCGGATGAAACGATTCGGAACTGATGTTTGAAGCGCGGATTATTGTTGATGACGGCGACTTGCGATGTCAAGCAGGCCGCGGAAATTTCGCGGGTTCAACAAGACGAAGGCAACGTGTTTTGTATATCGAGCGTCTGACTAACATTTTGCCTCACGTCGGGTCTAATCCTGGGGCAGGCTCTATGATTCGGAGTTTCGTGAGCGCCTGATTGCTTAGTTCAAGGATCCGATGCGCGTTTACCGACTGATTTGGCTCAATGTTTTCCTGTGGGTCAGCACTTTCTTGATATCCTGCGCGCACGCTGCCAGCGCTCCCGCTGGCGTCCACATCCCGCGGGTGTCAAGTCCGCCACGTCTGGAAGACTTCCAGGACATGACGCCGAGCGGCAACTCAACGCAGCTAGCGAAGGTCACGGATTTTATCCAGCTAGCGCCATCTGACGGAAAGCCTGCGACTCAGCGCACCGATGTCTACCTGGGCTATGACACGGCGAACCTGTACCTGGTCTGGGTCTGTTGGGACAAGGATCCGCAGGCCATCCGCGGACATCTGACTCGCCGCGAAGCGGTTACACCTCCCGATGACGACTACATTGAGCTGACGCTCGACACTTTTCACGATCAGCGTCACGGCTTTCTGTTCGATGTAAATCCGCGGGGAGTGCAATCCGATGCGCTGTGGACAGAGGACAGCGGGCCCGATTATTCCTACGATACAGTTTGGGATTCCAGCAGTAAGGTGACCGCCAAAGGCTATGTGGTCTGGATGTCGATTCCTTTTCGCAGCATTCGTTTCCATCCTGCAAATGAACAGGTCTGGGGCGTGACCTTGATGCGCTACATCGCGCGCAGTGATGAATACGACTATTGGCCGCGGGTTTCCAGCCGGATTTCCGGCCGCCTTAATCAGGAAGGACTTATCACCGGCGTGGCGGACGTCTCACCCAGCCGCAACATGCAGTTCAATCCTTATGGGTACCTCAGCGGCTTGCACCTGCTGGACGATCGCGATCCCATTCAGCCTCGTTTCGACAACCGGAATCTTCAGGGCAAACTCGGGCTCGATTCCAAATTTGTTTTCCATGACAGCCTGGTGCTGGATACGACCATTAACCCTGATTTCGCGCAGATCGAATCCGACCAGCCGCAGAATACGGTGAACCAGCGGTTTGAAGTATTTTTTCCAGAGAAGCGGCCATTTTTTCTGGAGAATTCAAATTTTTTTAGCGATACGAATATTGGCATCTATCAAACATCGCGAATACTTTTTACCCGGCGCATTATCGAGCCGACTTTCGGGGCGCGCCTTACCGGGAAGCAAGGCCCGTGGAATCTCGGATTCTTTGTCGCCGACGACCGTTCACCGGGCCTCATCGTTCCTGACAACAGTCCACTGAGCGGGACGCGCGCTTACTTTGCAGTGGGCCGGGTCAGTCACGATATTGGCAATCAGAGCAGTATCGGCGCCATCTACGTAGACCGCGAGTACGAAGGCGACTTCAATCGTGTCGGCGGGCTCGATGCCAGCTTTCGCCTGAGCAAGAATTGGACATCGTGGTTTAGGAGCCTGGTGTCTTCCACATATGCCTCGAGTGAAGTTGTTTCTGCGATTAACGCTTCCGGCAACTCGATCGCTCCTCCTGCTGTCGGTTACACCTTCGGTCAGAATCACGAAGCCGTGCTCAATGGGATTGGACGACGCTTCTCTTACGAACTCATGTATCAGGATATAACGGCGAACTTTCATACCGACTCGGGCTTCGTGCCGCGAACCGACATCCGCAACGCAGCCCAATACTTCCACTTCTACTGGCGGCCCGAAGGCAAGCACCTCGTATTTCAGGGTCCCGAGGTTAACATGCACGATATTTGGGACCACAATGGAGTTGGCCTGCAGCACGCTTATAGCGGCGACTGGGTGTTCTATTTCCGGCATAATTTGCTGGTCGCTCCGATAGCCGGTTTTGAGACCGATGAGCTGCGGCCGGTTGATTTCTCGGGCCTGCCAAACGATCACAAGTATGCGCAGGATATTGCTGGCCTGGTGGTGCAGGGCAGCCCTACGCGGCTGATCACCTGGCGTACGACCATCATTCGCGATGGGGTCGTGCTGATCGTGGTGCCTGCGGGCCAACTTCCGATCACCGGCAACGAGACCTTTATCAACCACACCATGAGCATCAAGCCCACCGGGCACCTGGAGATCGACAACACCTACATTCTTGACCGGGTGCTCAACGGCGCCGCGCACCATGCCTCGTTCAACAATCACATCATCCGCAGCCAGTGGAATTATCAATTCACGCGAGCGCTTTCCCTGCGCGCCATCATGCAATACAACGGCCTGCTGGCCAATCCCACCTACAGTTCATTGCAAACCACCAAGGATCTCAGTTTTAACTTTCTCATTACTTATCTCGTTCACCCCGGCACAGCCGTATATGTTGGCTACAACAGTAATTTGGAGAACCTGATCCCGAGCCTTTGCGTGCCGGTGGCGGGAGAATCGGTGGGATGCGATCCGAATGGGGGCGGCCTGGTCCGCGGCAATCGCCTGATCAATGATGGCCGCGTGTTCTTCGTGAAGGTCAGCTATCTTTTCCGAAAATGAGTCGCTGCTGAGAAGGTGGGCTCCCACCTATATGGTCAAGTTGATCCTAACGCCACCGCTTCAGTTTGGGCCAAAGCTGAGCCAGGGTGCCGAACTTCGCGCCGCGGCAAATAAAGACGTCAATCTGTTTCTCCAATGCGTACGGATTGTCGGCGGATTTGCCGATGTAATCGACGTGATCCCAAAGCTCTTCGAGGCGTTCGCGGGTGTCATCGAGGACGATCATGCAATTGCCGGAATAACTGCGCGGTCCCCAGAGGAACCAGGTTTGATGGCCGCTCAGTGCCGGCGGTAAGCCGTAGCGGCGGCCGAGGAAGTCGATGGCGCCAGCCTGACCGTAGTCCTGAGCGAAGATGCCGCAGTCTTTGCGGTCATCCAAGGGGATGCGGTTCCAGGCTTGCGCGGTTTCGGCGACAATCTCCTCCCATCCGAATTGATCGGCGTACCATTGTGGCAGCGCGGCGCGGGCGTGGCTGTGCTCCATCACCGGCAACTTGAAGGGAAGAGATTTCGTATAGGCGAGGAAGGCTTCAGGAGAGAGAACCGGAACAACAATTGGCGCGAGGTGGGCACCGCTCGCCAGCAGGATGATCATCATCACCGGCTTCAGCCAAGCGCGGCGCGAGAGAGGTCTTCCCTCGGCTGAAGGTTCGCGGCCCTCGATCGCGGATTCGATCACCACCGCCCCTGCCGCAAGCAGCATGGGATACGCGGGGGCGAGATAGTAATTTTTTCCGTGAAGAACGAAGAACACGGTGAAGCAAACCACGTAACACCAGCCCAGTGCGCGATAGGGCCTGAGACGCCCCGAGAAGAGAAGCGCAAACAATCCCGCCACCCAGATGGGCGCGGTAAAAGGATGAACCAGCAGCGTTTGCTGAAGAAAATATTGTGGCAGTGGAAGGATGACGTCGCGGCCTTCGGCTCGGATGTTGTGCATCAGTTCGAGGAACGGCCAATGGTAGTGCAGGTTCCAGAGCAGGTTGGGCAGAAAGATCAGGAAGGCGAGCAGACCGCCGAGCCATATCCATCTGTTCAGAAAGATGCGGTGTTGCGCGGTTAAGAGAAGGCCGATGACCATGCCGAAGCCGAAGACGGCAATGGAATATTTCTCCTGCAGTCCAAGGCCGGCGACAACCCCGAACCAGAGCCAGTATTGGAGGGCTTTTTCAGTTCCGGCGCGCTTGATGGCGAGGATGGCGAAGTAAGCGCAGCCCATCCACAGATTGGGTTCAAGGCAGTTGGTGCCGAGCAGGCTGCCGTTGGATAGATATTGCGGCGCAATAAGGATGGTGACTGCGGTGAGAAGCAGTGCGAAGCGGCGTCCGCCAAACTCGCGGGCGAGGATTGCGGTTTGAACCACCAGCAGGGAAGACGCGAGCGCCGGGAAAAAACGAATGGCGCGGAGGGAGTCCCCGAACAAAGCGCGGCTGAGGTGGATAAGAAACGGAATGAGCGGCGGTTGGTCGACGTATCCCCACGCAGGGTGATCGCCGCAGGCGATGTAGTCGAATTCATCGCGAAAGTAGCCGTAGCGGTTGTTGAAGTAGATATGGAAGAGCAGTTTGGCGAGCGCGATGGCCAGCACGATCAACATTCCACCGGCAACGAACGAGTTGTATTTGCGTCTGGGCGGGGAGAGAGTTATGGAGGCGCTGGCCATGGTGGAGAAGAATAATACATGGACAGGGCTGGGGAAGATGTCATGTTGACGCACTGTCAGACGGGGCGGGGGATCTAAACCGGCTCCGAGCACAAACGAAGGTAACGTTCCCTGTTGATTACCCATTTTTGGTGCCGATAGGCTTATGGTAACGTTGGAATTACCGCAACTCCATAAGGCTTGAATAAGGTTTTTGGTCAACGTGTCTTCGCAGACTCGCAAACCGGGATACCACATCGCGTGGAAGACGGTCACCTATCGCAGCGTGGCGCTGCTGATCATGGCCGGCGTCGCGCTATTTTTGATTGCGGTGCGACTCACTTTTCCGCAATTTACCGAGAACAGCATCAAGGCGGTGGGAAGCATTGCTAACAAGGCTTTGCAGCGCGTGGCGGGCATGGCGCCGGCGGCCGGCAGTGGCGTCTCCGTAGCGCAGCAGGCTCACTTTACGGCGCTGGATGGTACGGTGCGGGTGAAGAAGGGCAACGGCAACAGTTGGGTGGGAGCGGACTACAATGTTCCCCTGGAAAAGGGGGATGTGGTGCAGACCGGTTCGGAAGGTATGGCGAAGGTTGTATTCAATGACGGAACCAGCTATACCGTGAAGCAGGATTCGCTGATCGTGATTGAAGAGAACTCGGCCAACGATCAGCAGCAGACCAATGTGGCCGTGGCGGTGAGCACCGGAACGGTGGATCTTTCCACCGCCACTTACTCGCAGGGATCGAAATCGCAGGTAATTGTGGCGGGGGCGACGGCATCGCTGTCTCCGCAATCCACGGCGCAAGTGCGCAACGATCCCAAAATGGATCAGCATGAGATCCTGATGAAGAAGGGCACCGGCGAGGTCAGCCGCAACGGAGAGACGGTGCAGTTAACGAATTGGGAAAAAGTTAGTTTCAAGGCGGCCGAGACTCACATGGAGAAGGCGAAAGGTACAGGGCCGCCAACGCCGATTTCTCCCGCGAACATGGCGCCGATCTTCACCGCCGGCGAGACCACAAAGGACGTGGAGTTTTCCTGGACGCCGATGGCAAATGCCGTGGCTTACCGCCTGCGAATCTCGCGGAACCCTTACTTCTCTTCGACACTAGTGGACAAGAGAGTAAACACCGCGGATGTCACGGTTACGAGCCTCGGCGAAGGAGCGTATTACTGGATGGTGCAGTCATACGAAGGGTCGGGGAAAGAGTCGGTGGAGAGCGAGAAGAACCGGTTCACGATTATTTCCAAGGGAAGGCAGACCGAGGCCATTGCCCTGGAACTGGACCCCTTCATTCAGCATGGGCACGTGATTGAAGTGGCCGGGAAGACCCAGGTAGGGGCGCGAGTGATGGTGAATGGGCGGGAGGTTCCGATGGTCACCACCGATGGCACATTCCATTACTTTACGCCGCCGCTGGCGACCGGAGAGGCCGTGATTACGGTTACCGCGCAGACGGCACAGGGCGGGGTTAATACGCAGCAGAAGAAGATCCTTATTCAGTAAGATCGACCTTTTGGGTTTGAGTAGTAAGTGCGGTGGGGTTCCGTCCAAGAGGACGAGAACCTTCGGTCCCGGCAAAGTTGTGAAGTCTCTCATAGACTAAGGGAGGGGGCATCTGCGCCGGATGGCACAAATCGGGTTCGCCCGCTCAACCGTGCGATCAACGTAGATCGCGAGAAGAGCTCGTCTCATGTCAAACAACGGATTTCATTCATCACGTTCTCACAACCTCAGGTCATTGTTCAGCTTGTTCTCCAGCGACCTGGCCATCGATCTGGGCACGGCCAATACATTGGTCTATGCGCGCGGCAAGGGCATTGTGGTCAACGAGCCCTCAATCGTCGCCATCAACAAGAACACGGGCGAGGTGGAAGCCGTGGGCAAAGAGGCGAAGGAGATGCTGGGCCGGACGCCGGGCAACATCGTGGCCATCAAGCCCATGAAGGACGGCGTGATTGCCGACTTCAAGGTCACGGAGAAGATGCTGAATTACTTCATCCAGAAAGCGCATAACCGGAAGATGCTGGTGCATCCGCGGATTGTGATTGGAGTGCCGTCGGAGATCACGCAGGTGGAAAAGCGCGCTGTGATGGACTCCGCGTATCGCGCCAAGGCGAGTGAAGTGCACCTGGTGGAACAGGCCATGGTGGCGGCGATTGGAGCGGGGCTGCCGATTACGGAACCGAGCGGCAACATGGTGGTCGACATTGGCGGCGGCACGACGGACATTGCGGTGATTTCGCTGAGCGGAATTGTTTATTCGCGTTCCGTGCGCATGGCGGGAAACCAGATGGACGAAGCCATCATGAATTATCTGAAGCGGAAATATAACCTGCTGATCGGCGAGCGCACGGCCGAGCAGATCAAGATGGAGATTGGTTCGGCGCACCAGCTCGATAAGCCGATGACGATGGAGATCAAAGGCCGTAACCTGATTGAAGGTGTGCCGAAGACGATTACGGTGGACGATGGCGAGATTCGCGAGGCCTTGAGCGAGTGCGTTTCGACGATCATGAATGCGATTCGCGTGGCCCTCGAGCGTACGCCCCCGGAGCTTTCCGCCGATATCAGCGACCGCGGCATCGTGCTGACGGGAGGCGGGGCTTTGCTGAAGAATCTTGACAAGCGCATTCGCGAGGAAACCGGTCTGCCGGTGTCTATTGCTGACGATCCGCTGTGCAGCGTAGTGCTGGGCACAGGCAAGATGCTCAGCGATTTCAAGCTGCTGCGGAAGATTTCGATTGAGTAGCAGTGGTCAGTGGCCAGTGATCAGTGGCCAGTTGAAACCTGCTAAGAGAGATTTCGCTTTCGGTTACGACAGACCATTGCAAACTCGCCACTGATCACTGATCACTAGCCACTGAGCACTGACGTTATGGAATCTGTACTTGGCCGTTACCGTAACCTGACCATTCTGGTGGGAGTGTTGTTTCTGCAGGTGCTGGGGCTGGCGGTGCAGGTCAAGCGCAGCGCCGACGCGGAGCATACCCGCCTGATTCGCATTTGGGCGGTCGATGCAATTACCCCGTTGGAGCGCGTGCTGGTGCGGGTGCAGAACGGCGCCAACGATCTCTGGCATAACTATTTCTTCCTGCGCGGAGTACGGGCCGAGAACCGCCAGCTTAAAGAGCAGATCGAGCAGATGCGGTTGGAGCAGGTGCGGCTAAACGAAGACGCGGCCCAGGCACGCCGGTTGCAGTCCCTGCTGGCCTTTAAGGAGCAGGTCGTCATCAAGACCGTGCCAGCCCAGGTCATTGGATCGAGTGGAAGCGATCTTTCCCGGTCCATCTATATCGATAAAGGTTCGAATCAAGGCATTGCGCAGGACATGGCGGTGATCACCGCGGGCGGGATCGTGGGCAAGGTGTTGCGCGTGTATCCGTCGACTTCGCTGGTGCTGATGATCAACGATCAGAGCAGCGGCGTGGGCGTGCTGTTGGAGAAGTCGCGGTTGCAGGGTGTGTTGCGCGGAACGAGTGATGGTGAGTTAATTCTGGAACGCGTCATGAGTGATGAGCATGTCGCAGCGGGAGAACCGGTACTGAGCAGCGGCGGCGACCAGATTTTTCCCAAAGGATTTCCCGTGGGAACGGTGAGCAAGGTCAGTCCGGGGAAAGAATTGTTTCTAACCATCAAGGTGCATGCGGCGGCGGACCTCAGCCGTCTGGAAGAAGTGTTGGTGGTGACGGAGAAGCAGGAACGCGAGGCGGTGGCGGAAAACAATGGGAAGGTGAGGGCGGCGGATATTCTCGCGCAACGGCTGCCTTCGGTGCCGGATAAGCCCGCAGCCGTGGCGGCAGCGCCGGGCAAGACAGCGGGAAAACCGGCGGGGGGGCCCGCTGGGCAGGGGGCGGGCGCAAGTGCGAAACCGCAGCCGAGCGGCTCCAAGATACCTGAGATAGGAACTGGGACTGCGATTGGGAATCGTCCTCCGGTCCGATCCGCGCCTGCAAAATTGGCTCCGGCAAAGACCACTACCGAAACCCCGGTGGTAGAACCCGGGGATGCCGGCGCAAGCAATGGCTCGGTTGCTGGTGGAGCAGACGCGGCTGCGTCGAGCGCGCAGTCAAACTCCGCTTCCGACCCGACGAAGTCTGCGGCGAAACCAGCAGCCGCTCCCGTTAAACCCGCAACGACGCAATCCAATCCGCAGCCTCCGATAACCGAAGACAATCCACATTAGCGTGCCTATCACTTACACATCGGGGGAGCAGATTGAGGTTTACCGGTTCAGCATTCCGGTAACGGTGGGCGTGCCGCTGGTGGCGCTGTTTCTACAGACGTTTCTGCCGAGACGGATTTTTTCCATCTTCGACTTGCCATTATTGGTGACGATCTTTTTCGCTATGGCGCGGCGCAATCCGGTTTCCGGCTTGTTTACCGGAGCAGCAATCGGATTGGCGCAGGACATGCTGGGGCCTTATCCGATCGGAATCTACGGAATCGCCAAGACGGTGGTCGGTTATGGGGCGTCGTCGCTGGGGGCGAAGCTCGACGTCGAAAATGCCGGGGCGCGGCTGCTGGTCACGCTGGGGTTTTATCTGGTGCACCAGGCGGTCTTCTTCACGGTTGCCCGCGGCATGGTGAACCTGACATTGAATTGGAGTTGGAGCCGGGGCATCCTGGCCGGGCTGGCGAATGGGGTCGTGGGTATGGTGTTGTACTTTGTGCTGGACAAGTTCAAGCAGAGAACTTGAACCCAGTTCTCAGTTCTCAGTTCTCGGTAAAAGCCACTAGTGACCTACGTTACTCTTCGGCCGCGCATACTACCGCCCCTAAGAGCTAGAATTAAACTACATTCCTCACAAAGATAAGAGCCTGCGATCCACGTGGGGTCGCTCAACAACTGAGAACTGAGAGCCGAGAACTGATGTTCAGCCGCGACGACAAAGTATCGGAAGTCCGCCTGACGGCGGCGCAGTATATGATCCTGGCCATCTTTCTTGTGCTGGCTTACGGATTGTGGAAGTTGCAGGTGATGCAAAGCGGTTATTACGCCTCGGCGGCCGAGAAGAACCGTATTCGGAATGTGCCGATCCTGGCCCCGCGCGGCAAGATTCTCGACCGCGAGGGGCGCACCATCGTCGAAAACTATCCATCGTTCTCGGCGCTGCTGCTGCGCGATTCTACCCGCGACCTGAATGTCGACGCCGACCTGATTGCTCAAGGCCTGCACTTGGATCCGAACGAAGTCCGGACGCGCATCCGTCATTTCTCGTCCATGCCGCAGTACCTGCCAATCTTCTTGAAAGAAGACATCACTCAGGATGAGTTGGCATTCATCGATGCGCATCGCAACGAATTGCCGGAACTGGATACCATCGTCGCCCATCGGCGATTGTATCCGCGCAACGGCTTCATGGCGCACCTGATCGGCTACGTGGGCGAAGTGACGGAAGACATGCTGAACCAGCCGCAGTTCGAACTCTATAGTCCGGGCGATGTTGTGGGAGTCTCCGGCGTGGAGCGGCAATACAACACCGCACTGATGGGCACAAACGGAGCGCGGCGGGCGTTGGTGAACAGCCACGGCCGCGAAGTGGGGTTGCTGAGCGAAACGGAAGCGATTCCGGGAAAACAATTGAAGCTCACGGTCGACATCGATTTGCAGATCGCAGCCGAGGAAGCGTTGGAAGGGAAGAACGGCGCCATCGTTGCGATGGACCCGCGGACCGGGGAAATCCTGGCCATGGTGAGCCGGCCGACCTTCGATCCCAACGATTTTGCGGTGCGCGTATCGCGCGATCAATGGAGCAAGCTGGTGACCGACCCGGACAAGCCGCTGCTGAACAAAGCGATACAGGCGCAACTGGCGCCGGGCTCGACCTTCAAGATCATCATGTCGGTGGCGGGTTGGCAGGAAGGGATTGCACAGTCGCTCCACGTGAACTGCACCGGCAGTGCCGAGTTTTACGGAAGGCGATTTGGCTGCTGGGTAAAGGGTGGCCACGGTGCCGTCCAACTGGAGAAAGCCATCTACCAGTCTTGTGACGTGTTCTTCTACACCCTGGCGGAAAAACTGGGGATTGACCGTATTGCGAAATACGCCAGCGCTCTTGGCCTGGGACAGAAAACCGGCATCGACCTGCCCAACGAGGTGAGCGGCGTGATGCCCTCGGAAGAATGGAAGATCCGGAATTTCAAACAGAAGTGGTTTGCCGGGGAAACCATTTCGGTGGGCATTGGGCAGGGTGCGATCGCAATCACGCCGGTGCAGTTGATGCGGGCCATTGCGGCGATCTCCATGGGCGGGCGCATGGTGGTGCCTCACGTAGTCGAACCGGAAGGGCTTCCCCCCGGATACGTCGAAGCGAGTCGCGTGACCGATACGAAGAACGTTTCCATCGATCCAAGCGGCTGGGCCTTTATTACCGACGCGATGTCGCGAGTGCTGCTGCCGGAGGGTACAGCTCCCTCCGCGTATATTCCGGGGGTCGATATAGCCGGCAAGACGGGATCAGCGCAGATTGTCTCGCTGGCCACCCGGGCGAAATTCAAGAACAGTGAAGCTCTGGCACAGAATGGATGGTTCGTGGGATTTACGCCGCGGCGTAATCCCGACGTTATTGTCTGCGTGCTGTTCGAAGGCGGCGAACACGGGAAATTGGCGGCGCGTCTGGCGACTCAGGTGCTCAAGGCCTACGTCGACAAACAGCGGCGCATACCCAACAAAATGGTGGAGAAGCCGAAGGGCAACGGCACAGTGGACATGGGTGCCTTATGGACAATGCCCGATGGCGGCAAGCTGGAAGGCGGACGCTTCTCAGTGAAATTGCCGAAGAAGCGCTTGGCATTGGCCGCGGCAGCACCGGGGCTCGCCAGTACCGAGTACCTAGTACCTAGTACTGGAAAGGTGCAATGACGAAAGCGAGCGAAAATCTACGGATGGAGGGTCTGGACCGGTACTTGGTACTGGGTACTCGGTACTCATGAGCCGTTACGTTTCATTTCGAGATTTTGACTGGCTGCTGCTGGTCTTCGTACTCATGATCTCCGGGCTGGGGGTGATGGAGATCCAGAGCGCCACCGTCCACACCAAGTTTGCGGGTTCCCATATCCGGCAGATTTACTGGATATTGGGCGGCGTGGGGGCGATGTTTGTGGTTAGTGCGGTGAATTACCAGGCACTGTTGGACAGGATTCACTGGTTTTACATTGCGGCGGTTGCCTCGCTGATGGCGGTACTGTTGCTGGGACAGAAGTATCTGGGAGCGCGGCGCTGGATCAAGATGCCGGGCGGCAATCACTTCCAGCCTTCCGAGTGGGTGAAGCTTATTCTCATCCTGGCAGTGGCGAAGTATTTTGCCGACTTGCGGCATCGCGACCTTTCGTGGCCGGATTTCATTAAGGCGGGCGCGATTGTCGGTATCCCCATGCTGATGGTGCTGGCGCAGCCCGACCTGGGCACAGCCCTCACCTATGTCCCGATCGCCGTGATGGGCGTATTTCTGGGCGGTCTGCAATGGAAGCAAGGGCTGGTAGTGGTGCTGCTGGCCGCCATCGGGGTAGGAGCAGTGTTTTTCACGCCACGAGTGCACGTCTTAAAGTCGTACCAAAAACAGCGCCTGACCAGCTTTCTTGAGCCGGACGCCGATCCCCAGGGATCGGGGTATCAAGTTACGCAATCCCTGATTGCGGTGGGTTCGGGGGGCCTTTGGGGCGGTAAAGGCTCGCAAACACACGGTGCTTTCCTGCCGGTTCCGCAAACGGACTTCATTTTCGCGGCCTTTGCCGAGGAGCATGGATTCGTGGGCGCTCTGGGAGTTCTGCTGCTATACTTCATAGTGCTGATGCGTTTGACCCAGAACGCGCAAACAGCGCCCGACCGCGCTGGCACGTTTGTGGTGATGGGTGTGGTGGCTGTGCTTAGCTTCCATATCCTTGTCAATGTCGGCATGGTGGTCGGTTTTATGCCGGTCACCGGAATACCTCTGCCACTGATGAGTTACGGCGGGTCTTCCGTGTTGTTCATGTTTCTGGCGCTAGGGATGGTTATGAACGTCCGAATGCGCCGTTTTGTGAATTAGCCGGCTGAGCCGGCTAATTGAACAGGATTAAATCCCAGGTTCCTGAACTGGCTTGTTGAACATGGCTTGTTGAACATGGGAAGAAGGCAGAGAGCAGTTGCTGTGCCGGTAGGCACAGCCCCAAAAATATCGATCGCCCTCGCGTAAAGGGGGCATTTTACCGGCCAGTCGAGCAGTAGAAGGCCGGGCAGGATTGAAGCTATAAGTCTGCTGGCAGGGAAACGGCCCCCCGACCCGAAACGGTCTGAGAGTGCGGTCACAAATCTGGCAGACAAAAAGCGAAAAGTGCAGAAGATACCCAAGCTTGTGCAGCGGACTCGGCCCGGGAGAAACCTTCCCCGCCCCAGCCGTCCCCCATGTGGGGCCAGTATCGCGACGCTCGATCCTCCCGTTTCCTTCCTCGCTCCGCCCCGGTGAAGCCCACCCGGCTTTCTTGAATGAGTCAGGGCGGGACCGGAGTGTCCATGAATAAGGAGTTGTTTGTCTCTTCCACGCCCCACGAAACCAAGGTGGGCCTGGTGGAAGACGATCTTCTCGCCGAAATCTACCTCGAGCGCGAAAATGAATACACGCTGGCAGGGTCCATCTACAAAGGCCGCGTAACCCGCGTGCTGCCTGGCATGCAGTCTGCCTTCGTTGACGTTGGCCTGGAGCGCGATGCCTTCCTCTACGTTTCCGACTTTATGGAGTTGGAAGAGCACGATGAGGATGTGACCGACATTGTGCCGGCGAATCGCGGAGTCCCGGATATGCGCGCACAACCGGCGAGGGCGGAGTCTTCCACCGAAGTGCAATCGCCTGGGCAAAGTCATGGGACCGAGCCCCAGACCGGGTTTGAGAACAGTTCCGGCCGTAATTTTGAGGAAACACAAGGACAGCCCGAAATTCAATCTTCGGAAGCTGCCGCGGCTGGTCCGGAGAGCTCAAGCGGCGGAAGTTCGACCGACCGCGAGCGGGGCGGGTACCGCGGACGCCGCAGGCGTAGGGGCGGACGTCGTGATGGGCGGGGCGATGGGCGTGATCGGGGATCGGAGCCGCGCCTGGCGCGGCCTGTGAATGAAACTGACGTACCCCCAACTCCTGCACCACCTCGTCCGCAGGAATCCGGAAGAACTCAGCAGTTCGGACCGCCCGCGGGATACCAGCCGATTCTGCTTCCCGGAGAATCCATTTCCAAATACCGGGGGTTGGCACAGACACCAGCCGCGCGGCAGCGGCATCTCGAGAACGATAACGATAGAGTTCAAGCGACGTACACCCCATCCAGTTCAGTGCCCGCCGAACTTGCAGGTGCGGGTTTCCCGGACGATGAACCCATCTTTGCGGACGCGGTTCCAGATGACGCGGCGCCGCATGGGCGAGGCGACGATTCCCGCCATATGCCGGAAGGCCAAGCCGATTCTGCCCCATCGAAGGCGTCAACTTCGGTGGAGTGGAACCGTGAATTTCGCCAGCCTGAGCCGGAAAAAGCCGCCACTGACGCGGCTCAGACGGTGGAACATCAGTTTGTCGAAGAAGACGAGGAACTTGTCGTACCTCGATCCGAGCATTCGGACCGGCCGCTTCCTTCGACGCGGGAGCCCGAGCCGCCGGTCTTCGCAGCTCCGGGAACGCTGGAGGAAGAGACCATCGACGAAGAGGAAGCGGATGCCGTTCGTTACGAAGGATCGTCCGATGAGGGATACGACGAATTCGAGGAAGAGACGCGCGCGGCAGGTCAGCCGGGTTCGCAAACCGGGCTGCGCGAGTTTTCCGATGTCCGCGAAACCGTTGCCGAGATCCATATGTCGTCTTTAGCCGAGTCGGGCGTTGGGCCGGGGGGCGAAGGCGCTGCGGCGGAGGGCGAAGAAGACACCGAGGAATTGGAACTGGAGGAGGCACAAGCCGAAGCGGAGGCCATGCTCGATGCCGAAGCTCGCGGCGCCGGCGCGGTTGATGCACGGGCGGAAGTTCGCGCTCCGACGGGCACCGCTGGTTATACGCAGCGGGCGCCCCGTCCGCGGCCCGGCTTTGACCGCCAGCGCGGCGGGCGCCGTGGCGGTGGCCGGCGCTTTCCGCGTCGCGAGTCCCATGAAGTTCCGAAGATCAGCGACTTGCTGAAGGAAGGCCAGGAAATCCTGGTACAGATTGCCAAGGAACCGATTGGCAAAAAGGGCGCGCGCATTACCAGCCACATCGCGCTCCCGGGACGGTTTCTGGTCTACATGCCGACGGTGAACCATACCGGCGTTTCGCGCAAGATCGCGTCCGACGAAGAGCGGCAGCGGCTGAAGCGCATCGTGATGAGCGAACGCGAAAATGGACATGGCGGCTTCATCGTCCGCACCGCGGCGCAGAACGCGAGCGAAGAGGAACTGCGGGCCGACATTCGTTTCCTGAAAGGTTTGTGGAACGACATCAAGACGCGAGCGGAGGCTTCCAAGCCACCAGCGCTGATCTACCACGACCTCAACGTTGTAGAGCGCGTGCTGCGTGATCAGGTCACGTCTGACTTCTCGGTCATCTGGGTCGATACAGAACCGGAATACGAGCGCATTCTGCGCTTCTTCAATCGCTTCCAGCCGGGACTGGTCAAGCGGGTGAAACTGTACACGAAAGAAACGCCGCTGTTCGAGCAGTTCGGCCTGGCCGAAGAAATGAACAAGGCGCTCAAGTCAAAAGTGTGGCTGAAGAGCGGCGGCTACATCGTGATCAACCAGACCGAAGCTCTGGTCGCAATCGACATCAACACCGGCAAGTACGTAGGCAAGACTTCGCGGCTGGAAGATACGATTGTCAAAACCAACGTGGACGCGATCAAAGAGATTGTGCGGCAAATTCGCCTGCGCGATCTGGGCGGCATCATCATCATCGACTTCATCGACATGGATGAGCGCCGCAATCGCCAGCGCGTAATGCAGGCGCTTGAAGAAGAACTCCGCCACGACCGTGCTCCGTCAAAAGTGCTGCAGTTCAACGATTTCGGGCTGGTCGCAATCACCCGCAAGCGCGTGAAGCAATCGCTCGAACGCACCATTGGCGCGCCGTGTCCCTATTGCCAATCCACTGGCTACGTGAAATCGCTGACCACCGTGGCGAACGAGATTTACGTGGAGATGCGCAAGATCGCCAAGCATCTGGAGCACGAAGACGTGATGCTGCGCGTTAATCCGGAGGTAGCCAAAGAGTTGAAGGGCAACAACGGCCGCCTGCTGATCGAGATGGAAGAACTTACCAAGCGGACGATTATTGTGAAGAGCGATCCCGCGCTGCACCAGGAGCAATTCGATATTAACTAGCTGCTGGTCTCAGATATTGACTGGAACTGGTCAACTCGCTTCGAAATGGTTCGGGAAGGGTGCGGCTTCAGGCGTGCCGTCCAACGCCAATAAAGACAAGGGCGTCAGCCCCTAAGGGACGTTCCCCCTCTGGGCGAGGGCCCTCACAGCCAGATCGCAGCGCGGGCCAGTTTCCGCGCGGTTTTACGAATGGCCTTGACCGACGCGCCGCAATCGCCGCTTTCGGCGATCTCGCAACACTTTCGGCTTCCTCCATCGTGGCACTGGCGATATCGAGCAGGTCTGCCAGCGGGTCGGCGAGCGCCGAGAAGCAACAGAATTACGAAACTCCCGATTTCATGTAACGGATTTCATGTAACGGATTGACAACTTCTGTCACTAATGTATAGGGAAGGAACCTGCAACGAAGTTCGACACGACCGCTCTCCCCATGCGGTTCCAAGGTCTTTTGCGCAGCGTTACGGTGAAATATGTCGGAGCCGACTCTGGTTTCCTCATTCGTCTGGAATTGGGGCAATGGCGTCATTTTTGATGCCAAATTCATTACTTCTGCGGTCGTCGGCGCCTTGGGAACAGCCGTCACGGTGCAGCGTAATCTAAGCGAGATCAGTGAGGGCCACGCCACGCCTGCCAGGAAACTGGAGAACAAAAAGATCGCGGAACTGCTCGATATGCTGGCTAAGGTGCCACCGGGGGACTCGTTTTCTGCCTGCAGGAAAGAACTAGAGCTGCAAATTGCTCGGAGTCTCAGAGAATTGGACGAGCTTCGAGCGAAGGAATCCAAGCTGGCGGAACGACCGAACCACGGTCTCACGCTCATGCAGCGCTTGTTCGTTTTGTTTCCACCGCACGATCCCAGCATCTGGATCATCCATGCCTTGGCTTATGTGTTCATAGCGGGAGGCCCTCTGGTTATTCTCCTGTTGGTGCTGTTTGGGATCGGCGACGCCGGCAGTATTGGCGATGTCATGGTAATGTTCATTTTCGGCAGCCTTGCTTTCCGGGCGTGGGCACTGGCCGAAAGAAAATGGGCAATGGAATCGCTGAAACGGGCGGACGGATCGGATCAAAGAATACAGGCAGAATCCGGTCCGCTTCAGGCTCTATTCGTGCTGAGGAAATCGCGTGGTTGGAGAATGTTGGTTGCGCAAATCTGCATGTGGACCTGCTTGTTTTGTGCCGTGGA
>WNFC01002677.1_pt1 | contig 24090 bp, 19 predicted proteins | sample 5400541 | NCBI WGS metagenome assembly WNFC01 (sample SAMN13153342, study PRJNA577476) | soil metagenome | isolation source: 120 cm saprolite under Douglas fir tree site 2 hole 2 replicate 1 | place: USA:California | collected 2015-04-18
ATACTCCGACACGGAATTCAGAGACAGGGAAACAAGCATAGGCCACATGATGGAAGCGAAAAGACCTATGTCAGGAAACGCGTACAATGCAACTCGCGAGGGTCCGTACAGCGCAGCCGTCAGACATAGCAGGGCCGCCAGGGAGAACCCGATCAGCACTGTTCTGCTGTCCAAAAGTTTGAGCAACAGCATGCCAACGAAGCACCCAACAGTCAGAAGGCCCCAGAACCACGAAACCGCCGAAGCGCCGGTCGTGTGGGGATCATAGCCGTGGTATGTCGACAAAAATTCTGAAATCCAATTAGCCGTGCCCTGCTCCGAGCCAACGTAAGCAAACACACAGAGAAAAAATAACCACACAGTTGGTTTGCGTAAGAGTTCGCCATACATCTGCAGCGAACCTGCCCGTTCGTCGTCCTTGCGCTCCACTTTCGGGAACCGAGTCGGAACCAGGACCATAATCATAAGGAAGGTAAATACAGCGAAAATCCAATACATCGAAGCCCATGACAAGCCAGGCGGCGTCAATCTCGCTAGAATGCGCAGCAGAAGGTTACTTTGATTCCGCGGAGGGCCGAGATTTTCGACCAGGTAGGAATAGAACCGTGGACTTACAAAGGATGCAGACCCAAAGATCAACTGCGCAAATGCCGAATTGAACGCGAAGTGCTCTTCTCCTCCAGCCACGCGCAACAGCGGATTGATCGCCTCTTGCAGTGTAGCCATGCCCGCTCCCATTACGAATAGCGATGCAATCGCAACCGAATACGCAGGAAAAAGGGCGAAGCTGAGCGAGCCCGCTGTTCCGGCAACAAATGCAGCGATCATGACAGGCTTTTCCGAATATTTCTCGACCCAGAAGCCGGCGGGAATCGATATTACGCCGTAAGCAATGAAGAAGGAGAAAGGGAGGAGTGCGGCCGCCGTTAGATTAACTTTGAAGCTGCTGATTATATCGGGCACGATCGGGCCTAGGATATTCGTCAAAAGAGACATGACAAAAAATACCAAGAACACCAGGGCGACCATGTACCTGTTTCGCATCATTATTGTTGGTACGATTACTCCGTCGTCGTAACTTTCGTAGCCAGTTCAAATCTTCCAGGTTCGCGTCCAGCGCGCGCAGCCAGAGCAAGCGTGATCATCTGGACCGGTAAGATCTCCAGAATCGGCGTCACCGCTTTGACGGCATGCATCAGCCGAAAACACTCGGTTGGAGCGCTTTCCCCAACCAGCTCAGCCCGTCCGCCCTGCGCCTGGATGTCTTCCAATAGCCGCTGGTTGAGTGCTCGCGTCTTCGTGTCGCCGGAAAAGACGAGCACGAATATTTCTCGCCCTAACATCTCCAGCGGACCATGGCGGAAAGCTGCGCTACTCATGCCCTCGGCATGAAAATGATCAGATTCCTTCACGATTAGCGCCCCCGTGCCGACCGCCGCCAACGATGCACCACGCCCGACCAAGAACAAGTGGCGAACATCTTTCAACTTGGAAATAAGGGTAGCGACGTGGTCTTTCCAGTGGGCGAGATAAGCGGCCACGGCCGGGGAGGCATGTTCTAGTTCACGACGCGAATGCTGGACATCACGCTCGCACAGAACGTCGCCGAGCCACTTCAGCGCCATCAGCGCAGTGACATAGGTTTTGCACGACACCGAGAACTCGTGTCCAGATTGGGTCAGCAGAACCGCGTCGGCGTACTGCGCCAGCGGACTTTCTTTCGTGTTGGTCACGGCGATGATTGCAGAGCGCTGATCATTCATTTCGAGGAGACGTACGATTTCGGCACTCTGGCCGGACTGCGACACCGCAATAATCAAGGTCTTAGGATCGAAAAAGTGGCTTTGATAGTGGACTAATTCGGAGGTCTCTACCATGACCGCAGTGAACCCACGGCTTATCAGGTCTAAGCTCAAGGGATGGAGGGCATGGAAGGAGGATCCCATACCGGTCAAAATAAGGCGATGAAACTGCCCATCTCTGAGACGATCAACCAGCGGCGGGAGAGACTCCGACCTTTCCAGTCCGGCCAGCGTGTTCTCCAATGCTTGGGGCTGATTAAGAATGTCTCTGAGATATGCGCCTTCAATGGAGGACAAATCAGTGGACAATGTTTCCTCCGTGTTGACCAAAGCGATAGTGCCAGACTCGGGCAGCTCCAATAAGGTTGGCGTCGTCGCCGAGTGACGCTAACGTCAATTCGGTTTGTTGCCAGGGAACCAATTTGCAGCTCTCGCGGATCAGTTTTCTAATGCCCTCAAGGAAAAGGCCGGCACTTTTCATAACGCTCCCACCCAGGACGATGACGTCAGGAACGAACATGGTCACGAGATTCGCGAGGCCCAAGCCAAGATAGTAGGTCTCACGCTCCACGGTTCGGTGGGCCAAGGAGTCTCCTTGGCATGCCAGCTCGCAGATGCTTTTGGCACTCAGATCTGAGATGTTCGGGTAATCGGGCGGAGCCGTGCTTTTCAACCAGCTCACCATAGCAGGACCGGCCGCCAGAGATTCCCAGCACCCGCGAAAACCACAAAGGCAAGCTGGACCCGAAGGATCGATCAGGTGATGTCCAAATTCCGGATGAGAGTCTTTCACCCCGCGGTAGAGTCGCCCGTCAAGGATGACGCCTCCACCGATGCCTGTCCCCACGGTGACATATATCAAGCGTGACTTATTGCGTCCTGCCCCCCAGCCGGCCTCTCCGAGAGCGGCAGCATCGGCGTCGTTTTCCATCGCGACCGGGACGTGAAACCGGCTCTCCAGATCGTGCACCGGATTTTCACCTTCCCAATGGGGAAAGAAGTTCACGTTGCCGATCTTTCCCGTCAGTGGATAGACAGGCCCGGTCGATCCTATGCCGATGCCAGTAATTCTGCATTCGGCCTTCGCAGCGGCTTCCTCAATCATTGCCGTTATGCGGTTAACTGCGTCTGGGTAGCCTCTCTCGGGGTAGGTGGGGCGTTGCAGTCGCGAGCGCACATGCCCGGCATCATCGATCATGCCGACCGCAATCTTCGTGCCCCCAATATCGACAGCGCCGATCATTCGTATCTCCGGTTATTGTTGCCACTCGACAATTGCTCCGTCATAAGCTTCGATCTGCAATCGCCAAGTCGATTCGTGCATATCCAATGGTTTGGTTCCGTCCTGCTCGATGCGGCGAATAGAACGAAGAGGCAAGGTGCTTGAGACCGTTACGTCTTGGGGTGTTGCGCCGTGATTTACCAGGACCACGTAGCCGCGACCATCGCCTCTCAGCACCGACACTTCCACCGATGGTTGATCCGTTCGAAAGTTAGGCTTTACTCCGGCCCAGTCTCGAAAGGCGGCATAAATCCGATACGTGTCCTCTGCCTTGTCGAATACAGCTGGCACGGAGGATAAGTAATGCTCGAGCGGGTACGCGCTCAATAGCGTTTTCCCGGAACCAATGCTGTGCGAAACCAATGCGGGATTACCCCTTTCATCAATGGCGATCACCTTGCCATCAATGACTTCGACCAGCGAACCCCACGACTCGATCGAAGCAGTGGGAACAGTGTAGTGGAGTGTGTCCCCCGGCTTGAAGTCGCCGAACTCTGCTACGAATTTCAGGGTAACTTCCGAACTCGGAGCGCGGTCCAGTAGCCGTGCTCCAAACAGAGAGGACATCTCGGGGATGGCACCGTCGGACGCCACCGAGGCATACAGAAAGCCGCCACGTTCCACGTATTGCTTCGCCTTTTCGTAAAAGTCCGAATGCACATGGGCCAGAAACGGGTCCCCCGTGCTGGTGATTGGCGAGGGCATGAAGACCATCGGCCGTTTCTCCCAATCGTCGTACTCACGCGGAAAATCTGCCTTCAGTCCGGCACGGCGCGCCAATATAAAGGAAGTGAGGGCTGAACTCATCAGCCACTGGTTGGCGCTGCTCAAATTTGTTGGCCGCTGTCCCGGCATGGCGTCGCCATCAGCGGTCGAGACGTAAGGAATCGCGGCGGGACCGGTCAGGCCAAAACGCGAGAAATCACCGTGGGGTTTCGCCCATTCATCCGGAATCACGATCCCCACCTCGGCCCGAGCGGGAGTGAGGCCGGTGAGATCGAGCCGGCCTACGATCTGCGACAATTTCTTGAACTCACGAGCCAGCGGTTTATCTTGGCGATCCCATGTTGTCATACCCCAGCCGGTCTCTTGTGGAGTCCGGAGATACGGGACTCTGTGGAACTGTTGGGGCGCGGCATCGGTGTAGCACCAAAGATCAACGCCGATACTTCCTGCCCCCAGCCCCGAATACATCTGCGCACGATCGTAGGCGGCCACTCTTTCCGGTGAAAACTGCGCGGTGGATGCTCCCATCTCATGGATCATCACCGGACGGTGGGCACCATTCGACAAAGCAATCTCAAAGGCCGCGCCATAGGTCCCACGGCCAGACAACAGCGGGTCAGGGAACAGTTCCGGAGCGTAAAGGGTGAAAGGGTGAACGCTTAAGAAGTCGACGAAACGGGCGATATTGTCCGCACGAAATGGGCCGTGGCTGATCTCCTGTCCACTTGTGCCAACAACGATGGGATGCAGTTTGTCGTACTCGCGAATACCGTCAACGATCAAGTGCGTCCAGTTGATGGCCATGGCGTCTGTGGTTTGGCCATCAACAATCCAGAATGGCGGCTCGTCGGTCAGATCCCAGGCGATGATCGCGCTTTCCTTGGCGTAGCGTCGTCCGAACTCAGCCACGAGATTGGTTTCCAGGCGCAACATCTCCGGATCCGCGTGAGGATGCCGGCCGTGTCGCCAGGGCACATCCCAATAGGCTTCGCCCACTTCGCCGCCAATAAATAAGCTGGGGTGAAGATAGATCTGGTATTTGTGAGCGAGTGAAATGAGGTAATCGAGCTGCTCAAAGGCGACAGAATTGTAATCGCCAGGTCTGGGTTCAAACCAGGCCCACAGCATGTCAAAGCGGACAACGCCGTATCCGAGCTCATGCATCTTGGCAAAGTCGGCTTGGATATCCTTTGGGTCCCACTGCAGAGGCCATTGCATAGCGGCCTTGGCTGGAACCCAGTGAGCACCGACCGGAATGAATCTTTTGCCGTTTCCGACGAAATAGGTTCCGTCGAGACCAACGGCTGGCAATTTGGCCAACGGAGCACTTTCGGCGGGCTTAGTCCGCTGATCTATCCCCAAGGCGAGCTGCAAACTCAGGGCTAGCAGGCATGCCACGAGACGTGCCATCCCCTTCCAGCTGAGCTTTGAGAACTGCACTCTCTCTCCCTTACCCTCTAGAATCTTAGTTTCAGCGCCAATTGCAGCTGACGCGAATCATGCACCGTGCTGGTGATCGTGCCGGCCAGTCCAGGCGATCCCGGAGATCCTACCTGATCGGTAGAACTGTTAGGAAGGGCGAATTCAGACGTATTGAAGAGATTGAAGGCTTCGACTCGGAATTCGAAATTGCAGTTCTCCCGGAACGGAAAGCTCTTAAAGACAGACGCGTCGATGTTGTGGATGGCGGGACCGCGCAGACTTCCGCGCCGCGCGTCCCCGAAGGCGTGGGCAAAAGTTTGACCTGGCGCCAGCGCGGGAATCGCAAATGCCGCCGGATTGTACCAGCATTGAATGGTTTGACGGTTCGACGGGCAACCTACGCTGACGGCGTTGGTGAAGTCATAGGGGTTCCCCACGATGTCTGGTCTAGGCGCGCCGGAATTGGTGTTGCTCGGGTCAAAGGAAAGAATGGGAGTGAATGCCTCGCCCGAGTGAGCGGTGATAATGCCATTAATCTGCCAACCGCTAGTGAGCCAGCGTATGGGACCGGCGCTGGTCAGAAATCGTTTGTTGGGTCCGAATGGAACCACGTAAGAAAAGGCGGATGAGAATTGATGACGAAAATCCGGCGCATTGTCTCCGCGCTCGGCTGCTGGATCGTGCGTGTTTTGTGGCTCATAGTACTCGTTCTCTTCAGTCTGCCCGATCGTGTGCTGCCAGCTGTAGGCCGTTAACATGCTCCAACTGGAAGTGAGACGCTTCTCGAATTTCACCTGCAAACCGTGGGTGATCGAGTTGTCTCGATTCTGCAGCGTGCGAATTCCTCCGATATTCGGAACCGTGCTGAAATAGGGACGTCCGAAATTCGAGGGCTGGCAAGTGGGCCCGCTGCTGCATGGCTGGAAGGTCATGGTGTCCAGGAGTTGAAAGTTGGAATCGAGCGGAAGAACCGGCTGATTTTGATTACTCAGGTAGGCCAACTTCACGCCGTGCGTGCCGACATAAGCAACTTGCAACACTGCATCGCGCAGAAGCGAACGCTCAATGTCGAGGTTCCATTCCTCGATGTATGTCGTTCGGTTGTTGAAAAGAGAAGCGCTGGCGCGACCGGCAGGAGCTCTGACAGTTGGATACGCCGGAGTGGGATATCCCTGCGAGAGCGACACGTTCAAATTGGGCGAAGTTGCCGGACTGACGAAACTCTGGCTGAAGAAAAGGCCGGTTGGATTATAAGCCAATTCGGCGTCGTTCTGATCCGCTTGCACGTTGTAGAAAACCCCGAATCCTCCGCGAACGACGGTCTTTTCATTCCAAGGCGTCCATGCAAATCCGATGCGCGGAGCAAAGTTGTTGTAATCGGTTTTCACATTGCCGGAGGCGCTGACACCGGGCATCTGAGGCGAGATGAACTGCCCAGTCGAGAAGTCAAAATTTGCCAAACGGTTTTGCTGCTCGACTGGCGGCGTGAAGATGTCGTAACGCAGCCCAAGATTCAGCGTGAGCTTGGGCGTAACCCGATAATCGTACATGCCGAACGCGCTGAACTCCCACCAGCGCATGCCGAAAGTGCCCTTTTGTCCATCGCGATACGCAGTGATTGGATAGCCCAGCAGGAAACTTGCCAGCGAGCTGCCGCCGGTGAAGTCGGTAAGATTGGCTGTGAATTGCTGGTCAAAGCTCATGTCGCCACGTGCGTTTTGAGTCTGGAAAAATCCGTGCAGCCGTCGGCGTAGGTCTACTCCCATCTTGAACGAGTGCGGTCCACGGACATAGGTGAACGAATCCGCATACTGATAGTTGTTTTCTCCTAGAAATTCGGGAAACCAATCAGTTGTTCCGATGGCGCTCAGGTCGGGAAAGGAGACGTACGGCAGCCCACCGGTCGCAATCGCGTTGCCGGGATTGAAGATGTTTGGAATGCCCACTTGCGAAGACAGTGGCTGGCCGGCAAAGTTTGGCAAGGCCTGCACTACGTAACGGGAGTAGCCCACTTTCAATTCATTGATCTTGTTCGGTGTGAAAGCGTGCACATCGCTGAGTCCTGCTGCTCGCGCCAAATTTGTGATGTTGCCGGAAAAATTTCCCCCGCCTGCCTCGGCCGGAAACGGGTCGGGTGCATGAGCCTTTACGTTGCCATAACTGAATGTTCCAAACAGATTGTTTCGGGAACTCACCTGATGGTCAACTCGGATATCGAAGGAGTCCTGATTGTTAGTGCTAACCGGGTTGTAAAGAAAGTTGTTGGCTGTGCCGGATAGATTCGGGGCCGGATAAAGGTTCACCAGCTTGAGTGCCGCGGTATCGAGACAGCCACCGCCCGTAGCGCTGCGTCGAGTATTCCCCACGCAACCTGGAATTACATTGTTCGCAAAAGGCTGGCGTTGTCCGCCGCCGACCGTCAACGGGTCGAAGATTTGTCCTGTGTCAAATCCCGTGTTCGGGTCAATGGTGCCGGTCAGGAGATCGGAAAAATCTCCACTCCGCTCTGACAGTACTGGAACCGTCGAAATATCGGTTTGAGCCTTTCGAATCCTGGTTCCCTGATAGTCGGCAAAGAAGAATGTGTGGTTCTTGATGATTGGCCCACCTAGAGTGGCTCCAAATTGGTTCTGCTTGAAGGGCGCGATCGGTTGAGTCGGACTGTCAAAGAAGTTCTTGGCGTCGAAGTAGGAGTTGCGGACGAACTCGTAGGCGCTGCCGTGGAACTGATTCGTTCCCGACTTCAGCACGACGTTCACCACTGCACCGCCGCGTCCGATGTCTGCGCCAAAGCTGTTGGTTTGAACTTTGAACTCTTGAATCGCGTCAATGGAGGGCTGGATGACTTCGATGCCAATTTGCTGCTCGTTATTGTCAAAGCCGTCTAGAAGAAAGTTGTTGTTCGTAGCAGTCAGGCCGTTGGCCTGGATGGCAGCGGTTCCGCGTTGATTCTCCGGTATGTTTCCCTGCTGCACCGTCAGCCCCGCCGAGGGCCCACTGTTGACGCCCGGCGTGAGATAAGACAGCTCGACGAAATTACGCCCGTTGAGAGGTAAGTCGTGCACCCGATGCTCTTCGACGACTTGGCCGAGCGAGGAGGTTTGAGATTCCACCAGCGGCTCGGCAGCCGTGACGGTCATCGTCTCATTAGTCGACCCGACCGAGAGAGTGACATTGATCCGCACAACTTGATTCACGTCGAGTTTGAAAGGCGCCTGCATACCCTTCTTGAATCCCTCATGCTCGGCAACAAGGGTGTAGGTCCCAGGTTGCAGCTCGGTTATAACGTATTCGCCGTCAGAGTTGGCCACTACCGACCGGGACACGTTTGTGTCCCTGTTCGTAGTGGTCATTCTCGCTCCGCCCAGCCCGGCACCAGTGGGATCATGCACCGCGCCCACTATCTTGCCAGACTCGACTTGCGCTCCAAGGTTGATGGCGACGGCAAACACGACCAGAGCGACCGCCACTCGTTTGCGTAAGCCAAACCAGCCACTGCGGATATCCATCTCAGGGTTCATACGTCCCTCTCTCTAAAGCTTGATCATTCGGGTATGCCTGAACGGGGTCAAATTGCCCGCCAATCCTCCACTCTCATAAACCCATTGCTGATTCGCCATCGCTGGGTTGATGACGTTCCATAGTTGCTTTGTCCAAGGCACCATATCCAGCGAAAATTCCCAGTAGAAATAACCGTCAACGTAGTTCGGCACTGTGATGGGTAAGTTCTTCCGCAGCCCGTAGAAGTGCTTGATGAGGGCTGTTCTGTTCGTGACCGACGGCGGAGTGTTCGTGGACCACCCGATTTCCCCAAACCCCAGCTTGGCATTGGGGAAGATTGTGGCCAGGTTGGCAAACAGAGTCTTCCAATTGGGCTCCGGCTGCGGCGGGGAGCAGGAATCGTTGTAGTAGCTCACCAACACATAGACCACACCTTGCTTGATCCGCTGCGGGACGTTGCTGTCCTTCTTGGCCCACGTAAGCATGTCGTAAGAGGGATTCGAGACACAGCTCGAATTCAGTGTCGGAAATTGGTACGGGGTCGAAGCCGCGACTTTTCCTTGTCCTTTCACATAGTCGTACGCTTCCGCAAGTTTTGCCGCGACGTCCGAGGAATTCCCCAGCCAGTCACCGTTGCACTCGTTGCAGATTTCCCAAATATCCACATTGCTGCCCAAGGTAGCGACATAGTCCTTAAAGCGAGTCAGATAGTTGCTCACGGAGATGCTGCTCATCGAAGAACAATCGACAGGCAGGCCCATGATGTAACTGACTGTGCTGATCCTTGCCGTCGCGGCCTGGTAGTCGCCGGCCGGACGGGGTGGGGTAAAGACGATTCGGGTCGTCGGCCCTACCGTGAGATTGCCTAGCGCCGTGACAACCTGCGTCTGAAATGGTTCAGTGGTGACGTCATGCGTGTCTTCTACAGTTACTCCATGGATGGGCGCCGGAACCTGTCCCTGCAAGGTGCCGAGGAATCCGCTGAGGACAAGCACGATGAAGCTGGCTGCGATTCTTCTCATCTTTTTGTTCTCCTCACGCTGTGGTTTCTGAGCCCTCCAGTAGTACTTGACTAAAAAGCCAAGCTACCTTTCTAAAAGAAGCTTCGATGCAAGCTTGTAAACCGCATATATCGCTATGTTGTCAAGTAAATCTTTTTGCCCGGGCCGATATGCGGTGCCTAACTCAGCAGGCTAATCTGGCCCAAGTATATTTGGAAACAATCAGTTACACCTATGATGGCCGTCCTAGTAAGGATTTGATACAGTTCAGGTCGCAACAGTCATGTCATCGTTGTATACTATGAGTATATGGTGGCCAAAAGATTGCATCCGGAAGGACTGAAAGCGCTCCCCACTAAGCACGCAAATGGTATCGAGAGGTTCGGTCTGGTGCTCGACACCAGCAGTTTCACGCCGTATTACCAACAAATTGTGGATCACGTTCGCTCGCTGGTAGAGAAAAAGCGGTTGCGAGAGGGGGAAGTATTTTGCTCGGAAGGGGATATCTCGCGCGACCTTGGCATCAGCAAGATGCCGGTGCGTCAAGCCTTTCAAAAACTGCGGGCCGAGGGTTTGCTTGTGATCGCAAAGGGCAAGAGGCCCGTGATCGGCTCCGGCCGCGTGCCTTGGAACTTCCAACAACTGCGGGGCTTCAGCGAGGAAATGAGGCGGCGAGGACTGACGCCTTCGGCTCGGCTGTTATCGTTGGAACTGCGCGAACCGGAACTTGACGCTGCCCAGGCACTGAAGCTCAGCCCGGGCGAGCAGGTTTACGCGGTCAAACGCCTTCGCTTTGTGAATGGAGAGCCGGTCGCGGTTGTGACGAGTTTTCTTCCAGCCCGACTTTTTGCGGGGATCGATAAGCAAGATTTGGAAAAGCGGTCACTCTATGACATCTTCGAACGTGACTATAATCGCAAACTGCACTGGGCGGAAGAGAGCCTGGGCGCGGTGATTGCAAGCGCAGACGATGCGCACGTACTTCAGGCCGAGCCCTCCAGCGCCCTTCTCCTGATCAAAGAAACCACATTCGACAGCCAAGAAATTCCAATTGAGTACAGTGTTTCGCTCCTTCGTGGCGACCGCTACACCGCCTCCGTGATTTCAGTTCGCAAGAATAGTAAATGATCGTTGCGCTAGGCTTTTTTATCTGTCTCTGGATCCGCAAATCCCAATTGTGGCATGAATTCCGTCCGCTGCATTTCGGTATTCAGAGATTTGACCATTCCTGACATCGGAGCATGGGCCCCAGAGCTCAAGCCGCCCATATCGGCACATGCAGTCCATAGCTCTCCCGTTGGCGCCGTCAGGCTAGGGGTCTCCGCTGCACGGCTGCATGAATCTCAGCCCTCGCCAGAACATCGACCACCGCACCAGCATCGCCGATGGTGCCGGTTCGGAATCCTAGGCCAGGATTCACCGCGTGTACGCGCTTCCGTTCAGAAGTGCCAAACAACGCCGCCGCCGACAAAAATATTGTGTTGGCGACTCTTGCCCGTGTTTACATTCAGTTGCGGCACTCCCGACCAGAAGTCCCGAGCTTCCCCGCGTAGGCTGAATCTGTGGAAGATCTTAACATCGAGTCCGAGGCCTGCTTGGAGTACGCTGGTGGTAGTCCCTGTCTTGCCGAGGTTTGCACCCCCAAACAGAAGCGTGGAACTTTCACCGAAATGAGCGAATCCGCCACCAAAACTGACCCAAGGAGAAACTGCCTGATCGGAAAAGATGTTCAACCGTGCTGCCGGAGTCACAAAGTAAGATGAGAACTTTTGGGGAATCACGTTCTGTGCGGCGTGCAGATCCTCGTCGGGGATACCTACAAACGGGACTTCCAGGTAGAGAGACAGCGGACCCGCATCTATGAAACGCCTCGCATAATTAACTTCGAAGGTCAATCCCTTGCCGAAGCGCAGGTCCGGATCAAAAGAGGGGGCACCTTGGATGCGTTGATGGCTGATGAAAGTGCGCCCGAGGATGCCTGACAACTCGTTCTTTTGCGCCGACGCTTGTACCGCGAAAGTACAAACTGCCATCAGTGCCCCGATGGTGAGGTGTTTCAGCGACATTTGCTCCTCCTGAAGTCGTCTGTTCGTTGCTAAGCAAGTTTCCGGCAAGCTCAGCACGGTCGAGCTTTTCCAGTTCCGTATCTTCCACAACAGTTTTCCGTTTTACTGCCGAATATGACCCAGCTTCACTACGGTTCTTCTGCGTTACTGGCTGGAGAATTCAATTATGTTGACCGTGCCAACCACCCGCCAGTGTCAGACGGAGTGCGGCCCCCAATTCCTGCCTTCCCGATGGCCGGGGAGCGCCGGGGAGCGGATGACTCAGCCAAAGGCCTGGAAGCTGCTAAGCCGCAAAGTGCATAAAACATCGCCGCATTCGCCGGGATTTGCAAATTGAAATCGACGAAACTGTGGAGCAGGATTCCCGTACAGCCCAACAAACTGGCGAGGGACAGCGCTCCGTCCCACTTGAATTCCCAGCGACGGGAGGTCGGTAGCCCGTGTCGGTAGAGGCGCACGAGAAACCATAGCATCAGGCCAAAGCCGAGCACACCGGTCTCCACCAGCAGCTGCGCATAGTCGTTATGCGCTTCATTTACGAAAAGGTTCGTATAGAAGCTGCGGTAACTCGGATAGACTGTTGGGAAGGTTCCCAAGCCCCAGCCTGCAACCGGCCGCTTGAAAAACATTCGCAAGCTGTCCTTGGTGATGTCCAGACGAATGCCGGGACTGAGATCTCCGAGACGCCCCAGCACCTGTCCCTTACCTAAGAAAACCAGCAGGGCCAGGATAAAGACGCACACCGCCATTGATCCCAGCGCTATGCGAGGACTTTGCCTCTTGCTGAGAGTCAGCGCTGCGAACAATACCATCTCGAGAACGAAAGCAAGCATTCCCCCTCGTGAGCCGGAAAGGAAAATCGTGCTGGCCATCAATACCGTGCAAAAGCCGACTAAGACTCGCTTTCCCCCTCTCAGGAGATGTCCCATGCCGAGCACAAAGGGAATTGGCACCAACATCTCCATCAGGCCGGCATAGTGGTCGTGGTTGACGTAACTGCCATAAATTGAGCCGTGAAACTGTGGACTATGGACCCAGAAAATTTTGCCGTTGGAGGTCAACTCCTGGGCGAGCGCAAAAAAGGCATAAAAAGCCCCGAAGATAACCATTACCAGGACGAATATTTTGCGAGCGCCTTCTTGTCTGACGGATTCCGCTCCAATCAGCAGCACGATCCCATACGAGACGTACTGAAGTGCTTCATACTTAGTGACGTACCCGTAGGCGGAGCGGCGCAGAGCAATTTGCGCGACGATGAGCCCGAAAAAGAGCAATGCTGGCAGGTACAGGGGGTTCTTCGATAGCTCAATCTCCTTGGAGATGAGCTTCTCTCCCGCCCAAACAATGAACAGCAGTGCTGCACCAGCCTCGAAGGCGAAAGTCGTCCATTCATAGACCGCCCCGAAGGCCAATACCGCAAAAATCAAGAGGGCGCAAAAGCCGAGAACGAGAACCCTTTGCAGGATTCCTGACTCGCGGCCTCCATGGTGCTCCACATCAATCGACTCAGTCGTATCGACGCTGGCGTACGAGGATATTCTCAACTTGCCGTTCCTTATTCTACTTTCTCAACTAGCTTGAGATCGTCGATCCAAAGCTTGCCTCGGATCAGGGGGCCCGCAGGTTGTCGGGTAATTTTCAACAACACTAGATTGGTGTTCGGGCCGGTCTGAAATCGTGCATGTTGCGCCCGCCAAGGATTCGTGCCAAGTAAATCATCCATGAGAACGTATGAAGTATTGGTATAAGCATCCCCGATCGCAAACCGCGGGCCGCTGGCACTGTCGATGTCTTCCGTTTTGTACTCCGCACTAAACTCGTAGTTGGTGTTTGTTTTTACCGGGACGAATTGAAGGATACCGGCATCGCCTGGATTGTGACCGTCGAAGGTGACCGACAGGGATCGTGTTCCGTTGAAAAAAACGCTAGTGTCTATGGCCAAGGTTGCGTGGGGGTTCGATTCGTACCACCAGTCAAAGCCACCGTTCAGCACGGTCTCCTCAAATCCCCCATTTACGACCAGGTTCTCAGGAGAAGGAAGATAGGGCTGAAGAGAGCGATTGACCCCGGCCATTTGTTGCCATGCACTTTGTGCCGCTGTGACTTCCTGCTTCGCGATGAGAAACCGAAAATAGGGAAATGCGAGTTTCGTCGAAAACTCCTGATTTAATGCAATCAGATGGTTCCAGACGTTTTCCGCGGCGGCAACCTCCTGTTCGGAGATGAGCCGACGCAGAAACGTCAAGTATAGTTCCGGTCTTCGCGGCAGCGCCTGATCCAGAATTTGATTCGCGTCCCCAGTTGCACGCCAACAGAGCTGGAGAGCAGGCTCAACCGCGTCAGGATCGTTTGCAAGTACAACGCGAAAATTACGAAGTGCCCTTTCCTGATCACCCTGAACCAAGAAGAAGTTCGCGGCCTCCCAAGCGACATGCGGAGTCGTCGGATCCGCTTTCACAGCCTGCTCGACACTTTGTTCCTGCTCGGTGGTGCGGCCGGCCACTTGATAGGCACCTGCTAAGTCGAGCCAGTACCGCGCGACGTAGGGGTTCAAATCCACCGCTGTCCGATAGCTGGCGATGGCATCATTGAGATTTGTGCCTGACAATGCCAGACTTCGGCCGAATAGTTCGCGATATTCAGCGTTCGATGGTTCCAGCCGAGTGGCTTTGTTGAGATTCGGGAGAGTCGGGGTCGTTGCTAGGTGGGACGCGAGGTATGCCCGCAGAGCCAAGTGTAGATACAAGCCCACGAGAACCAAGCAGACGCCAGCGAAAGAAAACTTCCGGAGCGGCGACCGCAATTCAATCGGCATCTGATCCATACGGGTGAGGGTACCTCGCACGCCGTACACAAGTTGCAGTGGGTCCCGTTAAGAAACTTTGCTGGCGGGCGTCGTCTCATCCTGCGGCGAGGCCTCATCGTAATAGCGCGCGTATAGATTGCCGTACGTGTAGTAGTAAGCGTCGCCCGAACGGAGATCAAGCGCGTTTAGGACAATACCCATAATCCTCGCATTGACCTGCAGCAGCAGGTCACAAGCGCGCCGAAGGGCAGCTTTTGTAGTTTTCCCCGAGCGCGCGACCAGGATGACTCGGTCCGCCTCGGGAGTCAGAACCACTGCGTCGGTCACGGATAAGCACGGAGGTGTATCAATGATTATGTGGTCGAACTCATTTCGCCAGCGTGTGATGTGATCTTTCATGACGCTCGAGCCGAGTAACTCCGCAGGCTGCGGCGGAACTGGGCCTGCTGGCATAATCCACAGGTTCGGTACTTGAGTAAACTGAACGATCACATCGTCGATCTTGTCGACTCCGCTTATAACGCTGCTCAGGCCACCACGAGACCGAAAGCCAAACAGCTTATCAATGCCGGGCCGACGGAGGTCCGCATCTATGAGCAACACGCGGCCGCCGCGCTGCGCCAAGACTAGCGCTGAATTTGCGCTGATGGTAGTTTTCCCCTCTTGTGGCAAGGCGCTAGTGACAAGTATCACTTTGGGCGGTGCACCAAACGAGGAGAGAAGAATCGAAGTGCGAAGCGCTCGGTATGCCTCCGCTGCTTCTGACTTCGGACGCACGTATGTCACCAGCGCCGGCGATTCAGACTTCTCGATATTGACCGACACTGTGCTAAGCCGTTTACGAGAGTGGCCGTTCTTTGAAAGCTGTAGTGGTATTGTCCCAAGCGCCGGCAGCGTCGAAATCGCGCTAACCTGTTCCATATTCCTGATGCTGGTGTCCAGACTCTCCAGCACAAATGCGAGTCCAATACCGCAGGCAAGGCCGAGCAGAAGGCCTATCTCGATGTTCCGGGGTACGTTAGGTTTGATGGGATAGGTAGGAGTCCGTGCGACGTCTACGACGCGAATATTGCTCGATCTCAGGCCTGCGCTGACACCCGCCTCCTTGAGCCGTTGCAGAAGATCCTGGTATAGCTGTCGGTTCGCTTCCGCATCGCGCTTAAGGACCGAGTACTCAATCGCGCTTTCGTTGAGTCGGTTAGCCTCCCGCTTTTGCTGTTCGAATGCGGTCGTTAGCAAATTCTCCCGCTGAACTGCGGCCAAATACTCGTCGTGGATCTCATTCTGCATTCGTGTTTGTGCGGTTGTGATTTCCGTACGAACCTGTTTGAGCTGATTGTTCAGTTCGGCAACCTTGGGATACCCCGGACCGAATTGGGTTGTAGCTTGTGCGTATTGGGTATTGAGCTCGGCCTCCTTTTCACGTAACCTTTCCAGCATAGTGCTCGCCCCTTCGCGGGACGTTTTGGTGAATGCGGCAGGGTCTCCAGCCTCGGCGAGCCTGTAATTGGACTCTTTCTGAATCCGATCTGTCTGCGCTCCAGTTAGCTCTTTGTTCAGTTCATCTAGTTTGGCGGTTACAATGTTCTGCTTCTCGTCTACTCCGAGAATGCTGTGGTCCTTCTGGTAGCGAACAAGTTTCTCTTCGGACGTCTGGACTTTCATCTGCAGATCTGCCAGCTCCGTCGAAAGCCACACGGAGGTCTGGGTGACGGATTCGTATTTTGTCCTGAAGTTTTCCTCGACGAATGTTCTCACCAACGCGTTGGCGATTTCGGTCGCCAAGCGAGGGTCTGGATGCGTATAGCTAATTTGTACAAGCCGGGAGTTCGGAATCAATTGGACGCTTAGTCCACCGCGAAATGCGCCTAGCAAACCAGCTGCTCTCGCCGGATCAGGTTGCATGCTCGAAACTCGAACGGAGTTTTCAGCATGCGCGCCTGTTGCACCCGCAAATGTCGGATTCTCATCGAGGTGCATGGCTTCGATCACCTTCATGGCAAGAGCATCGCTACGAAGAATCGCGGCTTGGGTTTCAAGAATTACGTCGTATTGATAGTCGAGAGGACTATTCCCGAAATCCTTGAATCCCAAAACATTCTGACTTTCCGGAAAAATCGCAACTTTCGACGTTGCCTGGTACAGTCGGGTCGTGTTGAGTGTAGTAATTACGGAAAGGGCAAAAATGATGACTAGCGTGGCCGCTACGGTCCATCGGCGCTTCTTTAGAATCCGCCAGTAGTGCAGCAGAGGACTTTCTTGTTCAGCAAGATAGGGGTAGGGAACGTGGTGACTTTTTCCAAAGACTGGAAGGTCGATCGGTTCTAGCGCTTCCGCCTCGCCTGAATTGTTGCGCCCTGACTGCAATTCCATCAATTAAACCTCAGAAATCTCGCCCGTGGCATTATCGCGCTTTGCGAACGAACGTTGTCTAAGAATATGCGAATTTTAGCATCTTCTCTCCAATTTTCACCGTACAACTTTTAGCAAAGATCGTTGTGTTCTTCACCGGGGTAAGGAAACATGCCCGCTGCAGTCGTGCGCGTCCCGGAACTACGGCATAGATTCGCGCGCGCAAACTTGGGTAGAAGCTCACGACGTCACTTCTTTCGAACTCTCTGTACACCGGCAGACTGAAAACAAAGGGGCATATTGGGTCGTTTTTCATTCGGCCCTCATTCCTCACCGCCGGGCAGCGCTTTCGGCTGCTCCGATCCCGCAGGAAACGAGTCCACGATTCCGGTGTCAGCATGAACGTTGACATCCCACCGACAGGTGCCGGGAAGCTCTCACCTTCCCGCATACGTGCGAGTGGCTGCGTGGTGGGAGTCCAAGAATGGATCTCAATTCTCGGCGGGACAAATATGCCAGTTTTATCAGTCGAGGTTGGCCGCACCCAATCTGTGGTCGTCATGCAGCCGGCCCCATTGATGCTGGGGCCCATCACACCCCTGAGGTTGCCTTTTGAGCGCACTTGCAGCCAGATCCCGGTCATTGAGCGCGCCATCGAAACGGCAGCTCTGATCCTGGGCAGCGACCGATCCCGGGGCTACTGCTTGGAAATGATCTGCGCTGATTTCCTCGCCGGAGCCAATCCGGACAACGGAGATCCGGAGACGCTGCTGTTCTCGATCACGAGATTCTTTAAATTTCTGCCACGAGACCACAAACAGGCTTTCCTCAAGAAATTTCGCGAGGAGGCGGCATGAACGGGATAAGGCCAAAAGACACACGATTGCGGCTCGATTCCATTGCATACGAGAATCTGCGCCACCAAGTGCTGCGCCGCGATGGCTGGAGGTGTCAATCCTGTGGTGCGATGTCAAACCTGGAAGTCCACCACAAACAGTTTCGCAGTCAGTCCGGTGGCGATTCAGAAGAAAACCTGATCACCCTATGCGTCTGTTGCCTGGAGAGATGCACATCCCGAGGGGGAACGGCCAGTTCTAGGGACCCAGTCCCGCGAATTCTATTCGGTGGCATCGGGAATCTTCGTGCGCGTTTTGACACTTTGAAACAACACCTATATATTTTTTCCACCGAGCTCGGTAATCTGTTCCAGTGATGCTCTCGCAGATTTACCGCAGACTGCAGCCAACACCTTCAACCCTGACGACCGACGACTCTGCTGAGTTTTGTCCGCAAAGTGCTATATGTTTGACAAGATGTTAGAGGCAACTCCCTCGCGCGCGGTGCCGCCTCCTGCTATGGAACAGTCTGCACTTCCTCATGTCAGGATTGAACCTAGTAAAGGCTGGATCTCCCTTGGGCTCAAGGATCTGTGGCAGTATCGAGAATTGCTATTCTTTCTAGCTTGGCGCGATATCAAGGTTCGCTACAAACAGACAACCTTAGGGGCTGCATGGGCAGTTATTCAACCGCTTTTCACTATGCTCGTGTTCACGCTCTTCTTCGGAAGGCTGGCGAAGGTTCCCTCTGACGGGATTCCATATCCGTTATTCAGCTACACTGCTCTTCTTCCTTGGCAATTATTCGCCTATGCGCTCACGGAATCCAGCAATAGCGTTGTCGCTAACGAGCGCCTGATCACGAAGGTCTATTTTCCCAGGCTAGTCGTTCCACTCGCCAGCATCCTAGCGGGTTTGGTCGACTTTGCCATCGCCTTTGTCCTGCTCATCGGGATGATGGTTTGGTATGGGGTCAAGCCCACCTGGGCGGTTTTTACCCTACCCTTTTTTGTGATTTTTACGATGGCGACTGCCCTTGGGGTCGGTTTGTGGCTCTCTGCGCTCAACGTGCAGTACCGCGATGTGCGCTACACTTTGACATTTATCGTACAGTTCTGGCTGATCGCATCTCCAGTCGCCTACTCCAGCACATTGGTTCCTGCGCGGTGGCGGCCCTTTTACGGTCTCAACCCCATGGCTGGCGTCATTGAAGGTTTTCGTTGGGCGTTGTTGGGTAAAGCGCAAGCACCCGGCGCAATACTGTGGGTCTCGGTGGTGGTCGTAGGTGTCATCCTGATCGGCGGTCTATATTACTATCGTCGCATGGAGAAGACCTTCGCGGATATGGTCTAACCAAACTAATGACAGACGTAGCCATTCGTTGCGCAAAGCGGTACCGGATCGGCGAACGGGAGGCTTACAAGACTCTCCGTGGTGTAATCACGAACGCCTTCAGTTCAACCTTCCGCGGCCTGCACTCAGCTGCGCAGCGTTCGCCGAACGGTAGCGAGAGACTCAACTTCTGGGCGATCAAAGACGTTTCTTTCGAGATCAAGCGCGGAGAAGTGCTCGGGATCATCGGCCGCAACGGGGCGGGGAAGAGCACTCTGCTGAAGATCCTGTCACGCATCACTCACCCGACCCACGGCCATGCCGACATCTGGGGACGCGTAGGCTCGCTCCTGGAGGTCGGTACCGGCTTCCATCCCGAATTGACTGGGCGCGATAACATCTCTCTAAATGGCGCCATATTGGGCATGAGAAGAGCAGAGATCGCGCGTAAGTTCGACGAGATCGCGGCCTTTGCTGAACTCGAAAAGTTTATTGACACTCCGGTTAAGCGCTATTCCAGTGGAATGTACATGCGGTTGGCGTTCTCCGTAGCGGCGCATCTGGAGTCGGAGATTCTATTGGTCGATGAAGTGCTGGCAGTGGGAGATGCGTCTTTTCAGAAAAAATGTCTCGGCAAAATGGGCCAAGTCTCGCGTGAAGGTCGGACCATCGTGTTCGTGAGTCACAACATGGCGGCGGTGAGGGCCTTGTGCCACAAAGCGATTTTGATGAAAGATGGCCTCGTCGCCGCCTCTGGCATGGTCGCGGATGTGGCTGACGATTATTTGTTAGAGAGTACGTTAGGTGCGAGCGCTAAAGAATGGCGAGATCCAGCCACTGCCCCGGGCAATGAAAGCGTCCGTATTTCCTACGTACGGATAATCCCCCCGGAAGGCAGCGCGGAAATCACAATTGACACAGGTGTTCAGATAGAGATCGGTTTTGAAAACTTTCTGGAAAATATTAATCTTGGCTGCACAGTTTACGTGACCAACCGCGACGGGGTTCTTATCTTTGAATCCGGTCACCGTATCAGTTCGGATCGTGATTCCCACCGCGGTTTCTATCAGGTATTGGGCAGAATCCCCGGGCATTTGCTTAACGCCGGCCGTTATTCCTTGGACGTGCTTTTCGGCAAGGACCAGCGATATGTCTTGCTTCGCATCGACGGGGTCGTCTCCTTCGAAGTGGAAAACACCGCTACCGGTCGGGGTTCGAACATGAGCGTCGCGCCGGGCGTCATTCGCCCACTGCTCTCTTGGTGCCACTCCTTCAAGGAAGAGTCTTCGTTGGTTAAGCAACCATGATCAGCCAAAGCGAAAAGATCTGCCTCAGATATAGGCACGTGTTGCTCTACTGTTCATTCGTCAATTCGACCGGTTAAAATATTCCGTCAAGATAGCCCAGCGGCTGCTCTGGACTTTTGGCCTATGATCGAGACAAGTGCAATGTTGGGTGGCAGCGTGACGGCTGGATCACTTCTAGCTTCTCAATTGAGCCGTTTGATTTTTGTCGGAGGCAGTCCCCGCTCGGGGACGACTTTGGTGCAAAGGGTACTGGATTGTCATCCAGAAATTTATGGAGGCCCCGAGTTTGATTTCGTTCTACCCATTGTAGATTTGTTTCAAGATATGCGTAGGTCGATCCAGTCGGGCAGGATCGATGCTATTCTGGATGAAAAGGCTCTGGTACATGCCTTCCGGGGTTTGTTAGTTGCTCTATTGTTGCCCAAACTACAGGCCGTGGGAGTCGGCTATCTGAGTGAAAAAACGCCGAGCAATGTGCTCGCATTTGTATGGCTAGAAGAATGCGCGCCCGAGACCAAGAAGATTCTGGTTGTCCGGGACCCGCGGGATGTAGTTGGTTCAATGCTGGAGGTCGGCCGCCGCCAGCGGCGCCGGCATGGTCGGGCTTCCGGGTTTGTCCGCGACCCCCTCGCTGCTGTCGATTACATGAACCGGTGCCTGAAGGCAGGCATTGCATTGGCGGCAACTAGTCCCAACTGCCTGGTGATCTATTACGAAGATATGATTTCCGATCCACTGGTCGTTGCCAACCGAATGTATCGTTTTATTGGCGTGCATGAAATAGACCAGCTAGATTTGGAAAATGAGGAATTCGAAGCCGCGCGAAACCGGGACAGCTGGATAGACTGGTCGACGCCCGGAAGTATATCTGGTGGGGTAGAAAGAGACCGTGTTGGCGTTGCCGAGCAGCAGTTGAAGCGGGGTGATTTGGACTACATCTGCGCCAAGACCATCCATCATCCGTTGCTGACCAAACGCTATTCCATTCCATCGTCGCGGTGGACGGCAGCGGCCCGTTGGTGCATTGCTCGTTCCTTGGCATTACGAATCAAAGAGGGAACGCCGGCGTTGCGGATCCTTCTTCGCCGAGCGGTTGACGGAATAGTATTATGCGTCGGCCAGCACCCGGAGTAAGTCTCGACCAATTCGAAGTAGGGTTTTGGAATGCAACAATATCATTCTTCTACCGGTACCGAGGAAGTGCAATGGCAGGAGCGAGTAGCGCGCACCTTCGATTATTTTGAGGGCATTTGCGCAGCCGCCGCGGATTATTCTTTGAGGATTGTGAAACGCTATCTAGTGGGGAGGAAGATTCTGGAAGTCGGACCGGCCGATGGGTATATGACTCGTGGCCTGGTTAAAGATTTTGACCTCACATTGGTTGAGCCTTCGGATACTCTTTGCCAAAAACTCCGGCAATCCTTTCCTCGAGCTCAGGTAATACCAACTTTGGTTGAGGATTTTATCCCATCCGAGCGCTTCGACACCATACTCTTGTGCCATGTCTTGGACCATCTTCGTGATCCAGAACAGGTGGTCCGCTTGGCTGGGAGCTGGTTAAGCCCTGGCGGGAAGATAATTGCCATTGCTCCCAACAGCCAGTCGCTGCATCGCCAGGCTGCCGTGCGAATGGGCTTATTGCCCGCCGTCAATGCCTTCAGCGATCGCGATCAAGCTCAAGGTAAACGAAGAATATTTGATCGAGAAGAATTTCGACGATTGTTTTCGAGTGCGGGATTGGAAGTCGAGTTTTTTGGCGGCTATTGGCTTAAGCCTATTTCGAACCGCCAGATCGAGCAGCAATGGACGCCGGAGATGATTGACGCATTTTTTGCCCTGGGGGAACGGTATCCGGAAATTGCTGCCGAAATGTGCCTCATCGCCCACGCGAAGTGAGACGGCACAGTCGACGCATCCGTGGCGTTCCTCTGTCACATTTGGATTCAGCCTGATTACGAGGGAAGCATACCCCATTTGGGCACCAGCTTCAGGTTGCGTACCATCCTTTCAACCTTCCAGACGCGTTATGCTTGAAACGATGCACATTCGGGTCGAGCCTTACACTTCCCATCATAAGCAGATTTGGGATGAAATGATCGCGCAGAGCAGGAATGGAGTCTTTCTGTTCTTCCGCGATTACATGGAATATCATATCAATCGCTTTCAAGATGCTTCGCTCCTGTTTTTTGATAAACACAATTTATTGGCCGTACTGCCGGCCAACCGGAATGGAAATCAGGTCGTTTCGCATGGTGGTCTCACGTTTGGCGGAGTGATTTGCCGGCACAACCTCGGCGCCTCTCTGATGCTGGAGCTCTTCGACGTCTTGCGGGGATGGCTCCACGGCCGAGGAGTGAGCACTTTGATGTATAAGCCGGTGCCGCATATCTATCATCGAATGCCGGCACAAGAAGACCTATATGCGCTATTCCGTTCGGGAGCGCGCCTAGTGCGTCGGGATCTATCCTCGACTCTGGATATGACATGTCGGTTGCCAGTGCAGCATGGACGACAGGGTCAGCTGAAGCGGGGCAAAAGCACTTTTGTTGTACGGGAGAGCCGCGATTACGGTGCCTTTATGGATTTGGTGAGGTCTGTCTTAACCACTAAGTTTAATGTCGCGCCGACTCACAGCGCACAGGAAATGGAGTGGCTGTCTGGGCGCTTTCCTCAAAATATTCGACTTTTCGGTGCCTATCGCGGAGAACAGTTATGCGCTGGAGTTTTAGTCTATGAGAGTACGAACGTTGCCCATGCGCAATACATTGCCGGTGCTGATGAGGCCAAACGGGAAGGAGCATTGGAATGCATTTTTGACGAGCTCCTCGAAAGGCGGTACGCAAACATTCGCTATTTTGATTGGGGCATTTCAACCGAACAAGCAGGGCGCTGGCTGAACCCTGGTCTGGTGCAAAATAAGGAGAGCTACGGAGCGCGGGGCGTCGTTTACGATTTATACGAATTAGATCTGACTTGATATCACATCATCGCAACCCAAGCCAGCGCAAGATGCAAATCCCATCCCTGCAGCACTATAGGAAAGTTGGAAATCAATCTAGTGTAATGTCCGCGAAATAACTAGACATCTTTATTGCTCTTCTTTCTGCTCCGTGGCAAGGTGCAGCCGGGTTGAATCTTCTCCAACGTTTGCCGGCAGCGAGATAGCTTTTCCGTGATCGATTCCACCGTAGCGGTCCAAACAAAAGGTCGAGGATTTTCGTTCCAGGCGTCGAGAAATTCCCGGATGGCTTGTTTCAGGTCTTCCACGCTGAAGAATGCGCCCCGACGAATACATTGACTCGACAACTCGCCAAACCAGCGTTCCACCAAGTTCAGCCAACTGGAGCTGGTGGGTACAAAATGCAGCACGAAACGCGAGTGCTTTTTCAGCCAGGTACGCACTTCTTGTTTTTTGTGCGTGCCATAGTTATCCATTACCAGATGCAGGGGCACCGGGCCGGGAAACTCTTCGTCTAAGCGCCGGAGAAATTGCAAGAATTCCTGATGTCGGTGTCGCTGATAACACTGGCCCACCACCTGGCCTTGCGCCAGTTCCAGGGCAGCGAACAGCGTGGTGGTGCCGTTGCGTTTGTAGTCGTGGGTCAGGGTCCCGCAGCGCCCCTTCTTCATCGGTAGGCCCGGTTGGGTGCGATCCAA
>WNFC01004880.1_pt1 | contig 24084 bp, 23 predicted proteins | sample 5400541 | NCBI WGS metagenome assembly WNFC01 (sample SAMN13153342, study PRJNA577476) | soil metagenome | isolation source: 120 cm saprolite under Douglas fir tree site 2 hole 2 replicate 1 | place: USA:California | collected 2015-04-18
GACAGAAATCGGGCTGCGTCTGCAGCGTCCACATAGTATTCGCGGGATTGAGCTGGGGAGGGTCGTCGGATCATACAGGTGATTCCATCGAAGCTGCCAGGCTCAGGTCACAAGCGCTTCGAGATGTGGCCGCTAACGGCATGTTTCCGCGCCTGGTTGTCCGATGCGGCAACAAATACAGGCTTTCGTTCTGGCTCCAATCCACTCTTGCGGCATACAGGCGTGGTTTTGTGGAGTTTCCTTTGGACAAATCTCTCCTTGGGAGACTTGCGCCCGCCGATTTTTGGGCACAGGAGCGCGGTCACGCGGAAGGCGTTGCGTCTGGCGTGCGCTTTGTCCGCGCTGCAGCGCTTCAATTAAGCAGAGTACCAGCGGAAGGCAAACCTCAATTTATGACCAACCCATCTGGGGGAGGCTGCCTGCTTGGCTGGCTTCCTGCTAGATCGGGGCTGATAGGCACCGTAGGATGACAGCAGTCGGTGCGCTGGACGCCTTCCAGACTCTGTTGTGGGAGCTTGACGTCTCCGTGCCAAAGCTGGGTGTAGTTGTCCGTGGGTCCCGTAGAGGTTTGCGTTGACGTATAGAAGAGGGCGAAGGTAAGTATCGGAACGGTTGAGAGATCGAACACTCTGAGGCATTCCTTCATTGCTGGAAGTGTTTTGCATCCGAGCGCCAAGGCTCGTCAAGGCCGCACGAACGTGCGCCGCGTAGCGGTCGAGAGCCTTGAGAGCCTTGAGAGCCTTGACGAGCCTTGGCGCCGGTGCGACGTTGCTGCTAGGAAGGAATGCCTCAGCGTGTTCGCTTTCTGTGGATGAGGGGACTGAGAGAGCATTGAGGAAGAATGCTGGAAGTCCTCAGGGTTACGGAGATCATCAAAACAGTTCTGGCAAGAGGTTGCCGCAGATTGCGGATGGCAAACCTGCCAGCCGAACTGAAGACGCGGGGGTGGAAAACTGTGGCCGGGAGCGACCCGGAACCCCGCAGGGCGTTTTGGCCCCGAAAAACGGGGACAAAACGGGGTCGCTCCCGGCCACGGTGTGGATTTTCCCGCGTCGGAATTGTTCTTGGTTTCAGCTTCGGAGTTCTGGCGCTGTAATAGCTTGCAGCGCTGTCGCCCTAGACCGTGATGCAGAACGGAAAGTGGACCGAGCGTTTTGGAGCGAGGGTCTAACGGGACGTGCATTTTGGCACGACAAGAAGTCGTGGCTATCGGGTAGAAGGTGGGTGCGAAACCCTATCTCTTGCCGCAGGAAAGGCGGGCCGAAGAGCGCGTCCAGGTCGACTTCCGGAAGGCCCGCTGCGAACCATTTTTGGTAGGCCGACTCGAACGGTTCGCCCTTGTATTGCTTGTCGCCAGCGCGAAGATGATCCCGGTCGGCGCGGGTGAGGGAGGCGTTTTGGCCCGTCTCCCAGAGGCGCCGGATTTGGAAATAGCGGGTCAGATGCTCGGGGTCAGGACGGTTCATATTCTCAAAAAGCGCAGTAAAGACCTGGGATGCGCGGTCGAATCTCCAGTGGCCTGGGGTGGCGTAGATGAGTTCGAAAACGGGCAACCGACGCAAGAAAACCTGGTGCCGATCCAGGTAGCCGGCGAACCAAGAGATGCCATGGTGGGCTGGGTCGCAGTAGACAAAAGTGGGCACTGCCGATCCTGGCGTGCTTCCATTTCGGGCGGAAACGAAGACAGGAAACCGGTCCTTGAAAAAGCGGGGCAAGCTCGGCTCCAGGCCCTCCGTCCTATCGGTTTGCCCTAGAAAAAGTCTGGCTGGTATGCCCAGTTGTTCGTGGAAAAACTTGAGTTTTTCCTCCTGGGATTCGAGGTATTGAAGATCGGGGTGGGCCAGGACGAAATCGAGAACCAGCAGCCTCTTCCGAATGAAGTCGGCGGTGTGGAACCGATGATCCCGAAGGTCTTGCTTGCCAATCAGATCGTAAATCTTGCGTGAGGTGAGCTTGAAGACGTAGGTCTTATGACCGTACTGGGTTGCTTGCGCATGATGCTGAGTCAGCAGTTTGGTCGTAAACCGATGAACAACACAGCCCTTGGTTTGGTGGGTGAAGCTGAGGAATTGGTGGCGTGTGAAGTATCCTGAATGGATAGCGGCCAGGTAAAGAAAATGAGCCTCTTGCTCGTTGTAGCCAAATTCTTGCAACCTGTCGAGGTGATCCTGATGTGGGTCGAGGCCAGGTTTGGCGTCCATCCGCTACCTCCTCGGTACGCTTAAATTGCTCGATGCGTCCTGCCATAGATATATATGTGTTTGGAGCAGCATATTGTGCGGACCCGTTCCAGCCGAGGAGATTGAAAAATTCCTTCACATGGAAAGGCCGCATCTTCAACAAGGAAGAGCACCAACGGTAGTCAAAACCTCAATTTATTTTTACCCTTTGTTTACCCCTTGCTGCAAAGTTGCAAAATTCCTGTCCGTGCTCCATGGGAGGGGCGATGGGGAGACGTGTGAAGCATACTGCAATTCAGTTTCTGACCGTCTTAGACACTCAAAGGGTTGCGGTAATCATGGTTGGTGGCGGCATCTTGCGTACTTGGCATGACGTATTTCTCCTTTCTATTTCTATTTTGGCTCCAGAAATTCAGTAAATGCGGTCAGCACCCACTTGGTGTGTGGGTGCTGAAGGAGGTCGCGATGGTTTTGGGATTATGCAGCCGCGGCCACTGCAACAGGCTCAGGGGCAATAGCCCCCCGCGAATCACGGCAGCGGTTTGCTGGACGGCTTCCAAGCTCTCGCGGTTGGCGTCGCCATTCCAGAGAGCGATGTAGTCGGAAAAGGCGCTGCCGGTTTTGAGGCCAATGGCTTGGCAGTGCAATCGCATTATCACCAACAACCGGATAATCTCCGAGTTGCCGACCACACGGGAGTCATGTCGTTGCGACTCGAATTTAGATGCGGAATCCCGGTAGTTACGCGGATGCCCGGGTTAAAGGGGGAATGCCTGCTGAGTTACAACTATAATGACTTACGCGGAATGCTGTCACCTCTGGCACTAACCTCGCCCCTATGAAATTCAATCCTCTTGGCGCAGGCGAAATAGTTTGCGGAGCGCGCCACCAAAGATCTGCAGGACTAGTGTTTCTGAACTCGATCGAGTTCGGCCACCAACGACTCTAGCTCGTGCTTCTCATAAGGATCGGCATCTTTCCGGTTAAAGATCAGGGTCACAGTCTGAAGGTATTTGCGCGCACTGGCGTAATCCTTCCGCCGATATGCGATTTCCGCCTGCAGCAATGTCACGCCAGCCCCCCAATCCTGATCGCCGGCAAGCTGGGCTACGGCCGGAATATCAATTTGTTCCAGCAGCTTGCTGGCTTCGTCCACCTGCCCTAGGCCAATCAGGCAGGTTGCCAGGGTGGAGGCGACTCCGCCGGTGAGGCCTGCGCGCGGCCCGAATGCTTTGGTGGATGCTTCATACGCTTTACGTGAGTTTGATTCGCCTACGCCATAGTGGCCCGAACGGCACATTGCTAGCGAGGCATCGGAGAGTGTGGCGACTGCAAAGAACGAAAGTGGGCCCTGCTTGCGGATAGCGAGGTCATGGATCGCCAGGTCGTCACGGATCGCATCATTCCACATGCCGAGACTGCCTTCGGACTGCGCGCGCGTGGTCAGAAGCTGCATAGTGAGTTCGTGGTCGGGTCCCAAGCGAGAGACAAACTCCGGATAGATGGTATTGGCTTCTTTAACCGCTTCCGCATGCTTGTTCTGAATCATGTAGGCTTGCGCCAGGTTGAGGCGGACGCGCAGTACGTTGGGGCTCTCAGGCCCAGTCACGCGCGTGAAGTCGCCGATGAGCTCCCTAAACGACCGCTCCGCCTTGGCTCCTTCACCCAAGCGAATGTACGAGAATCCAAGCCGCTGCTTGAATGTGAGGCGAGCACTCTCATCGAATGCAGGAAGCATCTCCGCGCGTTCGACTGCAGCCTGGAAATTCTCCGCTGCCGACTTAGCATTGTTGTCAATCAGGGCGATCATTCCTCGCGCTGAAGACAACCACACCGGCAAATCCGGTCGCGGCCTGGGAAGTTTGGCTATCAGTGCCTCCTGCTGGGCGAGGATGGACTTCGCGAGTGACAGCGAATCCTTTTCATAACTTCGCGATTCAAGCGTAGCGCGCTGCAGGTTGACGATGATCGCGTCCTGGGACATCTCGCCATCCACTTGTTTGAAGAGTGTGGCGGCATGGTCATATTCCTGGCGCGCGTCAGAATAATTGGTGCGGTTATCGAGTGCCCGCGCGATGGTCTGATGCAGACGCGCAGCGACCAGCGGTTCGTCTTTAAACTGGCGATCGATGCTGGGCGAAGCTTGCTTGATTGCCTCTATAAGCGACTCACTGGATTTGCCGCTTAAGAACGGGTTGCTGCGTCCGAGAAGATCATCGGAGAGAAACTGGTTGATGGAGCTGGCGATTGCAGTCTGGCGATTGGCATGATCACGTTCCCGAGCCGCCTTCCGGTACAGTGTGAGGCTTAAGCCCAGTCCGACTACCAAGGCAATAACTGCGAACACGACCCAGGGACGGCGAGCGCGAGCTTCGGCCAGCTTGCGTTCCGCAATTTGGGCACGCTGCGTGGCATTCTCTAATTCGTCACGCTTGACCCGACGCCTATCCAGGGTAAGCAGGCGTTCTGCCAATTCTGCCGCGCTGCTCAATCGTTTAGCAGGATCGCCACAAGCGGCATCGGCTATATCCTCCCGAAGCAGCGGGTCTTGGATTTCGGCTTCCCACCCCGGCGCGAGCGGCTTGCGGCAATCACCGACAATTAACTGGTAGAGCATCACCCCGAGCGCGTACACGTCAGCGGATGCGCTGGGAGATTGGCCCGCCAAAACTTCTGGAGCCAGATACATCAAGGTCCCGCTCAGCGACCCGGTTTCAAGTGCCGCGGTCTGAGTAAATCCTAGATTGGTGATACCCAGGGCATGAAGGCGCGAGGGATCGAAAAGTGAAGCGCTGCCAAAGTCCGCGATTTTGATTTGCCAGCCGCCGCTTGCGCCGGGCACGACCAGGATGTTCGCCGGTTTCAGATCTTTGTGCAGCACGCCAATGCTGTGCGCGGCGGAAAGAGCCTGGGCGACATCGATAAGAAGATGCAGCCGCGCATCAAGCGAGACCTTGATTAAACCACCCTGCGCCTCCGCCCATTCCGCGAGGTTCGGGCCGGCGTATTCGCTTTCCAGGAAAAATGGGGAGGTCTTGAAATTCCATTCCAGGATGCGGACAAATTCTGGCCGATCACCGAGTGATTCTCTCAGGAAGCGAGAAATTGTGATCTCGCGCTTCAGTCCTTTTAGGCGCACGCCATCGGCCGCGAACTTGAACACGCGTTGTTCGCGAGTCTTGGGGTTTTCGCCTAGCCACACTTCGCTCGATCCGGAGACTTCCAGCGCGCGAGAAAGCCGCCACTGTTCCCTTCCCGGGACCGGGTCACCGGCTCTAAATCCAAGCTCGGGTCCTGCGGCGGCTGCGACCGTCTTGCAATAGACCGGCACGGCCAGCCGGTAACCCACGCGCGGGACAGTGACGATGGCGGGGTGGTCTTCGTCCCCCATTGCTTTGCGAAGTTTCGAAACTGCCGTCGCTAGGGAGCCGTCCACTACCATCACGTCCGGCCAGACGGTTTCGAGCAATTCTTCCTTGGTCACTACCTCGCCGGCGTGCAAAAGAAGCTGAAGAAGTATGTCGAGCGGCTTCGATTCCAGGTCTGCGGCCTTGCCCCTGACCCGCAATTCCCTGCGCAGTTCGTCAAATTCATAATCTGCAAAACGCCAGAGGCGGCCCGATGTCTCTTCCACCTCTCCCAATGATCCTTTGTAATTCACAACTTAGCCCCTCTTTAGAGTTCTTAAGAAATCCGTCAGGACAAAATGCAGGCGGGTCGTGCAGGCTTGCCCCATCGCGCCTGCTTCAAATAGCGCCAACATTCTGACACAACTGGCGCGCCAGGGATAGAGATGGCTTCATTCGTGACATTTGCCGTTATTCGGGGTACAGACCCACAGAAACAACCCCGGCTTCACCAGGGAGAAACTCCCACTGGAGGAAACATGACAAAGCGAGGCAAAGTGCTCCGCGACACAAGTGCGGGACCAGGGCTGATCTCAATCGACGGCCAGCACCACCAGTTTTCTCTGGAAGGTGTGTGGAGGTCGGATGCGCCCCCGGTTCCAGGAATGGCGGTACAGGTTGAATTCGCGAAGGACGGCAGTATCGCCGCGATCACAGCGGTCTCGGATTCGCAGATTGCTAAGGAGCAAGCTGAAGCGGTGGTGCAGGCGGCGCGAGAGAAGGGCAAGGTGTTGGCTTCAAATGCGGTAGCCAAGTTCGGGCTACCGACATTAGTAGCGACCGGGTTGCTGATTATCGGGTGGTTCTTCTTGAGCGCTGCCTCCGTTCAGAGCTTGTTGGGAAAGATGGATTTTACTTTCTGGCAACTGCTGGGCTATCTGAACTCCAGCAGCGCGTTCGACACAGCGATGCAAGGACGCAGCGGCCCCAGCGCCGGCTTCTATGGCTTCCTTGCCATCGTCGCGCTGGCCGGGCCGTTCATTCCTTACTTCTGGAAAGACAAACGCGCGGGCTTGGGCGGACTGCTTCCCCTGCTGTTCATGTTGATGGTTTGGATCATGTTGCGCGGCAGTATCAACAGCAGTCTGGGAGGCGACGTCAACGGGCCTCTTGGTGACATGGCGAGGCAGATGCGCGAAGAGGCGATGAAGGCGGTCTCGATTGGCTTGGGCAGTTACGTGTCCGGACTGATGAGCCTTTATTTCGCAGGCGTGGGCGTGAAGAAGTTTCTGCTGGCGCGCGGGCTTGAAGTCGAAGCGCCAGAAAGGTCGAAGCACGCAGTGGCTTGAACTCTCTGCTAGAGACGCAGCTTGCGGCGTCTTGCAAATGAGGAAGAAAAATCGCGTTGGACATCTGGTTGAACATCTGGCGGTATGGCCTTAACGGGACGCCGTCACAAATGGAGGATTGAAATGCGCCACTCAAATCTAAGAAGTATTCTCTGGCTCGCGGTTCTGGCAGCTCTGATCGCAACCCTCTCTCAAACCACCCTGGCACAAATAATGGACTCTTCAACCGCGGCCCAGGCTCCAGCGACCGCTCAGGCTGCAGCAAACGCCCAGGCTCCATCGGCTGCTGAGCCGCCACAGATTTGCGGAAATCAGCAACTCTGTCAGGAGACGGCCGATTTCGCTGCCACGATCACTGCCTTTCGCACTAGCACGAACGCTAGTAACTACAAGATCGTCGATACGACGGTCCGATTCCAAAATAAGACAAATCAGCAACTGGTGCTGGGTTATGTGAACCAGTCCGGACTTGCAACCGATGATCGTGGCAACCGGTCGGTGCCCTGGGGCCCGAACGCCTACCGCGGGATTGGTTTGGTCGCGGGCACTAACTTTGATCCGAAGTTTACAGTTCGTCCAGGGGGCTGGGCGGACGCGCAGTTCGAGCTGGTGCTGCAGGGTTGGCCTCCTGTCATTGGCTTCAACTACATCCTCGATTTAACGGTGGCGGAGATTAATACATTTGAAGGCAATCAGCACACCCTGGGTAGCGAGTTCCCGCTTCACTTTCAGGGACTGGCTAATGGAGTGGGAGCGGCTTCGCCGATGTTCGCACCGGGATCTGCCGCAGGATCAGGATCTGCGGCGGCATTCGGTTCTCCCGGAGGGATGGGCTCGGCGACGAGTGCGATGTCCAATCCGTGCGCCGCAGTCGGAGCTCTCGGACAGGGCGGAGGGCAAGCGGCTAATACAGTCGCCAATGCTGCCAATGCGATTTCCAGTCTGGGATCGATGTTCCATCACAAGAAGACGCAGAATGCCGGGCAAACGGCAGCGAACACAGCGGGATGCGATCCGAACGCGGCTGCTGCGATGGCGGGATCGGCAACCTCCTCGGCACTACCAATTCCAGCCGCAGTGCAACAGGCCGTACCAGCGGCAGTTGCGGCGAAGGCGACTCAGGTCCAGGCGTTGAAGCCAGTCACGAATGTGGCGGCTCCGGCTACTACTCCTGCAGCAGGCACTACGCCGGTTCAAGGTGGGATCGTAAATGCAGCGACCAAGAACGCAGTGACGGCTCCGCCGGCGGCATCGGCACACTGGGCGACTAGCACAACTCAAAAACCAAATCCCACGCCGGCTGTGAAGCCCGCAGCGCCTGCGACTACGGCGAAACCGGCTCCGGCAAGACCAAACGCGAAAACGCAAGCTCCGAAACAGAACACAGCAGTCGACCAAAAGTGATCAATGAGTTATCAGGCCGGCGCTCGAGATAAAGCCACGGGCGCCGTCCAGAAATTTAGGCATGCTGATGAAGCCAAGGCGGGATACAATCGCTGACAATTTCGCGACAAGATCCAGCGGCGTAGTTCGCGCCAAACGCCGCTGCGATTGGGGGTTGAAATGCGCCACTCAGATGTAAGAAGCATCCTCTCGTTCGCCGTTCTGGCAATCGCGATTGGAACCGTTGCAGGAACGGCATCTGCCCAGAGCACTCCGAAGAAGCCGAGCATCTGGCAGCAAATGAAAGATGCTGCCAAGCAGGCGGGGCAGCAGGGGCAGACTCAACAACAACCGCAGCAGCCAGGGCAAACTCCGGCTCAGCAGCGTCCCAGACCTGGGCAGCAACCGGCTTCAGGCCGCAGTGAGGGCGGAAGTCAGATTAATGACTCTGGCCCATTCAAGCCGCCTGCCGGAACCAAGATCGAAGAGAAGATGCTTGCGCCCCTGCAGGAACGCGCGCAGTTTGAAGTCAGCCCGCATGGGGTCCACGTGGCAACAACCGAGAATGCTGGCAGCCGGGCAGTGGTCTATTACGACGGTGAGGTCGGACCGAAATTCGACGAGATCATCACGCAGTCGACGGGGACGGGAACGCACGTTTCTTTTAGTCCGGATGGAGAGCATTACGCGTACTGCGCTCGCGCCGGTGATCAGTACGTTGTGATGGTGGACGGAAAGGAACTGGCACGGAGCTCAGAAGCGAACTCGGGCCGCTTTGACGGCGAAAGCTGTCATCTCGGTTTTACGTCCAATAGCAAGCACGTGTTCTGGACCAGCAGGGTGCTGATAGATACTCAGCGCGGAAAAAACTTCACGCGATTCTGGTTCGATGGCAAGCCCAGTCCCACCGGAAGTGCCGGTGGAGTTTCTTTTAGCCCCGACGGCGAGCACTACGCATACATCCTCACGATCAGCGATCCTCATCAAGACCGATTTGCGCTCGTGATAGATGGAAAGATCGCGCCATACCTCGCAGGCACTCCGCAATGGACCGGCGACAGCAAGCACTTGTACACGCAGCAGCAGCAACACGTTGCAACGGAAAACGGCACGGCCACCGACCTGCTGCTGGACGGCAGGCCAATCGCTAGAGCCTTTAACTTTCAGCTCCACACGGCTCCAACCGGAGAGATGACCGTTGCCATCGTGAGCGGCGGGTCACGGTCCGCCCCAATAACTTTCCTGGCCGTCAACGGAAAACGCGTTCCGGGTACCGAGATTGGTGCACCGGGAGGATTTGATGAAGTTGTGTTTAGTCCCGACGGCAAGCACTACGCTGCGCTGTGCCGTCGCACCCAGACCAAGCTGCTCATCGTGGATGGCAAGAAGCAAACCGAATATCAGGAGATCAAGCATGTAACGTTCACGGCTGACTCCTCGAAAGTTGTGTATGTAGCCGCGGCCAACAATAAGAGCTTCGTGGTACTTGGAGATCAGGAGTCGGATGCGTATGGCTTCACAAGTCTCGCGACTGAACTCTTAATCGCGCCTGTAGGCAATCGTGTAGGCGCTCTTGTTTCGGACGACAACTACTCGCGGCTGTTGTATCTGGATGGCAAAACCATACGGACGGGGCTCAAAGGCATCTCGCAATTGCAGTTCACCTCCGACGGAACCCACTATGCCTATGTCGCGCTCGACTCCGGAAATGGCACTCGTCTGGCGATCGATGGCGTGGCGCAGCCGGCGTCGAACTTTGGTGCAACATCTCAGGCGATTTACGCTAAATACACCCTCAGCCCGGATGGCAGACACGTCGCCCACTTTGGCTATCCGCCACAGCCTACGGGAAACGACGAGCACGGCCTGTTTTTGGATGGTAAGTATAGGCCGATCAATCATGGGATGAATACCACTTTCCTGACGTTCTCTCCAGACAACAAGCACCTGGTGTGGTTTCAAGCGGTGCCCTCAAAGAATGAATTCCGCGTAATGGTAGATGGCAAGCCAGTCGCGCAGACGGAACCCGTGGCAACCCTGGGAATCAACAACGATGTAATAAAGTGGTTCGACTTTCTGCCCGATGGGACGTTGCTTGTGCTCGGACAAGATGAAAACTCGCTGAAGCGGATCAGCATTACGCCGCCACCGGAATCGAGTTTCGCGACGATGCTCGGCGGGGGAACGACAGTGGCGCGCGGAAGCAACTAGAACATAGGGGCGGGTGTCCTCACCCGCCTGGTCGCGGTCGCGCGGCAATTGCGAGCGTAGCCGCAACGGAAGAGGCCGCCTGACCGTACGTGAGTCTTTTGACGAAAACTACAACATCTCTAATAGAAAGAGAAACTCATGAAAAACAAATTCACTGTATCGAATGCACTCGCGATTGCAATTCTTGGCACACTGGCTACAGCCCTAGGCTGCAGCGGCAAAGTCGCAGGCAACACCTACGAAGACAACGGTGGCGTGGTGAAGATTGAGTTCAAGTCTGGCGGCAAGGCGTATGTTTCGACCGGGCCGGTAACCAACACTTGCAGCTACGAAGAAAGCGGAAAGACCGTGACCTTACTGTGTGAGGGAGACAAAAGTGTTTTTACGGTTGATGACGATGGAGATCTGAACGGCCCTCCGGGTGGATTTCTGACGCGATTGACGAAGAAGAAATAGAGCAACCGGAGGCATCGGGCTTTTGCCAGGTACGGTCACAAAGCTTTTAACCACAAAGGTCGCAGAGATCAATTGGCGTCAGGCTTCAGGATTCAGGCCTCCGGCTCAAGGCTTCGAACAGGACGCAACCGGTTTTCTTTGCGCGCTTTGCGAATCCTTGGCGAACTTTGCGGTTAAGAGCTTTTGAAGGGGACTCGATATGAAGATCCATTTCACGCCTGTTTTGCTCTTGGGTATCGTTAGTGCAGCTCTTGCCGCCAGCGCACAGCAGGCACCTCCATTGCGGCTCAACGTGCCTTACAACTGTCCCGGGAACATGATCGTTGTAGTGAAGCACTGCGAAAAGAGGGGCGAGGCCGAAGTCTGTTCCCTCGTCAAAGGTGCACCGAACGGGCCGATGGGCGATGAGATTTCTATGCCCAAGGCGCAGGCAGCGGCTCTGGGATTGATATGCACGCAGGGCGGTCCAGCTCAGGCGGGGACCACACCGGCGGCCAGTTCCGACTACACCAACGATCTGCCCTCAGTCGAGCGCGTGAAGGCGGAGATCAAGGGCTCGGATCCGACGGACGCGCTCGCGCGCCAAGTCGCGGTCTTCACCTATCTGGTGTCGTATATCGACCGCATCAAGTACAACCGCACCGTGGACGGCGCTTTCACGCCCGGCGAGCAGAAAATGATGGGGGCCTACAGGTTGGCCGCCTACCAGATGTCGCAGGATTACGCGAAGACTCACAGTCCAACCGAAGCGCAGGCCTTTGAGCGTCTTCATGGCCAGTACGAGATGAACAGCGCTTTCTACAAGGACTGGACGAAGCGACTGATCGGCCCGCAGTCCGCGGCTGCCTACAAAGGCGCGGAGGGTGACTTGGCCGCCTCCGGGCAGAGACACTACGAAAAAGAAATGGCTGATTACAAGCGGGACAGTGCGGCGCAGCAGGCAGCCGACAAGCAGATATCGGGAACTCAAGGACTCTCAAACGACCCGACCGCCGTTGCCACACGTCGTTGTCTGGAACTTGGCGGCTCCAACGCCGGGTGCATGGGCAAAGGCCTGACCTCCGGCTTCATGGACTTAATCGGCTTTGGAGCCAAAGCCCAGGAAGAATTCATAGGACCGGGCAGGGCCGGCGTAGTCCTCAGCGGGGTCTACAAAAACCCCGCCGTTGTTACTACACTCGGCTTTGGCGAAAATGGAGTTTTCATTAATAGCTGCGGCAAGCTCGTCGACGACCACCACAGCTACACCATCGACAAGCGGCCGGGCTCGACCAGGGTCACGATCGATAACACACCTAGCCCGATCGTGTTGACGATGCGCCCAGACGGCGAATTGATTGGTCCCGGCTTGGTCGACGTAAAAGGCCTCATCATCACTGGTTATCACACCGTCACCACTACCCAGATGATCAACGGCTTTCGCGCCGCACCGGACCAATGCAACGGCCCGTGCCAGACCGTCAGTCAAGTGCCCGATTATTCACCCGCCGTGGCGCGCTGTGCCATTGGATCGCTCGCCATGCCTCCTGCTCCCAAACCCGCGCCCGCTGGGGCAAAGCCTGCCGACAACTCGGGCCTGACTAGCTTAATTACCGGTGTGGCTGACATGATGGCTCCCGGCGGTGGCGCCGCCCTCGGCGCCGGCGTTGGCCTGCGCATGACCGGAAAGTACAGTGACGGCAGACTTCTGCTCGACTTCGGCGGAAACTCGCTCGTCATCGATTGTGGCCAGGCCCACGTCCGCCAGCCTTACACAGTAGATAACACGCCGGACGCGCTGCTTGTTCACGTTCAGAACTCCGGCGGCCCTTTCACCCTCGCGCTGCAGCCGGACAACTCTTTGCGCGGTGGTGGAAGTACCACGGTCAACGGGCGACTGGTCACCGGAATGAACGGCGACGATGTCGCGTTCGCGCAACACAGCGAAACTTGCGATGTGGGCACCTTCCGGCCGAATACCGGCGCAACACCCGCAACCTCCGTCGCCACCTCCGCGGCCACGCCCGCGCCGGCTGTGCCTGCGTCTGGTGCAGCGGCTACGGGTGGCGCGAGCATGAGGCTCGCGATCAGTTCGTCGTTTCCCGGCGGCGCTAACCCGCTTGCCGGGAAAGGGGTCACCCTGATGACTGAGCGATTTGATACGGTGCTCCGCAAGATCGGAGCGCCAATAGCAGCCAACCAAACCCCTGGGAGGGCCGCTATAGAATACGCAGCCAACTGCCTTCCTCCCAAGAGCTGCCCGAGTTATGCATCTGCGATGCACCCGTACTATGTGGGCAAGGGCACCTTCGACAGCTCGGGCAAAATCGTTCTTACCGTGCCAGTCCCGGAGGGCACTTATTTCGTATTCTGCTCTGCCGTGGGTCCCGACGGTCCGCTCATCTGGGATGTTCCAACAACGCTGAAAGCCGGGGACAATACTGTTACGCTCAGCGCCGGAAATGCCGAACTGATCCACTAACTCGCGAACTGGGAAATGCGGCCAAAACTAAGCAGATGCCCCGTCCTGCCCTCGCCCAGCATATTTTTCGACGGAACCGAACTTTAACTACCTTAAACCGCTCTTTCAAACATGCACGCCCCATCGCATCCGAAGGACCTTTCGCCCTCCGACCAGACTCTTCTTGTCCTCCTCTCCCAGGCCGGCGACCGGGCTGCCCTGGAACAGCTCCTCCGTAACAGCCATGCGCCGCTGCGCCGCTACATCACCCGCTTGGCTGGCGCCGATCTCGCCGACGACATTCTCCAGGAGACTTCAATCCAAATTTTCCGTAAGCTCCCTTTCTTGCGCGAGCCCGCTGTCAGCCACCTCAAACGCGCCCACCGCTGGCAACCCCTCGACGATTCTCCACTCGGAGCCTTCACTCCCAATCCCGACCTTGGCGGGCCACCCGATGCCGCCTTCTTCTCTCTTCTCGACCACGTCTCGCCCGCCAGCCGAGCAGTCCTCCTTCTTCACTAGCAGCACGATCTTTCGCTCGAGGAAACCGCAGCTATTCTCGACATTCCTGTCGGCACCGCCAAGTCACGTCTCCACTATGGAGTCGCGACACTTCGCAAACACCTCACTCTCGAAAGGAAACCAGTATGAGTCCCGAATTCCAACAGCCCAACTCCGAAAATACGAACGCCGAAATCACCTTCGTCCAACAGGCCCTTGCAGCCGCAGACAGGTCGGAACGCCTCTCTCGAATCATCGTCGTCGTGCTTGGCATTCTCGCCGTCGTCGCCTTCATCTCGATACACCTCCACATGTTCCCGCTAGAAACTCTGGGTGGGCTATTGCAGTCGTTGCTTCGCGTCGATCTCTTCTTCCTTGTCGTTATTTTCGCCCTCACTATGTATCTTCGGCATGCCATCAATGAAAACACCCGCATCATCCTTCGGGCGCTTGCCAACACGCGCAACCTGTCAATTTCCTTCAGGATTTCGTCGGCCCATCCAATCTGCAGAAATTGGGAAGAAGTCATCGGCAGAACTCGCAGAGGAAATAGCAAAGAGGCTTTCCAAGCATCACGTTGCCTACGAAACGGCGTTTGGACGCGCCAGCTAAACGCGCTACGAAGCCGTAACGAGACCGTCTAGCCGGTCCTGAATCTGCGCTCTATCTGCGCTCTGTTTGTTGGATTATCACTGCTTTTCATGGCCTTAGGTGTCATCCGCTGGCCTGCATAGTGTTGAAACTACGTTTAAGTGTTGATTCAAATCCTACAGCGCCCACCACTCTCGGCATGGGCAGCAACTAGCCTGGCACCGTCACTGGCAATCGCCGGATTTTCCAGTTCTGCCCGTTTGCTTTGCAACACCTGCTCGGCGTCGGCAATGCGTTGCTCGATGCCGGCATATTCCCGTGCTTCCAGGTACGAGAGCTTCTTCTTCGCCAGCAGTGAAGAATCGGGGGAACTGGGAACCAGCGGGGTCGAGCCCTGCGTTGTGATTGCCTTTGGCCCCGGCTTGCGCTCGGCCTGCCAGGATTCCCACTGTGCGTAGTCGGCAAAGCTTTCCGCGCTGCCCTGACCATCGAGGCCCAACACGATGTTCGACACGCGATCCAGCATGTAACGATCATGCGTCACCAGCACCAGGGAACCGCGAAACTCCAGCAGTCCCTGCTCCAGAATTTCCAGCGTTGGAATGTCGAGGTCGTTGGTGGGCTCATCCAGCAACAGAACATCGGCAGGCTGCAGCATGAGCTGAGCGATCAGTACGCGGGCGCGTTCGCCTCCGGAAAGCCGCTCGACGGGTTGGCTGAGCTGTTCGCCAGTGAACAGGAATTTCGCCGCCCACAACGCCACGTGAATCACGCGATCCTGATAGACGACTGAATCTCCATCCGGAGCCAGCGCACGGCGCAGAGTCATGTTCGTATCCAGCCGCCGGCTCTGGTCAAAATACACAATGCGCAACCAGTCGGCACGATGAATTTCTCCGCCCGTGGGTGTCCATTCTCCGCGCAACAGTCGCAGCAGACTGGTCTTGCCGCTACCGTTCGGTCCCACTAACCCGACCCGCATGCCGGCGGTGATGATGAAGTTAAGCCGCTCGAATAACGTCCGATTCCCGATTTCACAGGTGACGTTCTGAAGTTCGATCAGGCGCTTGGTCTTGCGATCGCTCGCCGAGAAATCAATTTGCGCAGTGTCGCTGCGGGTCCTGGCGTTCAAGTCGGCAAGTTCGCTCATGTGCTCGCCGGCTTTATCAATGCGCGCCTTGGACTTTCTGGTGCGGGCTTTCGCTCCTCGGCGCAGCCACTCGATTTCGGAATGCACCAGATTTTCCAAAGCTTCCTGACGCTTCGACTGGGCATGGAGGAATTCTTCTTTCTTTTCTAGGAATGCGCTGTATTTTCCACGCACCCGCAGCAACCCATCGGGATACACGCGGCTGAGTTCCGCCACCTCTGTGGCGACATTTTCCAGAAAATAGCGGTCGTGACTTACCACCACGCAGGCGAAGGCTGCGTCCTCCAGCAGAGCTTCGAGCCATTCAATGCCGGCAAGATCCAGATGATTGGTAGGTTCGTCGAGCAGCAGGACATCCGGTGCCTGAACCAGCGCCTCCACAATGGCAAGGCGTTTCTGCCAGCCTCCAGACAACGCAGAGGCTTCCGCTTCCAGGTCCTCGAACCCAGCGCGGCCAAGCGTCTCGGCAAAGTGAGCGCCATGTTCCGAGGCGATGTTCTTGGAGCGAACGAGTGCCTTCTCGACTACCGACTGCACGGTTTCCCTGGCCTTGAACTGGGAGTCCTGTTCCACGTAGCTGAGGCGCAAACGCTTGCGGATCGCGACGTTCCCGTCGTCGGGCTTTTCGGTCCCGGCTAGAATCCGCAGCAACGTGGATTTCCCCGAACCATTCGGCCCGATTAAACCAATCCGGCTTGCTTCCGAAACCGTGAAGGACACGTCCTGAAAGAGCGGCTGAGCTCCAAAGGCTTTCGAGATTTTCTGTGCATTGATGATCGGAGGCAACGGCTGCGGGCTCCCAGTTCTTTCCTAAAGGGTACCAGCAAACGCTCGTGGGGCGGCTGCGGACGCAATGAGTCACAGCGCACCTTCCGCAACATGAGTGCCGTCGATGCGATACCCTGCGACCAACCTGCACAGCGCAACCCCAAAACTCTGCCCATCCTGGCGCCTGAATGCCCAAACAGATTATGTCGAGTTCGTTCCAGAACTGACAAAACGTTCAATACGAACCGCTGACTCTTGCCCTATATACGACTTGCGACTAAATGCATTGGCATGGGTCCCCGAGGCAAACTATGCGAAAACTCACTCTCCTGTTTCTGGGAACGCTGATGGCGGCAATTGTGTGGGTGACCCCGGCGGTCATCGCTGGACCCACATCGTCATCAAACGTCGAAAACAGGGCCTCTGGCGGCGGTCACTATCTCGTCGCAGGTTCGCTCGACGTTCAGTTCGCTTTTTCAGCGGTTCAGAATAACGACGGCCACGTTTCAGGAGCGTTTCACGATCGTACTAATGACGGGCTCGGCTTGGTCGATTTCGATGCCGATGTGACCTGTCTTGCGGTGGACCGCGACCTCGGCAGGGCTTGGATCGGTGGACTCATTACTGCCAACCGCTCAACCAGTCCCGACTTCACCGATGCGGTTCATCAACCTGGCCATGACATTTGGTTCCGCGTCCTGGATTCGGGCCAGGAGGCGGACCAGCAAGACCGGAGAACGTTTGTTGGTTTCGAGGGGGCAATCCCGAGCTCTGCGGCCTATTGCGCGTCGCGCCCTTGGGCCCCCGATAACGCGCGAACGTGGCCCGTGACCGGCGGAAACATTACCGTGCAGTAAGCGGTGGCAGGCGGCCTCAGTAACGATGGACGGTGCATCCTAGGCCTCAGTGTCTTCAAATTGCGGCGATCCACAGTTAACGATATGGTGCTGGTAGGAGGGTAGATGCATGTCGCGTGTCATGAAGCACGCACTTGGGCAGCTCTTGACCATCGCCTTTTGCGTCACTACAGTCTCAGCCGCAAGTCCGGCAGCATCGGGCTTTCAGAAGCTCCAGAGTCTTGCAGGCCGTTGGGAGGGCAAAGACTGATCAGGGAAAAGTCGTTACAACGGAATTCAAGTCGGTCGCTGGCGGGACCGCCGTCCGCGAGACTCTTACCGCCTCGGGCATGGATGAAATGTTGACACTCTACAGCGTGGATGGGGAATCAATTCTCTTGACTTACTATTGTCCGACCAACAACCAACCGCGTATGCGTGCTGTTCCGCAGACGAGCGAGATCAGGCAGCTTGTCTTTTCCTTTCAAGATGCGGGAAACCTGCCGAATCTTGCTGTGGGTCATGAACACAAACTGGTTATGGACTTTAGTGACGACAACCACATAACGGAACGCTGGACTTGGCGGCGCGACGGTCACGACACTGACATGGTCTTCCATTTGGCTTGGAAGAAGTAGAAAAGTAGCGAGCGGTGGGTAGGCAGCGTGAGTAACCAAATGAACAGTACGTCTTATCAAGCTGGATTCTCTTCAGCGGGCCGCGGTCCAGAACGCACGCGCCGTGCACCACAAAACGAACTGTGGATAATCTGTCCGAGGTGTGGCTGGCCAAAGCCAACCGGAGTTGCCGGCACTCCGGATGACGTGCCCTATGGCTCACTCGGACGACGCAGACGCCGATGCGATCATTGTGGGGTTCTCATCTCGTGGAGCGCAGAGTTCTGCGACACTCTTTCGGCTTGGCTCCGCATTTCGCGGCTCCATCACTAGACGGACCAGCAACAGCGCGATGACCTTGGGACCCGTCGTCCCCTGGCAGAGCCAGGCCATTGCGCGCGGACAGTCGCAGCGACTCATTCAGATATGGTTCGAGATGCCACGCGAAAGGCTGCCGGAGTCATTCCGAACTGTCGCTTGAACCTTCTGGTGAAATGGCTCTGGTCGGCAAATCCGGCAGCGGAAGCAATTTCCGCTAGAGACTGGTCCGGCTTACGTAGACGTTCGGCAGCCCACTCCAGACGCAAGCGGCGAATGTACTGCGCGGCATTCATGCGATACAAGCGGCGAAACTCCCGGTTGAAATGCTCTGGGCTGACTCCCGCGATCTTTCCCAGCTCGCGCAGGGAAGGCCTTTCGAGGAATTGCGCATGGGCATAATCAACCGCCCGCAGCAGCCAGGCTGGACCCGCTCCATGGCTGACACGCTGTGAGCGCGACGCCGCCACCAGCAGCTCCAGGCACAAACTCTCCACTGCCAAAGGCGTCAGGTCGTCCTGCCAGCCAATTTCACGCCGGAGCCGCTCTGCTATCTGGAGCCCGGGAAGCCCGACTCTGATCTGAAAAGCCCCGGCGAGAAGCGACTTGAACGGTTCGAGAAGCCTATCGCTCTGGTCCGGTTGGATGACCACTACATGAGCGCCTTGGCTTCCAAACTGGTTCACATGGCAATCGCCGGCTGGTTCGACGTGTAGCATCGCAGGCGCATTCGCCAATCTGGTGGCACCGACAATAGAATCCCACTCTCCAGCCACGGTAATACCCAATACAGTGCGGTCATGAAAATGCTTTTCTAGCCTGTGCGCAGCCGGGAACTGGGCGTTGGTCACGAGGAATGGACCGCAGGCGATGGTGTCAAATTTCGGACTTCCAAAAGAAACCGGCACGCCGCGAGTGCTGACATCGGCCATTTGGCCGCAAGTCTAGAGAGTTCCTGCGCAGGGTGTCAAACGGTTAGACGGCAGCCGATTCTTAGCAACCGGTGTGCAAATCGCATTAGAACGAGACAGTCTTCCTCTCGTGGGCGGCTCGCATTTTCATCGTTCCCCGGCTCTGCCCATCGTGTTAGCCTGACTTGGGCCGCTACGGGAATTCCCTGGTTTTCCGCTCCCAGGCGCCGCCGAAAGCCCTGTATGTGGAAGAAAACCAAGCCGGCAGCTCCGCCTGTAAGCCCTTCCAAAAAGGGCACATCCAGGCCAGGGCCCAACCAGCAAGGCGCGCAACTTTCTGATCCTGACGGGGTTAACTCTGATGTGAGCAACCTGGCCTTAGATCGCGGATTGCTCGCCGTAGGCGTTCATCCGCCGGACGGGGCGGCGGACACTGCGACTGGGCTTTCCGATGCGGAAATGATGCTTCGGGTGAAGGCAGGCGACGATTCCGCTTTCGATTATTTAGTGCAAAAATATCGCCGTCCGATGGTTGGGTTCATGTATCGGATGGCGCGCAATACCGCGGCGGCGGAAGATTTGGCGCAAGAAGTTTTTTTGCGAGTCTACCGGTCGCGGGGGAATTACGAGGCCAGCGCCAAGTTCAGCACCTGGCTGTATCGCATCGCGACTAACCTGGGCGTCAATCATGCTCGCGATACGCGGCATGAACGTCCGGAAAATACGATGAATCTGGACGAACCGGATTCGGAAACAGGAACGACTCCGGATTTGGCGGACAAAGAGCCGAATGTTGAAGAGGGAATTTTGCGGCGCGAGCGCCTGCAGGCCATACGGCAAAAAGTCGAGGCACTCCCGGAGAGGCAGAAATTGGCGGTGTTGATGCACAAGTATCAGGAGATGGATTACCGGCAGATTGCCGAAGTTTTGAAGTTGAGCGAATCAGCTACCAAGTCGTTGTTGTTTCGCGCGTATGAAACGCTGCGGACGGCGCTGAGAGAATTTGTTTAGGGTTCGCGGGCGAGGGTGCCCGCGCCAAACAGTTATTGAAGGAAACGAACATGAAGTGCAATGAGATTAACGAACTGCTTCCGGACCTGGCCGCCGGACTGGCTTCAGCCACGCCGGAGGTCAACGATCATTTTCGCTCTTGCGCCGCTTGTACGGGGACGATGGCGGATTTTCGCAAGACCATGGCGCTGCTCGATGAGTGGCAGGCGCCGGAGCCTTCGCCGTATTTTGACGTCCGCTTGCAGGCGCGATTGCGGGAGGAAGCTGCCAGGCAACCGGCCGGCTGGTGGGCATGGGCGCGGCGTCCAGCACTGGCAATTTCCCGGGCGGTGGTGATGGTGGCGGGAATGACCATATATCGGACTGAGCGGAAGCCAGTCACCGGCCCGGGGCCTGTTCCCACGCTCGCCAATATCGAGCCCGGCACCGCCGTAGGCGATTTGCAGACGCTCGACAAGAACCATGATGTGTTTACTGATTCCGATCCAGATACCGATGGCAGCCTGCTCGACGATTTGCAGGTGCAGCAGGATGTGGACGCGAATCCGTAAGCTTGCGAGTGATTTCGGGGAGTAAGGGAATGAGAGCACGGGCACAGATCAGAAAATGGATCGCCTACGCCGGCTTGATGCTGGCGCTGGCGACTGTGCCGTTACTTGCCCAGAACCGTAGGAACGATGTTCCTCGTCCGAGTCACCAGCAACGAACGGAATCGCGTCCGCAGCCGCGTCATGAATCGCAGCCGCGCCCGCAATCTCGTCCTCCTGTCGAATCGCAGCGGGACAATCGGTCCAGACCCTATCAGCCGCCCACCGAAGGCCATCATTCGGGTCAGTGGTTGAACCAGCACCGCAATCAGCCACTGGAACAGCAACGGCAGGCCCTGCAGAATGACCGGGATTTTCGCCGCCTTACGCCGGACCAGCGGCAAAAATTTGACCAGAGACTTCAACGCTTCAACAGCATGCCTCCAGAGCGGCAGGAGAAGGTGCTGCAGCGCATGGAGACCTGGGAGCATCTGACGCCGCAGCAAAAGGGGCAGTTCCGGGCGGCGGACTCGCAATTCAAGAGTCTGCCACCTGACCGGCGGCAGGCGGTGAGAAATGCCATCGAGACCCTGCGCGCCATGCCACCGCAAGTGCGCCAGCGGGAAATCGAGTCTGGGCGTTTCAGCCGGTTCTCGCCTCAAGAGCGGCAAGTCCTGAACGACGCCGCGCAACTGCCACTGGCCCCGGCGGCACCAAATACACCGACGGAGCAGCCAAGAACCGGCCCGCAACGCTACATTCCCAGACCGCCCCAATAAACTCCGGCCAGACGCTGGTCAGCAGCCAACGGCTGCGCTCCCCGCCTCCATCTCATCATCCCTGCATTACAATTGCAGAAAGCTGCGCCCAAGTGCCGAGTCTTGAAAAGGAGCGGTGATCGCGATGCACGCTGTCGGCGTGTGGCCACATCTGACTGTAGTCTCCGTCCTCGACATCATGCTCGTGGCCCTTATCATTTACGAATTCCTGGCCCAGATCCGCGGAACCCGCGCCGCGCTCATTCTGGTAGGCGCTTCGGTAGCGGCGCTGGTTTTTTATTTTTCGCGCGTGCTCGGGCTGACCACGCTGAACTGGCTCATTGCCAGATTTGTTCCGTATGCGGCGTTCATCGTGATTGTGATCTTCGCGCCGGAAATCCGGGAGGCTCTTGCCCGCCTGGGCCGCCGCCTGACTCTGGCGAGTTCCGCCGGCGCAGAAGCAGAAGCCTACGACGATATTGTGATGGCGGCGAATTTGTTTTCGCAGAACCAGACCGGCGCGCTGATCGTGATTGAGCGCGAAATTGGGCTGCGGACCTACGTGGAAAGCGGCGTCTCCCTCGAAGCGCACCTTTCGTATGATCTGTTGGCCACCATTTTCCGTCCCAGCGCCCCGCTCCACGACGGAGCTGTGATCGTCCACGGAGACCGGATCGTGGCCGCCGCCTGCTTCCTACCCCTTTCCATGAATCCTGTGCTTTCCACACAGTTAGGAACGCGCCACCGCGCGGGAATCGGCATCACCGAAGAAACCGACGCTATCGCCATCATCGTTTCCGAAGAAACTGGCGGCATCAGCCTGGCAGTGGCTGGAACCATCGAACGCGATCTTACAGTCGAGCGGCTCCGCGACCGCATGGGTAAACTCCTGCGCCGCTACGTGCCTCCCACGCCCCTGCCCACGGCAATCGCGGATGGACGAGGAATGGATGAGTCCGAAACCGAAATGCCGATGGGATCCTCGGACTCGCACTCGAAACCCGGAGGTGAACGATGACTGCGCGAGATTTCATCCGCCGTTACGTGGTGCACAACCTTGGGTTGAAAATCCTTTCTCTGCTGCTGGCCATCGGAGTGTGGTTTGCAATTTCCACCGGGAAGTTGCACTGAGCGTAACGATGGTGTTACTCCTCATCGGGTAGAAGCGCGACTACTATGGACGGGGTTCGGCTCCAGCAAGAACACTCAGAATGACATCACCAGCAAGACAGCTTTTTGGTACAGACGGCATTCGCGGCGTGGCCGGCGAATTTCCGCTTACCGCGGAGAGCACTTTCCTGATCGGGCGGGCGCTTGGCCATGACCTGGGACGAACCAATCCCCATCCCCGGGTGCTTATTGGCCAGGACACGCGCGAGTCCAGCCGCTGGATCGCCGACCGCATCGCCTTAGGGCTGGCTTCTCGCAATGTGGAAGTGCACAGCGCGGGTGTAATTACCACGCCGGGCGTGGCGTATCTGGCACGCTCGCGGAAGTTCGACGCTGGCGTGGTGGTTTCCGCCTCGCACAATCCGTGGACCGACAACGGAATCAAAGTTTTCTCCGGCAATGGCTTCAAACTGCCCGATTCCCACGAGCTCGCAATTGAGCAGGAAATCTTTTCGTTACTGCAGACCCGCGAGTCTCATCGAGAGCCCGACTCAAAACCCGCACCCACGTTGCCGGGCGAGCATGGGTTGCGGGCCGCGTACATTGACTGGCTGGCCAAGAACATTCCGACCGATTTGAGCGGATTGCGAGTGCTGGTGGATTGCGCCAATGGCGCGGCGACGGCGGAGGCGCCCGAGTTGTTTCGCGCCTGCCACATCCAGGCTACCTTCATGCACGCGGCTCCCGACGGCAAGAACATCAATGAAAATTGCGGTGCGCTGCATCCGGAGACCGTGGCTAAGCAGATCGCCTCGGCAAAGGGCACATTTGACCTGGGAGTAACTTTTGACGGAGACGCCGATCGCGCCCTGTTCAGCGATGCCGGGGGCCGGGTGATCAACGGAGACGCCGTGCTGCTGCTGGCCGCGCGCGATATGCAGGCACGCGGCGTACTTCCCGGCGCCACCATTGTGGCCACCACCATGTCGAACATGGGCCTGGAGATTGCCCTACGAAGCTCGGGTATCCGCATGTTGCGGGCGAACGTGGGCGATAAATATGTGCTGGAGGAAATGTTGAAGACCGGCGCGACTCTGGGAGGCGAGCAGTCAGGCCACATCATCTTCCGCGACGGCGAAGCCACCACCGGCGATGGATTGCTGACCGCGCTGCGGGTGATGGAAGTGATGGCGCGGAGTGGCAAATCCTTTGCCGAACTGATCGGCGACCTGAAAATGCTTCCGCAGCGAATCCAGAACGTTCGCGTGCGCGAGAAAGTTCCTTTCGATGACGTTCCCGCAGTGAAGGGCGCCATCGAGGCTGCGCAACGCGAACTCGACGGCAACGGGCGCGTCGTGGTGCGTTATTCAGGAACCGAGTCGCTGGCGCGGGTGATGGTGGAAGCGGAATCAGAAGAGAAGATGCACGCGCTGACGGATGGGATTGCGGCGGCGATTAAGGAAGATCTCGGTCTGAGGGATTGAGATCAAACCGGTCAGCCCAAAACGGCTGTTTCTGCGTTTCGTCACGCCATTCATCGACGAAGATTCTCAGGTGGAATCTGGCGTCTTTCAGATCGCAGCAAAGCTGCGGGACGGAGGTACGCTGGACTCGCACGAG
>WNFC01002228.1_pt1 | contig 24065 bp, 14 predicted proteins | sample 5400541 | NCBI WGS metagenome assembly WNFC01 (sample SAMN13153342, study PRJNA577476) | soil metagenome | isolation source: 120 cm saprolite under Douglas fir tree site 2 hole 2 replicate 1 | place: USA:California | collected 2015-04-18
GAACCCTTTCAAAGCCGCAAGCGGCTCTATGAGCGCTGCAAGGCTCTAGATTCTTAGCTGCGAATTCATGAACAGAACCACTTCAACAAATTTTGCGTATGCCGAGGCAATGTAACATTGTTACTTCGCTGTTCGGAAGTCGTTGGGATTTCAAGGGCGAAGCCCTTGGCTAGGACTCAGAGCCGGAATCAAGCGGGTTACTCCGCACTGCTTTAGAGATACCGTTGCGTGCGACATGCTGGCGCGTGGCGTGGACATATACGACGTAGCCAAGATGTTGGCCGACACCGTTGACACGGTTGAAAGACATTATGCACAATTTGTTCCCGCAGCCCGAGACGGAGTGCAGTCCAGGATGGATACTGGTGTGGGTATCGAGGAGCGTGCGAAGCTGGCTCAAACTCGGGGCCAGAAGGTCGCCGTGTTTCCTGCAAGGGGCAGGTAGGAGATCGGTTAGAAATCTGGTTTGTCTAACAGCCGTCTAACAGAAAAACCTAACATCCGTGACAAAAAGGAGTGTTACCGATGTTAGAACGACGAGAGTTTTCAATAACTTGCCTGTTTGCAATCCCAAATTACAGAATCCGGCTTACAGGCCCGTCCGCTAATTCCATTGAAATTGCGGCGCTTTTGCTGAGGAGCTTGGCGTTTTCGTGCCAGCTCCTTCCAACCCTTCACGGTTTTCCAATATGCGCCGTACGCTTTCGCCGTACGCTTTCGCGCAGCGCCGGTACAAGAGGCGCGCAATGCCGTTCAACGGTTCCTATTTTATCCCCCAAAATAGGGCAATGTGGATGATGAGCTCAACTATGGTAACTCGGCTCGTTTTTATGCTGGCGCTCTCATCAGCAGCCTCCGCGCAAGAATGGCAATTCTACGGTGGTGACGCAGGCGGAACGCGATCCTCGCCGCTCAGACAGATCAATCGCCAGAACGTCGCAAGCTTGAAAAGGGCGTGGACGTATCACATGGGGGAGGCAGACCGCAAAGGCAACGGCGCAGATCGGGATCGCGTTGCGCCGTTTGAATCCACCCCCTTGGTGATTGATGACCTGCTCTACTTTTCCACTCCTTCAAATCGTGTAATCGCACTCAATGCGGAAAGCGGTCAAGAGATTTGGCAGTTTGATCCGCAAACCGGACGCGCAGGACCGCGGCAGTTCTTCCAGCACCGTGGAGTTGCCTACTGGCAGAGCAAGAAAGGAGACGACCGGCGCATTCTACACGGTACTTTCGACGGTCGTTTGATCGCTCTGGACGCGAAAACCGGAAAGCCTTGCCACGATTTTGGAAAAGACGGGGTAGTCAATCTGCGAGCAGGAATTGCGGACGCTTATCCTGGCGCGGAATATTCGGTGACGTCGCCTCCAGCCATCTATGAAGATCTGGTCATTACTGGAGCCGCTGTCCCCGAATATCCTTCCAAAGGCCCGAGTGGCGAGGTGCGCGCGTTTGACGTTCGCTCGGGCAAACTCGTCTGGACTTTTCACACCATTCCCCAACCTGGAGAAGTGGGGCACGAGAGTTGGGAGGGAGAGGCGTGGAAGGAGCGCACCGGCGCGAATGTCTGGTCGATCATGAGCGTGGACATTGAGCGCGGTTTAGTTTTTCTCCCCATTGGTTCAGCTTCATACGATTTCTACGGCGCGGACCGCAAGGGCCTGGATCTGTTCAGCAACTGTTTGGTAGCGCTCGAGGCTGCCAGCGGCAAGCTCGTGTGGTACTACCAGATGGTGCACCACGATATTTGGGATTACGATATGCCCGCCCAGCCTGTGCTGATCACGGTGCGGCGGAATGGCCGGGATGTTCCTGCGGTTGGACAGGTGACCAAGATGGGATTTGTATTTATCCTCGACCGGCTCACGGGAAAGCCGTTGTTTCCGGTGGAGGAGCGCCCAGTTCCCAAGAGCGACGTGCCCGGCGAAGCTGCTTGGCCGACCCAGCCTTTCCCGGTCAGACCTCCACCTCTTGTCCGGCAGTCGTTCAGCGAAACTGACATCAGCACGGTGACTCCGGAATCCAATCGTTATTGCATTCAGGTGTTTCATTCGCTTGAGAGCCGCGGAATGTATACGCCCTACGGTCCCAAGATGACATTAGTAGTACCCGGCACATTGGGCGGAGCAAACTGGTCCGGCGCTTCTTTTGATCGAGGTTCCGGCTATTTGTTTGTCAACGCAAATGAGTTGGGAGCCATTGGGGCGATGGAACCGCAGGCCGCTGACGCACCGGAGCAATATCGGCGGGCGTCCAAAGATGGCGAATATGCGCGATTCTGGGACAAGCACCAATGGCCATGCCAGAAGCCGCCTTGGGGAACGCTCAACGGCGTGGACGTGAATAAGGGAGAGATCGCCTGGAAAGTACCACTTGGAGTCCTAGATGAGCTGAAGACGACAACTGGCACGCCAAACCTTGGCGGCTCGATCGTGACCGCCGGCGGGGTGGTATTTATTGGGGCGACGATCGACGACCGTTTCCGAGGATTCGATGCGAAGACCGGAGAGCAACTGTGGGCCGCCACCCTCGAAGCAAGTGCGCACGCCACTCCTATAACTTACATGGGCAAAAAGACCGGCAAGCAGTTCGTTGTGATTGCAGCCGGAGGCGGCGGATATTTTAGAGGAAAAGTGTCCGATACTCTGGTGGCATTTGCGCTCCCGGATGAGTAGAACAGATCAATTCCTAATTTGAAGAAATGGTCCATCAGTCGAAGTAGGGTTCATTCGCAGTCTGGGAATGGAGAATCCAAGATGTTTCGATCACGGATCGAAATTCGGTTTCACGCCTACTGCAGCGCAAGATCAATCGTGATCGCCAGAAATTATTGCTTCTGGATTCTCCTGACCCTGGCAACGGGGCATCAAGGAATTGCACAATCGGACATCGTCGTCGTTCGGCCTAAAGAAATTCACGATGTACTGGTAAATCCTGGAATGGGCATTACGACTTTTCAGAGGTTCAGCGGCCAAGCGACGAATCCTCCATTGAAGTGGTCCGAAGTCGGGCCCGTCACGAAGCTGCCGCAAGCGCCCACGAAGCCGGATTTTCCGGAGAGCTCCATCTCGTATTGCCGCTGGTATTGGAACGTCCTTGAGCCTGAGCCTGGCAAGTTTCATTGGGAGATTGTAGATATCGCATTGAAAGAAGCTCGAGCGCATGGACAAACTCTCGCCATTCGCCTAATGCCATACTCGAACCAGGATACGCTGCCTGCTTGGTATCGGAACTCGGGCGCGCGGCGTGCCAACAAACCAACGGACAAGGACGGAGAAATCTGGCAGCCGGATTTTAGCGACCCTCTGTATCTCAAGTACTGGGGCGAGCTCGTCGCTGAGGCGGGAAAGCGATACGACGGGAACCCCTATCTGGATAGCGTAGACATTTCTTCCGTGGGCTATTGGGGAGAGGGCTGGAGCCCGTACATGCCGCCATTTCCCAATCAAAAGGAGCTTATCGATATTTGGCTGAATGCCTTTCAGCGCACGCCGTTGCTGATGAACTTTGATGAGCAACAGGCGCTTACGTATGGCACAGAACATGGCGCGGGATGGAGGCTGGATTGTCTGGGGGACATGCGCACAAACTCGGACAATGAATATTTTCCGGCGGAAATGCTTGAAGTCTACCCACAGCAGGTGGTGCGTGCCGGCATTCAGAACGTTTGGCAGCGCAAGCCGGTCTCACTGGAGGTGTGCTTCACGGTTGCCGGTTGGAAGGAGAAAGGCTACGACCTTGACTATATATTGGAGCAGGCACTGCGCTGGCATGTGAGCTCCGTGAACATAAAGTCCGCGCCGATTCCGTCTGAATGGAGAAGTCAATTCGAAAGCTTTCAGAAGAAGATGGGGTACCGTATTATTTTGCGGCGATTGGAATACCCAAAGGCGGTTAACGCCGGCTCGATGATGCCGATTCATATGTGGTGGCTGAACGCGGGAGTTGCTCCCATTTACAGAGAATTCTCGCTGGCCGTTGAGCTGCGATCTTCCAAGACCGCGACCATCATTCGAGTCCCAGTGGACGTTCGGAAATGGCTTCCCGGAGACGCGGTGTTCGACGGCACGCTGTATGTTCCGGAAAATCTGGCCGAGGGCAGCTACAATTTTCGCGTCGCGATGCTAGATCCATGGACCGGGCAGCCGGCGATTCGGTTCGCCGTCGAAGGCCGGCAAGACGACGGCTGGTATAACATGGGTTCGCTCACAGTAAAAGCGCAGTGAGTTATTTCACGTTTCGGTGCGGTTGCGGAAGAGTGCGATTACTTGAGTACACAAATGCTGCAAAGAGGAAGGATGATCCGGCCATGCATCATGGCCGTGCTGGCCGGGGCGATTGCCTTGTGCGCGCCAGCCGCGGAAGATCCGCGGCCGCAGTCTTTCCGTGTCCGTGAACAGCCCTTGTCGCCGGGACCACGCATAACACCTTTTCTGCAGTATCAAGCGGAGCAGGCGTGGCGCGAAGATGACGATCGCCAAAAAGCCTGGGATGCCATCCATGACCAGAGAGAATTGCTAAAAACGCAAGACGAACTGCGGCAAAAGCTCCAACAAATGATCGGGGGCTTGCCGGCGGTAAAAACGGATCTGCATCCGCGCGTCACCGGCAGGATTCAGATGGATGGGTTCTCTGTAGAAAAACTGATCTTTCAAAGTTTGCCAGACGTCTATGTCACTGCGCTCGTTTACGTGCCGGATGATCACTCCAAGAAGCATCCTGCTGTGCTGGTGCCTGCGGGGCACGCACCGGATGGAAAATTCCACTATCAATCGCTAAGTCAAAGGTTGGCGGGGCGAGGGTATGTTGTGATCTCCTGGGATCCCGTTGGGCAGGGTGAACGCAGCCAGTTCTGGGATGCGTCTGCAGGTAAGAGCCGCTATAACCTGGTCTGTGGCGAACACGCGGTGATAGGGAACCTGGCCTATCTGGCCGGAGCGAATCTTGCCAGATGGGAGATATGGGATGGCATCCGCGCGGTCGACTATCTGCTCACCCGTCCTGAAGTTGACGGCGAGCGAATCAGCATCACCGGGACGAGCGGCGGCGGCTTTCAGGCTATTCTGATTGCCGCTTTCGATGAGCGTATTAAAGTGGCCGTGCCTTCGTGTTATATCAGCGCCTTGCCGATGAGGATTTATAACCGCATTTTTGCCGACCCCGACAGCGATCCCGAGCAGGATTTGTTTGGCATGATTTCAAATGGTGTTGACCATCCCGGGTTGCTGATGCTGATGTATCCCCGGCCGGTATTGGTGGCTGCCGCGGTACTCGATTTTTTCCCCATTGAAGGCACGCGCAAGACCGTCCGGGAAGTGCGAAGGCTGTACGAGCGTTTCGACCGCGGAGACCGAATTGCGCTGGTCGAAGGCTATCACCCGCATCAATTCTCATCGGAGAATCAGGAAGCCGCATTCGACTTTCTCGACCATTTCAATCAGATGCCGGTTCGACACGGACTTCCTCCGGTAAAGGAACTCACGGATAAAGAGTTGCAATGCACTCGAACAGGGCAGGTCATGCTCGATTACAGCGACGCAAGATCTTTGATGGTGGTGATCCGAGAGTATTACGACGAGCACAAGACCGGACCGGGAAACAGCCTCGCTAAGGAATATTACGGTGACAAATACAGCGGAGTGAAAGATTGGCATGTGAGCGAATATGCCGGTGTCCCGCCCGGGCAAGGGCAGATTACTTGGGAAGCCGTGGGGAGCTCAAGAACAGACGGCGTGTCGATTGACCGCTATATGCTGCGCCACAGCAAGCTGCTTGAAATCCCGGTACTGCACATTCACAAGTCTGCCGCTGACAAACGAAGATTCCTGTTGTGGTTCCGTGAAGGGGGCAAAGCGACCGCGGAAGACTGGCCTGAAATCAAGAAATATGTGGATGAGGGCTACGATATTGTCTCGTTTGATTTCCGCGGCCTCGGCGAGACTCGTATGCCGTACACGGCGGTTTCCCCGGATGATCCGGCATTGGGTGCGTTGGATTTTGATCATGCTTATGTCAATTCCATTTCGGGCGTCTTGGCAAATCACGTTTACAACTCTCTCCTGATCGGCAGGCCGTATTTTCTGCAAATGATTGAGGATTCAGAAATCACCAGCCGATTCGCGCGTGAGAAGCTGGGTGCAAGAGTAGTAGCTATAACTGCTCCAGGCGATGCGTACACGCTCGCGAGCGCCATTGCGGAGACGCTACCCGGCATCGAGCTCCTGCCCCGGACAGACGCGAAAGTCTTGAAATGGTCTGAAATCGTAGAGCAGAAAAGGGAGATCTGGCCAATACAGTATCTGCTGCCATCGGGAGGCTATATTCACTAGGCAAAATGTTTTTTTTCAGCGCCTTGGGCCCCGCCGCCATCAGTCGATTCTCAGCGCGTCGCGCTAATTCACAAGCTGCAAGATTCCAAACCGGGTTGGCACGTGAAATGTTTTCCCTTCGGGAATGATGCTCCACGCAAGAAACTTACGGTGCTCGTCACCGCCCTTTCCTGCTGCTCGAAAGAAATTCACTCGCCATTTGGTGTCCGGATGTATCGCGCCAACATTCATCGACGAGATCGGTATGCGCATTTCGGTTGTCCAAATATGATTCTTGGCGTCGATGCGTGCTGCATGCTCAAACCCCGAATTCCAGGACGCATCATTGAAAGGCTCTTTGGTCTTATCGATTTCGAGATCCACCCACTGATTATTGGGGGCTACCTCGAACTCATAGTAGTGATCGACTCGCTCTGGCTGAGGGTTCAGAAAGACTTCTACCACGTCGCGATCCCAAAGTTGCCATCGCTCAACCGCGGGGTCCTCCCCTTCATAGACATGCAGTGAATCGTAGCGACACCAAAAGACAAAGTAGATATATGTTTCGGTCCAAACGGATGCGACGCGAGTCGAAAGCTCCGGGTAGTGGGACTTGCCCGAAGCGTTATGGTCAAAGTCCACTGACTTGGCATGCTTCCATGAAGGCTTGGAGCGATCGCCATCCGGCAGGAAATCCATTGGAGACCGTTTTGCCTGGAGTTGCACATCGCTGGCATACGATTGTTGCGGCATGTCAGCGACCTGGCCAGGGTATGAAAAGGGAAGCAAAGTGAAAGCTGTCCCGGCGAAAGCAGCAATCAAAGCTCCGATTTTCCAAAGGACCATCAGTAAGTTCTCCGGGCCTTGAGAATTTCGATCTGCTCAAGGGCGACTTGCCGCGTCGACAACCCGGAGCTTTATCCCACTTTGACAAGCAAAAGTAAACGATATAGAAGAAGTCGAACGAAAAAGCAAGTGCATGGCGGGGCCGATCAAATGAGACTGGAGAGTTCATGAATAGAATAGGCCGGAGACGCTGGTTGGAAAGCGTGGGAATGTTTTTCGTGGCGGGTAGATTACCGACGACTTCGATAACGTCGCCACCAGTCGAGCTGGAGAGCGCAGGGAAGCCGGTGCAGCTCGCGCTCTCGGACTTCCAACCGCGCAGCATGCTACACGTCCCTGAGACGAAGGTGCCCCGCTCGCGCTATCCAGTCATAGATATTCATACGCATCTCTCTGTTACCGCCAAGACAGACAACGGAGTTGGGATAGGCGAAGCGATGAAGTATTTCGCGCCGGTGGAAGAGTTGCTACTACTGATGGACCGAAAGAACATCCAGGTGATGGTAAACCTGACGGGCGGGGCTGGCAAAGGACTAGAGGAAGCGATTCGAAAGTTTCAGCAGCCCCATCCAGAACGATTCGTAACGTTCACGGAACCGTGGTGGGAACGTACAAATCAACCGGGATACAGCCAATTCCAGGCCGATGAGATTGTTCGGGCACAGCATGCGGGGGCGCGCGGGCTGAAAATTCTTAAGACCCTGGGTCTTTACTTGCGTGAGGGAATCTCGAAGGGCCCATTGGTAAAAATTGACGATCGACGTTTCGATGCCATGTGGGAAACATGCGGATCGCTAGGCATGCCGGTAGCGATTCACATTTCAGATCCGGAGGCTTTCTTCTTACCCATCGATCGTTTCAATGAGCGCTTCGAGGAATTGAATAACCATCCAGACTGGTCGTTTTATGGCCGCGATTTTCCCAGTAACGCGGAACTGCTTGAGGCACGTAACCGCGTCCTGGCCCGCCACCCCAAGACCCAGTTCATCGTGCTCCACGTGGGCAATGACGCTGAGAATCTTCCTTATGTCGGCGAATGCATGGACCGCTTTCCCAATATGCATGTGGAACTCGGCGCGCGGATCGGGGAGCTAGGGCGCCAGCCGCGTATGGCCAGAAAGTTCTTCGAGAGATATCAGGATCGAATTCTTTTTGGAACGGATGCCGTTCCCCATGGAACGGACACGCCTCAGCAAGTCTTCGATGATGAGCTTTACGAGATCTACTACCGCTTTCTTGAAACCGAAGACGAATACTTCGATTATGCACCTGCACCCGTGCCTCCTCAGGGGCGTTGGCGGATTTACGGTCTCGGTTTGCCCGACGGAATACTCAAAAAAGTCTATTATGAAAATGCAGCCCAGCTCCTGCGGGTCAAGATCTAGCAATGCTTCAGGGAGGTTGACAAAGGCAGAACTTTCTGCCAAAAAGAAAGCGAAACAATGGTAACGAAAGCAAAGAAAAGAAATAGATGATCTTATTCCTCCTTCGACTGGCCGTGGCCGCGCTGATGATGGCTGACAGCGGCTACTCCCGTCCAGGTGATTTCAAGATTATTGGCCCCGGTGGTGGTGGGGCAATGTTCCATCCAACTATTAGTCCTCACGACCCAAATACCGTTTTGGTGAGTTCCGACATGACCGGGTCCTATATCACCCACGATGCCGGCAAGTCTTGGCGCATGTTTAATCTACGCGGCGTTGTCCGGTTCTTTGTTTTCGATCCGTTGGATCAGAAGGTAATTTATGCGCAATCTAGCGGTTTGTGGCGCAGCCAGGACCAGGGCGAGACTTGGAGCTTGATTTATCCGCAGCCGTCCTCCGTGCAGGGCATCAAAATGAGCTCGGATCACTCGGACGAAGATCTAATTGCCGAGCCGGATCCACTGAGCGACATCACGGCAATGGCCATCGATCCCTCCGATTCCAAGATCTTTTATGTTGTTGCGGGCAATAGAAGAAAAGGGACGTTTGCCCTTTTTACCTCGCGTGATGGGGGCCAAAATTGGGCAAAAGAGGGAGATCTGCCAGGACTGGCTGACAAGCTGTGGGTTAATGCTTATTCGCCAAGCGAAGCTCGGGTGCTTCTCATTGCAGGCTCACATTTCATCGAAAAGAAAACCTCGTCCGGCATGCACAAGATACCCGGCCCCTTCGCGAAGACTTTCACGGATATCTCTGCGGGATTCAGTAAGGATGGCAAGCCTTTCATTTACATTATCGGCGACGAATCCGCGTTCGCTTCGGATGACGAAGGAACAACTTGGCGAAAGGCCAGCTTGGGTCAAGGTGGGGGAAAAATGCGGGCGATCGCAACCAGCTTGCGCAATCCGGACACGGCCTATGTTTCCTATAGAGAACTGGAAGAGGGTGGGATCAAATGGCTGGGGGTTGCCAAGACCACGAATGCGGGACGCACTTGGCAACCGATTTGGAAAGAGGACAGCAATCCTGCCGCTAAGCCCGCCACGAATATCCACGACGCGTGGATCACCGAACGGTTTGGATCGGATTGGGGCGAAAATCCCTTGGCGCTTGTCGTGGCGGAGCAGGATGCCAACATAAGCTACGGGACGGATTTGGGGAGAGCAATGCGCACGACGGACGGAGGCGCAAGTTGGATCGCCGTATACTCACGAAAATCCGGCGAAACCGGATGGGTCACTGCGGGTCTAGATGTAACGACCACCTACGGCTACCACTTTGATCCGTTCGATCACAGCCGGCAGTTCATCTCCACAACAGATATCGGTCTTTTCCGCAGCGAAGATGGCGGGCAGTCCTGGAATAGTTCCACTCGTGGTGTGCCGAAGGAATGGATGAACACCACGTACTGGATTGAATTTGACCCCGAGGTGAAGGGGCGTGTCTGGAGCGTGAACAGTTGGACGCACGATTTGCCGCGACCAAAGATGTGGAGAAGAAAAGGAATTCGGGGTTATCGGGGCGGCGTATGCCGCAGCGATGACGGGGGAAGGACCTGGACAAAGTCGAATGGCGGGATGGAGGAAACGGCAGCGACGCATGTCCTTTTGGACCCGACAAGCCCTCCCACCGCACGCGTTCTATACGTAGCCGCCTTCGGGCGCGGAGTATACAAGAGCGTGGACGGGGGCAAGCGCTGGAAGCTGAAAAACAATGGCATCACCCAGAAAGAACCTTTTGCCTGGAGAATTGTGAGGGATAGCAGAGGGACACTCTACGTGCTGGTGGCGCGACGTTCGGAGGATGGGAGCATAGGAACGGAGGGCGATGGCGCGATTTACAAGTCCACGGATGGAGCGGAAAACTGGGGCCGAGTAACGATGCCCGAGGGAAGCAATGCTCCGAACGGCTTGGCAGTTGATCCCAGCGCACCGGATCGACTCTATCTCGCGGCGTGGGCGAGGGACAAAGGAGAGCACGGTGAAGGTGGTGGCATCTATTTGTCGGTGAATGCAGGAGATACTTGGACGCGAGTGCTCGATCGCGACCGCCACGTCTACGATGTTGCTATTGATCCGCGCGACGCAAGAATACTTTACGCTTCCGGGTTCGAGTCCTCCGCATGGAAATCGAGCGACCGCGGCGAAAGCTGGACGCGCATACCTGGCTTTAACTTCAAATGGGGACATCGGGTCATTCCTGACCCCGAAGACTCCAAAAAAGTTTACATCACAACCTTCGGCGGGGGCGTTTGGCATGGTTCTGTGGATGGAGAAAATCGTCCATTGGACATCGTTACGCCTGAGCTTCAGCCTGGTCGATAGCGCACGAACATCCTGGCGGGAAAGAGACATAAGCATCCTATGGAGAGTGCCTCTTTGTTGACGCAGTCGGACTGGCAACGTGCGCTCACGAAGGATCAAGCGAGAGCGGCAGAGTTACTTGGCCGGCCGGAAGCGGAACAAAAACGGCTTGGATACTTCCACACGCTTCGAGAAATCTGCCAGCAGCCTTGGACGTGGCTGCGCACTTGCGATCGAATGATCGCTCTGCGGGATGGCCTGAGAAAGGATGTGGCAGGAATTCGAAGTCTCGCACTTACTGGTTCTGGCAGTTCGGAGTATGCCGCCGAATGCGTGTGCCTCCCACTGCAGAATGAGCTGGGGATCTGTACGGAATCCATCAGTGGCGGAGCGCTGTTAATGTACGGCGGAAAAACTTTGCCTCTGGGAAGGCCTGGCTTGCTTGTTTCTTTGGCCAGATCCGGAGACAGCCCCGAGAGTAGTGCGGCCGTAGAGTTGCTACTCGATACGGAACCTGAGTTTCGGCATGTCGTGGTGACCTGCAACGAGCAGGGAAGTCTGGCACGAGCGTGGCGCGCTCATGAGAAAGTACATGTCATCACGCTTCCCGCCGAGACTCAGGACAAAAGCTTGGTCATGACGAGCAGTTTCACCAACCTGCTGCTGGCGGCGCGCTTCATCGGAATGCTGGAACGGCCAGATGAATATCGAAAATTGTGCGAGAGACTAAGCCAAATAATAAAGGAACTGATCCGATCTAGCTTCGATGTCCTGGCAAAGATTGCTGCCGCAGATTTCCGCCGTGTGGTATTTCTCGGAAGTGGGTCGCGTTTCGCGGCCTCGCGCGAAGCGGCGTTGAAGATGCTGGAGCAGACGGCGGGCCGCGTCACCACACTTTGCGAAACGTATCTTGGTTTTCGACATGGTCCCATGAGCTACGTGCAGGATGACACTCTGATCGTTTGCGATTTATCGTGCGATTCCACGATCCGCGCGTATGAACTGGATTTATTGCAAGAATTGGACCGGAAGAAACTAGGATTGTCCAAAGTCATTATCGGAGAGAATATCCCGGATTCTGTGGTTAGAGAGGGGGATGAGGTCATCGAGTGCCGAGGATTAACCGAGCTTGGCGATGAAGAGACACCGACGGTGTATGTGGTCGTCGCCCAACTTCTGGCTTTTTTTCGCTGCCTTGAAGAAGGGCTACAGCCTGATTCCCCGTCGGAAGGAGGAATTATCAGCCGCGTAGTGGAAAAATTTCCCCTGCACATTCCTTCGTGAAAAGCCATCGGAAGGAAACTCGGGGAGCTGGAAGAATGGGCTTAGAGGCTTGTATCAATCCATGATCGAGAAAAAAACTCGCTTGAATCGTCGTTAGCGAAGGTTACCCTGCGAGGCGATGCCGATGCGATGGACGTTCCTTTTTTTATTCCTTGGCGTTAACGCGGCACCCATTCAGGCTCAGGTGCGGGTATGGGAAGGTATTTTGAATCTTCCGGCATACGAAGAGGGAGCGCCCGATCCTAACCCTTCTTTCGACCAGTTCGCGATCGGTCGATTTAGTTATCCCTATACACTGCGGAAACAAATAACCGACCAGCGTGACGAGCACCGATGGCGTGCGATCTATCTTGAAAACGAATATCTGAAATGTTCGGTGCTGCCGGATTTGGGCGGGCATATTTATACGTGCGTCGACAAAATCAGCGGGCAGCCGATGTTCTATGCCAACCCTTCCATCAAGAAAGCCAGGATCGGCTACCGCGGGGCCTGGGCCGCATTCGGGGTTGAGTTTAACTTTCCTGTTTCTCACAATTGGGTCTCCATGTCACCTGTGGATTTCGCGTATGCGGGCCACGAGGACGGAAGTGCGTCGATCACCGTGGGCAATATCGACAGAGTTTATGGAATGGAATGGTCCGTCGAATTGACTCTGCGTCCTGGTTCCACCGTTCTCGAACAGCGCGTCACACTGAGTAATCGAAGCGATGTGCGGCATCGTTTCTATTGGTGGAACAATGCCGCTGTGCAGGTTTGGGACGATTCTCAGATCCAATACCCTATGCGCTTTGCCGCAGCACATGGGTTTGCGGAACTGCAAAGGTGGCCGATCGATTCGCAAGGGAAGGATCTCAGCGTCATACGCAACCAGACCGATGGTCCGGTATCATTGTTCGTCCATGGAAGCCGGGAAAACTTCATGGGCGTCTGGCATCCCCGAACAAACACCGGAACTGTGCATTTTGCCGGCTATGCCGAGCTACCTGCTAAGAAAATTTGGTCCTGGGGTGTTGACGCGGACGGCCTTGATTGGCGCAACGCACTCTCTGACAACAATAGCGCCTATGTCGAGTTGCAGGCGGGCCTCTTCCGAAATCAGGAGACGTATGCATTCCTTGAACCGCGGCAATACATAACCTTCACAGAATACTGGATGCCTGTCCGGGATACGAATGGGATTTCCCGCGCGAATCTCACCGGGGCGGTACATTTGGAGCGAAGGGCCGGCATGTTGGCGGTTTCCCTCAATGCCAACAGAAAGCTGCCGGCTGCTGCGATCCAGATTTTGGATGGAAACACTTCCTTACTCAACGAGAAAGGAGATTTAGTGCCGGAGCGGGTGTGGAAGAGAGAGATTCGCGTTCCAAATGCCAGCAGGAAGTATACGTTTCAACTCAAGAACAGCGAGGATGCCCTGCTGTTGAGGCAGACAGAAGACGAGTATGACTGGGCGCCGGATTCCGAAATCAAAGTCGGCCCGCAAATTTTCTACACTGTACCGGAGGTGGCGCGTCGAACCGAGGACGATTGGCTCCAGCAAGGCAACACTGAAGAATTGAACGGCAACCTGTTAGCTGCCGTGCAAACGTATCAAAAGGCTTTGGGGAAGTTCCCCGCAGATTTTGAGTTGTTGAAAGCGGCAGGACGACTCGACGCCAGTCTGAAGCGCTTTGAAGAAGCGATATCTCATCTGGCTGCCGCTCACGACCGAAATACCACCGATGCCGAGATTTCTTATTATCTTGGAATCGCGTACGAGGGCGTCGAACGAGAAAAAGATGCTGTTGACGCTTATCAGGAAGCGATGCGATTACCTTCCTATCGTGCGGCTGCTGCATTGCGCCTTGCCGAAGCGCAGGCACGCCGGGGTGCCTTGCAGCAGGCTAAAGAATCTCTGACGCAAAGCCTCCAATCTGCTCCGAAAGACCTGCGCGCAGCGGAAGAACTGGCCGCTGTATTACGCGCGCTCGGAAGGACAGCAGACGGGGAAAAGCTAGCAAGGGAACGGCTCGCACACTTTCCGTTGAGCGATTTTCTACGCGAGGAACTTGGAAAGCCAAACCTCGCCCATCTGGCCGCCGATCCCTATCGTGTCTTAAATCTTGCATCGGAATACGCGCGGTTGGGACTTTACCGTCGAGCCGTGGAGGTGCTCTCACGTGAGTATCCGTCCCCGAAGGCGGACCAGAGCGAACCTGGCGCGGTCGTCCCCCAAAACCACCCCCTGGTTGTCTACTTCCGTGGGTACTGCCGCGAGAAGCTCGGGGAGTCGGGTGCAAATGACTATTTGCAAGCCTCTCGCCTTTCGACTGCATACGTATTTCCGAACACAGTCGAAGAACAGCAAGCGCTCAAAGCCGCCATTCGCACGAACGAGAAAGACGCAACCGCTCATTACCTGCTGGGAACCTGGTATTTCGCCCGAGAAAAAACGGACGGGGCTCTCAGCGAGTGGCAACAAGCGAGGAAGCTCAATCCGCAAATACCCGTGCTAGAAGCCAGTGTCGGATTAGCGTTACTTCATGCCAAGCGGGACTTCGCGAGTGCATTGAATGCCTTCGAGGAAGGAATAAAAAATGATCCTTCGAATATCGTGAACTATTCCGGTGCGGTTGCCGCGATGACTCTTCTGGCAAGACCCGCAGAGGAGCGAGTGAAAACACTTGAGCTTTATCCCGACCTGGACCGGATGCCCACTAGTTTGGTGTATGAACTAGCTTTGAACCGCACCGAGGAAGGGAATTATAGCGGCGCGATTGAATTGTTCCGGAATCGGTTCTTCGGCAGTGAAGAAGGGGGAACAAACGTTCGCCAAGTGTGGGTTGAGGTGAAGTTGCAACAAGCCGTTGGGCTGGGGCGAAGCGGCCACTGCGAGGACGCTCTCGCCGCAGCGAGGGCACTGGGTTCTCCGGTTCCGGGCCTTTCTTTTACCCAAGACGGCTTACAACCTCTACTGAATTCGGCTAGAACAAATTACCTGCTCGGTGAATTGTCTTCTGCTTGCGGCCAAAAAGAAGAGGCGGAACGAAGGTACCGGCTTTCGGCCCGAGCGACCGATGCATCGGACGCCGCATGGGCATGGGCCTCGGCCAAGAAGCTGAGCAGCTATGATCCGGCTCAATGGCAGGAACGTCTCTCTTCAGCCTTGTCACGAGCGGAAACGAATGCACGAACCGGCGACCACCAGAGTTGGTGGGTTTATTCGGTGGGAGTATTGCAGATGGCGCTTGGGCGCGACGTGCAAGGCCACGCCTCGCTTCGCGAATCCTTGCTATTGCCCGAAAACCGGATGTCTTATCACTTCAGCCGCTTGGCGATGGAGGGTGCTACACCTCGATAACTTCGATACCCTTTTTTCGAAGTGCTTCGGTAAATTCCTGAGTGGCACGGTTATCCGTGATCAGGCGCCGGATTCTGTCAAAGGGGCCAATCTTTGAAACGCTTCTCCGACCCAATTTGCTGGAATCCGTGACAACATTGACCTCTTTCGCGGAGCGAATCATCACACTATTAAGCTGCGCTTCGAGCACGTCCGGCGTCGAAGGGCCGTGCTCAAAATCGAAACCGTCGACCGCCAGGAAAAGACGGTCAGCGTGGAACTCGTTCATCATGGCTTCCGCCTGCGGTCCGACGAAAGAGCAGGAAACCGGACGCAGGAGTCCTCCGATCATAATTAAGGTAATTCCAGGTGCGTCCGCTAGCTCGACCGCTATATTCAAGGCATTGGTAATGACTGTAAGAGATTGAATTTTCATTCTTTTCAAATGGCGCGCAACCTCTGCAGTGGTCGTTCCTGAATCGAGAATTATGGTTTCACCCGGCCGTACCAATTCTGCCGCAGCCCTTCCGATTCTGATTTTTTCGTTCCTATGCAGAGTTTCTTTGGTGCGGAGCGGGTAATCCTGAGTGGCTTCCAGGCGGCGCACGGCCCCGCCGTGCGATCGCACCAGCGCGCCGATAGAAGCGAGAGCGTCGAGGTCGTTGCGGACAGTGACGGCAGAAATAGAGAAGCGTCTGACCATATCCACGACAGTTACCTGACCGTCTTGGTCGACGAGGTCCAGCACGCTCCTGCGCCGCTGTTCTGTTAGCAGACGAGCTTTAGGGGTCATGCACCGTGTCCCTCAACCAAGTATAGGGTGTCTCTTTCGGTTGGGTCAAATGACGAAAGTATAGTCCACAAAAATGCTTTCTTATTCTTTCTCTTCGTGTCGTTCATGCTTCGTTTATTGTTGCGTTTGCTTTTCTATTGTGGTACATGTCTCGGAACCATTTGCCCGGGGTGTTTCGGAGCCCGGGTGAATTTTGGCACCGCCAGGAGGTACTTATGCGCTTGTTCTGCGTAATCATTCTGCTCGGTTGCACTCTGCTTTTGCTTTCCAGCCCGACCCTTGGGCAGGGCAACCTCGGCGCCATCACAGGCACGATCCAGGACACGAGCGGTGCCGTGGTTCCCGATGCCGCGCTCACCATAACGAACACTGAGACCGGTGTGAAATGGACCGCCAAGACCAGCAGCGCTGGCTATTACAGGGTCCCCGTGCCTCCCGGGACATATAGCTTGGAAGCGCAGAAACAGGGCTTCAAAACAGAAATAACCGACAGAATTCTCGTACCGGTCGCACAGGTGGTGACGGTTGACCTCACTTTGCAGGTTGGCAACCAATCGGAAAAGGTAGAAGTCACCTCGGTGGCGCCGTTACTCACGACCTCCTCGGCCGAAGTGAGCTCTGCCGTGAGCGCTCAGGAGTTCGAGACTCTGCCAATTGAGGTGGGCGACGGAGGACGACAGCTCCAAACTTTCATCTTCACCAGTCTTCCCGGAACTGTCGGCGATACGTTTTCGGGTTCTATTAACGGCGGGCAGCTCTTCAGTCACGAAATCCTCATTGACGGAGTAACAATTGGCCGGTACGACCTCAGTGGCGGAAGTCTCGATGAATTCAGTCCGGGCACGGATTCCATTGCCGAATTCAAGGTGCAGATGTCTAATTATTCGGCAGAATACGGCGAGACGGGCGGCGGCATCGCCAATTTCGTTTATAAGTCCGGCACGAATCAATTTCATGGGACGCTTTTCGAATACAACAAGAATCCTATGTTCAACGCCGCTGGCGTGCTGGCGAACGCGGGCCAGGCCCCCAAGGGAAACCAAAAAGAGAACAATTTTGGTGGGACGCTCGGAGGCCCGATCCGCAAGGATCACACCTTTTTCTTCTTCAACTATGAAGGCGATCGTTTACGAAGCTTTCTCTTTGACGGTACAGTGACATTGCCAACAGTTGCAATGAAGAACGGCAATTTCAGCTCGTGGCTGTTGGGTCAACTCGGTACTGATGCGCTGGGCCGGCCAGTCCTCAAGAATGAGATATATGACCCAACAACCACGCGCAACGTGACTGCAGGGCAAGTCGATCCGGTCACTGGTCTCACGGCGAACAAAAGCACGATTATCCGCGATCCCTTCAACTCCGGGGGTACATTGAATGTCATCCCTGCGGGTGAGTTCAGCACCGCGTCTTCCGTTCTTCTCCCGCTGTTTCCTGACCCTTTGCTGGCGGGAGACACCAACAACAGTCCAAGGTTCAGCGGTTGCTGTCCCATTCTCTCACGCAACGCATACACCGCCAAAATCGACCATGTCCTTACCAGCAAGCAGAAGCTGTGGGGGTCCTTCACTTGGAATCATAGGGACCGGTTTAACAGGAACGGCAGAAGCTTCCCCCCTTTCCCTGGTCAGCCGATCAACCCTGTCAAGCGACAGATCGTGGGTGGTCCGCAGTTGCGGCTAGCACATGCGTGGACGATCAGCAGCCGCGCGGTGAATGAATTCTCTTTGGGGTACAATCGGTTTCAAAATAAGAACAACATCACCGACAACGCTAAATTCACTTCGCAGCTTGGAATTCCTGGCGCTCCCGACGACTGTTTCCCGCCCTTCCGCTTCAGCGGCCATGTTGGCAAACTTCCTGCAACTCTTGGTGTTGGATGCAAGAATATTGACCCGTCCGAGAGTTACATTTACCAGGATACCTTGAGCTACTTGCGCGGCAAGCACAGCCTGAAGTTTGGCGGGGAATTCCGCCGCTATCGTTACAACACGTATGAACCCGGTCCCCTATCCGGAGACTTCAGTTTCACCGACCGCGAGACGTCACTTCCCGGCTTCACCACGACCACCGGCCATCCTTTTGCCAGTTTCATCCTTGGCGCCGTCAACCACGGCAACCGTTCCGTTTACACTACTGCGCCGGGCTACCGGGCTGGCTTGTTTGCCTTCTTCGCCCAGGACGACTTCAAAGTATCTCCCAAGTTCACCCTTAACCTTGGGCTTCGCTGGGAAATACCTCTGCCCCAGAGGGAAGTGTTGAACCGCGAGTCGGGCTTCGATCCCACCGTGCCGAATCCGGGGGCCGACAACATCCCTGGGGCCTTGGTGTTCTTGGGAAGTTGTCAAACCTGCATCCACCGCAACTCCTTCCAAGACTGGTACTTCAAAGAATTCGGGCCGCGCATCGGTCTTGCCTACCAGTTCTACAAGAACCTGGTGTTTCGTGGAGGTTACGGAATTTCTTACGGTCCGCCGATCGAGAACAACTTCGGCAGTCAGAACCTCTTTGGCTTCAACAGCGGAGTGCCTCTTATCAAGGGAAAGTCCCCAACCGGGTTCGCTCAGGATCCGGTTATCTATTGGTCATCTCTTACATCCGCTTCCTTGCCCGCGAAGGCTCAGGTCGGTATTCCCCCATTTACGGGAACACTCCCCAATCGTGACCCTGCCTCGGCGAATGGACAGACACTCGACTTCATGCCCAGGAATGCTGCGGCACAGCCGTATGCCCAGAATTGGAGCGCCGGATTGCAGTATCAATTGCCCCATGAAGTTCTATTTCAGGCAGATTATGTCGGCTCAAAGGGCACGCGGCTTCTCAACGGATACTTCGGTTTTTGGTACAACCAGGCACCTTCCAAATACATGGCGTTGGGTGACATTCTGACCGACGACTTGGCTACCGATTTGGCGGATCCGGTTAATGGCCCAATCCTAGCGAGCTTCGGAATCACAGGGCTGCCCTATCCAGACTTTGAAAACAACAACTACGACCCCTCGGTCGGTGCGGCACTCCAGCCATTCCCGCAGTATTCGGGCCTCGTCAACAATTATCCGACGATAGGCAATTCCACGTATCATTCTCTTCAGTTCATGGGCCGGAAGAGGACCACACATGGCTTGAGTTTCATCGCCGCCTACACCTGGTCCAAGACTCTCACCGACACCGATAGCGCTCTGTATGCCTCCGGCAGGCAGATCGTCCAAGATTTTTATGACCGAAAGGCGGAGAAGGCCATTGCCAGCTTCGATTTCCCGCACGTCCTAAAACTCACCTGGATTTATGAGTTGCCGTTCGGACACGGGAGAAGATGGCTGAACACCGGGGGGGCACTCGACCGCGCGGTTTCTGGGTGGCAGGTTACGGCAATTCAGAACTACTCCTCTGGCGACCCGCTGGTCATCTTTGATGACTCGCTGAGCGCGGGCATACAAATAAACGGCGTGCGTGCGGACATTGTTCCTGGGGTGCCTCAAACCGTCTCCTCACACGGTTTGGACGTAATCAACGGCACTCCTTACTTGAATCCCGCCGCGTTTGCGGACCCGCCCGTATCACCTTTATCCCCGCTTAACTCGTTCATCTCGCGTTTTGGGAACTCACCCGGATTCCTGCCCCACACGCGCGGTCCACGTCACAGCAGTGAGGATTTTGGTATTGTGAAGAATACGCATATTACGGAGCGAACCTCGCTCCAGTTCCGGGCGGACATGTTCAACGTGTTCAATCGCACAGGACGCGGCGATCCGGATACCAATCTCGCTGATGGCGGCTCATTTGGCTTGATTCTCGACCCGGGCCATGATCCGCGCGTCATTCAACTCGCATTGCGGCTGAACTTCTGATCCACAGTGCGGTGGAGGTTGAGGATTACCTTCCAATAGAATCGCGGCAGCATCTTGTTAGGAAAAGAAGGGGCGGCCTTAGGCTTCGCCCCTTTTTTATGGAAAAAGGAATATAAGTCGCGCAGATTTTCCGCACCTATATGTCGTTGCAGTGATGAAATATAGCAGTGCAAGGCAGCCCCTTTTGGGGTTGGCATTTTCGGTTCGATCGCTATCGCCCCTCGGAACGGAGGATTGGAGTGAGGCTGTCATCAGGAAAGCGGAAGAGGTTGGAAGCCGTCTCGGATTCTCGCGGTGTCATTGCCGCGCTTGCCATCGACCAGCGCGACGCGTTGCGCAGCTTGTTCTCCGCGGAAATGAAGATCGAAAAATCTTCGGTGCCTCGTGAGCGACTTGAGGAGTTCAAGTCCATCGTCGTTCGCGCGCTTTCCCCGCATGCCAGCGCCGTGCTGCTCGAGCCAGAGTACGGATTGCAAGCTGCCGGTGAGCGTGCTCCGTCTTCAGGCTTGCTGATGGCCTACGAAGTAAGCGGGTACGACCCTAAAGTTACTTCTCGCCTTCCTCGGCTTCTGGAGCACTGGTCCGTGCGCAGGTTGGTCGACGCCGGTGCGCACGCCATTAAGGTTCTGCTGTACTATGCCTTGTCCGATGCACCAGAAATACTGGAGCGCAAGCGGGTTTGGGTCGAGCGCGTCGGCTCGGAATGCGCCGGCTGTGACGTCCCAAAAAGTCCTCAATTCGCGCGTTGCAAGCCGGCGATTCTCACGAATGCGATGCAAGAATTTTCCCGGCCGCGCTATTGCGTCGATGTCTTGAAAGTCGGCGTGCCCGTAGCCATGGCCTATGTCGAAGGCTCTTCGGCTTCTGCCGGAACATTCGTACACACTCGCGCAGAAGCTCTAGAGCTTTTTCGACAAGCCGCTGCCGTAACCGCCAAACCGTTCCTGTTTCTCTCCGCTGGGGTGAGCAATCGCGCCTTCAATGAGGCTCTTGTGCTGGCCTCGGAAGCAGGTGTCCATTTTTGCGGTGTGCTCTGCGGACGCGCAACCTGGAAGGATGGCGTGGGTGTGTTTGTCCGTGGCGGTGCGGATGCACTTAAGGAATGGCTTGAAACCCAGGGCGTGCAAAACATGCGGAGCATCAACGAAAGCCTGAAGGCCGCCACGCCGTGGGCGGAAATCTATCCCGCAGATGAATAAGCCGGCTGCACACTCTTATCGCCTCGCGCCCGCATTCTTTTGCGTGAGCTTGAATCCCGCGATCGACACACGGCTTATAGTGAACCGATTTCTTCCGGGCCGCGTCAATCGCGTCGCAGAAGTTTATCGCAACCCCGGAGGCAAGGCCGCGCACGTCGCCATGGCGCTCAAAGGCTTATGCGCGACTCCAACATGGATTGGTTTCTCCGGCGGCGCCACGGGCAGAGAGTTGCTTGCGGGGCTTCGCCTTTTGGAGATAGAAACGATGCCCATATCCACCGGTCAATCTTCGCGCGTCAACCTGGAAATCTTGGACACCCAAGGAGAAGTTACGGAGATCCTTGAGCCCGGAGGAACGATTACTCAGTCCGAGTGGTCCGAATTTCAGCAAGTTTGTGCAAGCGCGTTTCAACTTGCGGCTAACAAGAGAATCGCGGTGATCTCCGGCAGCCTGCCTCCTGGCGTTCCAACTGAAGCCTGTGCCGCGCTCGTCAGCTCGGCCCAATCTGCGAATTGTCTGGCATTTGTCGATTCTAGTGGTTTGCCACTGTCCAAAGCGCTGGCCGCCGGACCGGACCTGGTAAAAATCAATCGGGAAGAAGCGGAGGTTGTCACGCAGGTTGCCATACGAGATTCCATCTCTGCGGCACAAGCCGCTCGCAAGTTACTGGACCTGGGCGCGAACTCCGCCGTCGTCAGCCTCGGCGATCGCGGCCTTGTCGGCGTTCGAAAACACGATCGGCTGGCAATTCACGCCTGGACCACTCCTCTGCGCCCAAAATCTACCGTTGGCTGCGGTGATTCGGCTCTTGCTGGATTAGCCTTCGCTGCCGCAACCGGCCTTTCGTTCGAACGAAGTCTGGCGCTTGCGGTTGCTTGCGGAACGTCGAATTGCCTCGCGGCATTCCCCGGCCGCATTGTGCGGGAGGACGTTTCGCGCATTGAGCAGGGCGTTCACATAGAACGGTTGTAGGAAAAAAGGAGACTACGGAGTGAAGCGTTTTGACATCAGCGTTCTGGGTGAACTGAACTGCGATTTGATTCTGTATGGTCTTCCTGCAGTACTTGAACCCGAGAGAGAACACCTGGCCAACGATTTTGCGATGACCCTCGGCAGCTCCTCTGCAATCTTTGCCCACAATATTTCTCTCTTGGGCAGCCGTGTTGGTTTCACTTCTTGCATCGGAGGCGACCCGCTCGGCAAATTCTGCGTGGACCGTCTCATGGAAAGTGGCGTTGACGTCTCGGGCGTGAAATGCCTTCCAGACAAGACTACCGGGGTGACCGTAATCCTTCCCCTCGCCAAGAACCGCCAAATTCTCACCTACCCGGGTACCACCTTTGATTTGCAATATACCCACCTCGACCTGGACTATCTCGCAAGCGCCGCTCATTTTCATCTCTCATCCTTTTTTCTTCTGCGCGCATTGCGTCCCGACTTACCCGAACTGTTCCGGCGAATGAAGCAAGCCGGCCTCACCACCTCGCTTGACACCAACGACGACCCGGAAAATCTCTGGGCGAAAGACGTTAAGACCGTGCTCCAAAGCGTCGATGTTTTTCTGCCGAACGAGCAAGAAGCTTGCAAGCTCGTGGGAACCGGCGACCTCGATAGTGCGCTTGATGCCCTGTCAGGTCTCGTTCCCATCGTTGTCATCAAATGCGGTGCGCAAGGCGCAATCGCCAAACGGGGCAAAGACCGATTTTATGCTGCTTCGCTTTCCGTTCAGCCCGTCGATACCGTCGGGGCAGGCGACAGTTTCAACGCTGGCTTCCTGCACAAGTTCATTCGTGGAGCCGACATTCAGGACTGCCTTGAATATGGCAATGCCACCGCCGGCCTGTCCACGACCCGTGCCGGCGGCACCGAAGCGTTTCGCGACCGCCAGCACCGTGAGACCTTTTTGCAGCGCTGTGGGAAAGCATAATGACCCAACCCAAGCGGTTGGCCTTCTCAGAAATCGCCGATTTCTCGCCACCGGCTCAAAAAGATATGGCGGAGAACATCCGGGCGTGACTCTTCTACTGGGACAGCTCACCAGCACCTGAGGGCCATCACTTTTCCCATCTTCTTCTCAATCGCTGTGGCGCGCATTACGGGCAGTTCATATTCGCCGTACCAGCCCCTGGTCGGTTGCGCGCGTGTTGCGCACGAGTAGCAAGACCAGGATCATGCCGATGAATGGAATAAGCCCGGCGACGATCACGATCGGGTCAAAGGAATGCGTGCCGGACGCCTGGCGCGCATCCGAAAAGTGCCCGATCAATTCGAATGCGATGATGGTCCCGATTCCCGCCCCGGTTCCGCTGAGGCCGCTGACCGAAGCAACGGAATCGCTCCTATAGAGATCGGTAGGCAGCACGTTTGCGATCGTCGAAAAGGAAGCGTAGGAAAAGGTGGCAAGGCCGAAAAGCAGCGTGATCAGGTACAGATTCACCGTGAAAACAGTCGGGATGAGCAGCAATACGCCGGTGCCTCCAAAGACGACCAGCGCTTTTCGCGCCACACCGAGTGGCCAGCCGCGCCGGATCAAGTAGCCAGAAACGCCACCGCCGAAGAAATTGCCCAGGTCTGCAGCAAGAAAGGGAATCCACACGGCCACCAGACCGCTCTTGAGCGAAATCCCTTTTGCGACCAGATAGATGGGAAACCAGTCCGTGACGAAGAACCAAACGGGATCGGTAAGGGCTTTGGAAATGATCGTTCCCCAAGTTTGGGGTAGCTTCAAGAGGTCGCGCCATCG
>WNFC01001588.1_pt1 | contig 24062 bp, 24 predicted proteins | sample 5400541 | NCBI WGS metagenome assembly WNFC01 (sample SAMN13153342, study PRJNA577476) | soil metagenome | isolation source: 120 cm saprolite under Douglas fir tree site 2 hole 2 replicate 1 | place: USA:California | collected 2015-04-18
GCACCAACCAGTATGATTTTGCCGCGAGCCCAGGTGAGATGGTTCACCGGCATCGCAAGGACGTCCGCGTAGGCAAAGCGACGAATAGGGTCGCGCCACGCCGCGACTGGCGCGCGGACCGAGAGCATTTCTCCGTAGCGGCTACCATCTTCCATGATGGGACACTTGGCTTGGCTCCCCAGGAGGGTTGTCACCTTCGTGAGCCGGATCCGGTCCACGACGGTCGCGGCACTGTCGGTGAGAGTCACCTCTCTCCGTTCGAGGTCGGTGCCGTAGCGGGCGTTGCGCCAGGCGGCTACGACCGCCAACGGGAACGCCGGCAGCAGGTCGGTGCGGTCGTTTTCGGACCAGACGAGGGGGACGATGCCGGAGAACTGGAGCGGATTCTCGCTGAGGCAGTCGATCCCGGGCGTGACGCGATTCGCGAGCGCCGGTGCGAGGGCGAGGCCGTCGCCCCGTAGCGAGTTGGCTCCATCCACCACCCGGGTTCCGCGGGTTCGGGCACGGTCGACTGCAGCGGCGAGCACGGCGTCGTAAGGGGAGACCGCTTGAAACCGGACATCGAAGGCAACCACACGGGCCCCGGCGAGCGACAACTTGTCGAGCAGCGCGGCATGCTGCGGGCGCGTCTCGATCGTGATGGAGTCCTTGGTGATGATGACGACAGAATCCACCGGGAGGCGTCCGGCCACCGGGTCGCCGAACCAAACCGGAGAGGCGGCGACAATCCAGGTCAACGTCAAACGATCGAGAAGATTGATTGCGAGAGCGAGCACCAAGAGCAGCGTGACGGCGATGGGTGTGGCGACGAACCAGTTCCGAAAGCGGAGACGCTTCCGGGCGCGAGCGAGGTCCTCCTTTTGTAGTGCAAGCTCTTTGGTTGTGGTGGGATCGAGCGATCCGGCGTCGGCTTCCAGCTGCGCCGTATTAGCCGCGAGTTCGCGGATCAGCGCTCGCTGCTTCGCAGCTTCTACCGCACCATAGGGGGCGTCGCGCACAAGCTTCCCGGTGCCGCTGACGACTTGAAAAAGGACCCCCTCCTTGTAGTGGATGAACAGAATCGGCAATCCCACCGCCCGGGTCCCCGGAAAGTCACGGTCGAGAGCGGTTCGCCCAGCGCACATCGCGGCCTCAACGCTCCCACGGCTCGATCCCTGGAACAGCCCGTTGTAAAACGCGTGGACGAAGGTGAGCGCCTCGCGATCGGTAATGGGATACTGCATCGCCACGACCGCGGGCACGCCACACATGACCAGCTGCGGCGCGATCCCGGTGAAGGCATGGCTCGTGGACATCTCCGCGCCCAGGCAGGTGTTGAGGACCACGAGCTTCAGGGAGCGACGATTGAGGACGAGTTTGCCGAGGGCCTCGTGGTCGATCCAATCGGGGTCGAATTCGTTCTCGTTGAGCCGGAGGTAGCCGCGGTCTCCCTCGAACTTTCCGTGACCCACGAAATGCAGAATGTCGATGTCATCTGCGGTGAGCGCATCGCTGACCCGTTCGCGGGTCACGGTGCCCTCGAGGAACGTGATCGCCACCGGCGGGTCGATCCCCTGGACCGCGCGCGTCAGCCGTTCTTTCTCGGCATCCACATTCAGATCGGGGACGAGCGGAATGACGGCGAGGAGCTTCAGCGGGAGGCGAGCCTCGGGGCGGCGCAGCGGTCGGTTTACCTCGAGGAAACGGACCAGCGGCGTCTCGATCGAGCAGGCGAGAAACCCGCCCAGCGCATCCGCATAAAGGAATTCCCACGGCACCGCGCAGACTTCGGGATTGGCCTTGGCCAGCATCAACCGGATGCGCAATCCGAACTCACGCGCCTGCGCGGCGCCGAGGGAGCGATCCAGCGCGCTCTGAATCTTGTCGTGCCCGGAGGTATCGAACAGAAAATCGTGAAGTCGGGTGCCCAGGTCCTTTACATACCTGGCGTCCGCCTCATTGGCTGCCAGCCGAACGTTGTCGACGCCGAGACCCGCGGGATTGCCGTTGGCCGGGTCCGTGAGGTCAGCCATGTCGGAGACGGCATGGACGACATACCGACCCTTCTCGTCGCGCTCGACCCAGAGATCGAGGTTCCTATACTCGAGGATCGGATCCAGGTGTCTCTCAGGTCGGAATGCGGAGCCGGGCGGCTGGATCGCCCAGCACGAGGTAATTCTGGGCGTCGCCTCGGGTAATCCAAGTATCAATGAACAGACTCAGGGTCTCCTCGGTCCAATTCATTGTCCCTCGCTGCACGCGATCGCTCGCGTTGGTGATCATGGCGTTACAGACGGCGTATCGCTCGCTGATGCCTTCGATCGCCAGTCCGGAGGGTTGCACGCCCAGCAGATCATCGACGGCCCGCTTGAACGGGACGATGCGCGTGCTCCACCGATCGAGGATGTGGGGTTGGCGGGGATCGGCGAAGCCGTGCAGGAAGGCGGTGTCGAGGTGGCCGATGAAGGCGATCGGGCCGCGCGGGTTCGCGAGGAGCTTCTTTGGGAGCGCGGCGACGAAGTCCTTTGGCACGTTGGGCTGAGCCTTCCCCCACGACTCGGGGAGCCAATGCGCATATTCGCTCTGGGCGGGCGTCCCGTATCCGTAACAGGCGAACTGAAAGAGCACCGCCCCTTCACACATGGGATCCGTGCTTGGGACGTCGTCACCGGAGAAAAGGTGCTCGAGCGTGAGCGGACCTTCGTGCTGACAACAAATGGCGCCGTTGTACTTGGCCTGCACCTGCTGAGATTCGGAGGTGGCGCCAAGGCCGTGGCTCGCTGTGTAGATGAGCGCGGCCTTGGTCTTGCGCAGCGCGGCCAGCAGGTTTGCCTTCGTGGCCTGGTCGCCGACAATCTCGGTGGTCTTGACCTTGAGATCCTGACGCACGTGGGACGCTAGTGGCTCAGCCATGTACTTGCGGCTGAAATAGGTGGGGTCCTCGCTGCCCGCGTCAGTGGCGAAGAAGAGGGCCTCGCGCTCGGCAACCGGACTCCGCGCGGTCTCGAGGCGCAGCAGTTTCGCCGCGTAGGCCGCCAGGTCCTCGATCCGCTCAAAGTCCAGACGGCCTACACTGGCGACGGTGTCCATGAGCGACTGGAAACCGAACGGGACCTGATCGGGGCCGCCGACGATGAGCACGTAGCCCGGTACCTTCTTGCCGGCGAGGTCCAGCGCGTAGTACCGATCGGTCATCCACTCGGGCCACGAATCAGGACCCGACCCGTCGAAGAGGAGAGGGGCCTTGGGGTCATCCATGCCGCGGGCCCTCGCGAGCGGAGCGAGAGTTTCGAGATAGGCGTTTTTGCTGGGGTCCTTGTCCGCGACCAGTATAGTCCAGCCCGCCGACTTGGGGTCACCGCGGTCGACGACCCGGCGAGCCTGTTCTCCGCGAAAGACCGCGGCCCCAGACGAGGTCCGGGCGAGCCGCTGCATGCGCGGGGTGTTAGGCACCAACGCTTTCACGAGCGCGTCCCGCATGGCGGCTTCGTCGAGAGGGGGGAAGAGGCGGTTGCCCTTCCAGTCGAGACCCATTGCGAGAATCTGCATACTCTAGACGCCTCCCTTGCGACTCGTGTCGATCAGCCCGCCAGCGACAACACGATGGAATGTTGGCCGTCCTGCAGGAACTGCAGCGTGTACGGGTATTTGGTCGTGGGATACTTCTTTTGGAGCTTGGTGACCGACGGCGTGTGATTGGTCAAGACGAGCTGGATCTTGCGGCCCGCGTCTTTCGCGGCTTCGACGAGCCAGGTCAACGTCGAGAAGTCCGGGTTGTCGTATCGTCCGTTCGCTGAGACGACGTAGGTGTCAGCGGTGACTTGCTCGAAAAACTGCTTGGTGACGTCGCGCTCGCTCCCATGGTGCGCCAGCTTCAGGATGTCGACGTGACAGCGACCCTGACCGTCGAGTTGACCGGCCGTCTTCAGCCCGGCCAGCAGGTGGTCGCTCCGCCCGTCGCCAGTCAGCAGTACCGTCTTTCCATCGACTTCGGCAAGCAGCGCGATACTGCTCAGGTTGGGAACCGACCGGTCCGAATTCGACATGACCATCGGGTCGTCGCCGAGCTCATCCTCGTGCTTCTCGATCCAGCTGGCCCATTCCTTCCGGAGGTTCTCGAGATTGGCCTGTGTCGGCGCGACGACACGGAGCCGCAAGTTGCCGAACGCAATCGGGCTTTTCACGTCATCAACGGTGATGAGCTCGGCGTTCGGGACCGACTTGTTGATCGGGATCTTCAACAGGATGGCCTTGGTCCGCAGGGCGTTGCCCTCATCGATCCCGAGGGTCGCGATGGCGGCGTTGGGCATGGCGGCGGTCCGCGATGCCGTCATGAGGGCCTTGAGCCGCGGGCCGACGGTGCCGTTCGGGTCGATGGCACGACCCCACGAGTTCAGCCACAGCTCCCTGGGCTCAGGGAGGCCGGCGGTCCCGGCCTGGAGCTCGGCGAAGTAGTCGACGATCCCCACGATGTGGTCGTTGTCGACATGACTGAGCACGGTCAAATCGAGAGCGGGACTCCGGGGCGCGATGGCGCGGAGCACGGGGCTCAGGTTGTCGGCAAAGTTGTGTGGTGGTCCACCGTCGATCAGCGTAAAACGCGGCTTCTGGTCCGTTCCGTACTCCAGAAGCAGACAGTCTCCGAACTCGGCTTGGACGACGTGTAGCCGCAACATGGGAGGAGTCCTCTTTTCTCAGATCCCGGTCAAGGGACCTTTCAAGCGGCCCGTGACGACGAGCGCGACGTCTTGCGGCGGACGCAGGATGTTGCTGGCGACGATCGCGATCAGGTATGTGCCGGCCGGCGCGTTCTCGAGCCGAATGATCTCGATGTTGTTGTTCGCATCGGGGCCGTTGAACCCGCGCGGCACTTGGGGGTTACCGAACAGCTTGTTGGGCGAGCTCGGGACCTCGAGGAAGAGATTGAGATTGTTCTGGACTCCTCGGCCGGGCTGGTCGGTGTAGGCCATGCAGATCCGAAGGGGACCGCCGGCTGCGACGTCTACCTGCAGGCGGATCCGGCGGCCAGTCGCCTGGAAGTGAGCCTTCGGAGTGTTCCAGTTGTCGTAGAACTCGAGCTTGAGGGTAGGATTACCCGGGTTTGGCAGGGTGTCGTGCAGATAGATCGCACCGAATCCCTGGTGGTAATTGGGGAGGTCCGGGTAGTCGGCCACGGCATCCTGTCCCGTCAGCCGGCGCGTCCCATTGATGAGGGTGGCCTTGAGCAGCGCCGCGCTGGCCTTCCACTTCCTTTCCTTTAAGTAGTATTGACGCACCAGGGCGGCGCATCCCGCGACGAGCGGGGTCGCCATGCTGGTGCCGCCCATATAGGCGTATTTCGGATTCGCGTGGGGTCCCCAGAAGTGGCGGAGCGGCGCCTTGGCGGACCGGCAGGACAGGACGTCGGTGCCTGGCGCGACCACATCCGGCTTGATTCGGTACTCATCACAGGGGCCGCGACTGCTGAACCCGCCCATCGACTGAGGGTCGCCGGAGACCGGCGCGGTGGCTATCGGCGGGTCGGGGAAGACCTCGCCCCAGAGCTCGCCGTAGGTGTGTGGGGCATATGCGCCGGTCGCCCGACTGCTGCGGCTGGCACCGACCGTGAGGGCGTTCTTGCAGGTGGCCGGCGAGCCGATGCTGAGCCAGTCGACGAAGCCCTGCTTCGCGTTCCTGGGCTGGAATGCGGATCCTTCATTTCCGGCGGCGATGACGATCAGCATGTCGGGGCGGCGTCGGACGTATTCGTCCACTTCGTTGCTGGTGATGCGATATGTGGACTCGGTGGCGGCGCCCCAGCTGTTGTTGTGAATGCGAGCGCCCGCCGCGTACGCCTCCTCGAACAGCTCCCCTAACTCGAACGGAAGGCCGCCGAGCCCGTCGTCACGGTCGAGGAGGGACTGAAAGAAGAGTTTCGCCTTGGGCGCGGCTCCTTTGATGGTGCCAGCGGAGGCGGAACCATCGCCCAGAACTGAGCCTGCGACGTGCGTTCCATGCCCGTTGGGATCGGATCCGTCTCCAGGCCGGCCGCGGGCGACGATGCGCTCGATCCGCCCGACGAAGTCGGGATGGGTCTCATCGAGCCCGGTGTCGGCGATCGCCACCAGCACGCCTTCGCCGCTCCACGGAAACGGCGCGGACGGGTTCGCCTTACCCGTTGAATCGATGCCGAGCAGCTGTCGAGCGACGTCGTTGAACAGCTTGGGGGGCACGAAGAGCTCGATGCGATCCACCCAATCGGTCAGCGCGCGGATCTCATCGAGGATGGGACTCTCGCGGAGCGCATAAATGCGGATCTTCTTGCCTTGCGAGCCGGCGACGGCCACGCGGCGTGACTGCAGCCACTTCAGCACCCGGGCGCGCACTTTTTCGTCGGTCAGGAGGATGTCGTAGGGCTCGATGGGGGTGGTCCCACCAGTCGGGGCGATGGTGGTCGCATCGAACGTCGGTACAGTGGCGGCGGCGCTGCCGAGCGGCTGCGGCGGACCGTCGAGGAACTTGAGCTTTTTCAGCGCCGGGACGCGTGCCGGGTCGATGCGAATCCGGAGTGCGAACCCGGGGAGGGACTCGATGATCGTGCCGCCGGCGCGCTCGATCTTTAAGCGCCAAGGTTCGAGGAGCGGTCCCTTCAGGACGACACGGAACATGCGTGTCGCCTTCCGCGATCTCGGCGCACCGCGCCGTGTCGCCCCGGCGCTGAACGTCCGTTGTCGAGCGGAGCGGGGTAGGAGGGCCTCGGCCGCGCCGGACTGAACCTCCTGGACGATCAGACCGCGCTTGCGCAACGCGGCGATCGCGGCGTCATCCGCTTCGCCGATGACGAAGCTGTCGGTGACCTCGCCGGCGGGGATCGCCTGTTTCGCCGCGGCGATCTCGTGCTCGTGCATTCCGAATACGATGACTCTTCTCGTGTTCATGAAGGTGGAACGGATGTGGTGGTCATATGCCCAACCACTTCTGATAATAGGGCCGCCACTTCTCCATGATGACAACGGGATAGTTGCGATTCTCTGTGCACGCGGCGGCGGAGCGCATGCACGCGTCGGCGATGTCGCTCCATCGCGTCGAGTTGTTCGCTTTCTGCCGCTCCCGCACGAGCCAGTGCGCCCCGCCGTTGTAGCCCGCGAGCGCCAGCTTCCAGCGGTCAATCGGGGTGGCTGCCCACGCTAAGTCGCGATGCAGGTGATAGTCGTAGAGCGACAGCGCATTGAGGGCCCAGTTGGGATCGGTCGGGCACCCCGCGGTGCTCGGACACTGGGCGCGCACATCGGCCGGCAAGAGCTTTGCATACTGGGCGGCGGTGGCCGGCGTGAACTGCGCTATCCCGATCGCGAAGGCACTCTTGGCCTCGGTGCGCCAGCGACTTTCCTGATGGACCTGAGAAAACCCGATTGTCGGCGACTCTGCCAAGGCGAAGTAGAAGCGCCAGATCCGAATGAAGTTGCCCCGATACGCGAGCGCCTCGCGCGGGATGCGATCGGGCACTGCCTCGGTGTCTGCTATCGGCGTGGCGGGGAGCGATGGCGGGTCGGCCGCAGGGGGCGATGTGCCTTCCCGGCCGCATCCCAGCAGGAGCACCGCCAGCAGCACCCTCACAAGCCGAGCGCGACCGAGTAGATGATGGCCCCGTAGAGCAGCGAGATTCCGATAAACGTGTATCCGAATGCGGGGTCCTTCTCGGCGAGCATGTCCTTGAGTCGGATGTAGGGGAACGTCTGCTGCCTCAGGATGTGCGCGAGAATGAATCCCAGCGTCACATTCGACGCCTTGGTGAGAATCACTGCGAGCGGGTGATCGGGCGGCAACAAGCCGTAGGCCTTGGCGAGCAGCACACCGATCGAGATCACGAGGGCCCAGCGGACCCGCCAGACCTCCTGGTAGAAACGATGGAACGCGTCCCGCATCGCTCAACCTCCTCGAGAGAAAATGCTCGTCATGGCCAGGATCCTAGAGATCAGCCCTCGAAGTCGATCTCGATGGAGGACAACACGCCGTTGGCCTTCGTCCCGTGGCCCGATTTCACCCAGGAGTCCGGGAAGAAGTAGAGCATGATGGAATCAGCGTCGAACTTGGTGCCGCGAATCTGATCGGCCGCATACTTCTCGAGCACGTTGTGGCGGATCTGCGGCACATCCCAGTTGTTCGGCGGGCCGCTCAAGTCGCGGATGACGACGGCCTCGTTCCACTGGATCCCGCCGTCGGGATTCTGGTGCTCGTGGCCGAGCCCGATCGCATGGCCGAATTCGTGTGCAGCCGTCCCGCCGTCGAGAAAGCCGAGGTTCATCGTCGGCTCGTTGCGTCCCATCTTGCGGCAGTCCGTGCCGATGTAGGACCACGCGCCGTCGCTGGGATCGAACGCGACGCGGATCTCGGCGTCGGGAGCGTTGTTGAAGTCGAACGTCAGGTTGGCGTACTTGGTCCACCACAACGCCTGCTCTTTGGCGGTCGTTTGCTGCGGCGCGGTACCGCCGAGGAAGCGCACCCGCAGACGAGTGCCGTTCATCCACATCTTGCGCCACTCGAATACCGCCCGCAAAACGTTGCGGCCCCGAACGACGCGCTGCGGCTGCGCCAACTCCTGGGGTGGCAGCCGATCGATGCAGACCTTCGCGCGTTCCGCCACAGTCACGCCCCTATCCAAAAGGAATCACGTTCATATGCACCGATGGGGCGGGAGGGGCTAGAACACTTTGTGCAAACGGGTGTGCGGTGGTGATCCCCTAGTTCCAATGGTGTCGATCCTCGTCTGAATCCTTCTAGAACCACTTGACTCATTTCGCGCGGCACCGGCGCGTGCCAAAATTGGCGCCACCAACGACGGATACGTCGTGTTGCGGCGAACTCGGGTGTTGCTGGCCGAGCTGCCCCAGATGCTTGGCGACATCGTGAAGGATGTCGTGGAGGGGCAGCCCGACATGGAAGTCGTGGGCGATATCGCGGACTGTGGGAGTCTGGCAGCGACCGCCGGGCGAACACAGGCCGACGTCGCCCTCGTCGGTTGTGAATTGTCTGAGTTCTCCGACGCGAGCCGGCAACTGCTGATCGATTGCAAGGGGGTCACGCTGTTGGTGCTGACAAAGGACGCCCGCAAGGCATATCGGTTCGAGCTGCGACCTGAGCGAGTCCCGCTGACCGCGGACCCGGGCGGTGTCTCGCCCGAGCTGCTCGTCGACGCGATTCGCGCGGCGCGCCAGCGCGAGGAATCATGAGTGACGAGATCAGCGCCGCCGAGGAGCGGCTGGTCCGTGAGTGGGTGCGCCCGTCCCTCGGCTCGAACGCCGTGGCGGTCTTCGATGGCGCCCCAGCGCCCGCCGCGGCAGGGGACGGGGGAGGCGTGCGCGTAACCTTGCGGCTGCTCGATCTGCTCCCGCACGCGTTGCCGCGCGGGAAGAAGGATCCCCCCAAGCGTCTCCTGGCGCGCTACGTCGTCACGGCGGCGAGTCAGGCTGGCGCCGGGGGGGAGGGGGGGGCGCGTGCGGCGCTGGCCGAGTTGGCGTTCGGCGCCGTGGGGTCAAATGCACTGGAGGTCGAGCACGCCGCGCCGTCATTGGAATACTGGCGGGCGTTGGGTGTGCCGCCGCAACCGGCGCTCGTCGTACGGGTGCCGGTGGAGCGGCTCACGCATCGCGCCGTCCCGCGCGTGCGCGTCCCCCTCGACGCACGGTGGGCCCCGCTGCAACCGCTTGACGGCGTCGTCGTCACCGGCCCGGACGACGTCGCGATCGCAGGTGCTCTGATCGAGCTGCAGGGGTACGGTCTCACCACCTACTCCGACGACCGAGGCGCCTTCCGCTTCGCCGCGGTCCCGGGCGAGCCGCGCACCAAGACGCTCGTCGTCGAGGCGAAGGGTCAGCGCGTGGCGTTCCAGACCACGCCCGGTGACAAGCAAGTCGTCCTGTCCGTCCCGCTCCCGGAGTCCTGAGATGCCAGAATACCTTGCGCCTGACGTTTATATCGAAGAACTCAGTACAGGCCTGCGCACGATCGAGGCGGTCGGGACGAGAACCGCCGCGTTCATCGGCGTCGCGCCGAAAGCCGACGCCTATGTCAACGATCCGCGGGCGATCAACAATTGGTCGGAATTCGTAAGAGAATTCACGGGCGAGCACCCTGAGAGCACCCCTCTCTCCCACGCGGTCTTCGGCTTCTTCCAGAACGGCGGCAGCCGCTGTTTTGTCGTGAACGTCGGCCCGGGCAGGCCGGTCTCCGGCGGTCCCAAGCGCACCGGCCTCGATCTGCTCGAGGAGTTGGACGACGTCGCGATGGTCGCGGCGCCGGGATTCACGGACGCGGCATCGTACGACGCGGTGCTCAGCCACTGCGAAAAAATGATGGATCGGTTCGCTATCTTGGACTCTCCAAAGGACGTGGACAAGATCGAGCAGCTCACGCAAGTGGCCACGTCTAGCTCGGCTCCCGCTCCGGTGCCAGAGGGGGGCGACGCACCCGCACCACGGCGCGGCCGAGCCGCTGCAGCCGCAGCAGCCGGTGGCGGAGGCGGAGGGAGTCCGGGCTTGGGGGCCCGCCGGAGCAGCTACGGCGCCTACTATTTCCCCTGGATCAAGGTGAAGGACCCGTTGAGCCCGAGCGGAGCGCAAGTCCCCGTCGCCCCCTCCGGGCACATGGCCGGCATCTACGCGCGCACCGACGCCAACCCAGGTGTGTTCAAAGCTCCCGCCAACGAAATCATCCGCGGCGCCATCGAGCCGATCTATCGGCTCACGCGCGACGAGCAGGCCGTTCTCAATCCCGCGGGCGTCAACTGCATCCGCTGGTTCGGGACCGAGGGCACCAAGGTGTGGGGGGCGCGCACGCTGGCAGACGACGCCCAGTGGCGGTACGTCCCAGTCCGCCGGCTCTTCATCATGATCGAAGAATCGATCGCCCGCGGCACGCGCTGGGTCGTGTTCGAGCCGAACGCGCAACCGCTCTGGAAGGACATCCGGCGCGACGTGAGCGCGTTCCTCCGGACCCAGTGGCGCGACGGCGCGCTCATGGGACGCACGGCCGAGGAGGCGTTCTTCGTGAAATGTGACGAAGAGACGAATCCAGAGGAGGACATCGCCGCCGGTCGCGTCACCATCGTCATCGGGATCGCCCCCGTCAGGCCGGCCGAGTTCGTCATCTTCCGCATCGGCCAAAAGGCCGGTGGCGTCGAGATCGAGGCCTAAGGAGACCGCCATGCCAGATGCCACTGCCAGGCCCGCCGCGACCGCCGCACCCGCGGCACGCCAGGATCCCTTTGGAGCGTACAATTTCAAGGTCGTCATCCAAGGCGTTACCGAGGCGCTCTTCTCGCTTTGCACCGGCTTCGGCTTCGCCATCGAGACGATCGACTGGGGCGTGGGCGCCGACCCGGTCGTGCATCGCCTGCCCGGTCGCGTGAAATACAACGACGTCACGCTCCGCTACGGCCTCACGACATCCCAAGAGCTGTGGCTATGGCTACAGGCCGTCGCGAAGGGCCAGGTGCAGCGCCGCAACGTGTCGATCGTCGTGCTGGCCAACGACGGCGTCACCGAGGGCATCCGCTTCAACCTCATCAACGCCTGGCCCGCGAAATGGCTCGGCGCGCCCCTCGATGCCCTCTCCAACGAGGTGGCAATCGAAGAGCTCACGCTCGTCTACGAGATGCTCGAGAAGGCCTGACCGTGGTGGGCGCGCGCTGGCTGAAACGGCTGCTGGCCTATGTGGGCGGCTGGCTGGAGCGGTTGGGAAGATGGTTGGTGCGGCAAGCGGGCAATGACTCGCCACCGGTTGTGCCTGCCGACCCCGGTCCACCCGAACACTGGCTGGCGCGCGTCCGCGCGGCCAAGGGCTGGGCGCTGCGACCCGCGAGCGCCCAACCAGACGCTGGGTCGAGCGACCTTGATGTTACACCCCGGTCGCAACCGGCTCGGCGCGCCCGAACCGATACGCCACGTGTGCTCCGCTACCCGCCGCCGGCGGCACCCGCGACTGCGCCGTCTGCCCCAAGCGCTCGAAATGGATCGGTCCCGAGTCAATCGCGGGCCGAGCGGGTGCACACGCACCGCGTCGACGAACCCGCATCCCAGCCGACTCCAGACGCACCCCGCGCGCCGCAAGCGCCGCGAAAGACCGCGCCGCTGAGGCCGCTACAACCCCCGAATCCGGCGGCGCCCGCACCTGCAGCGCCGGTGCCGCCGCACCGACAGTCTACGCCTGCGCGTGAGACGTCCCCGCGCGTGCCACCAGACGTGGCGACCATGGTGCCCAGCGAGATGGAGAGTGATCTGCTGGCGCTCCCCACACCGCTGGCCAACCCACAGGGGCAAAATGCCCCGGCAATCGCGCACGGGCGGAGCGCGCGCAGCCTGGCGGTTCCGCGCTTCCAGCCGGCGCTGCCTGACGTGCGACGCGTTGCGGAGACGAACGACGATCGAGATCACGAGACGGACGATCCCTGGCCGGAGTTACCTGAATGGGCGTTACCCCAAGCGAGCCACGAGGACCTGATGCTGCTCCTTCGGGAGGAGGAGCGGCGGTGCCGCCTGAAGGCGGAACAGACGGGCTCCTCATGGAGCGTGCCGCCTTCCTAATCGACGCGACCGGCGAGCGAATTCCCTGCCTGCTGAACCCGGCCAGTGTGGTCTTGCGGCGCGTCGCCGGGGTGCGCCCGCGGCGCTCCGCCGGTGGCTCGCTCACCGGCACCGGTCTTTCGGACGCGCCGCTGTTGTTCAACGGCGGTGGATGGACCGAGCTGCTGCTCGACCTGCTGTTCGATGTGTCGCTCGTCAGCGGACCCACGCAGCCCTCGGACGTGCACGACCTGACCGATCCGCTCTGGCGTCTCGCGGAAAACGAGCGCGAAGCGGGCGAATACGGGCGGCCGCCGCTGGTGCGGTTCGTCTGGGGCAAGAGTTGGAACGTTCCCGGCGTGGTGGCCAGCGTCGCGGAGCGACTCGAGTACTTCACACAGTCCGGCACGCCACGTCGCTCGTGGCTGCGCCTGCGGCTGCTGCGCGTGGTCGATCGCACTGCGGAAGCGGAGCCCGCGACGACGCCGCCGCCAGAGGAGCCGCCACCCTGGGTCGATTGGCCCGCAGTGCCCGATCAGGACGTGCAGCTCCACGACCTCAGCGGTGACGGCAGTGGGTCGGCGGGCGAGCGCCTCGACCTCGTCACTCAGCAGTACTACGGCCGGCCGGATCTGTGGCGAGACCTCGCCGAGTTCAACGATCTGGATGATCCGCTCCAGCTGGCGGCGGGTGCGACCATCCAAGTACCGCCCTTACCGGGCGGAACAGAGGTCGCATGAAGGCATTCGCCGTTCTGCCAGGGCTCGCGGTCACGATGGGGGACTCCGAGCTGAGTCCCGCCGATGCGGACGCGTTGACCACGGTGCGGGTGCGCCAGGCGCTGCAGGTGCCGGCGCAATGCGAACTCGTCTTCCAGGGTCCGGCGGACGAGCTGATCGCTCGCTCGAACGACCTCGCGGGGAAGCCGCTGCGTCTCGCGGTCGATGGCGGTGCGCTATTCCAGGGTGAGATCACGGCCGTCGAGCTCTCCTATGGCGCCGACCGCGAGAGGCACATGGCGGTCCGCGCGTACGACCTGATGCATCGCCTGCGCAAGCATCAACCGGTCCGCCGGTTCTCCGAGGTGAGCCTCAAGGACCTGGCGGAGCAATTCGCGGGCGCATGCGAGCTCGACGTCGACTGCCCGAGTGCAGGGCCCACGTGGCCGCAGGTGATGCAGTGGAACCAGACGGATCTCGACTTGCTGGCCGCGACTGCGGCGCGCGCCGGTTTCTATTTTGCGGCGGCCGATGGCACGCTCCGCGTTTTTACGCTCGAGGGGTGGGGCGACCCAGTGTCACTCGCGCTGGGCGATACGCTGTTCGAGGCGCGGTTCGAGGTGAACGGCGAGTACGCGATCGATACCGTGCACGCCCTCGGCTGGGATCCGCTGAGCGGCAAGCGGTTCGACGCGGAACAGACGACGCCACGGAGTGGGCGCGACGTCACCGGCGACGTGGCCGCAGGCGCGTTCGGGGGGGGGGCCGACGGCGACCGCACTCTGTGCGACCTCGCGCTGCCCGACAGCGGACAGACCGAAGCGGCCGCCCAGGCGGTGCTCGACCGCGCGGCAGCTGCGCGCGTCGACGTCTCGGGCGTTGCGCAGGGCGATCCCGCCTTGCGCCCCGGCGCACGAGTTGAAATCGAGGGCGTCGCTTCGTCATTCGCCGGCACCTACGTCCTGACCGAAGTCACCCACACCGTGGATGCGGAGCACGGCTACCTCGCGACGCTTTCGTCTCGGCCTCCACTCGTGGCGCATGCGACACCAAGCGCCGCCGCCGTAACGCCCGGCGTCGTCAGCCGCGTCGATGACCCGGATGGCCTGGCGCGGGTGCAGGCGAGTCTCCCGCTCTATCCGTCCATCACGACCAGCTGGATGCGTGTCGTGATGCCCGCCGCGGGCAAGGACAAGGGGTTCGTCAGCCTGCCGGATGTGGACGACGAAGTGCTGGTAATCATGCCCGGCGGCGACCCGGCGATGGGCGTCGTCCTCGGCGGTCTCTACAACGTCAAGCCGCCGGATGCCGGCGTGGCGCACGACGCGATCCGGCGGTACACGTGGCGCACGCCGGGCGGGCAACAGGTGCAGCTGGACGACGACGAGAAGAGCGTCGTGGTCCAGAACCAGGACGGCAGTGCGCTGACGCTCGCTCCGAAAAAGGTGCAGCTGCACGCGGAGACGGACATCGAAATCGATGCGCCCGGACGGACGATCACGATTCGAGCCGGCAACGTCGACTTCCGGAAGGGCTGATGCGATTCATGACCGAGGACGCGATCGTCGTGTGCGACCATCAGCTCGGTAACGTGACGGGATTCGCGCCGGCGCAGAGCTGGGTCACCGTTCACAACCGGCGTGTGCTCGTCGAGCCGGACCCTGTCGGCCGGACGATCGCGGGCTGCCCCATCGTTCCGCCGCAAGGCGTGCAGTGCACGCAGACGCTCGCAGTCCAACAGGGGTACTCGGGCTTGCTAAAGGTGGACGGGCGGCGGATTTGTCTCGACACGGTGCGTGGACTGACCAACGGAGTCGCCCCCGTCGACTACAGCGTGCGGGATCCCGCGCAGCAGCTCGTGGACTCCGACACATGAACGCTCCGCGGTGGCGCGGTGTCCGCTTCCTGATCCCGGGGTTCGACGTTCCCGAGCGCCTCGAAGGCGTGATCACGCCGGAGGCGCCGGCGGGCCTGAGTCTTACGCCCCGCGGCAGTGCGGAGATGGCGGTCGACCGCGCGGCAGTACGCCAGGCACTGTTGCTGCTGCTGTGCACGCGGCCGGGCGAGCGGGTGATGCGGCCCACCTACGGCTGCGACTTGTACAAGCTGATCTTCTGGCCGAACGACGACACGACCGCCGGTCTCGCTATCCACTATGTGCGGCAAGCGGTGGAGCGGTGGGAGCCGCGGGTCGACCAGGTGCGCGTGGATGCGTCGCGGCATCCGGACGATCCTGCGCGCCTCGAGGTCACGCTGGCGTATCGTGTCCGCGCGACGGGTGACGTCGACCGCCTGGCGGTGCAGGTCGACCTGCAGGGCGGGACAGCGTGAAAGTTCGGATCCCTCCCCGCCTCGACGATCGCTCGTTCGAGCAGCTCCGAACCGAAGCGATCGCACGCCTCCAGGCCGCCTGTCCCGCCTGGACGGATCTCTCGGCGTCCGATCCCGGCATCGCGTTAGTAGAGGTGTTCGCCTACCTCACCGAGGTAATGCTGTACCGGCTGAATCGCGTGCCCGAGAAGCTATACAACGCATTTCTGCGTCTCCTCGGGACGACGCAGGAGCCGCCCGCCGCGGCGACGGTGCAACTCCAATTCAGTCGCTCAGGCCCCGGCTCGGGAGAGATTGCGATCCCGCAGGGAACGCGCGTCACCGCCGCGGGAGGCATGAGTTTCACAACTGCCGCTCCGGCGCTGCTGCGCGCTCCTTCAATCTCCGTGCTGGCCTATCACGGTGAGGAGGTCGAATCGGAGCTCGTCGGAAAAGGCACAGGGGTCGCCGGACTCGAGGTCTCGGTGCGCCGCCCACCGATCGTGGCCCCCATGGGCGACGCCCTGGAGTTGATCGTGGGGGTGGAAGCGACGAGTGCCGAGATCCCCGACGGGGCACGCGCCATCGAAGTAGCCGGGAAGACGTTCCGGGTGTGGGACGAGGTAGGCTCGTTCTCTGCGGGCGACCCGAACGCATGCGTCTACGTAGCGGATCGGTTGCGCGGCGTGATCCGGTTCCCACCGGCGCTGCGGGTGCACGACGACGGCGGTACGCTCACCGCGGAAGGCACCCGTCTGGGCGCGGTGCCCGCTCCCGGCCGGGAGATCCGCGTCTCGTACCGCACGGGGGGCGGCGCGAGCGGCAATGTCGCCCCCGGGACGTTGACCACGCTCCAGGACCGCATCGCCGGATTGAACGTGACCAATCCCGTGGCGGCGAGCGGCGGTCGCGACGCGGAGAGTCTCGACAACGCGATGCAGCGGGGTCCGATCGAGTTTCACCGCCTGCATCGGGCCGTCACCGCTCGTGATTACGAGGGTGTCGCCCGGCAGGCGGGCGGTGTCGCGCGCGCTCGAGCGCTCACCAAGTCGGAGTTTTGGTCCTACGCGGCGCCGGGCGTCGTGCAAGTCCTCCTCGTGCCTCCGCCGGGCGCCGGCGCGCCAGGCGGGGCGGTCTCGATCGAGCGGCTGCGTCAGTGGCAGACCGACGCCGAGCTCACCAAGGTGCAGACCGCGCTCGCGCAGGTCCGTCCCGTCGGCGTGACTGTCGAGGTGACGTGGACCCTGTACAAGCAGGCGCACGTCAAGCTCCGCGTGGTGACGGCACGGCAGGAGGACCGCGTATCGGTGCATGCCCGCGTGCTCGAGCGGCTGCATCGGCTCATCAATCCGCTTCCAGCAACGCCGTTAGAGGAGGGATGGGCGTACGGCGGCGCGTTGCGGCGCTACGAAGTCGAAGGCGCCGTGCGCGCCGAGCCGGGCGTGCTGTACGTGAGCAACATCGAGCTGATTCCGGACCACATGCCGGACGGTGCCGTCGCCGCTCTTTCGATCGACGCTTTCCAGCGACAGACCTGGTATGCCGGCTCCGGCGGCACGGTGTACCGGACCATCAACGCGGGCAACGGCTGGGAGTTGTCGACCGTGTTCCCCGACCAGACGGTGCGGGCGGTGCGGGCGAGTCCGCGTCAGGCCGGGCTTGTTGTCGCCGTGACGGCGGACGCAACCAAGGGGAGCCATGTCCACTTCTCCGTCGATTGCGGCGACACCTGGACGCCGATCGCCGCCACGGAATTCGTGATCAACGACGTCGCCTGGTCCGAGCGCGGGGGCGTTCCGTTGCTATTCCTGGCGACCGACTCGGGGCTGTACGAGCTGCTCGCGGACGGCGCGTCCGCGCCGGTGCAGCTCGAGGTGGATCGGGTGGCCACGGCGTTCTATGCCGTTAGCACCGCGGAGGCTCGAGGCATCGCGTTCGTCGCGGTCGCGGCGACGGGGCAGGCCGGCGTGTTCCTCTCACGAGTCGGCGGCGCGACAAAGTCCTTCACCCGGATCGATCCGTCTGACAAAGCCTGGGACCTTCGCGTGCTCGCCGTGCAGACCGACAACGTGCGGTCGTTTTTGTGGGCCGGTAAGACGATCTACGGGGACGAAGGAGGCGGGTGCGTTCGGTACGAGTTGCTCCCCGACGAGCCGCGCGACGGGTGGCAGGACTTCGGCAAGGAGTGGAAGGGCGGCAGCTGTCATGCCATCGGCTTCACGCGGAGCGGCGTCGTCGTGGCGGGTTCGCATTCCCGGGGCGTCTTGTCGTTGGACACGGGCCCTGACGCCGCGTGGGAGCTGCCGCCGCTCGATAGCGGGCTGCCGATCACCGCCGATCCCACCGTCGGGCGGCTCGTCGTTCCCGTGCAGGCGTTGCTGGTGGACGCGAGCACGAAAGTCGCCGCCAACGACTGCATCGCCGTCGGCACGGAAAAAGGCATTTACCGCAGCGCCGGCCCGCAAGCCGCGTACGAGTCCGTCTCAGACCGCTCCCGCTTCAGTCCCGAGCTGCGCGAGCGGGTGACGCTGCCGCCGACCTGGTTGTTCGTCTCAGGTGCCCACGAAGTCGAGGTCGTGTCTGAAGATCAGGCGGGGAGCGATGCAGACCACTGATCTCTTGCGGCTCTTGCCGGACATCATCCGGCGCACGGCGCAGCCGGGCACGCCACTCGATGCGCTGTTGCAAACGATGGCCATGCTGCCGGTGCGGGATGAGACGATCCTCGGCCAGCTCGACGGGTACTTCGATGCGTATCGCACGCCGGATCGGTTCGTGCCGTTTCTCGCTGCGTGGGTCGATCTCGGCTGGCTGCCGGTCCGCGATCCCGCGACCGGCGGGGTGCACGGTGCGGTCGAGGTGCATCGCTTGCGGGATCTGATTGGCGTGGCGCCCCGCCTGGCACAATTGCGGGGGACGGCGGCGGGTCTGGCCCTGTTCCTTGGTACGGCGACGGGAGTCGAGGGCATTCGCGTGCTCGATTCCGGGAGCAGCGGGGCGGCTGTGCAGCGCCCCTTCCATCTGCGGGTGGAGGTACCGGCCGCCGCGGCGCAGCAGCGTGCGCTCATCGAGCTGATCGTGCGCACGGAGAAGCCCGCTCACGCGACGTGTGAAGTGGTGCAGGGGTAATCAGCAGCAAAACTCTAGCAGCGGAGCGAACATGCCTTCGCCTTTCGTTGTCACTGTGGTCCCGACCAGCCTCACGCTCACACCGGGCAGTCAGAACGGCTCGTTCGACGTCACCGTCAGCAACAAATCGGGGCGCGCGCTCACGGCGCGGGCGGTGCGGGTGATCGATCCGCGGACGGCTGCGGCTATGATCGTGCCGCGCGATAAAGATGAATTCCCGCTCGCCATCGGCGAGACGAAGAAGGTCACGTACGGCGTGAGCGTGCCGGCGAATGCCACGCCCCAGGTCGTGAAGTGTCGCTGGGACTTCGTCGACGTGGCGAACCCCGACGAGTTCTTCACGCAAGGCCCAACGGGTGCGGTCACCGTCGAGCGGCTTTCCGTTCCCGTCGGGAAACCCTGGTGGAAGAAGACGTTCCCGTACGCGGTCGCGGCGATACTCGTGTTAGGGATCGGGTTCGGTGTCTACAAGGTGGTCAAGCACGACAACAAAGTGCCCGTGCCGAAGGTGGTGGGGCTGGTATGGGATTCCGCCGGCGCTCGTCTGTCCAGCGCGGGGCTCGTCGTCGCCAATCTCAAGCCAAGTGATATCGTCCCGACGAACAACCAACAGCTGCATGAGACTGTAAAGAGCATCACGCCCACCGACTCGGTGCTCAACAAGGGCACGACGGTTTCTCTCACCGTCTACCAGTTTGTGCCGCCCCCCCCGCCGCCCCCGGCCCATGGGGGGATAGTGGTGCGGCCCCCTCGCGCGGACATGACCAAGTGGCTCCAGACGCTGAATGGCCGCAACGCTACCAGGAGAATAGTCCCCCCCCCGGTCCGGCCCCCGCGGGATTAGGAGCCTCGCTCGTGGACACCAAGAAACTGGTCCTCCTCATCCTCGTCGTGATCGCGATTCTCTGCGCGATGGCGCTCGGCGCGGGCCTGTATCAGGGCCGTACACAGGCGACTCGGAGCGATTCCGCCAAGGGGTCGCTCTGGGCGTTCTTCCGGGGTCTCATGCCCGACCACACCACGCTCGAAGCAGGCCGGCTCCACGTGGTCAGTGGGTGCACGGTGAGCGGGTCGGGACCGGGCGGCGTGATCGCGATGGGCTCGGCACCGTGCAACATCGTCATCAGGGAGGGCCGGAAGCGGACACCGCAGCTGCTGTGGCTCGACCCCGCGGGGTCGACGGCGACGCCGTACGCGTGCTTCCAGATTTCAGCCGAGAAGTTCGCCGATTGTCCGTCTGGGCCAGAGAACAAAAGGAAGTTCGACCGGAAATCGTCGTTTACGGTGGGGCGCGACAGTGCGTTCCTGCGGCTCTATTGCTCCGGTGGTCTCAATCCCATCTGTCGCTTCACGATCAGGTGACGGCGCGGGCGCTGTCCAACTTGTCCACCCGGAGGATTTTGACGACGGAGATGATGCCGCTGATGAGGTAATAGATGCCCCAGATCAGCGCGACGATAAGCGCCACGATGGCGCCGACCGCGTCGGTAATGCTCACCAGGATGATCGGGACCAACCCGTGCAGGAATGAGAGCACGAGGGTGAGGAGAATGGAGCAGGCGAACAGGAGGATGAGACTCTTGCTCTTCAACACCTGCAGCGTGTACAGCACGAGGCAAAACGCACCCACGAGCTTGAGGATCATCACCAAGCCGAGCGTCGCGGCGGCGCCGCCGCGGTTGAAATCTCCCCACACCGCCAGGTACGCGATCGTGCCGAAGGGAATGGCGACGAGCAACCCGATCATGATCAGCAGCAGCACGATCGTCGCGATCAACATGATGAATGAGGCGATGATGGTGAGGAACGAGACGATGACAGTTGCCACGCCCTGCACTCGCCCCATGATCCGCGCGGGAACGCCCACCGCGACGAGCGTCATGAGCACCATCGTCAGCATGACCAGGATGTCGAGCATCGCGGTACCGAAAATGCCGACGCCCGGCCGGGCGGCTTCACTGGCCTTCACCCAGATCTTCGAGCCGATCTCCAGCAGGAATGCGAGAGTGATGAGCACGGTTGACGTGATCAACAACGGCGTGCGATTGGGCATGACCGTCTCTACATGTAGGGTTCGAATCAATATGCGCCTCCGAGAAAGGCGGCGACAGTTATGCCTGACGGCTTGAAAGGGTTCCTCACCATCGTCATCAGTGCTGTCGTCGGTGGGCTCATGATCATGCTCACCGACTCGCTGCTCGGTCAGCCGGTTGGGGTGGGCATCGCACTGTTGGTCGGCTTCATCCTCGGCCTCCTGTACGGCCTTGCTGCCGGCGTGCTCTTGAGCTACGACCTCAACAGCGGTATGGGGTGGCTGCAGCTGATCGTGGACCTGACGTGGAGTCTCCTCAACACGTTGTTCGGTCTGGTGATCGGGTTTCCGCTGTATCTGTGCTTCGGCAATCCCTCCCGGGCACAGAGCGAGGGTCAAGGGTGGATCTCGTTCGCGCCGCGCGGCACCGGCGCATTCGGCAACACTGTGCTTCAGACGCTTGGAACCCTGAACCTGGGTGGGCCGGGGCAGCACGAGCGCATGCATTTGCTGCAGGCGCGCATCTTCGGCCCACTCTATCTGCCCCTGTTCGCGGCCAATTACGTGGTGACCGGCCTGGTCCAGTTGCTATGGACCGGCACCATCGGCTTGGTGCTCTGGCTGACAAAGGTGCGCAGCAAGCCCTACTTCGAACCGCCGCCAACGTCAGCCGTCTCCGGGTTCTTCGGGTGGATTTACTACGCGACCATCTTCGAGCGCTGGGCCTACGCGTCCGGGAATCCGTGAGCGTCGCGTTGAGGGCGCGGGCCCGCTCAAAACGTACTAGCCCCTGGGGCCGGGTCCGTGTATCGTCGCCGCGCGAGCCACGGCTGAGCCCCTGTGTTCCGACTCATTATTGTCGCCGACATCACATTGTATCGCGAAGGGCTGGCGCACATCCTTGGGCGCGATGCGCGCCTGACGATCGTGGGGACGGTCGCCGATCTCGACCATGCCTGCGCGCTCGTGCGCGAGCAGGTCGCCGATGTGGTTCTGGTGGATATGGCGATGCCGCGCGGTTTGGCGACGGTTCGCGCTCTGGTTGCCACGACGCCGGCCCTCCGGGTTGTGGCACTCGGCGTCCCCGACCACGAGCCGGACCTGCTCGCGTGCGCGGAGGCGGGTGTCGCGGGTTATGTGCCGCGGGAGGGGTCGGTCGCCGAGTTGATTGCCGTGCTCGAGAGCGTGGCACGGGGCGAGCTCCTGTGCTCGCCGCGGGCGGCCGCGGCTCTGCTGCACCGCGTCGCCGCCCTGGCTGCCGCGCAAGGCACGACGTATGACCGCGTTATCGCCACGCTTACCGCACGGGAACGCGAGGTCGCCAGGTTGCTCGAGGCGGGGTCAACCAACAAAGAGATCGCACGCCGACTGGGGATCGAAGTCGCCACGGTCAAGAATCACGTTCACAACCTCCTGGAAAAACTGCGGGTGCATCGGCGCGGAGAGGCGGCCGCGCGCCTGCGTGCCCGAGACGAGCTCGGGGCGCACCGCCGCCCTACTCCCGTCCCGTAGGGGGCTCAGGGAGCTCACGCTGTTCCTCGCCGCCACGAGCCTCGTGGCTATCGGCTGCGCCACTCCGTATGCGAAGGTCGACGGGCTCCTGGTTGACGCGCGACCCGCCCCGGCGGTCCCGGCGGTCCCGGCGGTCCCGGCGGTCCCAGCGGTCCCAGCGGCCGAGATCCCTCGCGTGACCGTGATCCACGGCGGGAAGCCGCGCGTGGCGGCGTTACAGCAGAGCGTCGTCAATGGTGATCGCGTCGTCACGGCGCCGCGCGCGTCGGCAATCCTGACGGTCCAGCCGGGTTACGAAGTGATCGTCGAGCCGGGGACGGACGTTCGCATCGAGGATCGCTCGCTGGTCGTCCAGATCGGCAGGCTCATTTTGAAGCGACTAAAGAAGACCAAGCAGAAGCTTCAGGTCAGGAGTGAGTTTGCGAGCGCCGGTGTCGAGGGCACGCACTTCGTGTTCGAAGTGCTGCCAGACGAGCAGGTGCACATCGCCACGCTCGACGGCGTGGTCACGGTGAATCCTCGACAGGGGACGTGGCCGGCAGTCACCTACCGGGCAGGCGACGAAGGGTTTATCAGGAAAGGCGCGCCGCCCGAGCGGGTCCGCCCGATCGAGCGCCGCGCGGCGCAGCTGATTTCGGATCGGACCGCCGCCGTCGAGACCGCCGTCCAGTACAAGGCGGGTCAACCGTGGTCGCGCTTCCGACCGCTCTGGCAGAAACCGGCGTTCTTCGTGCCGGCGGCCGCGGTGACCGCGGCCGCCGTGATTCTCGTGGTATCGAAGGGCAAGCCGGCTGTCCGTAACCCCGGCACCATCCCGTAACCGAAGATTCAGGTCTAGTCCCCAGCCTGCTTGGGCCAGATCAGCTTGATGAGAAAGACGTACACCACGGCGAGTACCGATACGACGATGTAGACCGCTTGGCTGTCCAACCCAAGAGCGGCGAGCGGTCCCGTGGCGCGCTGTGTCATTGTCAGCAGGAGGAACGCGACGGTGGAAACCGCGGCGTCCTTGATGCCTTTCTTCTCGCCGAACAGCCCTAACCACCGTGCGAAGAAGTTGACGCCGATGCACGCGACCGCCACCAACAGTAACGCCCAGCCGAAGTCTTTCACGATGTCGGCGGCAGTCTTGGCAAAGCCCGAGACCACGCCGACTAAGAGGACGTACAGGCTGAGGGTTCGCGCCGGGACCAGCTGGCGGAGCTTGTCGAGATACGTATCTGAGGAACTGCCGTTCATTGATTCCTCCGTGGAATTGGGCGGTCGGTCACAACCACATGGCGAGAGCGGGACGTGCGGTGGCGGGGACATGGCTCTCCGCCAAACGCTCGGAGAGGGCGTCTTCCTTTGATATCACGTTTTCGTCGAAGGCACCGACCAGATGAAAAATGCTCCCGAACGCCCCGAGGTTCAGGGTGTGCCCCGATTCATGGTCGACTGCCATCCCAGTGTATTTGACGTCCACGAAGGCGAAATTCGCCATGTTGAAGGCGGTGTCGATGGGGTTCAGGTTGCTGATCCATCCGCCGCGCGTAAACAGGGTCCCCGTTTGCCAATGAAAGATGAGCTTCTCGATCTTGAAGAACGTGGCGCCGGCCAGCCCGATGAGCGCGCCGAGGGCACCCAGCAGGAAAAAGGTGAACCCGAGAGCGACGATCAGCCACGACATGGGAAGCAGCCAATTCAGATACCCGAGTAGGCCTGAGTACAGCCCGAAGCGGGAAAGGAAGGGAAAAACCGAAAGGAACGGGTAGACACCGGCGATAACGGCCAAGACGGTTCCGGCCGTGCCGCCGAACAGCTTCGGGAACACGATCGAGGCCACCGCCCAGTTCATTGCGG
>WNFC01004833.1_pt1 | contig 24059 bp, 28 predicted proteins | sample 5400541 | NCBI WGS metagenome assembly WNFC01 (sample SAMN13153342, study PRJNA577476) | soil metagenome | isolation source: 120 cm saprolite under Douglas fir tree site 2 hole 2 replicate 1 | place: USA:California | collected 2015-04-18
AAAGTCTGCGGTCGGCGCCGCGCGGCCGCGGCTCGTGGAGCCGTTAGCGATTCGTCGGCAGGCGCGGCTTGGCCGCGAATTCACAGAGCCGTTCGGCCGCCGCCTCGAGCGTGGCGTCGCGCTTGGCGATGCAGAGACGCAGCAGCGTCATTTTTGGCGGTGCCGCGTAGAAGGGCGATAGCGGAATGGTGGCGATCTTCGCCTCTCGAATCAGCCGATCGGCAAAATCCGTGTCGATGTCGCTGCTAAGCGCACTGTAATCGACCAGTTGGAAGTAAGTACCGGCGGCCGGGACCGGTTCGAAACCGGAGCCGTGCAGGAGTCCTGCGAACAGATCCCGCTTGGCTTGAAAAAACGCGGACAGTCCGGCCCAGGCATCGGGGTGCGCCGCGAGATAGCGCGCAATGGCGTATTGCAGCGGCGAGACGATGCTGAACGTATTGAACTGGTGCACTTTGCGAAGTTCGCGGGTCATCGGCGGCGGCGCCACGCAATACCCGACTCGCCATCCGGTCGCGTGCAGCGTCTTGCCGAATGAAAATACCGCAAAACTGCGCTCGCGCAATTCGGGATGCGCCAGCACCGATGCATGCCGGCGGCCATCGAAAAGCACGTGTTCGTACACTTCATCGGCGAGCAGCGTGATCGGGCGATCACGGATCAAGGCGGCAAGCGCGTCCAAATCGCCGCCGTCCGCCACCGTACAGCTCGGATTCTGCGGGCTGTTGATGATGATCAATCGGGTGCGATCGCTCAAGTGTTGACGCACCTGATCCCAATCGAAGCGAAACGCGGGCGGCGTCAACGCGATGCGGACGCAACGGCCGCCCGCCAGCCGCACGGCGGGCTCGTAGGCATCGTAGGCGGGATCGAAAATGATGGCTTCATCGCCGGGGCCCACGACCGCTTGAATCGCATCGTACAGCGCTTCGGTGCCGCCGCAGGTCACGGTGATCTCGGTGTGCGGATCGATGCGGCGGCCGTAGCTCGCGTGCAGTTTCGCCGAAATCTGTTCGCGCAACTCGACCACGCCCTCCATCGGCGCGTACTGATTGCGTCCTTCGCCGACCACCTCGGCGAGCGAGCGCACGGCAACCCCAAGCCTGCGCAGCTCGCGCGCCGCCGCCAAACTCCGCTTGCCCGACGCGCATACCAGCAAATACTCCCGCCCGGGCGAGAGCAGCCCGGGATCCGCCAGCAGATCGGGCATGGCGACATGGCGCGCGGCGGCCGGCCGTGCCGCAACTTCTTCCTGGGTGCGGATATCGATCACTTCCAGGCCGCGCTGCGCCGCATCGGCGAGCGAGCGCAGGACGATCTCGATCCCAAGATCCTCGCGGGGAATCTCGCGAATGTGCGCACAATCGGGGGCGCGGCACTCGGCCCGGCGCGGCGCCTTGATCTTGAGGCTGGAGAAATTCGTGAAATCCAGCAGCAGCAATTCTCCATCGAGTTGACCGGACATGCCGAGAAGAATCTTGATCGTCAACAGGGCCTGCAGCGTACCCAAGGTTCCGGGAACCGGACCCAAGACCCCCGCTTCGGCACAGTTGCCCACCACGCCGTCCGCGACGGCATCGGGCCAAAGGCAGCGCAGGCAGGCGTGGCGCTGCTCCGGTTTGTAGACTTGCAGCTGGCCTTCGTATTGATAGACGCTGGCGAAGACCGCCGGCCGGTGTGCGAGCACGGCGGCGTCGTTGATCAGGTACTTGGTGCGAAAATTGTCGCTGCAGTCGACCACGACGTCGTAGCCGCCAATCAGCGCGACCGCGTTGTCGGCGTCGAGCCGCATGGAATGCAATTCGACCTGCACGGTGGGGTTGATTCGCCCGACCGCGGCCCGCGCCAGCTCAACTTTTCGTTCACCGACATCCGCCAGCGCGAAGATGGGTTGGCGATGCAAATTGCTGGCGTCCAGGGTGTCGGCGTCGACTATCCCGAGGTGACCAACCCCGGCGCCGGCCAGGTATTGCAGCACCGGGCTGCCGAGTCCTCCCGCACCGACGATGAGCACCCGGCCGCGTGCCAGCGCCGCCTGGCCATGCGCGCCGATCTCCTTGAGTAACGTTTGCCGTGAATAGTCGGGCTGCATCGCGCCCGACTCATGAATGGCTGGCGGCGGGCTCGTCATGATGCTCGAGTTCATGATCATGCTCGTGCCCGTGCCCGTGAGTGTGACCCGGCGGCGCCGCGCAGCGCTCGCAGTTCACCCAGCCGGAATCGCCGCTTCGATAGTGTTCTTTCTTCCAGATCGGCACGCGATGCTTCACTTCGTCGATGATGAAGCGGCAGGCGTCGAACGCCTCTCCGCGATGCGCGGAACTGACACCGACCCACACGGCCATATCGCTCAAGGCCAGCGAGCCGATACGGTGGATGCAGAGAGCGTGCTTGACCGGAAAGCGCCGCAAGGCGTCGGCGACGATGCGCTCGCCTTCCTTCACCGCGAGCTCCTGGAACGCTTCGTATTCCAAGCGAGTGACTTCTTGCCCCTCATTGTGATCCCGAACCCACCCCTCGAAGCTGACATAGCCGCCTGCGCCCAAGTCGAGGAGCTCGCGCCGCGCTTCGATGGTATCGATGGCCGTTTGAGTAAAGCGAAAGCGCATCATCCGCCCGCCACCGGTGGGATGAAGACGACGGCGTCGCCGGCGGTGAGCCTGCGGGACCAGTCGCTGAACTCGGCGTTGACCGCGACTTTCAATTGTTCGCGGGTGAGCGTGAACCGGTACCGGGTGGAGAGTTCCCCGTACAGGTCCGCAGGCGTGGCGGAGGAGGTTTCGAGGGTCTCCTCGGAACGGCCGGCTTGTTCACGCATCAGAGCATAGTATTGGATTTTCAATTGCATGGGATTATTGACCTAAGAAGCGGCGTCCAGCGCCGCCAATGCCTCTGCATATTCCTCGGGCGTGTTGATATTGTCGAGAGCGCGACGGTCCTGCGGCTCCAGCAGCCGCACCGCGTGACGAATCAGAAATTTGCGCGGGCAATGACCGCCGCCGGCCTGATAGAACTCGAGCGCGGCCGCTGCCCCCGGTTCCCAAATGGCGCACAAGGGTTCGGGCAATCCATCGTGGGCGCTGCGGTACGCGGTGGCCAGGCCGGCGAGATCGCGCTCACGCAAGAGCTGAGACAGCGCCGCGTCCGACAGAAACGGCAAATCGCACGCCAGTACCAACCAGGCAGCTTGGGGGTGCGCGGCGAGCGCCGAACGGATACCGACGATGGGCCCTTCGCCCGCGACGGAATCCACGATCATCGGGCGCTGCGCCCGCGTCGGGTCGGCGGTTTGGTTGGCGCGGACCGAGACAAAAACCGTCGAGACATGCCGGCTCGCCAACTCGAAGGCGCGATCCAACTGGCTCTTGCCCCGATACTGAAGCGCGGCCTTGTCGCGATGCATGCGCGAACTCGAGCCGCCGGCGAGGATCAGGCCGTACACGGGCGCGCCGGGCTTTCGGGGCGATCGGGATTGACGTCCATCGGCGTCATGGCGCTGCCTTCAAGGCATAACTGCTTCTCCCGCCGTCCTTCGCGAGCAGGCGCAAGTCGCCGATGACGATGTCGTGCGATAGCGCCTTACACATGTCGTACACGGTCAGGGCGGAAATGCCGGCGCCGGTGAGAGCCTCCATTTCGACGCCCGTCTTGTGATGCACACTCACCGTGCAGCGAATCACCGCGGTGTCGCCGTCGAGATCGATGGTAATGCGGCAATTTTCCAGCCCAAGCGGGTGACAGAACGGAATCAGTTCATGGGTACGCTTCGCGCCCATGACTCCGGCCACGATGGCCGTATCGAAGACCGGGCCTTTCGGCGAGCGCAGGCCGCTGTCGCGCAGCGCCGCCGCGACGGCCGGCGGGAAGCGCACCCGCGCTTCGGCCGTGGCCGTCCGCTTGGTCGGCTTCTTGTCGCTGACATCGACCATGGCCGGGTGGTGCCCGGCATCCAAATGAGTAAAGGTCATGAGTTCAACCGCCGATGTAGTTCATCTCGATTTTCTTCGCCTCGGGCACGGTGCCCCGCAATTGCTCGCGCAGCTCGCTGTAGCGGTCAGTACGGCCATGCCAGACGCCGCGGATCAATTGAAGAATGTCCGCATCGCTGGTGCCGGCACGCAGCGGTGCGCGCAGATCGAGACCGTGAGTCGCGAACAGGCAGGTGTAGAATTTGCCTTCCGAGGACAGACGCGCCCGGCTGCAGGCACCGCAAAATGGCTGCGATACCGACGAAATGAAACCCACTTCGCCGCCGCCATCGTCAAAACGCCATCGCTGCGCCACTTCGCCCTTGTAGTTCTCTGAAATCGGCCGCATGGGCCACCGCTCATGGATGCGGGCGGCGAGCTCGCGCGAAGGCACCACCAAGTCGGGCCGCCACTGATTGCGGTTGCCGACATCCATGAACTCGATGAAGCGTACGATCACGGGCGATCCGCGGAAGCGCTCGACGAGATCCAGCGCCGTGTGATCGTTCAAGCCTCGTTCGATGACGGCGTTGATCTTGACCGGGGTCAGGCCGGCGGCGATGGCGGCCTCGATGCCGGCCAGGACTTGTTCGAGGGCGCCGAATCCCCCGCTCATGCGCGTGAAAACTTCCCGATCCAAGGTGTCCAAGCTCACGGTCACGCGCTTCAGGCCGTTGGCATGCAGATCGACGGCGTGCTGCCCCAGCAGCACCCCATTCGTGGTCAGCGCGATATCGTCGATGCCCGGGACGTCGGTGAGATCGCCGACCAGGTCCGCGAGATTCGTCCGCAGCAGCGGTTCGCCGCCGGTGAGACGCAACTTGCGCACGCCCAAGCTCGCGAACAACCCCGCAAGACGCACGATTTCTTCGAACGACAATCGCTCCTGCGATTTCAAAAATCGATAATGCTCGTGAAATTGCTCTTTCGGCATGCAGTAGGGACAGCGGAAGTTGCATCGGTCCATGACCGAGATGCGTAGATCGTGCAGCGGCCGGCCGAGACGATCGAGCGGATTTTGCGGCCCACGAATGTGGTGAACGGTGGAACTCATAACCCTTTACCAGCGGTACACAGTGGTGACGAAGCCCTTCGGGTAGGTATTGGGGCCCGGAGGAAGTTCGACGAAGCCGTCCGTGCCGGTCAGGCTCAAGAAATCTCCGGACCCATTCGGCCGCCGCGGATTGGCCCAGGGGCGCCCCCAATCGTCGTGCTCGATGGCCACCGGCAAGAAATACGTGAGCGCAGGCTGGACACTCACGGGCGCCGCCAGAGCCAGGCGTTCGGGTGGTGCGCGCTTGGTGCCCATGGCTTCAGCGATGGCCGGAATGACATAACGGATCAGACAGACCAGAGTCGAGACTGGGTTGCCGGGCAATCCAAACACCGCTTGACCCTGGGGTCCGATGCCGAACCACATGGGTTTGCCGGGCCGCTGCGCAATATTGTGAAACACCTGTTGCACCCCGAGCTGCTGCAGCACTTTGGGCACCAGGTCGAACTTGCCCATGGAGACACCGCCGCTCAATACCACGACCTCGTGGGTGGTGAGGTGCAGGCCCAACCGTTTGCGCATCAGGACCTCATCGTCGGGCACGTGATCGTCGCCGACCCGGCCGAAGCCGCGCGTGCGCAAGGTAGCGGCGACGGCGTACGCGTTGGAGCGGCGCACCTGATAGTCCGCGATCGGATCTCCCGGTTCGATCAGCTCATCGCCGGTCGAGATGATCATCACGGCGGGTTGACTGCTCACTCGCACCCGCGCCATGCCGGCCGATGCGGCAACCGCGATTTCCGGCGCGCGCAGCAGAGTGCCTGCCTCCAGCAACAGCGTTCCCTGACGGCTGTCGCTGCCGCGCCGATGCACGTTGTGGTAGGGCGAATTCACCACGGCGGCGCTCAGCGACGCGTAGCCTTCCGCGACCTCGAGCTGCTCGACCGGAATCACGCAGTCGCTGCCCGGAGGCAAAATCGCACCGGTCATCACTTCGATCGCGGCGTCGCCGCCGCCCAGCTTCATGGGCGGCGCGCCCGCCGCCTGAATGCCCTGGACGCGGAAGCGCTTGAGGCCTCTCCGCAATGCGTCGCTGTCCACCGCCATCCCGTCCATGGCGACGCGGTCGAAGGGCGGTTGATCGCGCTCCGCATAAATATTCTCGCGCAGCGTCGCACCGACACACTGCGTCAGCGGCAGTGATTCGATGGGCAGACACGTCAGCCGAGAGTAGATGGCCTCTTCGGCCAGACGCGGAGTAATGAGCGTTCCAGCCTGCATAGTAAAGTTGCGGCGGAGTTGCTCCGCCGCGCTCAAAGTTACGACTTCTGTTTGGCCTTGAAAATCTTCAGTTGTTCATTAAATCGTCCGACAACGGCCTGCAGTTCATCGACGGCGGCGTTGTTTTTCTGCACCAATATCTTCTGCTGCTCATCCGCCTTTTTCTTCTCGTCAGGCGTCAGCTTCTTGGGATCCTTGGGGGTGGCGGCGTCCATCTCGAGCTTGAGACAATCCAGATAGGTGTTCATCTCACCGTTGAACCGGTCGAAGTCATGCTTCGCGGCAATCATCTGGTCCTTGGTTGCGGTATTTCCGTCGGGGGGCGCGTCCGGGGAGCGGGGATAAGTGCACGTTGCCTGTGCGTGTGCGGCGGTGCCAAGTGCGAAAACCAACGTGAGCGGTATCCAAGCCTTCATCGGGAATCCTCTTTTATTCGGTAGGAATGAGTTAATCAGAGCCATTGCGATCTTACGGCCAAGGGCGAAGAGCCGCCAGCATTCAACGTCGCAACCGTAAGTCGCTGATTTTGTAGTCGAATTAGAGCGTGCGGACGGTGTTTGGTTCCATCAATCTGTCATCTCCGCGAGGGATTAAGGTTGTAGAGTTGCGTGGGATCGTTGCGGCGGAGCCCTTAGGACAGGCGTCTCGCCTGGGATTTGCGGCGCTGTGCGCCACCGGCGCCGCCGCCCCGAAGGGCTTCCTTAAGGCAATGATGTCGAATTGAGCCCGTGCCGTTCGACTGTTCAACGGCGAATCACGCCGACAACGGAGTTTGAAATGCAGTATCTATTACTTATCTATTCGAACGAAGCGGAGATGGCGGCGAGGACCGCGTCCGCAGTGGCGTCAATGACGGCGGAATATACGGAGTTTACCAAGGGAATCATCCAGGCCGGCCATTTCAAGGCGGCCGACCGGCTGCGGCCCACGTCCGCGGCCACCACCGTGAGAGTCCGCAACGGCCAAGTGGCCGTGACCGATGGACCATTTGCCGAGACCCGCGAGCAATTGGGCGGGTACTACCAGGTCGAGGCGAAGAACCTCGACGAAGCCACCGCCATCGCGGCGCGCATCCCCGGCGCCAAATATGGCAGCATCGAGGTACGGCCGATCTGGCCGGTCGAGGCGTAGGCGCTCGGTTGCCGCGCAGTCCATGAGCGTGGGCCCCATCGATCGAGTAGTCGACGAGGTCTTTCGCCGAGAGGCGGGTCGTGTTCTCGCAACATTGATCCGCCTGCTCGGCGATTTCGATTTGGCGGAAGAGGCGCGCCAGGAGGCGTTCACCGCCGCCATTGAACAATGGGAGTCGACCGGGGTGCCGGCCAATCCACGTGCTTGGCTGATCAAGGCCGGCCGCAACAAAGCGGTCGATCGTATTCGCCGCGACGTGGTCTTTCGGACCAAAATCATCGATTGCGAGACCGCCAGCGCCGAGGCGGATGCGGCAGCCGTGTCCGAAGACGAGGACGACAGCACCTTCGGGGATGACCGGCTGCGTCTGATATTTACCTGCTGCCATCCTGCGCTCAGCGCTGAGGCGCATGTGGCATTGACGCTGCGCGAAGTGTGCGGACTCACCACGCAAGCCGTAGCCCGTGCCTTCCTGGTGAGCGAGGAAACCATGGCGCAGCGCCTGGTTCGCGCCAAGAAAAAAATCCGCGACGCCGGAATTCCCTATGAAACTCCGGAGCCGCCCCTGTTCAATCAGCGAATCCACGGCGTGCTCGCGGTGGTCTACGGAGTGTTCACCGAAGGGTACGCGGTGACGACGGGAACCCGGCTCGTCGACGCCGAATTGTGCGCGGAGGCCATCCGACTGGGCCGTCTGCTCGATGAGCTGCTGCCGGTCAATCCTGCCGTGATGGGCTTGCTCGCCTTGATGCTGTTGCACGACGCGCGGCGACCGGCCCGCGTCTCGCAAGACGGCGATGTGATTTTGCTGGAGGATCAAGACCGGACGCTGTGGGATCAGGCGAAGATCGCCGAGGGACTGGCGCTGGTCGACCGGGCGTTGAGCACTCCGGGACCGTTGAGCCCCTATGCCGTTCAAGCGGCGATCGCCGCCTTGCACGTGCGGGCGCGGAAGAAAGAGGACACGGATTGGCCTCAGATTGTCGGACTCTACGAGGTGCTGCTGCGGCTGCAACCGAGTCCCGTCATCGAGCTGAATCACGCGGTAGCCGTCTCCATGGTGGACGGTGCGGCGCGCGCACTCGATCTCGTCGATTCGCTAACGGCGCGCGGACAAGTGAGCGACTATCACTTGCTCCACGCGGCGCGAGGGCGGTTTCTGCAGCAACTCGGGCGCCCGCTCGAGGCCCGCGAAGCCTACCGCTCGGCGTTGGCCCTCGCAACGCTCGAGCCCGAGCGCCGCCTGCTGAAGGCGCGGATCGAGGGCATCGTCGGATCGCCCGCCGGGGTTTGAGCTCAGGAATTGCCCGCCGGAGCGATGTTGCGCGCGTGCAGGGCCATCGCGATGAGGGCTGAGCCGCCGAACACCAAGTTGATGCCGACGAGCAGGCCAATCGCCCAAGCAGCCGTGCCGGGAAGTCCCACGAATATGATCGCCGCGAGGAAGAGATCGACCACACCGCTGAACAGCATCATGCCCCAACGCCCCGAAAGCTCGCGCTTGTGCTCGAGCGCATACAGAATCGATACCACGCCTTCAAGAACCAGAAACACCGTCAGGATCAAGGTGAGGGACAACGCGCCCGACAGCGGCCATGCGAGCAGCACGATGCCGGCCACGGTGCCGATGACGGCAGAGAGCAGAGACCACCCAAACCCGGGCGCGCCGCGCGTGCGGAACGTGGAAATCAGGCCGACGATTCCGCTCATGAGCAGTAGCCAGCCGATCAGGACCTCGACCGCGATCGTCGCAATCGGCGGGACCACGATGGCCAAGATCCCCAATATAACTAGAATGATTCCCTCAGCCAGAAAGAGACGCCAATGCGCATGCAAGGAATTGGCCACCGCTGATTGAAGGCGATCGAGGTCAGCTTGATTCGTTGACATGATGCGAGTCCTCCAGAGTGCTGGACAGGGCGCCATGTTACCGGCATTTCCGTGCCGCGTGTGGCCCGGCTAACCCTGCGCCAGACCGGCGGCCAGCCGCCCGAGAATTTCCGTCCAGCCTGCCTGGGTACGCTCTGCATACTCGGGAAGCACTCCCTCGTGCGTCAACGTGAGCTCGCACCCGCTCTCCCGTGGAACGATGTCAATGCACACACGGGTTCTCTCAGTGGAGTATTTTGGAACGCCGAAGGTGAAGACCAGGCGGCGCGGCCGGTCGATGTCGACATACTCGCCGCAATGCTCGACATCTTCCCCGTCGCGCCGATCCACAAAGATGAACCGGCCTCCGATCCGTGCATCGATCTCGACGCGCACCATCTGGAAGAGATTGCCGCTTCCGCATCCTCGGCGCGCAAGGCGGCGTCGAGGGCGTCAAGTTGATCGGTCCAGAAGCGCTCATAGAAGCGCAGCCATCCGTTTGCCGCCGCCAGGGGCGCCGGTTCGAGCCGGCAGAAGTGTGACCGGCCCTCGACCCGGCGGCGCAGAAGCCGGGCGCGCTCGAGCACTTTGACGTGCTTGGACGCGGCGGCAAACGTCATCCGAAACGGCGCCGCCAGTTCGCCGATGCTCTGCTCACTCTTCGAGAGGCGGCGCAGCATCGCTCGCCGGGTGGGATCGACGAGCGCCTGAAAGACGCGGTCCAGCGAGGCCGTTCGCCGTTCGATCATGAGGCACCCGAAATTGCTATACCCTATGGTTGAACATTGGCCAAATCCGGAGAAACGTCAACCAATTGGTATAATAAATGGAAGGACCCTCAAGCCGTTGGACGCCTGAATTAGGTTTCCAGAAACGCCCTGTGGACGCTAAACTGCGCGCCTGCGCCCGTAGCTCAGCTGGATAGAGCACCTGGCTTCGAACCAGGTGGTCGGCGGTTCGAATCCGTCCGGGCGCGCAATTTTCACAAAAATTTCTCCACGGCTTCACGTGATCGACTCGTCAACAGCCGATTCGATCCGCCGACAGACAACAAGCCGAGTTCGACAACTTGGCCGCAGGCCAAGTTGGACGCTGCCGCGCGCAGCGCGGCGGCGGTCCGGAGCGAAGCGGAGGATTCGCGGCGCAGCCGCGAACAATCTCTCCGGGCGCGCAAATTTAGATTTTTCTTAGTTCCCAAATGCAAGGCGGGTTTTCCCTGGCGTCGAGCGGAATTAGCGTACGTGCGATTTGCGCGATGCTCTTTCTCGGATGTGTTGCCCCCACGCTAGCCGCAGATGTTTCCTACGATGATTCTCGCGGCGCATATCTAGAGCACCCAGACAGGCCGATTTGGATGGGGGGCGACTATCTCCGGGCAATGCTAGCCGCCTATCAGGATTTCGCGAAAATTCTTGCCCAGCAAAATCAGGATGCCAAGCGACTGTCAAAACAAAACGGTGAGCGCAGGGCTGAGGTAGCGGAGTGGCTCTCACAGCTCGACAACTACGATGTCCGAGTTGAAGAGACCACGGACCAATATACCGTGAGGTTCTCTCCGACGCTAAAAGATCCGGAGAATCACAATATCTTTGGCGGTGGCGCCAGCTACACGATAAGCCGCGGATCATTAAAAATACTGAGCATAAATCGCTTTAAATAGAAATTTAGTTCAATTTTTTGGGTCCCGGAGCGGTCATTCTCGGGCGTCCTATTGTTTGGTTCTGTAACGCTTAGGGCGTCCAAATGATGCGGCGGACCATCTCGGCAGGTACCCTCTGATGCCGATCGTATTAAATGAGACGTGAGGTTCCAGAATATGGAAATGGCACTTCCATTTTATGGAATTGGTGGATACAATTCTGAGCTATGATTGTGATCGGCACCGATCTCGTAGAACGCTATTTTGCGGTGCGAAGCGGACATCGAGGGATCAAGGTTGCTCGTTCTCAGTACGATGCGTGGAAGGCCATTGTGCAGGGCGCGCAATGGAAGACCCCGCAGGATGTAAAAAAGTCTCATCCGAAGGCAAGCATTCTCAAGAGCGGTCGGGTGGTTTTCAACATCAAGTCGAATGACTACCGCCTGATCGTCGTCGTGCGGTACGAAAATGGTGTCGTGATGATCCGGTTCTTCGGATCTCATGATGAGTACGACAAGGTTGATGCGGAGACTGTGTAATGAAAACCACTTTGTTTGTAGTTGAAAACGATGCAGATCATGCGCAGGCCAAGGCGCTGATCGAGAAGCTGATGGGGTCGACCGAGCCAACAGATCGGGCGCGGATGACTGCCCAGGCGCGTTTGATTGAAGCCTATGAGCAATCCCGGTGGCCTGGTCGTGCACCGTCTCTACCCGATCTGCTTACTTATCTAATGGACCAACATGACCTTTCGCGTGCCGATTTTGCACCCCTCCTGGGAACACCCAGTCGGGTGAGTGAGGTGATGACGGGCAAGCGCGAGCTCAGTATGTCCATGGTGCGCAAGCTCCGTGATCGATTCCAGATCTCGGCAGACCTGTTAATCTCGCCCCTGCGGCGTCGTGGAATAGCGGCGTAACGAGAGCGCCGCCCGGATATTTCGTGTGCTCTTTGAAGGAGGATGCGAGGATGCTTCGAGTCGTCGCCATTTCCTCTCGCGATCTCTGCGGGACTTCTGCGTGAGTTGGTTGTGCTCTGTCGTGCTTCGTTGTGCACTCGGGTCGATCTTGCAACGGACATCCCGCGGGCGTGGTTGATCAAAAACAAGCACTTACAGTCGCCTAAACTTCAATTTCGACAGTTCTGCGAGCTACGAACCAGGCAGTCAGCGGTACGAATTCTCCGTAAGGACTTGAGCGTCATTGACAGAATTAGAGGTATCGATTGGACACCAACAAGAGCGGTCCACATCATGCCTGATCGCCAGTGAACGCGCTTTCCAGCAACTTGACTATAGAATATAGGGCTTGATTCGCCGGCGTATCGATTGCTAGCGATTTGCCTCTCTGAACGATATAGCCATTGAGATGATCGATCTCGCTGCGCCGCCCTCGCATCAAGTCTTGGGCAGTGGAGGATAATTGCCCCGACATCGTTGCGACGATACGCTCCACTCCTTGCCAGCTGTCACCCGGCACGATTATCGACTCGCGCTGCGCCACCGCAAGGCATTCATGCACAACCAACCGCATGAGATCTCTCGCGCCTTCGTTCTCGAAGAGAAGGCCGTAAGGCAGCTTCGTAATGGCGGAAATGGCATTGAAGGCGCAGTTTAAAATGAGCTTCGCCCAAAGCTCGCCAACCACATTGTCCGAGAGGTGCACCGGTACACCGGCTTTCACGAAGTCTTCGAGCATTTCCGTACTCATCGCCGATGGCCCGACCACGAGCTCACCCTGGCCATGGTGCTTGAGGTGCCCTGGTCCCATCATCTCCGCGGCGCGGGATACACGGCGCGCAGGAGCTGCGCATGAAGGCGCTTTGCGTTATCGATGCCATTTTGCAGACTAAGCACGATGGCATCTGGCCGTACGAACGGCGCCATCATAGCCGCCGCATTCTCGGTATCGCTCGACTTGATGCAGCAGAGAACCAGTGACGCGCCCTGGATGTCGCTGACCTCGGTGCTAGCTTGGACCGGAACGTGCGCTCGAAAACCTATCGTATTCATCAGCAATCCATGCTGACGAATGGCCTCCACATGGTGCGTGCGCCCGATCAAAATGACTTGATGGCCCGCGCGGGACAGCATGCCTCCGTAATAACATCCGACCGCCCCGGCACCTATGACAGCGATTCGCATACGCCGTGCATCTTCTCATCTGATTGACCGCTGCGATGGCCAATTTGGTTGCGTAAATCGCGACGAGGTTACGTTACGTCAAAAGAGTCGTTCCTTGCAATGTTAGGGACGAGCGAGACGGTTGTGGTCCGCAAAATTCAGTCACGCACTCGAGACGATCATCCGTTGGCATCGGGCCGGGTGGCCGACGCCACCGATACAAAGGTATCGCCAATACCTTGGTGTAATTGAGCGCTTGGTCTTCGTAATCGATGATGGCGCCCTCGCTGCATTTCAAAAGGAACCGTCGCCAATGTCAGTCGTCCGCTATCACGAGGCAACCTTGAGCTATGGCAATGGCGCATGGATGGCTTTGGCCGAGTTGAACCACCGGGTCGCTAATGACCTACCTGCTCCGACCGTGCTGCTCTCGTCCCGCGCGACGACGAACACCTTCATCGCGTCGATGTGATCCATCATTCCACCCAAAGAAACATTGACTGTCGAAACATGACCATTCAATCGTTCGGGCTGAGTTTAGTTTCTTGAAGACAACAGAACCGCCCGTTGCAGCGATAATTCAAGGAGTGCACGCATGTCCCTAGCGGACGCCCTCGCCCGCATGCCCCGCGTCGCCCTGGTCGATACGGCCACGCCGATCCAGCCGCTGAAGCGCATCGAAGAGGTGATGGGTCCGGCGTTGAACGGGGTCAAGCTGTACGTGAAACGCGACGACCTGTTGGGCCTAGGTGGCGGTGGGAACAAGCTGCGCAAACTGGAATATTTGATGGGCGACGCCGCAGCGAAGGGCTGCGATACCATCATCGCCTCTGGTGGGATACAGTCCAATTTCACGCGCGTCACTGGCGCTGCCTGCGCACGAGAGAAGGTCGCCTGCGAGTTGGTTCTGGCGCCGCTCGTTCCGGAGACCGATGACGATTACGAAAGCAACGGCAACACCATACTGAACGATCTGTTCGGAGCGAGGGCGCACGTTCTGGGTCGAGGTGAGACTGCTGCCGACTTCGCCAGGCGCCGCGCGGAAGACCTCACGGCGCAAGGACGACGGCCCTATCTGACACCGGGCGGCGGCTCCAATTCAATCAGCGCCTTGGGTTACGTGCGGTGCGCGCTGGAACTAGACACGCAACTGAACTCGAACGGCCTTGATGACGCGATCATCGTCACGGCCAATGGCAGCAACGGTACCCACGCGGGGCTGCTCGCCGGGTTTAAGGCGCTCGGCCGTTCGCCGCACCAGCTACGCGCCTTCACGGTCCTGGCGAACGCGGAGAATAGCCGCAACAGCACCCTGGCCATGGCCAACGGGACTCTCGACCTGCTCGGTGCGAGCGATCGCTTGGATATCGACGATGTGCGAATCGCCGACGACCAGCGCGGCGAGGGCTACGGCCTCGTCACCGACGCGATGATCGAGGCGGTCCGGCTCATGGCCAGTTGCGAGGGGCTTCTCTTGGACCCGGTCTATTCCGGCAAGGCCTTCGCTGGCGTGATCGGCGACGTGCGCTCAGGCCGTTATCCAGCAGGCTCATCGGTGGTGTTCTTGATGACCGGTGGAACGCCGGCGCTGTTCGCCTATCGAAGCGCCTTTGCGCGCAAGGACGCCTGATCATCACCGCCGATCTAACCCCGGTCGTATCGGTCGTCCGCGCCCGATCCAAATCCCCTTTCCCTCAAAGTTCGCTCACAAGGAGACCCCCATGAGTAAGGTACTGATTCTGTATTATTCCACCTACGGCCATGTCGAGAAATTGGCCGCCGCCGTGGCTGCCGGAGCGCGTGAGGCCGGCGCTACGGTCGATATCAAGCGCGTCCCGGAAACCGCGCCCGAGGCGGTGGCGAGGGCCGCGCACTTCAAGCTAGACCAGACCGCCCCCGTTGCCAAGATCGAGGATCTGGCCAACTATGACGCAATCATCATCGGTGGGCCTACGCGGTTCGGCCGGATGGCCGCACAGATGACCGCCTATCTCGACCAAGCCGGCGGCCTCTGGGCGAAGGGCGCGCTCAACGGCAAGGTGGGCTCGGCCTTCACCTCGACCGCCAGCCAACATGGCGGCCAGGAAATGAGCCTGTTCTCGACCATCACCAATCTACTCCATTTCGGCATGGTGGTCGTGGGCCTGCCCTACAGCTTCGGTGGGCTGACTGAGCTGGGTGAGATTACCGGTGGTACGCCCTACGGTGCCACCACCATCGCGGGCCTCGACGGCAGCCGCCAGCCGAGCGAGAACGAGCTCGAAGGGGCGCGCTACCAAGGTCGCCATGTGGCCGAGATTGCGAACAAAATCTTCGGCTAGACCGGCAGTTGTCGGTCGTCCACCAACTTAGAAGGGCGGTATTCCCCGGGCGACGTTCATCGCCGCCCATCAGCGCCGTCGCACCTACATGAACCACCCGAGGTATCCAGAATGAAAACGCACATCCTTGCCGCAACACTCGTAGCTACCGTAATGGCAGGCATCAACCCCGCTCACGCCGGCGAGCCGGCGGAAGCACCCGGCAACAGGACTGACGCCGCGCCGAAGCAGGAGATCCGGCTCGAGCGCCTCACGCCGGAATACTGGCGCGTCACGCTGGACAACCCGCCGTTCAACATTTTCGGCCCCGAGACCATTCCGCAGCTGAACAGCGTCATCACCCAGATCGAGACCGACCCCAAGGTCAAGGTCGTCGTGTTCCAGAGCGCGGTGCCGGGCTTCTTCCTGACGCACTACGACTTTGTTCCGCCGCTCTCGGCGACGACCGACATGCCGCCCGGCGCGACCGGCCTGCCGGCGTTGCCGGACATGCTGGTGCGCCTGAGCCGCGCGCCGGTCGTGTCGATCGTGTCGATCCGCGGCCGCGCCACCGGCGTCGGCAGCGAACTGTCCCTGGCGAGCGACATGCGCTTCGCCAGCCGCGAGAAGGCGCTCCTGTCGCAGTGGGAAATCGGCGCCGCGTTGGTGCCCGGTGGCGGCCCCATGGCCCGCCTGCCGCGCCTGATCGGGCGCGGCCGCGCGCTGGAAGTCCTGCTCGGCGGCGAGGACATCCCCGGCGACCTGGCGGAGCGCTATGGCTACGTCAACCGCGCGCTGCCCGACGCCGAGCTGGATCGCTTCGTGGACGCGCTGGCCCGGCGCATCGCCGGGTTCGACAAGCAGTCCATCGCCGACATCAAGCGCCTGGTCGACATCCCGACCCTGCCGCCTGACACCGAGATCGGCGCCGAATGGGACGCGTTCCTGGCCTCGGCGCACCGCCCGCAGGCCCAGCAGAACCTCAAGCGCTTGATGGAGATGGGCCTGCAGACCAAGCCCGACGTCGAGAAGCGCCTGCCGTACTACACCGGCACTCTCGCCCAATAGCCGCGGCGCGACGAACCAAGGAGTCACGCACCATGTTCAAGTACAAAAGACCGCTCGCGGTCGCCATAGCGGCGGCAAGCCTGTTGACCTCGGCGGCAGCTAGCGCCGACGACGCCGCGCTCACGACCCAAATCGTGGATACCTTCTACAAGATCTACGGAACCCATCCGGGCTTCCGCGTCAACCACGCCAAAGGCGTGGTCGCGGAAGGCAGCTTTGTCGCCACGCCTGCAGCGTTGGCGCTGAGCCGCGCGGCGCTCTTCGACGGCAGCAGAATTCCCGTGACCGTGCGCTTTTCCAACGACGGCGGCTTTCCGTCCGTCCCGGACGGCGCCCCCTCCAACCCCAAGGGCATGGCCATCAAGTTCCACATGCCTGGCGGGGCCGAGGTGGACATGGTGATTCTGGCGGTGAAGTTCTTCCCGGTGGCTACCGGGGAGGAATTTCGCGATCTGCTGGTGGCGATAAGCGAAAGTCCCGCCGATGCACCCAAGCCGACCAAGCTGGATCAATTCAGCGTCAGCCACCCGACATTCCCCGCATCCTTCGGCTCTGCGCCTACTCCTGACAGTTTTGCGGACCAGGAGTACCACGGCATCGACGCCTTCATCTTCGTCGATAAGTCCGGGCACAGGCAGGCGGTGCGGTACGTCATGACTCCGGAAAAGGCCGTGCATCTGACTGCCGAGGAGGCCGCCAGGAAACCTCCCAATTTCCTTGTCGATGACCTACCACAGCGCATCGCGAAGAGGCCGGTCGTGTTCCATCTCAAGGCCCAGCTTGCCGCGCCCAGTGACCAGACCAAGGATCCGAGCCAGCCCTGGCCCGCCGATCGCAAGGTGGTCGACCTCGGCGTGCTGACCCTCGACACACCCGTCGACACCCTGGAGGCGCAGAAAAAACTGCTGTTCCTTCCGAACCGCCTCACCGATGGAATTGAGATTTCTGACGACAGACTTCCGGTCATAAGGTCCGAGGTCTATGCGCTTGCGTTCGCGCGGCGCGCCAGGTGACGGCGCACCAAAGTGTCCATGCAAGCTAGCAAACTGTTTTGTCTTCTTAGACCTTCATTCGGACGGTGCGCCGCTGCGGTGAGCATTGCAGGCTGCCTAATGGGGTCGAGCGCGTTGGCCGTCGCCGCATCGATCGACCTACCCGGCGACCGGATATTTCCCGAGAACATCACCTCGACCAAGGACGGAACCCTTTACGTGGGGAGTTTAGGCTCCGGGGGGATCATTCGGATCAAGCCTGTTGCCGCGAAGGCCGAAATTTGGATCAAGCCCGGCGCTTTCGGCAGTCGATCGATCTTCGGCGTACTCGCGGACGAACGATCGAATACCTTGTGGGCGTGCTCGAACGATTTGTCGGCGCTCGGCGTCGTAATTGCGAGCTCGGAGACCGGCAGTGCCCTGAAAGGATTTGACCTGAAGACGGGGCAAGGCAAGGTAAGCGCCAAGTTACCCGGCGATCACACCCTTTGTAACGATATTGCGATAGGCGCGGACGGTTCCGCGTTCGTGACCAACTCGGCGGCGCCCCAGATCCTGAGACTACCACCGGGAAGCAATCAGCTGGAGGTATGGGTCGACGATCCCTTGCTTGCACCGCCCGCCAGTGGTGCTGGGTTAGACGGCATCGCGTTCGGAACCGGCGGGAGCTTGTATGTCGATACCTACACGACCGGCGAGCTTTTCCGAGTCGATGTTGTCGACGGCAAGGCCGGTAAAGTCAAGAAGCTCAAGCCCTCTCGTCCCTTGACGCTTTCCGATGCGATTCGACCACTTGGAGGCAACGAATTCCTGATCGTCGAGGGCGCTGGTCGCTTGGATCGGATGCGCATCCAGGGGGACGGCGCGGTGATCGAAACATTGAAAGACGGCTACGCGGTTCCGACGGGCGTTGCCGTGGTCGGGCACACCGCCTGGGTCAGTGAGGGCCAGCTCTCGTATGTCTTCGATCCGGCCAAGAAGGGTCAGACGCCGAACTTGCCGTTTCATATCTACTCCGTCCCGCTGCGAACTCACTGAAGTTAGTGGCTTGTCTCAAGGACTTTGATTTGTGCTTAAGGGAGAATTTCCGATGCTACATTCTGTGAGTCTGCCCCGGAACCGAGCGCGCGCCGCGCGCTGGTCAGCTGTTGCACTGATTCTGGTCAGGTTGGGAACGGCGAACGCAGCCCCCACCACGGGATGTCCGGACACCGACACAGGCATCACGTTGTCGCCGGGCTTTTGCGCCAGCATTTTCGCGGATAACATCGGACACGCCAGACACCTGGTTGTCTCGCCCACGGGCGTCGTCTACGTCAACACTTGGAGCGGCGTCTATTACAACTCTGATCCCACACCGCCGGGCGGCTTTCCCGTCGCTTTGAAGGATACCCAGAACACGGGCAAGGCCGATGTCGTGAAACGGTTCGGCGAAAGTACGGCCGAGGGTGCGGCGGGCGGAACGGGAATTGCGCTCTACCAAGGCGCGATATACGCCGAGGTTAACGACCGCATCATGCGGTACGCGTTGGGCGCGAACGAGATCGTCCCTTCGGGCAAGGGCGAGGTCATCGTCTCAGGGCTCCCGATCACAGGGGATCATCCCATGCACCCCTTCATCATCGATGCGAAGGGCAACTTATTCGTCGATCTGGGATCAGCGACCAATGCGTGCGAGGAGAAGAATCGCGTGCCGAACTCGCCGGGCGTTCAGCCCTGTACGGAGAAAGAGACCCGCGGCGGCACCTGGCGCTACGACGCGAACAAAACCAATCAGAAGTTCTCGGCCGCGGAACGCTATACCAGCGGTATTCGCAACGGCGAAGGCTTTGCGATAGACGCCGACGGCAGGCTGTTCGTCACGCAACATGGCCGGGATCAACTCGCGGAAGACTGGCCGCAGTTCTACAAGGGACAGATCGGGCCAGATCTCCCAGCCGAGGAAATCGTTCGACTCGAACAAGGTCATGACTACGGTTGGCCGGAATGCTATTTCGACGGCTTTCAGAAGAAGCTGGTTCTCGCACCTGAATATGGCGGCGACGGCGGCAAGAAGGTCGGTGTGTGCGCGACGAGGACTCCACCAGTCGCATTTTTCCCGGCGCACTGGGCACCCAACGATCTCTTGATCGCATCAAACCCTGCGCTGCCCGCCGTCTACCGGGACGGGGCATTCGTCGCGTTCCACGGCTCGTGGAACCGCGCGCCCGCGCCGCAAGGGGGCTACAACGTGGTGTTTCAACCGATGAAGGATGGCAAGGCAGCCGGCAAATTCATCGTCTTCGCGGACGGATTTGCCGGCGCCATCAAAGAGCCGGGTCGGGCTGCGTTTCGTCCCTCCGGACTCGCGCAAGGGCCCGACGGCGCCATTTATATCTCGGACGACTTGCACGGCAGAATCTGGCGCGTGACCTATCAGGGTGGGCCGAATGCAGTGCTCGCCTCCGCGCCGGCATCTCAGGTTCAGGCGGCGTCCTCCTCGGCGGCCCTTCCGCCCGAAGGTGTGCATCCCAATGCCGGGCTCGAGGGCGTTGCCTTGCTGCCGACTCCGCCGGGCGCAACCCAAGCGGAAGTGGCGCTCGGGTCCCGTATATTCCATGGTCAAGTCAGCAACGGAACGTGCGCCGGATGCCACGGTTCAGACGGCAAAGGCAGCCCCGTCGGCGCCGACCTGACGGCGGGCACGTGGCTGTGGAGCGATGGAAGTCTCGAGGGGCTCACCAAGACGATTTCGGAAGGCGTCGCTACGCCGAAAAAGCATCTGGGTGCCATGCCGCCGATGGGAGGATCTCCTCTATCTGCCGCGGACTTGAAAGCGGTGTCAGCATACGTTTGGGCGATCGGTCACCAGCATTGAATTGGAGACGGCTGGAGACAGTGATGTCGGGGACTGGTTCAATACCCAGCCAGCCTTTCAGCGACGCCAACGCAGGAATTACCTTCGGCAAGAACCGCGCTCGGGGAATTACTTGCGGTGCTTCGGCTTAAATGGATGAGCTGCGGCCTCTGATGCCTTCAGCAATTCGGTTTGCTCGATCATGAAGTCGATGATTGCACGCACTCGCGAGGGCAATAATCGGCCATGCGGATACAGCAGGCTGAGGGGACGTGAACACCCACCGAAGGCCTGCAGCACTTCGACCAAGCTACCGTCGGCGAGCTCCTTCTTGACAATGAACTTGTAGGTCTGGAACAGACCGGCATCTGCCTTCGCCAGCGTTACGCAGGCAAGCAGGTCCTCTGTGCAAGAGTAATTGCCGGCCAAGATAATTTCCTTCTCGTTGCCCTCTTCGTTGAATAGCCAGGGAATTCGGCGGCCACTGCTCGGCAAGTCGAACTGGATGCATTCGTGCTGCTCCAAATCAGCGAGTGTCCGTGGCGTACCGGCGCGCTCGAGGTAGGCAGGACTTGCAACGACGACCAGAGCAGCGTCCTCGAGATACCGTGCGATCATCGTCGAGTCCGGTGGAGAGCGAAAGCGTATAGCCAGGTCGAAATTCTCTTCGTGGAAGTCGATGTTGCGATTGCTGATGTGAACTTCCAGTTTGATCAATGGGTATTTCGCACGAAACAAAGGCAACAGCGGTAACAGGCGGTGGTGCCCGTACGTCGTCGGCGCACTGATGCGAAGCGTGCCCGACGGCTGTACCTGTTCGCCGGTAACCTTTCGCTCGGCCTCGACCAGCTGATTCAGCGCCCCTCGGCACTGTTCGAAGTAAGACTTGCCGCCTTCGGTGAGGCGAATGCTGCGTGTCGAGCGTACAAACAGCCGCACGCCCAAACGCTTTTCCAACCGCGATATCGAGCGGCTGACGGCCGCCGGCGTAACTCCGGCTGTGTGGGCGGCGCCGGTAAAGCTTCCGGCTTCGGCAGCCAGACAGAACAACTCGATGCTCCCCAGCAGGATGTCGTCGAAATGTCTGTTCATATTGTTTACATCGTGTATCAAGACAAGTGTAGCAAGCCTCGTTTATTGCTGCCGGGCATGTCAATACAGTGGCCACACGGAGCGGGCCTTTCCAGGTTCGATTCCGGAACCGGACCAAACCAAGTTAACGAGGTACACGCATGAGCAAATCCGACAAGACCGTCATCATCACCGGCGCCACCAGCGGCATCGGCCTGGGCCTGGCCGAGGCCTTCCTGAAGGAGGGCTACAACGTTGTCGGCACCAGCCGTTCCGCCGAACGCCTGGAAGCCGCTGCCACGAAGCTCAAGGGGGGCGACCGCTTCCTCGGCGTCGCCGGCGACGTCGGCAAGCCCGAGTCCGCCAAGAAAGTGTTCGAGCAGGCCATCGCCAAGTTCGGCAAGGTCGACGTGCTGGTGAACAACGCCGGTATCTTCACCGCGAAGCCGTTCATTGAGTTCACGCCGGCCGAGGTGGAGGAGCAGATCTCCACCAACCTGAAGGGGGTACTGTATCCCTCGCAGGAAGCGGCCAAGCACATGACGCAGCGCAAGCACGGCAAGATCATCAGTATCTCCGCCTCGCTGGCCATGCAGCCGGCCGGCAACATCCCGGCGCTGGTGGCCGTGACCCTGAAGGGCGGTGTGATCCACGCCACCCGCGCCCTGGCGCTGGAGCTGGCACCGCACGGCGTGACCGTCAACGCCGTCGCCCCCGGAGTCGTCGCCACGCCGATGCACCCGGTCGAGACCCACGCTGCGATGGGCAAGATGCACCCGCTGGGCCGCATCGCGACGGTCGCCGAGGTCAGCGAGGCCGTGCTCTACCTAGCTAAGTCCGACTACGTCACCGGCACGGTGATGCCGGTCGACGGCGGCTTCAGTGCCGGCAAGTAGAGGACCGTCGGTTGCGGCCGGAACCTACCTCCGGCCGCGGCCAGAACGTCGAACAACAGCCCGCGCATTTCCTTAACCAGCACCACTATAGGAGCAGTGTCAAGCGCCATGAAGAACACAAAGATTTTCCTGATCACCGGTGCCGGCGCTGGGCTCGGTCGCGCCTTCGCCGAGGCCGCCGTGGAGGCTGGGCACACTGTCGTCGGCACGGTGCGCCGGGAAGACGATCGTGTTGCGTTCGAGGCGATGCACACGCGCCGCGCCAGAGCTGTGATCATCGACGTGACCCGCTTCGACACCATCGCCCCGATGATCCAGAAGGTCGAGGAGGAAATCGGCTCGATCGACGTACTGGTGAACAGCGCCGGCTACGGTCATGAGGGTACGCTGGAAGAGTCGCCGCTCACCGAGTTGATCCGACAGTTCGAGGTCAATGTCTTCGGCGCGGTGGCGATGATCAAGGCGGTGCTGCCGCGCATGCGCCAGCGGCGCCGCGGCCACATCATCAACATCACCTCGATGGCCGGCCACATGAGCATGCCCGGCATCGCTTACTACAGCGGCAGCAAGTTCGCGCTGGAGGGCATCTCCGAAGCTCTGGCCAAGGAGGTCAACGGTCTCGGCATCAAGGTCACCGCGATCGCGCCAGGCTCATTCCGCACCGAGTGGGCGGGACGTTCGATGGTCCGATCCGAACGTTCCATTGCGGATTACGACGCTGTTTTCGAACCGATCCGCAAGCGCCGCCGGGAGTACAGCGGCCATCAGGCCGGTGATCCGGCCAAGGCCGCTCAGGTCCTGCTGAAGATCGTGGATTCGGACGATCCGCCGACCCACCTCTTGCTCGGCAACGACGCACTGAAGCTGGTCGACGAGCGGCTCGCTGCGCTCAGCAGTGAGATCAAGGCCTGGGAATCCATGTCGCGCTCGACCGATTTCACCTGAGCGGCCGATCCAACCATCTTTCATACAAGCGGTAATTCCAGTGCTCGACCTTTCCACCCATCCCATCAGCCAGCGATGGCCGGCCACGCATCCAGACGTGCTGCAGCTCTACTCCTTTCCTACGTCCAATGGCGTCAAAGTCTCGATCACGTTGGAAGAGCTTGGCCTGCCGTACGAAGTGCATTCGATCGACGTGACTCGCAGCGAAACCTGGACGCCGCAGTTTCTGACGCTGAATCCGAACGGGAAGATCCCGGCGATCATCGATCCGGATGGACCGGACGGCACTCCGATCGCTTTGTTCGAGTCGGGGGCTATTCTGCTGTATCTGGCCCAAAAGACCGGCAAGCTGCTCCCGGCGTCTGCGACGGAGCGGTACAAGACTATCCAGTGGGTATTTTTTCAGATGGCGGGTGTCGGACCGACGTTCGGACAGCTCGGGTACTTCCACAAGTTCGCTGGCCGCGAGATCGAGGACAAGCGTCCCCTCGAGCGTTACCGCTCGGAGACGCAACGCCTGCTCGGTGTCCTCGAGCAGCGGCTGGAGGGCCGCGAGTGGATCATGGGCGACATCTACACCATCGCCGATATTTCGTTGATCGGGTGGGTTCGCAACCTGACCACCCTGATCGACGCCGGCGACCTCGTGCACTACGACGAGCTGAAGAACGTCCCGGCCTGGCTGCAGCGCTGCCTGGCCCGGGTGGCGGTACAGCGCGGCCTCAATATTCCGCCACGGCCCGCGACCTGAAGGAGCGGATCACGCGGGTGAGAAAATTCTACCTAACCCAATTTCGTTAGATTTTTTTTGAAGGAGAGACCAATGATTCATGTTACCCAGCAATCTCGCCGATTCGTTGAGACCGGCATCCTCGGCGTTCGCGCCTGCGTTGTCTGGAGCGAAAATGGCGAAGGCGCGGACCTCTTCGAGTTCAAGGCCGGCGCCA
>WNFC01001591.1_pt1 | contig 24029 bp, 23 predicted proteins | sample 5400541 | NCBI WGS metagenome assembly WNFC01 (sample SAMN13153342, study PRJNA577476) | soil metagenome | isolation source: 120 cm saprolite under Douglas fir tree site 2 hole 2 replicate 1 | place: USA:California | collected 2015-04-18
GAAGGCCTTTCCTGCCGCCCTCGTGGGCGGGCTCGACAGTCTCGTCGGTGCCCTCGTCGGCTCGCTTATCGTCGGCGCCGCCGAGGTGCTGCTCATCCAATACGATCCTCTCCTCTCCGACGTGGTGCCGTTCCTCGTGCTCATCGCCATGCTGCTCGTGCGGCCCTGGGGCCTCTTCGGCACGCGGGAGGAGCTCGACCGTGTCTAGGCCGCAGCCGCGCGCGAGCGGATACCTTCGCACCGATTACGCGCAGGATCTGGCGCTGGTCGAGACGCGCGTGCAGCGCGTGAGCCTCGCGCTGTTCGTCATCGCGCTGCTCGCGTTCCCGCTCGCCGCCTCGCCGTTTCAGCTCGACCTCGCCTGCCAGGTCTTTCTCGCCGCGATCGGCGCGCTCGCGCTCATGCTGCTCACCGGCTATGCGGGCCAGATCTCGCTCGGTCATGCCGGACTGCTTGCCGCCGGCGCGTTCACCACCGGAATCCTGTTCAAGGAGTGGCACGCGCCGTTCTGGGTGACGCTGCCGGCGTCCGCGGTCACCGGCGCCCTGCTCGGCGTCGTGTTCGGCCTGCCGTCGCTGCGCCTGCGCGGCCTCTACCTCGCGGTGAGCACGCTCGCGCTGCACTTCGTCGTGGTCTATCTCGGCGGCGAGTACGAGGCGCGGCGCGGATTTTCCACCGGCATCCTGGTCGATCCGCCGCAGATCGGCAGCTACGCGCTCACCAGCGGACGCGTCTGGTACTTCGTCCTGCTCGCCTTCGCGGCCGCGACGCTGCTCCTCTGCCTCAACCTGCTGCGCAGCCGCACCGGCCGCGCCTGGAACGCGATCCGCAGCCACGAGACCGTGGCCGAGGCGCTCGGCATCCACATCGCCGCCTACAAGCTCCTGGCCTTCGTGATCTCCTCGGCGCTCACGGCGGTCGCCGGCAGCCTCTTTGCCTATTACCGCGGCTTCGTCTCGGTCGAGGCGTTCTCGCTCTTCCTCACGATCCAGTACGTCGCGATGATCATCATCGGCGGCATGGGCTCGCTGCTCGGCGCGCTCCTGGGCGCCGTATTTGTGACGATCTTCCCCTACGTGATCGAGGCGGCGCTGCGGATGCTGCCGCAGGCGCAGCGCTACGCGGGCGAGCTTGCCGCCGTCAACCAGGCGGCCTTCGGCATCGTGATGGTGGCGTTCCTGATATTCGAGCCGCTCGGCCTCGTCGGCATCTGGCGGCGGCTGCAGACCTATTTTCAGCTCTGGCCGTTCCGCTATCGGCCGCTGGCGGGAGCCGGCAAATGACCGCATCGCTCGCCGTCGACAAGCTCGAAGTGGTCTATCACCGCGCCATCACGGCCGTGCAGGGCGTGTCGCTGACCGTGGACCGCGGGCAGATCGTCGCGCTGCTCGGCACCAACGGCGCCGGCAAGACCACGACGCTGCGCGCCATCTCGGGCTTTCTGGGCCTCGACGACGCGCGCGTCACCGAAGGCACGATCGCGTTCGAAGGAGAGAGGATCGAGAATCTCGCGCCGCATCACACCACGCGGCGGGGCATCGTTCTGGTGCCCGAACGGGAGAAAGTGTTTCCCAACCTCACCGTGGCGGAGAACCTGATCGTGCCGGCGCCGCGCGGCACCAGCGCCGCCGAGCAGCGCCGCCTGGAGGCGATGGTCTATCAGTTCTTTCCGCCGCTCGCGGATTTGCGCGGCCGCATCGGCGGACTCCTGTCAGGCGGCGAGCGCCAGATGCTCGCGCTCGGCTGCGCGCTGGTGTGCGGGCCGAAGCTGCTGCTGGTCGACGAGCTCTCGCTCGGCCTCGCGCCGGTCATCGTCGAGGATCTGTCGCGCCGCCTCACGGAAATCCGGCGCGAGCTCGGCATCGCCATCCTGCTGGTGGAGCAGAGCGCAGCCGTCGCGCTCGCGATCGCGGACCACGGCTACGTGATGGAGAACGGCCGCATCGTGCTCGACGGCAGCGCCGAGCGGCTGCGCGGCCACCCCGACATCCAGGAATTCTATCTCGGCCAATCGACCGGCGCGCGCCGTAGCTACCGCGACGTCAAGCAATATCGCCGGAGCCGGAGGTGGTATGGCTGAGCTTGCGGTCGAGGCGCTCACCCTGCGGTTCGGCGGGCTCGTCGTGCTCGATCAGGTCTCTTTCGCGGTCGACAAGGGCGAGCTCATGGCGCTCATCGGCCCGAACGGCGCCGGCAAGACCAGCGTGCTCAACTGCATCAGCGGCATCTACCAGGGCAAGGGCGCGATCCGCTTTCGCGACGAGAATATCGCGGGACGGCCGCCGCACGAAATCGCGCAACTTGGCCTCGCCCGCACGTTCCAGCATGGCGAGCTGTTCGCCGCCATGTCGGTGCTCGACAACCTGCTCGCCGGCCGGCACGCGCGGGTGCGCACCAATCCGCTCGCCGAGATGCTGTTTCTGCCGGGCGTCCGGCGCGAAGAAGTGCGCCACCGGGAGGCGGTCGAGCAGATCATCGATGCGCTCGAGCTCACGCGCTACCGCCACGCACTGGTCGCTGGCCTGCCGTTCGGCATCCGCAAGATCGTCGGCCTCGCGCGCGCGCTCGCGCTCGAGCCAAAACTCCTGCTGCTCGACGAGCCCTCCGCCGGCCTCAATCGCGACGAGCGCGAGGACCTGGCGCGCTTCATCCTGCGCATCAAGCACGACCTTGGCATCGCCATGGTGTGGATCGAGCACGACATGCAGATGGTGGCCGACCTCTCCGACCGCATCCACGTGCTCGACTACGGCCGCACCATCGCGGACGGCGCGCCCGATGCGGTGCTCAAGGACGCGCGCGTGCGCGCCGCGTATCTGGGGCGCAGCGCCGAGTGAGGCTCACGGTCACTCGGCCGCCGCGAGCCGGCCGACCGCCGCGAGTCCGCCGAAGCGGCGCTCGCGGCGGTGGAAATCTGCGATCGCGGCGGCGAGATCGGCGGGGCCGAAATCGGGCCACAGCGTGTCGACGAAGCAGAGCTCGGCGTAGGCGGATTCCCACAGCAGGAAGTCGGACAGCCGCTTCTCTCCGCCGGAGCGAATGAGCAGGTCGACGTCGCCGATGTCGGACGTCCCAGTGAGCAGGCGGCCGAAGGCGCGGCGCGACGGCGAACGATCGCCGAGCCAGCACGTGGCGGCGTTGGCGATGGCGTCGCGCGAGGAGTAGTCGATGGCGATGCGCAGCGCGAGGCGCGTGCCCGACGCGGACGCGCGTTCGGCGTCGGCGATCTGGTCGCCCAGGCCGTCGGGCAGCCGGTCGCGGCGGCCGATGACGGTGAGGCGCGTGCCGCTGTCGACGAGGCGACGCAGCTCGGTGCGAATATACTGGCGCAGCAGCGCCATCAGCGTGCGCACCTCCTGCTCGGGCCGGCGCCAGTTGTCGGACGAGAAGGCGAACATTGTGAGCGCGGCGACGCCGAGGTCGGGCGCCGCCTCCACCACCCGCCGCGCCGCCTTGATGCCGGCGTGGTGGCCGGCCGTGCGCGGCAGGCCGCGGCGGGTCGCCCAGCGGCCGTTGCCGTCCATGATGATGGCGACGTGCAGGTTTTCTTTTCTTTCCAAAGTACTTTGCATCACCAAGTTTCCATGCAAAAAAAGAGTCAGGCCGTCTTCAGGCGGCCCGCGCCGAGCGACGCCGATCCCGCCTTGGCAGCGCTCGCCGCGTCGCGCACCACCTGCTCGAGCACCTTGAGGTAATCGAGGTAGCGTTTGCGCCCTTCCGCCGTGATCCGGCAGACGGTCTGCGGCCGGTTCTGGTCGTAACCCTTCTCGATCGCGATCAGCCCGGCCTCTTCGAGCACCTGAAGATGCCGACTCAGGTTTCCGTCGGTCAGGCCGCACATCTGCTTGAGATCGCCGAAGACGAGTCCCTTCGGATGCGCCACCAGGGAGGTGAGCACGCCGAGGCGCGCCTTCTCGTGGATCACGCGGTCGAGCCCGTCATAGGCGAAGCGCCCGGTCTGTCGGCTTTTCTCGCTTTTGGGATCAGCCTTCGGCATCGGCCGCTCCGCTGCTGCGATAGAGAACGCCGGCGATGAACAACTGGCCGACGCCGTAGGGCAGCGCCATGGCCCAGGGAGAGAACGCGTGCGTGCCGTTCGCAAACGCCAGACATGCGAGGCCCGTGGTGAGATACAACACCGCCGCCGCGAACATCGGCCGCGGCAGCAGGCGGCAGGAGGCGAACAGGCCGAGGCTGTAGACGATCTGCCAGAGGCCCGGCAGCATCCAGAGATTCTGCGGCGCGAAGCGGTAGAGGACGAAGGTGAGCAGCGTGCCGGCGACACCCGCGGGGATGAACTGCTCGGTCGCGGCGCGCAGCATCTCGTCGGCGAGCCCGCTGTGGATGCGCCGCGTGCGCGCGACCATCTCGATGCCGATGAGGATGACCGAGACCGCGGCGGTCGCGATCCACAACACGAGATAGGGAACGACCTGCGCCATCGGGGCGGGAAGCCAGAACGCCTGCATCACGCCGGCGGTGATGGCGAGCACGCCGGTCGCCGCCACGGTCACCGGACCGTAGCCGCAGAACAGCGCGCCTTGCGCGATTTGGCTGCGGATCGCCGTGATGTCGGCCAAGGCCCGATCGAGGTCTCGCATCGCCACCTGCCCAGTAACTTTACACTGCAAAGTACATTGGAGCGCAAACCCCTGTCAAGGGTGCCAGTCGCGGGCGCGCGCGCTTTCGGTTAACGCCGCCCTACGGCATGCGCAGCACGGGCTTGATGGTGGTGCCGTCGTTCGACTCCTGCGCGGCGCGGTTGATGTCGGCGAGCGGGTAGAACGTCATCATGCGATCGACCGGCATCTTTCCCTGCATCAGGAAATCGACCAGCTTCGGGATGAGCTCCTGCGGGTGGCTCTCGCCCTGGATGACGCCGCGCACCACGCGGCCGAACTGCAGAAACGGCATCTCGAACGTGGCCTCGGTGCCCTTGCGCGCGCTGCCGAGCAGCACGCAGGTGCCGGCCGGCATCAGCGCCTCGACCGCTTCGCGAAAGACCGTGGGCTGCGCCGACGTCTCCAGCGAGAAGCGCACGCCCTCGCCGGTGAGCTTGCGGATCTCGGCCACCACGTCGGCGCGGCCGGTGTGATCGATCGTGTGCGTGGCGCCGAGCTCGCGCGCGAGCGCGAGCCGTTTTGCGTGGATATCGACCGCGATGATGGGATCGCAGCCGGCGATCTTCGCCGCCATCAGGCCCGACAGGCCGACCGCGCCGACGCCGAACACCGCAAAAGCATCGCCGGGTTTTGGCTGCATCGAGTTGAGCACCGCGCCCGCGCCGGTCTGGCCGCTGCAGGCGAAGGGACCGAGCAATTCGAGCGGCGCGTCCTTGCGCACCTTCACGGTGAAGCGCTCGTTGGCGATCACATGCGTCGCGAACGAGGACTGCTGGAAGAACGCGCTGTAGATCGGCGCGCCGCCCTGGTTCATCAGCGTCGTTCCGTCGGGACGCGTGCCGCTCATCTTCAATTCCCGGTGGCGCTGGCAATGCGACTCCATGTGGCGCCTGCAGTTGGCACACGTGCCGCACCATGGGAACGACATGACGACGTGATCGCCCGGCACGAACTCGGTCACGCTTTTGCCGACCGCCTCCACCACGCCCGCGCCCTCGTGGCCGAACACCGCCGGCAGCGGCATGTTGAAGTAGCCGTCGCGCCCGTGCTGGTCGGTCTGGCACATGCCGCTCGCCGCGATCCGGACGAGAAGCTCGTCCGGCCGCGGATCGGTCAGCTCGACCTGTTCGATGGTGAATGGGTCGAACTTCTGGCGTGCGACGGCGGCGGTGATTTGCATGGAGCGATCCTCACGTCCTCAGCGTGGCGAGCCCGTTGGTGAGCACAAGCCCATCGCGGCCGACCACGCCGAGTTGGAACGAGATGCGGTTGCCGTCGCGCCACAGCTCGGCGCGGAGCGTGTCGCCGGGAAACACCGGCCGCACGAACCGCGCCTCGATGGTGGCGAGCCTTTCGGCGCGATAATCCAGCTGGCGCAGCACCCCGTGGCCCGCGATGCCGAAGGTCGCCGCGCCGTGCAGGATCGGCCGCGGAAAGCCGACGGCGAGCGCGTGCTCCGGGTCGGAGTGCAGCGGGTTCTCGTCGCCGCTGAGCCGATAGATCAGCGCGAGATTGGGCGGCGTCGGCAGCTCATGAGTCGCATCCGGCGCGCGCGTCGGCACCGTGTGCGGCTCGGCCACCGCCGTGACCTTGCCGCCGAAGCCGCCGTGCTTGCGCGCGAGCGTGCTGTGGTCGACGGTCGCCACCAGCTCGCCGTCCGGCCCGTGAAGGTCGCGCGTCGTCTCGATGATGGCGGCGCTGCCGGCGCCCTTGTCGATCACCTCGCGCAGGCGCAGCCGGGCCACCAGCTTGCCCTCGGGGGCGAGCGGCCGGTGCAGCATCACCTTGAGCGCGGCGGCCACCATCATGCGCGGATCGAGTCCGAAGCTCGCGTCGCGCAGCGGGCCGTGCCGACCCAGAACGACGGCCATGGTCGGAAACGCCACCAGGTTCTTCTCGTAGACGAACTGGAGCTCGCCGGCGTGCACCGGGTCCATGCCGAGGCCGATGCCGAGCGCGTAGACGATGCAGTCGCGCGGGCCATAGCTCACCGTAATGTCGGCCGGCCGGTGCGCCATGATCCGCTCGTAGTTCAGAGGCATCCCGCGGGTCCTCCACTTTTGGCCATACATCGCCGCTCCAACCGCAGCTTCGCACGCCTATTGACCGCAGCGTCCATCGTGACACTTTCTCACCCGCCTGCAATGCCTGAGACTCTCCGACATGCTGCTTCACCTCGCCGGCCGCCGCATCCATTACGACCTCGCCGGACCCGAAGAGGCACCGGTCGTGTGCTTCGCGCATGCGCTCGCAGCGGACAGCGGGATGTGGGCCGAGCAGGTCCCTCCCCTCCTGATGCAAGGCTGGCGCGTGCTGCGCGTCGACATGCGCGGCCATGGCGGCAGCGCGCCGCCCGCTCCTGACGTGACGCTCGACGAGCTGGCCGGCGATATCGCGGCGGTGATGACGCGCGCGCAATCGAGCGGGCCCATGTGGTCGGGCTTTCGATCGGCGGAATGATCGCGCAGGCGCTGGCGCTGCGGCACGGCACCAAGGTGGCGTCGCTCATGCTGTGCGGATCCCCATCTGCGTCGCTTCCCGACGTGACGCGGATCTGGGCGCCGCGCATCGCGGCGGTGCGGGCCGCGGCATCGTGCGAGCCGATCGCCGACGCCACCATGGAGCGCTGGCTCACGCCCTCGTTCAAGGCGGCGCACCCGGACCGCTGGAGACAGATCCGCGAGACTGTCGCGGCCACCGACCCGGCCGGCTATCTCGGCGGCATCCATGCGCTGTCGAACTTCGATTTCACCCGCGAGCTGCCGTCGCTGCGCGTTCCCGCCATGGCGCTCTACGGCGAGGACGATATCGCGAGCTCGGCCGAAGAGAACGAACGGCTGGCCGCGCTCATTCCGGGCGGGCGCTTCGTGCGATTTCCCGGCGCCCGGCACCTGCCGAACGTGGAGGCGCCCGAGCGGTTCAACCGGATTCTGCTGGACTGGCTCGGCGCGCGGCGCTAGCCCTGCCCTCAAGGGTGGACTGCATGCAGGACACGACAAAGCCCGCCGACGCCAACTACCGCTTCATCGGCAAGCCGATGCCGCGCAACGAGGACGCGCGGCTCGTCACCGGCCAGGGCCGCTTCAGCGACGATTTTCGGCTCGACGGGCAGGCCTATGCGGCGATGGTGCGCTCGCCGCACCCGCACGCGCGCATCCGAAAGATCGACACGGGCCCCGCGCGCGCCATGCGCGGCGTGCTCGGCGTCTTCACCGGCGCGGATTGCCTCGCCGACAAGCTCGCGCCCATCCCGCACGATCCGCTGCCCAAGACGAAATATGACATGAAGCTCACCGCCGCGGGCGGCGGGCCGGTCTTCATCGGACCGCATCTGCTGCTGCCGGCCGACAAGGCGCGCCATGTCGGCGAGGCGGTCGCCATGGTGGTGGCGGAGACGATTGCGCAGGCGCTCGACGCCGTCGAGGCGGTCGAGGTCGACTACGAGGTGCTGCCGCACGTCGTCCATTCCGAAGACGCGATGAAGCCGGGCGCGCCGGTGGTGTGGGACGAGGCGCCGGACAATATCCTGGTCGACACCTGGTTCGGCGACCGCGCCGCGACCGACGCGGCCTTCGCGCACGCCGATCACGTGGTGAAAAAGGATTTTCATATCGGCCGCGTGACCGGCGTGCCGATGGAGCCGCGCGCCGCCGTCGCGCACTACGACGCCGCGAGTGGGCGCTACACGCTCTATGCGGGGAGCGGCGGCGCGGTGCGCCAGAAGCGCGAGCTCTCGACGATCTTGGGCATCGCGCCGGAACGGCTGCGCGTGCTGTCCGCCGACGTCGGCGGCAATTTCGGCACGCGCAATCGCGTCTTCGTCGAGTTCGGCCTCGCGCTGTGGGCGGCGCAAAAAGTCGGCCGGCCGGTCAAGTACACGGCGACGCGCTCGGAGGCTTTCCTCTCCGACTACCAGGGCCGCGATCTCGTCTGCCGGGCCGAGCTCGCGCTCGACAAGCGCGGGCGCTTCCTCGCGATGCGCGCCACCAATATCAGCAATGTGGGCGCGCGCTGCGTGTCGCTCTCGCCGCTCAGCAAGGGCGCCGGCCTGGTGCCCGGGCCTTACGACATCAAGGCGGCGACGCTGCGCGCCATGGCGGTGTTCACCAACACCATGCCGACCAACGCGTATCGCAGCTCGGGACGGCCCGAGGTCACCTATGTGATCGAGCGGCTGATCGACACCGCGGCGGCGACGCTCGGCTTCGACCGCGTCACGCTGCGCCGCAGGAACCTGATCAAGCCCGCGGACATGCCGTACCACAACGCGGTCGGCATGACCTACGACAGCGGCGAATACGCCAAGAACATGGACTGGGCGATGGAGATCGCCGACTGGCAGGGGTTCGAGCAGCGCCGGCGCGAAGCGAAGAAGCGCGGAAAGCTGCTGGGCCGCGGTCTTGCCAACTACGTCGAGTCCTCGATCGGGGCGCCCAACGAGCAGGCGCGCATCACGGTGCGGCCGGAAGGCCGCGTCGACGTCGTCATCGGCACGCAGCCGAGCGGCCAGGGTCACGAAACGAGCTTTGCGCAGGTGGTGTCGGACCTGCTCGCGGTGCCGGTGGAGAGCGTGAAGATCATTTTCGGCGACACCGACGTGGTGAAGGTGGGCGGCGGCTCGCATTCGGGCCGCTCCATGCGCCACGCCGCGACCGTCTTCTCCAAGGCGGCGGGCGACCTCATCGCCAAGGGAAAACGTATCGCTGCGGCGGTGCTCGGCACGAGCGCGGAGAACATCGCCTTCACCGACGGACGCTTCGCCTCGCGCGACACCAACCGCAGCTTCGATTTTCTCGAGCTGGCCAAGGAGGCCGCGAACCATACGCTAAGCGGCGATCTCGCCGACGGACTCGCGGTCGTCACCGACAACGAGATGCACGACCCGGTGTTTCCCAACGGCTGCGCCATCTGCGAGATCGAGATCGATCCGGCCACGGGAGAGATCGCGCTCACCCGCTATGCCTCGATCGACGACGTCGGGCGCTGCATCAATCCCCTCATCGTCGACGGCCAGACGCACGGCGCGATCGTGCAAGGCATCGGCCAGGCCCTGTGGGAGCAGGTCTATGTCGAGCCGGAGACCGGGCAGCCGCTCACCGGCTCGCTGATGGATTACGGCATGCCGCGCTCGGACACGCTGCCGTCGTTCCGCACCGAGATCGCCGAGGTGCTCTCGCCGACGAATCCGCTCGGCATCAAGGCGGGCGGCGAAGGCGGCACCACCGCGGCGCCGGCCTGCATCGTCAGCGGCATCCTCGACGCGCTGCGCTCGTGCGGCGTGCGCGACATCGCGATGCCGGCGACGCCGTATGTGATCTGGACGGCGATCCAGGAGGCGAAAGCCGCGCCGGCCGCTGCATCCTGACGGTCACGCCTTCGGACGGCCCGGCTGCACGCGCTTCGCGTACATCGGCATCACGATGAACGAGACGATGGCGGCGAGGATGAACGGGATCGCCGCGATCATGTAGAGCTGGTCGACCGGCAGCTTCATCCCGATCAGCACGCCGCCGACGACCGGCCCGAGGATCGAGCCGACGCGGCCGATGCCGAAGGCGGCACCCGAGCCGGTCGAGCGCAACGCCGTCGGATAGAGGATTCCCGAGATCGCATTCATGCCGCTCTGGGCGCCGAGCGTGCAGAAGCCCGCAAGCCCGATAATGACCATCAGGAGCGCGGTCGAGGAGTGCAGCGCCACATAGCCGATCGCGCCGACGATCGGGACGCTGAGCAAGAACAGCGCCACGATCGGCTGCATGCCGCGCCGGTCGAGCGGCAACGCCATCGCGAACGAACCGATGCAGCCGCCGATCTGCAGCACCGTCGTCGCGAGCGCCGCGTGCTCGACTGGAATCTTCGCGCTCGCGAGCAGCGTCGGCATCCAGCTGATCAGGAAGAAATAGGCCATCAGGTTGAGCGCGAAGAGCAGCCAGAGCAGCGGCGTCATCACCTTGAGCTCGCCCTTGAAGAGATCGCCGAACGGCAGCTTCTGGCCCTCGCGCACCGTGAACTGGGTGCCCGGCGGGATCGCACCACCCGGGTCCATGCGTTGCATGAGCGTGGCCACGTCCTCGTGCCGATTCTTCAACGCGAGATAGCGGATCGATTCCGGCAGCCAGGCCGCGATGATCCCCAAGAACAGCAGCGGGACGATGCCGCCGAGATAGAACAGGATCTGCCAGCCGTGGGTCGGCACCAGATAGGCCGCAACCGGTCCCGGCAGCGAGCCGCCGATGGTGATGCCGGCGAAGCTGACCATCACGGCGGTGGCCTGCAGGCGGCGCGGCGCGAACTCGGCATTGAGCGCCACGATGTTGGGCAGCAGGCCGCCGATGCCAATGCCGGCGAGGAAGCGGAGCGCGACGAGCTGGTTGATCGAGGCCGCCCAGGCCGCGCACAAGGTGAACAACCCGAAGATCGCGTAGGAGACGAGGATCGCGGTCCTGCGGCCGTAGCGATCGCCGAAATGTCCGATCAGCGGCGCGCCGAACAGCATGCCGAACAGGCTCGCGCCGAGCACCGGGCCGAAGGCGCCCGGATTGGTGACGCCCCAGGCCTTGATGAGGTGAGGAACCGCCAGCGCCGCGACCGTGATGTCGAAGCCGTCGACCAGGATCACCAGGAACGACACCACCACGAGCTGGACGTTGAACGCGTTGAGCTTGCGTCCGTCGATGTAATCCGTGACGTCGAGCGCCTGCTGCGGATTCATGTGGTTCCCCCTCCGCGAATGGCGAGTCGTAGGGTGGGTTAGGCGCGAAGCGCCGTAACCCACCGGCCGAGTCGGCCGTTCGCGATTCAGCCGGTGGGTTACGCGCCACCGATCTCGGGCTTGCCCGAGATCGGCATTTATAGATGCGCAAGTCGGATAAACCCGACTTGCGTGGCGCTAACCCACCCTACATTACTCCCCCTTGGCGCCCGAGCGGCGGACGATTTCGGACCACTTGGTCTCTTCGCGGTCGATGTCGGCGGCGTATTCTTCCGGCGTCGAGCCCATGACCTCGGCGCCGTCGGCCGCGATGCGCGCCTGCACATCCGCCGATCCGATGGCAACGCGCAGCGCCGCCGCGAGCTTGTCGACGATCGGCCGCGGCGTGCCGGCCGGCGCCACGATACCGTAATGAAGAACTGCTGCGTAGCCGGGCAGCGCGACCTCGGCGACCGTCGGCAGGTCGGGCAGGATCTTCGAGCGCGTCGGTCCCGTCACCGCGAGCGCGCGCACCTTGCCGTCGCGCACGAGGCCGATCGCCGGCGGCAACGAGCTGAAATAGATCGCGACGTGTCCGCCGACGAGGTCGGTCAGCGCCGGGGCGCTGCCCTTGTAAGGAATATGAGTGAGCTTGATGCCGGCCATGTAGGCAAAGAGCTCGGTGCCGAGATGGATGCCGCTGCCGGCACCGGCCGAGGCGTAGTTGAGCTTGCCGGGCTCGCGTTTCGCGAGCGCGATCAGCTCCGGAATGTTTTTCGCCGGAAGCGCGGGATGGACCAGCACGACGAGCGCGCTGGTGGCGATCAGGCCGATCGGGGCGAAATCCTTGCGCGGATCGTAGCCGACGTTCGGATAGAGCGTGGGATCGATCGCGAGCGTGCCGGTGCCGCCGAGGCCGAGCGTGTAGCCGTCGGGCTCGGCGCGCGCGACCTGGCGCGTCGCGATGCTGCCGCCGGCGCCGCCGCGGTTCTCGATCACGATCTGCTGGCCGAGCGCCGCGCTCATCCGGTCGGCGACGATGCGCGCCATCGCGTCGTTGCCGCCGCCCGCCGCATAGGGCACGACCAGCGTGATGGGGCGGGTGGGATAGTCCTGCGCGGCCGCCGAGAACAGGCCAGCGAGTGCGATAGCCGCGTACACCGAAGCATGAACGATCCGGCGCATTCGCATCATCTACTGCTCGACCTTCAGGCCGACCGACCTGATCAGCGTTGCCCACATCTTCTCCTCGCGATCGATGACGGCGGCATACTCTTCCGGCGTGCCAGGCAACGGCTCGGCGCCCTCGTTCATGATGCGGCGCCGCACGTCCTTGGTTGCGAGCGCCGCGCGCAGCTCCTTGTTGAGCCGCTCCACGACGGCGCGCGGCGTGCCGGCCGGCGCCACCACGCCGTAGCGCAAGGACACGTCGAACCCAGGGAGGCCTGACTCCGCAACCGTCGGCACGTCCGGCAGCAGGCTCGATCGCTTCGTGCCGGTGACCGCGAGCGCGCGGATGAGGCCGCCGTCGATTGCCGCGCGCGCCGCCGGGATCGGCGTGAACTGCAAGAGATTGTGCCCGCCGATGAGATCGGTCATCGCACTGCCGGAGCTCTTGTACGGAATGTGCGTGAACTTCAGGCCCGCCATATGGGCGAACATCTCGAGCGCGAGATGATTGACGGTGCCGACGCCGGGCGAGGCGAACTGGAATTTTTCCCCGGTCTGGCGCATCAGCGCGATCAGCTCGGATACCGAGCGCGCCGGCAGCGAGGGATGCGCCACCAGCACCGAGGACGCGGCCGCGACGAGCCCGACCGGCTCAAAATCCTTGCGCGGGTCGTAGCCGACATTCGCAAAGAGATTCGGCCCGGTCGCGAGATTGGAGGTGTAGGCGAGCAGCAGCGTGTAGCCATCCGGCGGACCCTTCGCCACCTGCCGCGTGCCGATCGTGCCGGCCGCGCCACCGCCGCGGTTCTCGACCACGACCTGCTGGCCGAGCGACTCGCTGAGCTTGTCCGCGACCGCGCGCGCCATGATGTTGTTGGTCCCGCCCGGCGGAAACGGAACGACGAGCGTGATCGGGCGGTTCGGGTAATCCTGCGCGAATGCTGACGTCGCGAACGTGAGCGCCGCGACTGTTGCGAGGCAGGATGCGGGTAAACGCGCCATCACTCCGCCTTGGCGCCCGACGCCTTGACGACTTTGGCCCACTGCGTCTCCTCGCGATCGATGTCGGCCGCGTAATCCTCGGGCGTGCCGGGCAGCGGCTCGGCGCCTTCGAGCGCCAACCGCTTGCGCACGTCGTCGGAGGCGAGCGCCTTGTTGAGCTCCGCGTTGAGCTTTTCGACGATAGGGCGCGGTGTCCCCGCCGGCGCGACGAGTCCATAGCGCAGAACCGCCTCGTAGCCGGGCAGTCCGGACTCGGCGATGGTCGGCACCTCCGGCATCATCGTCGAGCGCGTCAGGCTCGTCACCGCGAGCATGCGCAGGTTGCCGCTCTTGGCGTTCTCATGGCTCGCGGGAATCGGCGCGAACGCCATCGGGATGTGGCCGCCCAAAAGATCGGTGATCGCCGGCCCCGTGCCCTTGTAGGGAATGTGGATGAGCTTGATGCCGGCCTCGGAGGCGAAATACTCGCCTGCGATGTGGCTCACCGTGCCGACGCCGGCGGACCCGAAATTGACCTTGCCCGGATTGGCCTTGGCATAGGCGATCAGCTCGGCGATCGATTTCGCCGGAAACGACGGATGCACCACGAGCGTGTTGGGCGCGGTGGCGACGCGGCCGATCGCCGCAAAATCCTTGCGCGGATCGTAGCCGACATTGGGATAGAGGCTCGGCCCGACGGCGAGCGTGCCGGTATAGCCGAGCGAGATCGTGTAGCCGTCAGGCGAGCTTTTTGCGACCGAGCGCGTGCCGACGGTGCCGCCGGCGCCGGCCCGGTTATCGACCACGATCTGCTGGCCGAGAAGCTCGCTGAGCTTGTCGGCGATGATGCGCATCACGATGTTGGTGCTGCCGCCGGGCGGGAACGGCACCACCAGCGTGACGGGGCGGTTGGGATAATCCTGCGCGGCGGCCGGCACGCACGGGCAGGCGGCGAGCGCGAACGTCGCTGCGATCGCGATCGCCAAACCCGCCCTCATCCTGAGGAGCGCATTCTCGCGGAGCGAGAATGCGCGTCTCGAAGGACGAGCGCGGCCACTGCGCGGCCACCGATCTCGCTTGCCGCACATGGTTCGAGACGCGCGCTGCGCGCGCTCCTCACCATGAGGAGGAGCAAGTGGATGCATCATCACCGCGCCACCACGATCACTAAGCGAGCGCCCGCGTGGTGTCGTCGAACAGCTCGTCCACGCTCAGCCGCCGGAAGATGAACTTCTGCACGAGCGACATCTCGATCGCGAGCTCCAGCGCCCTGCGCACGTTCTCGATGCCGAAGCGCAGCGGGTCGAGCTTGCCGTCCTTCGACGAATCCGTCGCCTGGCGGCTTTCCTTCACAACGCGGTAAACCTCCTTCGCCACGTCGGGGCGCGATTGCACGATCGAGTCGCGCATCACCAGCATGTGGTTGATCGGGACGCCGCCGTGCGTCTCGGCCCATTTGCGATTGACCTCCTCCGCATCCGGGATGAGCGGCTTCACGCGCGGATCGGTGCGGTCGGTGATGATGGCGGCGTCGAGCTCGCCGTCGAGCAGCATCTGCATGAGCTGCTTGCCGGCCGGCGCGCGGGTGACGAAGGGCGGGTCCTTGTATTCGGCGATGTGGCCGTCCTCGAATGTGACCCAGTTCACCTTCGAGACGTCCATGCCGTAGAGCTCGGCCAGCATGCCGCGCACCCACATGCCGGTGGTCTGCGTATAGGCACGCACGCCGACGCGCTTGCCGTGCAGATCGGTCGGCGAGAGCTTTCCGCGTTCGGTGTTGTAGACCAAGTTGTGAATCTGGCCGCGGCCCACGATGGTGGCGGGCAGCAGGATGTACGGCTTGTTGTAGTACTTCGCCTGCAGGAACGTGTTGATCGCGACCTCGGAGCAATCGTACTTCGCTTCGCGCACCAGCGGCTTGAATGCCGTGTTCGGCACCTTCACGTCGTCGAACTCGAACTCCACCGTATCGGACTTGATCGCGCCCGAGCGCAGCGCCTTCGTGTTGGGATATTCGCCGATCATCGAAAAGAGCTTCGTCTTGGCCGCCATGGTCGTTTGCCCTCACTCTATTCAGGCGCGCAGGCGCGCCGACTTGAGCACGTCCGGATTCACCACGTTGATCGGCGTGCCGGCGCAGTATGCCGCAATCTGATCGAAGATATCGGAAAATTGCACCTCGTATTCCTCCGCCGTCACGTAGCCGAGATGCGGCGTGCATACGACATTGTCCATCCTGAGCAGCGGATGATCGCCGTTGAGGACCGGCTCGTGCTCGTAGACGTCGACTGCCGCCATGCCGGGTCGCCCGGCCTTGAGGGCCGCGACGAGAGCGCCAGGTTCGATCAACGGCGCGCGGCTGGTGTTGACGATGAGCGAGGTCGGCTTCATGCGCGCGAGGTCGGCGGCGGTGACGATGCCGCGCGTCGCATCGACCAGGCGCATGTGGAGCGAGATCACGTCGCATTCCTCGAAGAACGCCTCCTTGCTGCGCGCGACTGCGTAGCCGTCCGCCTTTGCACGTGCGCGCGTCGCCTCGCGCGCCCAGACGACCACGTTCATGCCGAACGCCTTGCCGTAACCGGCGACCACCGCGCCGATGCGGCCATAGCCGAAGATGCCGAGCGTCTTGTCGCGCACGGTGTGGCCGATGCCGACCTGCCACACGCCAGCCTTGAGCGCCGCGGCCTGCTGCGGAATGCGGCGCATCGAGTCCAGAATCAAAGCCCAGGTCAGCTCGGCCGCCGCATAGGACGGCGTCCCGGGATGCTGGCTCGATGAGACCACGACGCCGTGGCGCGTGCAGGCCTCGGCATCGATATGGGGATAGACGCTGCGCTGGCTGATGAGCCGAAGCTTCGGTAGTCGCTCGATCAGCGGCGCGCGGATCTGCGTGCGCTCCCGGATCAGCACCAGCGCCTCGGTATCCTTGAGCCGCTCGGTCAGCGCGTCGACCTCCTGCACGTGGTCGTTCCAGATCGTCACGTCATGGCTGGCCAGCTTCTTGAAGCACGGCAGCGTGCGCACCGTGTCGTGGTAATCGTCGAGGATCGAGATTTTCATGGGGCTTGCTTACCAAGGAACCGTAGGTGGGCAAAGCGCACTCACCTCTCCGCCCCTCCCCCGCTTGCGGGGGAGGGTAGGGAGGGGGCAGCCACAACCGCATGCGCAAGTTGTGCCCCCTCCCCGCCCTCCCCCGTAAACGGGGGAGGGAGCGCACGCGCCGTGCATAGGTTACCCTTCTTGACTCCGCCGACCGCGCGTCGAAAGAAACAAAGGCAGAGGACCTGACCCATGGGCGCAAAGCAGTTCGGCGCGCGCGTGAAGCGGCTGGAGGACCCGGCGCTGCTCACCGGGCACGGACGCTTCGTCGACGACGTGAAGCTGCCGGGCATGCTCGAAGCGTGCTTCGTGCGCAGCCCTCACGCGCACGCCAAGATCCGCGCCATCGATACCGCCGCGGCGCGCGCCCTGCCCGGCGTCCACGTCGTGCTTACCGCCGATGATCTTCCTCCCGCGATGGCGACACAGCCGATCCCGATGATTTTGCCGGTGCTCGGCATCTCGGCGTTCCGCACCCAGCATTGTCTCGCGCGCCACGAGGTCGGCTACGCGGGGCAAACCGTCGCGCTCGTGATCGCGGACAGCCGCTACATCGCCGAGGATGCGGCCGCGCTGGTCGCGGTCGACTACGAGGTGTTGCCGGCGGTGAGCGATTGCCGCGACGGGATCAAGCCGGGCGCGGCGCCGGTGCATTCCGATCTCACCAGCAACGTCGCGTCCGTCATCCCGATGTCCTATGGCGAGCCCGACAAGGCCTTCGAGGGCGCCGCGCTCGTGATCGAGGAGGAGTTGTGGGCCCATCGCGGCGGCGGCATGAGTCTCGAAACCCGTGCGGTGCTCGCCAGTTATGAGCCCGCGGGCGATCTGCTCACCGTGTGGTCGTCGACGCAGACGCCGCATCTCGGCCGCCGCGTGCTCGCCGACCTCCTGGAGCGCAACCTCGAGACCATCCGCATGATCGCGCCCGACGTGGGCGGCGGGTTCGGCCCCAAGGCGCCGTTCTACGCGGAGGAGGCGGTCATTCCGTTCGCGGCGCTCAAGCTGCGCCGGCCCGTGAAATGGGTCGAGGACCGCCGCGAGCACTTCATGTGCGCCACGCAGGAGCGCGACCAGTATTGGAACGTGGCGCTCGCGCTCGACGCCGACGGAAAGATCCGTGGCTTTCGCGGCACCATGCTGCACGATACGGGCGCCTTCGTGCCGTGGGGCATCATCATGCCCTACATCGCGGCCGTGACGGTGCCGGGACCCTACGTGGTGCCGCACTATCGGCTGGAGACCACGGTTGTGCTCACCAACAAGGTGCCAACCACGCCGGTGCGCGGCGCCGGCCGGCCGCAGGCGACGTTCGTGATGGAGCGCCTGATGGACCGCGCCGCCGCGGCGCTCGAGATCGATCGCGCCGAGCTGCGCCGGCGCAACATGATCCCGCCCGAGAAGATGCCCTATTCGGTCGGCCTGATTTTCCGCGACGGCAAGCCGCTGGTCTATCACGGCGGCGATTTTCCGCGGGGTCAGGTCACCGCGATCAAGCTCTCGGACTACGACGGATTTCGCGCGCGCCAGGCGAAGGCGCGCCAGGACGGCCGCTATATCGGCATCGGCATCGCCAACTACGTGGAGGGCACCGGCCTCGGCCCGTTCGAGGGCGTCACCGTGCGCGTGCTGACCAACGGCAAGGTCGCGGTCGCGACCGGCGCCACCAACCAGGGACAGGGCCAGCGCACCTCCCTTTCGCAGATCGTCGCCGACGAGGTCGGCTGCCGCATCGAGGACATCATGATGACGGTGGGCGACACCGCCGCGATCTCGCAAGGCGTCGGCGCCTTCGCGAGCCGGCAGGCGATCAACGCGGGATCCTCGGCGCTCCTCGCCGGCCAGAGCGTGAAGAAGCAGATCGTCGCGCTCGCCGCGCTCACGCTCGGCATTCCCGAAAGCGACATCGATCTCGACGAGGGCCGCGCCATCGCGCGCACCGGCAACAAGCCGATCCTGTCGTTCGGCGAGCTCGCCAAGCTCGCGCAGGGCGTTCCGGGCGTCTCGTTCGCGCCGGGGCAGACGCCGGGGCTGGAGCACACCGCCTATTTCACGCCGCCGCAGGCCTCCTATTGCAACGGCACCCACGTGGTCGAGGCCGAGGTCGACCCGCTGACCGGCGGCGTGACGCTGCTGCGCTACACCGTCGGGCACGACAGCGGCGTGATCATCAATCCACTCATCGTCGAGGGCCAGGTGCAGGGCGGCGTCGCGCACGGCATCGGCAACGCGCTGTTCGAATGGATGAAGTACGACGCGGCCGCGCAGCCGCAGACCATCACGTTCGCCGACTATCTGCTGCCGAGCGCGCCCGAGGTGCCGGGCTGCGCCATCGAGCACATCGAGACGCCCAATCCGCTCAATCCGCTCGGCGTCAAGGGCGCGGGTGAAGGCGGCACGATTCCCGCGCCCGCCGCGATCATCGCCGCGATCGAGGACGCGCTGTCGCCCTTCGGCGTGCGCTTCGCCGAGGCGCCGCTCACGCCGGCGCGCATCGTCGAGGAGCTGCAGCAAGCGGGCGCGTATGAGAAGCTCGCGGCCGCGTCGTAGAAATCCCTCACCTCAGGAGAGTCCCCTACCATGAGCGTCATCAAGTCGAGCCGCGACGGCGCCGTCGCCACCATCACGCTGGACCGCGTCGCGGAAGGCAATCTGTTGCCCGTCGACGGCGTGCGCGACCTGGCGGCCGCGTTCCGCGCCGCGAGCGCGAGCGACGCCAAGGTGATCGTGCTGCGCGGCAACGGCGCGGATTTCTGCCGCGGCCGCGATCCCAGGGGTGGGCCGCCATCGCCCACCGCGATGAAGATGCGCGCCAATGTGTGCGAACCGATCCTCGACGCCTATGACGCCATGGCGAACGCGCACCAGCCGATCGTCGGCGTGGTGCAGGGCGCCGCCCACGGCTTCGGCTCGGCCATTGCGAGCGCATGCGACATCGCGATCGCGCACGACGGCGCGCGCTTCCGGTTGCCCGAGATGGAGAAGGACCTGCCGCCGACGCTCGCCATGTCGGCGCTGGTGCCGAAGGTTCCGCGCAAGGCGATCGCCTGGCTGGTCTACTCGCTGGAGGAGATCGACGCGAAGACCGCGCTGCAGGTCGGCATCGTCAGCAAGGTCGTGCCCTCCGCGCAGGTCGAAGGTGAGGTCGCCAAGCTCCTCGCCACCATCACGGCGCGCCCGCCCGAGGCGCTGGTTGCCGTCAAGGATTTCCTGCGCTCGGCCCCGCACATGGAGCCGCGCGGCATGGCGGACTATGCGGCGAACCTGCTGGCGGGGGTGCTGTCCTCGGCCGGGAAGTGACCCATTTGTCGCGGGCCACGCGCATTCAAGAGGCCCGGCCCTTCGTGCTAAAAATCCCTCACCGACGAGTGGGATCAGCGAGCGCATGAGCAGCGTCGAGACGAGCACGCAGACAACGCCGTTCTGGACTTTTTCGCTCGGCTACTACCGTGGGGCCGGCGTGTCCGAGGCCTGCCTGGAGCTGCAGGACAATTGCGGCGTTGACGTGAATGTCGTGCTGTTTCTGCTCTGGATGGCGTCGCTGAAGCGGCGCGTCGCGCCCGCCGACGTGAAGGCGCTCGCCGACAAGGTACGGCCCTGGCAGACCGACGTGATCGGCCCGATCCGCGACCTGCGGCGCAGGCTCAAGACCGACGCGCCGCTGCTCGAGAAGGGCGCGGCCGAGCTGTTTCGTACCAGGATCAAGGCGATCGAGCTCGAATCCGAGAGGCTGCAGCAGGAAGCGATGTACGCGCTGGCCGACAAGCTCAACTTCGACCCGGCCGGCTCGGTCGAGGAGGCGGCGCGCGCCAATATCGAAGCCTATCGCGGCGCGCTGGGGCGGCCGTTCACGGCCGCGGCGGTCGACACGCTCGTCGGTGCGCTGCGCGGGCGGGGTTGAGGAGGCGAACATGATCACCCGACGGGAATTCGTCGCGGGCACGGCCCCGATCGTGGCGGCGCCGATGCTCACGCTGCGCACGGCCCGAGCGGCGGAGAAATGGCGGCACGCCATCCTCACGTCCAAGGGCGACGCCGCCTTCTTCTTCATGCCGAAGCACAAGCGTTTCTGGGAGAAGCGCGGCCTCGACGTCGAGATCATCGAGCTCAAGGGCAGCAAGGACGTCATGCGCGCCGTGCTCGCGAACGAGGCGGATTCGGCCGACCCGACGCCCGGCGACGCGCTGCCGGCGCTCGAGAAGGGCGCGGACGTGAAATTCGTCGGCTCCAGCGTCGAGGGCTACCCTTACGCGATGTACGTGCGGCCCGAGATCAATTCGTGGGACGAGCTCAAGGACAAGACCTTCGGCGTCTCGGCGCCCGGCTCGGCGCCGCACATGTTCGCGCTCGCCATGCTGGAGACCAGGAAGGTGCCGATCGACCGCATCCAGATCGCGGCGACCGGCGGCACCACCAGCCGCATCAAGGCGCTCGCCGCCGGCAAGCTCGACGCCACCGCCGCCTCGACCGAGTTCGTGCCCCTGGTCGACAAGATGAAGATCAAGGTGCTGGGCTTCGCCAAGGATCTGGCGCCGATGTATCCGCGCATCTACGAGGTGATGAGCTCGAAGACCATCGCGACGCGGCGCGACGCGGCGGTCAATTTCCTCGCCGGCTACATGGAAGGCCTGCGCTACTGCGCCGAGCATCGCGACGAGTCGATCCAGCTCTCTGCCGAGGTCAATCACGAGAAGCCGGACGACGTGCGTTATCCCTATTCGTACGACGAGATCGTCAAGGGCGGCCTGCTCTCGCTCAACATGGAGATCCACCGCGACAAGATCGCCTGGATGCAGGACATGATGGTCCGCGTCCATGAATTGGCGCGGCCGGTGAACATCGACGCCGCGATCGACACCAGCCTGCGCGACAAGGCGCTGCAGATTGTCGGCAAGCGGTGATGGGGCGTGACGCCGCCTGACGCAATCGCCGAACCGATGGTGCGTGCGCGCGACGTCGTGCGCGAGTTCGCGACGCCGGACGGCGGCATCGTGCGCGCCGTCAACCGCGTATCGTTCGACGTCGCGCTCGGCGAATTTGTCGCCATCACCGGGCAGAGCGGCTGTGGCAAGACCACGCTGCTGCGCATCCTGCTTGGCCTGATGCCGAAAACGTCGGGCCAGCTCGACGTCTCCGGCCAGCCGGTGCGCGGCTGCGACCACAAGCGCGCCATGGTGTTTCAGAACGCCGAGCTGCTGCCCTGGCGCAGCGCGCTCGCCAATGTCGAGCTCGGCCTCGAGACCAAGGGTGTTGCGGCGGCCGAGCGCAAGCGCATCGCGCGCCGCTACCTCGACCTCGTCGGCCTCGCGGGCGCGGAATCGCGGCGGCCCGACCAGCTCTCCGGCGGCATGCGCCAGCGCGTGGGTCTCGCCCGCGCGCTCGCGGTCGATCCCGACCTGCTGCTGATGGACGAGCCGTTCGGCGCGCTCGACGCGCACACGCGCGAGGCGCTGCAGGACGAGCTGATCCGGCTGCACGAGCAGATGAAGAAGACCGTGGTGTTCGTGACCCACGACCTCGACGAGGCGGTGCTGCTGGCGGACCGCGTCCTTGTGATGTCGCCCGCGGGCGAGCTGGCCGAGATCGTCGACATTCCGATTCCGCGGCCGCGCAGCGATCCCGAGCTCATCCGCACGACGCCGCTGTTTGCGGAAAAGCGCTACCACATCTGGCAGACCATGAAGCGGCTCGAAACAGAAGCGCGTACGCGAGCAGCCGCATGAGCGAGGCCCCCACCAGACGCGACAAGCAGCCGTCCGGCCTTTTCGTCTTCTTCCGGAAGCATCCGGCCGCGCTCCCGGTCCTCTCCTTCGCGCTCCTGATGACGATCTGGGAGCTCGCCGGCCGCGGCGGCAACCCGCTGCTCACCTCGCATCCGAGCGCCGTGTTCAACGCGCTGGTCACGCAGGTGTCCTCCGGGATTCTGCTGCGCTCGTTCGTACAGAGCCTGCAGCCGCTGCTCATCGGCTACGGCCTCGCGGTGCTGTTCGGCATTCCGATCGGCCTGCTGCTCGGCCGCTCGTGGATCGCGGATAAAAGCTTCGGCTTCTATTTCGTCGGGCTCGATGCGACGCCGCTCGTCGCGTTCCTGCCCGTGTTCATCCTATGGTTCGGCCTGCACCTCATGGTGAAGGTCGTGATCGTGTTTCTCTTTTCGATCACGCCCATCGTCATCAACACCTGGATCGGCGTGAAGGGCGTGCCGAAGACGCTGGTCGACGTCGGCAAGTCCTTCGTCGGGTCGGAGGCCTTCATCACGCGCAAGATCGTGCTGCCCTATGCGCTGCCCTCGATCGTGGCCGGCCTGCGCCTCGGCATCGGCCGCGCCATCATCGCGATGGCGGTGGCGGAGCTTTTCACCGCATTGAGCGGCCTCGGCGGCCTGCTGCTCAAGCGCTCCGAGGACTACGACACCGCCGGCATGTTCGTGCCCGCCTTCGTGTTCATGGCGATGGGCATCGTCGCCAACTATTTCCTCGTCGCGATGGAGCGCCGCATCGCGCCGTGGCACAAGGCGATGAGCGCGGGCAATGAGTGAGACAAGCCTCGCCATGACATGCGACATTGGCGCATGACCGGCCCTTCCAACCGCACTTATGCCGATCTGCACGAGCATCTCGACCGGCTCGACCGCGCCGGGCTGCTCTATCGCATCGATGCGCCGGTGAACAAGGACACCGAGATGCACCCGCTGGTGCGCTGGCAGTTTCGCGGCGGCATTCCCGAGAAGGATCGCAAGGCGTTCCTGTTCACCAACATCACGGACTCAAAAGGCCGGCGCTACGACATCCCGGTGGTGGTCGGCGCGTTCGCGGCGAACCCGGAGATCTACCGCATCGGCATGAACGTCGAGACGCTGGACGCGATCGGTCCGGCGTGGGAGCGCGCCATCGCCCACCCGGTCGCGCCGCGCGTGGTCGAGCGCGCGCCGTGCCACGACATCGTGGTGTCGGGGAAGGATCTCGAGGGCGCCGGGCACGGCCTCGAATCGCTGCCGATTCCGATCTCGACCCCGGGTTTCGACGCCGCGCCCTATCTCACCGCCACTTGCGTGATCACGCGCAATCCGGAAACCGGCGTGCAGAACATGGGCACGTATCGCGGCCACCTCAAGGCGCCCACGCGGCTCGGCATGATGACGCTCGTCAACTTCCGCTCCGGCGGCTACGAGCACTGGAAGCGGCATCAGGCCGCCGGCAAGAAGATGCCGATGGCGATCGTGGTCGGCTGCCCGCCGGTGGTCGCGTTCCAGGGCCCGCAAAAGCTGCCGCACGAGGTCGACGAGATCGGCGTCGCGGGCGGCCTCGCGGGCGGGCCGATCAACGTGGTGCGCGGCCGTACCGTCGACCTCATGGTGCCGGCCGAGGCCGAGGTGGTGATCGAGGGCTATGCCGACCCCGACTATCTCGAGCCGGAAGGTCCGTTCGGCGAATCGCACGGCTACGTCGCGCTGGAGGATTTCAACC
>WNFC01004109.1_pt1 | contig 24029 bp, 28 predicted proteins | sample 5400541 | NCBI WGS metagenome assembly WNFC01 (sample SAMN13153342, study PRJNA577476) | soil metagenome | isolation source: 120 cm saprolite under Douglas fir tree site 2 hole 2 replicate 1 | place: USA:California | collected 2015-04-18
CCCGACACCGAGATCTGGTGGGACCGCGGGCGCGACGCGGGATGCGGCCAGCCGGATTGCGAGCCGGACCACTGCGCTCGGTTCACCGAGTTCTGGAACCTGGTGCTTCCCCAGTACAACCAGCGCGGCGACCTGGCGGATCCGCCCTCGACCGCCGAATCGATCCAGCGCGGGATCGCCGACGGGGCGTTGGTGCCGCTGGCGCATCCTGCGATTGACACGGGCATGGGCCTGGAACGGATCTCCTACATCCTGCAGGGCAAGTCGAACATCTTCGAGACCGACCTACTTGAGCCCCTGGTTAACTTCGTTCGCCAGAACAGCGAGCGTCCGACCACGCTGTCCGAGCGGATCATCGCCGACCATGTACGCGCGGCGGTCTTCGTGATCACCGACGGAGTCTTGCCTTCCAATGAGGGACGTGGCTACGTGCTTCGTCGGCTCATCCGTCGCGCTGCGCTTCATGCGCTACGCGTTGGTTTGCGACATCCGCTTGTCGAGGCGGCTGTGATGGTTGGCGCGATCATGCGCGAGCCATACCCCGAAGTCCAGCATCGGATGGCGACGACGCAAGGCATCCTCGGCGACGAGACGGTCAGGTTCAATCGCACGCTCGAGCAGGGAATGGAGCAGTTCGAGAAGGTCGCATCGCGGGGCGCCAGGACCGTGTCGGGCGCGGACGCTTTCCGCCTCCACGACACGTTCGGGTTTCCTCTCGAGCTCACTCGCGAACTGGCGGTCGAGCGAGGTCTCTCCGTCGACGACGAAGGCTTCAAGTCGGCGATGGGCTTGCAGCGGGCGCGCTCACGCAAGAACGAGCTCCAGAAGTTCGCGCACTACCTCGTCACTGAGACAGGCACTCGACACGGTCTCGAGGATTCGTCCGGCTCTCTCACGACCGAAGGTATAGGCGATCTTCCGAAATCCGAGTTCACCGGCTACCACGAGCTGACGACCGAGACGACGATCACCGCAATAGTGCGCGACGGCGCAATGGTCGATACCGCGCGCGAGGGCGACACGGTGGAACTCTTCCTGGAGCGCACACCTTTTTACGCGGAGTCCGGTGGGCAGATCGGCGACACGGGGGTAGTCAGTACGCCCAACGGGCGCGTTCGCGTAGAAGACACTCAGAAACTGCTCGACGGAGTGATCGCCCATCTCGGCACCCTCGTCTCAGGGGAGATCAAGCCCGGTGAGAAGGCGACCGCCATAGTGGATGAGAAGCGCCGGCGGCAGATCATGCGTCATCACTCGGCCACGCACCTGCTCCACAAAGCGCTGCGCGAGACGCTCGGCGAGCACGTGGTGCAGAAGGGTTCGTGGGTGGGGCCTGACCACACGACATTCGACATCCCGCTGAACCGCGCCATCACCAGGCAGGAGCTCCACCAAATCAACAAGCGTGTGATGGAGAAAGTCCGTGCGGCGCTTCCGTTTCACGAAAGCCAGAAACCGTACAAGGAAGCGGTCGCCCAGGGTGCGATGCACCTGTTCGAAGAGAAGTACGGCGACGTCGTCCGGGTGGTCTGCTTCGGCGACTGGACGTGCGAGCTGTGCGGCGGCACGCACGTGGCCAACACCGCCGACATCGGGACCGCGGTCATCATCTCCGAGTCGAGCATCGGCTCAGGACTGCGGAGGATCGACATGGTCGTCGGGGAGGCCGCGGACGACCTGGTCCAGCGTGACCGCGATCTGCTCAGCGAGCTCGCGAAGTCGTTCAACACGACGCCGGAGCAGCTGCCTGAGCGAGTCCAGGCCCTCAGGTCGCAGCTCAAAGAGCTCGAAAAGGAGCGCGAGAGGCTGCGCGACCAGGTTCGCGCGGCCCGGGTCGGTGCCACGGACGGGTTCGCAGTCAAGCACGGCCGTGTGGACTACGTGGCCCAGACCGTCGACGCTTCCAGCGACGACGAGCTGAAGGCATACGCCGACCGATACCTGGAACGGGTCAAATCTGGAGTCGTAACCCTTGTCGCCGGAGACAAGTTTGTCATCAAGGTGTCCAGTGACCTCGTGCCGCAGTTCGATGCCACGCGCCTCAAAGAGCTCTTCGGCCGCGGCGGGGGCCGTCCCCAGCTCGTCAGCGGCAAGCTGACCGTCCCAGCCGACGAGGCCTTCAAGCGCCTGGACGAAGCGCTAGGAGAACGGTGACGACTGTCCCAAAAAGCGGGTATCACGCTTTCTCGAGAGCCTTCAGAACGGACAGTCGTCGACGTGAGGCGCTGAAATGACGAAGTTCAAATTCCTGCGCAGGCGCAGCGACTATTACCGGCACTTCACCGTGCTGGACATCGGGACCGACCTGATCAAGGTCCTGGTGGTTCGTCGGGAGGGCCCTGACGGCGAGGTGCTCGGGGTGGGGCGCGAGCCCCAGGCGCCGGCCGCGATGTCCGGCGGCGCGATCGCCGACATCGAGTCGGTCATCCAGTCCTGCAACCGGGCGCTCGAGGCGGCGGAGGACATGGCCCGGACGGTGCCCGGGCAGGTCGTGGTCGGCATCGCGGGGGAGCTGATCAAGGGCTTTTCCTCGACGATCGCGTACCCGCGGGAGAACTCCAAATCCAGGGTCCGGTCTGGCGAGATGTCGACCATGCTCCAGATGGTCCAGCGACGAGCGCTTCGCGAGGCGCAGCACCTCCTGGAGATGGAGCGGAGCTACGGCCAGCTCGAGGCGCGGCTCGTCCACTCGGCGATCACCAACGTCAGGGTGGACGGCTACCCGGTCACCAACCCTGTCGGCTTCACCGGGAAGAACCTCGAGGTCACGGTCTTCAACACGTTCGCGCCCATGACGCACATCGAAGCAGTCGAGACGGTGGTGAGGGAGCTCGACCTCGAGCTTGCAGCCGCGGTCGCGCAGCCCTACGCGCTGGCCCGCGCGTGCGCCAATGAGGAGATCTGGGCCGAGGGTGGCATATTCGTCGACGTCGGCGGCGGGACCACGGACGTGGCCCTCATCCGCGAAGGCGGCGTCGAGGGCACGCGGATGTTCAACCTCGGCGGCCGCGCCTTCACGCGACGCCTGGCCCTGGCGTTCGGCCTCAGCTACGAGGAGGCCGAGGCGCGCAAGCTGCGCCACTCCGAAGGCCTGCTTTCCGCCGACCAGCACCGCCAGGTTTCTGAGCTGCTGGGCGCGGACGCCGAAGTGCTGCTGCAAGGCCTCGCCCTCAGCATCAAGGAGCTCTCGCGCGGCGAGCGGTTGCCCACGAGCATCTACCTCTGCGGCGGCGGAAGCCTCCTGCCCGAGCTGACGCTCGAGATGGTCAAGAACAACTGGGCCGCGGGTCTGCCGTTCCCCCGAGAGCCTCGCGTCCGGCACCTCGTGCCGTCCGACGTCCGCAACCTGACCGACTCGACCGGGCAGCTTTCGAGCCCCCAGGACATCGCCCCGATGGGCCTGGCGAATCACGCCCTGCGAACTGAAGCCGAGGAGCGCGACACGGTGAACACCGTCATGAGACGGGTCCTAAGCGCTATAAAAGTCTGACGAGAGCCGAAGGAGACCGCTGAACGCGATGGCAACAAACCCGATTTACGTCGAAACCGAGGAAGAGATTCCCGAGCTCGTCGAGCGTCTTCGCCGGTACCACGGCGAGGACACGATGCTCGTCCTGCCGATGCGCTCGCGCATCGGTCAGAGCCGTTTCAACTTCCAGCTGCTGCGCAACTACTCGGCCCGTCTGGGCAAGCGCGTGACCGTCGTCTGCGACGACCCCGCGGTGCAGAAGATGGCCTCGGAGAGCGGATTTCCCGTCTTTGGGGCGGTGGGTCCGGAGGGCGAGGGCATCGCGTCGGAGCCGGAGTCGCCGGCGCCGATCCGAAAGTGGTGGCAGGGGCGCCGGGCCGCGCCGACCACTCACATCGGCATCGCCGCGCCGACGCGACTGCTGACCAAGACGGCGACCGAGGTCAAGCCCGGCCGCTTCCTTCTGTACGTGACGGCGATCACGCTGATCCTGGTCGGGTTGTTCGCCGCCTTCGTGTTCGTGCCGTCGGCTTCGATCACGCTGGTGGCGCAGGCGGCGCCGTTCAGCCAGAAGGACATCGAGATCCCGGCCCAGCCGGGCAAGCCCCCGATCAGGGTCCGGCCCGTCACGATCTCCAACTCCAACTCGCAGGGATTCAAGGTCACGGGCTCGATCGACGTGCCCTTGGCGCCCGCGACCGGCGCGGTGGTCTACACGAATGCCTTCAGCAAGCCGCTCAACTCCAACTCGCCGGGGATCATGTTTCCGAACGGCCAACGTCTGATGAACACCAACGGCATCGAGTTCGCGCAAACGAGCGGGAACGTGATCGCGCCGTGGAGGACGTCAGCCGGCCCGGGCACTGTGCAAGCCAGCGTCATCGCGGTCAAGCCGGGATCCACCGGCAACGTTGGCGATCACACGATCACCCAGATCGAGGACAGCCAGTACGATCCGAGCAAGCTCACTGTTAGCAACCCGCAGGCGACCGGCGGGGGGACCGACCCGTCGTCGACACCTCAAATGACCGAGGCGGATTTCGACGCGGCTCGAGCCCAGCTGGAGCAGGAGATCCACCAGACGATCGCCCAACAGCTGCAGGCTGGTGGACAGGCGGGCGAGAAGCTTGCCGAGACCATCATCTTCGGCCCGCCGCAGTTCACCACCGACCACCAGCCGAACGACAAAGTGCCGACCTTCACCGGCACGATGACCGTCACCGGCGAAGGTGACTTCTACATCGACGCCGACGTCATCCAGGCTTACAAGAACAACCTCGCGGTCAAGGTGCCCAACGACCAGCAGCTCCTCACCGAGAGCCCGATCCAGGTTCAGTACCGGCTCTTGAGCTCCGCCAAGGGAGGCTACCTGGTCTTCGTCGGCACCGCCTCGGCATACGTGGCGCCGAAGCTCGACGAGGCGAAGATCCGCGCCGCGATCGTCGGGCGTCCTGTGGCACAGGCGAGGTTCTATCTCGAGAAGCTGCCGATCAAGTCAGTGGCGATCAAGGAGCAGCCCCTGGCGCTGCCGTTGATGCCGCTCCTCGACAGACGGATCACCATGCACTACGTGGTCGAATCGAACGCTCCGTCCGCCGCGGCCGCGGCGCAGGGGCAGCCCACCGCATCGCCGTCGCCGAAGCCAAGCCCCTAGTGCCGGGGCGCGTCCTGGCGATTGATCCAGGATCGAAGCGTGTCGGCGTCGCCCTCAGCGATCCGAGCGGGACGATCGCGCAGGCACTGACCACGGTCGATGCCGACCCGGCTGAGACGCTGGCTGCCCGACTGGCCGAGATCGCAAAGCAGAACGAAGCGACCCGCATCGTGGTCGGCCTGCCGCGCCGCATGGACGGCTCGTACGGTCCCGAGGCGAAGGCGGCCCGTGGTCTGGGCGATGCGGTGCGGAAGGCCTCGGGCCTTCCGGTGGAGCTGGTCGACGAGCGCCTGACCACGGTCGCGGCCGAACGCGCGATGCTTGCCGCTGGCGACAAACGGGCAAAGCGCCGCGCGAGCGTCGACCGCGTCGCGGCCGCACTGCTCCTGCAGTCACACCTCGATCGAAAGCATGGCTGACGAAGTCACTCTGGTCGATGAGTCGGGGATCGAGCGCCGCTTCCGGATGCACGACGCATTCGAGCTCGTAGGCATTTCCTACTACCTCGTGGAGGACGTCGCCGACCCCGATCGCGTGCTGCTGCTTCGCGAATCGGAGGGCGGCCTCGAGACGGTCGACAGCGATGAGTTCAAGCGTGTGATGCAGGCGCTCGAAGAGGACAAGGTTGACTGACGCACTCCCGAAGTTCCTTGCATCTTCGCGGCCCAGACGGCAGGGCGCCTTCGGCGCCGAAGCCGGCGTCAAGGGGCCCGGCGCTTCCTCGTCACGCATCTACGATGCGCTCCTCGTCGCGCCACCCTTTCCTTGGCTCCGGCCGTCGATGCCGCGAACCTCCAGCGGAAGTCCAGGACCGCGTCAGTCATGAGTCGGGTGATCGCGATCGTTGTGATCCTCGGTCTGCTCGGCTTTGGCACGTCCCGCGCGATCGACTGGTGGAACTTCAACGTCAACACGCCCATCTCCAGCACGAGCCACACCGTCCCGTTTCACATCGACACGGGCGAGACCGCATCGCAGATCGGGACCGACCTCTACAACCTCCATCTCATCCGCAGCACCATCGCGTGGGACCTCTACGGCCGCGTGACCAGCGCCGGTCCGAAGTTTCAGGCGGGCTCATTCGTGCTGAACACCAACATGTCCATGAGCCAGATCGTGTCGGCGCTGCAGCACGGCCGGCCGGACGAGAAGACGATCACCTTCCCCGAGGGATTCCCGATTCGCTACCAGGCACAGCTCGTCGACCAGAAGCAGATCGGCACCGCGCCCAGCTACATCACCGGCGCCGATTACCTGAAGGCGGCACACGATCAGGGCTGGGCGTCGCTCTACGACTTCCTGCCCAAGCAGTCCAGCAACCCTGACTACCCGTTCGAGGGCTACCTCTTTCCAGACACCTACCTGGTCGATCCCGCGGCGGGGGCGAGGGGTCTCGTGAAAGAGCAGCTCGACCAGTTCGGCGCCGTCTTCTCGGCCGACTGGCGCACGCAGATCGCCCAGCCGACGGCCGCGCGGCCGGCGGAGGACATCCGCTCGATCGTGATTCTCGCCTCCATGGTCGACCGCGAGGCCAACAACAAGACGTCCACCGACCGCGGCAACGTGTGCAGCGTCTACTACAACCGCCTCGCCATCAACATGCCGCTGGGCGTGGACGCGACGCTCCTGTATGGCCTCGGCCGCCTATCGCCCGAACCGACCGGCACCGAGCTCGCGATGGACAACCCGTACAACACGCGGAAGCACGCCGGCCTGCCACCGAGCGCGATCAGCAACCCCGGCCGAGCGGCGCTCCAGGCGTGCATCAACCCGCCGAAGACGAATTACCTCTTCTACTTCACCGACCGGGTTGGCACGACCCACTTCGAGACCAATCAGCGCGACTTCGACGCCGACGTGGCGAAGTACGGAACCAGCGGCAGCTGATGCGTTCAGCGACGGAGGGGCCTGAGCAGATTCGCGGCATCGGCGGTCGGAGCCGAGGAGAGGGTGGCGCGCCGAGGAGCGCATCGTAGATGCGTGACGAGGACGCGCCGGGCCCCTCGACGAAGGCTTCAGCGCTGCGGCCTCGGCCGCTGCGCCCGACCGCCTAGGCCGCGAGGATGCCAGGCCCTTCCGGCGCTGGACGCAAGCTATTTCTGCTCGGGGACGGGATCTCCTACTCGCGGAGTCCCGCCATGCAGAGAGCCGCTTTTCGCGCTCTCGACATGGACTGGACGTACGACCTGCTCGACGTGCCACCTGAGCAGCTCCCCCAGGCGATCGCGGGACTTCGCGCGCGGGACGTGGCCGGCGCCAACGTCACGATCCCGTACAAGCAGGCGGTGATGGACCAGCTCGACACGATCGCTCCGGACGCGCTGCGCGCCCGCGCGGTGAACACCATCGTCAACGACGGCGGCCGTCTCGGCGGCTACAACACCGACATTCCCGCGATCCGCGAGGCCGTCGAACAGGTCGGAGTCGAGCCGCGCAGCGCGAACGCCGTCATCCTCGGCGCCGGCGGCGCGGCGCGCGCGACCGCGGCGGCGCTGGAAGGTGCGCACATCACGTTCGTCGCGCGCCACCCGCGGGACGCTGACGTGCCGGGCAAGGTCGTTGCCTGGACCGACGCGTCGGTGGCGACGCTCACTCGATCCGCGGACCTGCTGGTCAACGCCACGCCGCTGGGCCGGCACGAGGAGATGCCGCTGCGCCCCGCGGCGCTACCGAAGGCTGGAGCGGTGATCGACCTCGTCTACGTCACCGGGGGAACGCCGCTCGTGCGCAAGGCGCGGTCGTTCGGTCTGCCCGTCGCCGACGGATGGGCGATCTTGCTCGCCCAGGGTGTCATCTCGTTCCTGCTGTGGACCGGGCGCAGCGCACCGATCGACGCGATGCGGGAGACTCTCCAGCCGTGAACCAGTACCTGATCGCGGTCCTGTGGGCACTCGTCGGCGCGGGGGCCGGGTGGGCGGCGAGGCGGGGCTCGCTCAAGCTCGCGGGGCTCGAGGGTCTGGAGTCGGGCCACAGGTGGTGGCAGGAGTACGGGCCGCCAGTGCTCGCCGCCCTCGTCTTCGGCGTCTATGCACTGGAGATCGGTACGTTCCCGTTGCTGCTGGTGCGCAGCATCTTCGGGCTGGTCCTCGTCCAGGTGATCTTCTTCGACTTCGAGCATCACCTCATCCTCGACCGCGTGATGTTCCCGGCGATGGCGCTGGCGCTGCTGGTCACCCTGTCGCCGCTCATTGGCGGTTACCACGGGCTGTGGCACCAGGTCTGGTGGGCCGGGCTCGCGACGGGGATCGGGGCCGGCCTTCTCTTCCTCCTGCTCGCCCTCGTCGGCTCAGCGATCTTCAAGGCGGAGGCGCTTGGTTTCGGCGACGTCAAGCTGGCCGCGTTCATGGGCCTGATGCTGGGCTGGCCGTACATCGTAACCGCGATGTTTTACGGTGTGCTGTTGGCGGCGATCGGGGCGGTCGCCTTCATCGTCACGCACCGCTCATTCAAGGGCACGATCGCCTACGGGCCGTATCTGTCGGCGGGCGCCATCCTGATGCTGCTCCAACCCCTGAAATGACCGCGGCACAGCAGCGCCTAACTGACATCGCATTGGCGGCCGGATTTATTCCGGCCGCAACCTTGTCCACCGGGCCGCCCAATCGCGGCTACGAGTGGCTACTCAAACAAGTCCCAACCGTATACCGGAAAGAGAGCAGGCCCGGCGCGAAGCGCCCGGCCGATGAGAGGGAAGCATTTGGGTTCCCTCTCATACCTCACAATTACCGGCAATGAGCAAGCTCCTCCCCGGCGAGAACCTGGTCCTGAAAGATCACCCGCACTGGATCACGCTCATCAAGAGCCTGGTCGTGCCGGTGGTGCTCGTTATCGTCGTCGCGGTGGCCGACCTCACCCTCCTCGGCCCTGACAACTTCTACGTTCCGAAGCTGCGTACCTACCTCACCCTGGGCGTGATCGCCCTGGCCATCGTCTGGCTGGTGGTGGTGTGGATCCGGTGGCAATCGATCACCTACACGCTGACCGACCAGCGAATCAAGATCGAGACGGGCGTCTTCGGGCGCCAGGAGAAGATCATCCCCATCGACCGAGTGCAGGACTGCACGACGAAGCAGTCGGTGATCGGACGCATATTGGGCTACGGCCGGGTCGAGGTCGACGCCGCCGGAGCGCAGGGCGCGGAGATCCTGGACCACCTGCCCAAGCCCGGAGATTTCCGGGACCAGGTCTTCACGCTCTCGGAGAGGCGTCGAGGCGGCGGCACGCCGGCGTCGCCCCCTTCGACAGCGGTTCCGACGAACCCGAGCGGCCTATAACCGGTCGGAAGCCGCTCGCCCTGCTCGGCTTCATGGGGTCGGGCAAGACCCTCGTGGGGGCGCTTGCCGCGCAGCGCGCGAACACACAGTTTTTTGACCTGGACCATCTGGTCGAGGACAAGGCCGGCATGTCGATCGCCGAGATCTTCGCCACGCACAGCGAGGAGGCGTTTCGCGCTTTCGAGAAGGAGACGCTGCCAGCGGTGCTCCAGCCGGACTCGGTCGTCGCGCTTGGCGGAGGCGTCGTCCTCGACGACGACAACTGGCGCCTCATCTCGAGCCGCGCGGTGACAGTCTTCCTCGACGTACCCTTCGAGACGATCTGGGACCGAATTCGCGACCTGCCGGGGCGGCCGCTGATCACGAGCCGCACCGAGCCGGAGGTCCGAGCCCTTTACGACCGTCGCCGGACACGTTATGAGGAGGCAATGCACAGCGTTGACGGGACTCAGCCGGCCGGCGCGGTGGCTGACGAGGTGTTGAAGCTTTGGTTCGCCTGATTCTCGACTCGTCGTCAGGCGGCTACCCGGTCCTGATCGGCGCGAACCTCCACCGCGAGCTGCGCAACGTGATCACCCGGCTCGACCCGACGGGAGCGGCGATCGTCACGGACACCAACGCCCGACCCTACGCGGTCAAGGTCGCCAAGGCGATCAAGCGCGCAGGCCTCAAGACGTCGATCCACGCCATCCCGGCCAGTGAGCGTTCGAAGTCGATGGAGCAGCTTCAGGGTGTGCTCGGCTTCCTCGAGCGGCAGCAGATCGACCGAGCGGGCTGCGTGATCGCGGTGGGTGGCGGTACGGTCGGCGACCTGGCCGGCTTCGCGGCCTCCGTCTGGCAGCGGGGGGTGCGCCTGGTCGCGGTGCCGACGACGCTGCTGGCGATGGTCGATTCCAGCATCGGCGGCAAGACGGGCATCAACGGGCGGCGCTCGAAGAACGCGGTGGGCACCTTCTGGCAGCCGTCGGCGGTCGTCTCGGACATCGCGACGCTCGAGTCGCTCCCGGCCGCGAACTACCGGGACGCGTTCGCCGAGGTTGTAAAGTACGCCGTCGCCATGGACCGGGGCCTCTTCGACCTGCTGCAGCGGAACAGCCCGCGCCTGCTCGAGGGCGACACCTCGATGCTCGAGCGGATCGTCTTCCGCTGCGTCGCGGCCAAGGCCCTGATCGTCGCCAAGGACGAGCGCGACCGAGGGCCGCGGGCCATCCTCAACTACGGCCACACCGCCGGCCACGCCCTCGAGGCGGCGACCGGCTTCCGGGTCACACACGGGCGGGCGGTGGCCTTTGGCATGCGGGTCGCGGCCAGGATCGCGCTGTCGCGGGAGCTGTGCAGCAAGCGCCTGGTCGAGTCCCAGGAATCTCTGCTGGAGGCCTTCGGCCTGCCCGACAAGCCACCCCACGTCGAGCCGAAGCGAGTCCTCGCCGCCATGGCGCTCGACAAGAAGGCCCGCCGGGGCAAGGTCGCCTGGGTCATGCCGCGGCGGATCGGCCACGCGGAGATCGGCCATGCCATCCCGAGCGCTCTCGTCCGCCGCGTCGTGACGAGGTCGCTGGAATGAAGCGCGTGGTGGTGGTCAACGGCCCCAATCTCAACCTGCTCGGCAAGCGCGAGCCCCACATCTACGGCACCCGCTCGCTGCAGGACCTCGAAGCCACCGTCAGGTCGAAGGCCAAGAGCCTGGGCCTCGAGGTGAGCTTCTACCAGAGCAACCACGAGGGCGAGATCATCGACTACCTGCAGGAGCACGGACCCGGTTCGGCCGGGATCGTCATCAACCCCGCCGCCCTGACTCATTACTCCATCGCCCTCTACGATTGTCTGCAGGCGCTCGCGCTGCCGGTCGTGGAGGTACACCTCTCGAACATCCACGCGCGCGAGGAGTTCAGGTCCAAGAGCGTGACCGCCCGCGCGGCCCGGGGCGTGATTGCCGGGCTCGGTTTTGCGGGATATGAGATGGCACTGGAGTATCTGGCACAGCAGGAATGATTTCAAGCAACGATTTTCGGAATGGGACGATGTTCGAGATGGACGGTCAGCTGCTCTCCATCGTCAACGTCGAGCACATCAAGCTGGCGCGCGCCGGGGCGGTGATCAAGGCCAAGCTGCGCAACGTGCTGACCGGCTCCATCTTCGAGCAGAGTTTCCGCAGCGGCGACAAGTACAAGACGGTGCGCATCGACAGTACCGAGGCGACCTACTCCTACTCCGATGGCACGCACTACTACTTCATGGACACGAAGACGTATGACCAGGTTCCCCTGGACGAGGACATGCTCGAGTCCATCCTGCCACTGCTGAAAGAGGGCGACACCGTCTTCCTGCAGCGCTACCACGACCGGCTCATCGGCGTCGAGCTGCCGATCAACGTCGACCTGAAAGTAGTGTCCACCGACCCCGGTTTCAAGGGCGACACGGTGTCGGGCGCGACAAAGCCGGCGAAGCTGGAAACCGGCGCCACGATCCAGGTGCCGCTGTTCATCCAGTCCGGGGATGTGATCCGCGTCGACACCCGCGACCTCTCGTACGTGGAGCGCGCCTGATTCCACGGTGGGAACCTAAACCGCTTCAGCACGTCCGGCCGGGCGGCGGCGTGTAGGATCAGGCGGTTATGGGTGAAAACGGTTCGCTGGGGGCGGTTCGTGTGGCCAACGAAGTGATCGCGAGCATCGCTGCGCTGGCCGCTCAGGAAGTGGAAGGTGTGGAGGAGATGGACGAGGCCGCGGCCCGCCACTTCGGTGACTGGGTCCGTCGCCAGGCGGCGCATCGCGGAGTCCGTGTGCATATCGAGGGCGATCGTTCGATCCATCTCGAGGTCTTCATCACCGTTGCTTCGGAGGCCAAGCTCGCGGACGTCGCCGCGGCGGTGCAGGCCAACGTCGTCGAAGCGACGGAACGGATGCTGGGCCTGGAGGTCGGCGAGGTGAACGTCTTCGTCTCGAGCGTCGCGTTCGCAACGTAAGACGGCCCGCCCCGATGGGTAAGCGGCACCAGGCGCGCGAGCTGGCGCTCAAGGTCCTGTTCCAGCTCGAAGGCACCGGCGACGATCCGGACGAGGTGCTCCGCTACCACGCGTCAGAGGGCGCGGCCACCGAGGAGATCGCGAACTTCGCCGGACAGCTGGTGCACGGCGTGCTTGCGAATCGGGAAAAGCTCGACGCGATCCTCAGCGAGACCTCCGAGCACTGGAAGCTCGAACAGATGGCAAAGGTGGATCGCGTCATCCTGCGCATCGCCGTTTACGAGATCGCGATCGACCGCCACGTCCCGACGAAGGCCGCGATCAACGAGTCGATCGAGCTCGCCAAGACATTTTCGGGCGAAGAGTCAGGTCGCTTCGTGAACGGCATCCTGGGCCGGGTGGCCGCGACCGCGACTTGAGTCAGGCGCCGGTTTTCGACGACCTGCTCGCCGACCTCGAATCGACCATCGCCAAGCTGGCCGACGGCACGGCACCCCTGGATCAGCTGGTCGCCGCTCATCAGCGGGCGGTTCGCCTGCTCGCCGAGGCGCAGGCCCGCCTGGCCGCGCTCAAGGCGCGCGCCGGCGAAACGGCACAATTGCTGGCCGAATGAAATACCTCCTGGCGCCCCTGATCGCGTGGGGCATCGCGCAGATCGCCAAGCTGACCCTTTACTCGGTCCGCGAGAGGCGGCTCAACCTGAGGGTCCTCGCCCAGACCGGTGGCATGCCCAGCAGCCACAGCGCGATCGTGGCGGGGCTGACCACGGCGATCGGTAAATATTCAGGGCTCAGCTCTCCCGAGTTCGCGATCGCCCTTATCTTCACGTTCGTGGTCATGTACGACGCGGCCGGCCTTCGCCGCGCGGCGGGGAGACAGGCGGAGGTCTTGAACCGCCTGGTCGAGGACCTCGTCCACATGCGCGGCGTCCAGGAAGCGAGGCTGCGGGAGCTGCTCGGCCACACGCCGCTTGAGGTGCTGGTCGGAGCGGTGATCGGACTGCTGGTCGGGCTGATCCCCTGGGCAGGCTGATGCCTCGCCTGGACGTCATGGTGACCAGGAGCGGCCTGGCGGAGTCGCGCGAGCGGGCGCAGGCGTTGATCCTGGCGGGCAAGGTCCGCGTCGCGGGCGAGACAGTTCGGACCCCGGCCCGGACCGTGAGCGAAGACGCACCGATTGCGGTGGACGCTGAACCCGGCTACGCGAGCCGCGGTGCCCTGAAGCTGGCGCCGGCCCTCGAACGATTCGGCGTCGACCCAGGTGGACGCGTTTGTGCGGACATCGGCGCGTCGACGGGCGGCTTCACCGACGTCCTGCTGCGCCGCGGGGCGGCGAGGGTGTACGCCATCGACGTCGGCCGCGGCCTGCTGCACTGGCGCCTTCGGCAAGACCCGCGGGTCGTCGTCATCGAGCGCGTCAACGCCCGAGACCTGGAAGTTTTCCCGGAACCGGTCGCGCTGGTCGTCATCGACGTCTCCTTTATCGGTCTCGAGAAGGTCCTGCCCGCGGTGTTGCGAGCGGCACCGCAGGCGGAAGTCGTCGCGCTGTTCAAGCCGCAGTTCCAGGTCGGGCGGTCCGAGGTGGGTAAGGGCGGCATCGTGCGTGACCCCTCGGCGATCGAAGCCGGGCTCCGGCGGTTTCGGGAGTGGTGCTCCGCCAACGGGTACTCGGTGATCGGCGAGGCGCCGTCAGAGGTGACGGGGGCGGAGGGCAACCGCGAGGTTTTCGTCCACCTGCGCCGGGACGGATGATGAAGTTCTGCGTGGTGCGCGGGCCGGGCGCGGACCAGTCGATGGTCGACCGTGCCGTCAGCGAGATCAAGGACCGCGGCATCGAGGCGATCGAGGTTCCGCGCGACGTCCCCTCCGACACGGCCAACGGACTCCTGAAAGAGACCGACCTGATACTCACGCTCGGCGGCGACGGCACGTTTCTCGCGGGCGCCAAGCTGGCGGCTCCGCGGGGTATCCCCATCCTTGGCGTGAACCTCGGCCGGCTCGGCTTTCTGACCGAGCTTGACGCCGACCAGCTCGAGCACGGCCTCACGCGATTCATCGACGGCCTCTACCGCATCGAAGACCGCACCATGCTCCAGGTCACGCTGCTCAGGGACGGCCGCAGCCTGGCTCGAGCGATCGGCCTCAACGAGGTCGTCGTCGACCATTCGGGCGAGGCGCGCATCCTGCGCCTGGAGATCGACGTCGGAGGACAGAAGGTCGGCGTGATCGACTCGGACGGCGCGATCGTGGCGACCGCCAGTGGATCGACCGCCTACGCGCTCGCGAGCGGAGGGCCGATCCTGGAACCCACGCTGGGCGACCTGTTGCTGGTCCCCATGAGCCCGTTCGCGCTTACCGTCAGACCGATCGTCTTCGCGCCCGGCCAGGACATCACGCTCGCGGTCGTCAGGGGGCCTGCCGAGATGCGCGTGGACGGCGGACGGCGCGGACGCGCGGTCGCCACCGGCGACAAGGTCCGCTGCGGGTCCTACCCGCGGCCGTTGATGGTTGTCCGCTTCAGCCCGCCGGAGGCCTTCTACCAGCGGCTCGCCGACAAGCTTGGTTGGGGCCGTCCACTCGTTCCGAAGAAGTAGCTCGTGCTCAAGGAGCTGAAGGTCCGCGACCTTGCCCTGGTCGCCGAGTCGAACGTCAGGTTCGGTCCGGGCCTGAACCTGCTCACCGGCGAGACAGGCAGCGGCAAGTCGCTGATCATCGACGCGCTCAGCCTGGCGCTGGGAGCGCGCGGGGGCGCCGACCAGGTCCGGCACGGCGCCGACCACGCAAGCATCGAGGCCGTCTTCGAGTCGGTGATTCTGCAGCGCGAGATCGGCAAGCGCGGCGCGGCGCACATCGACCGACGCACTGCCACGCCGGGGCAGCTCCGCGAGCTCGGCCAGAACCTCGTCGCGATCCACGGCCAGCATGAGCACCACACACTGCTCGACAGCGACACGCAGACCGAGTTGCTCGACGCCTACGGGGCGGCGCTCGAGGCACGCGCCGCGATGGCCACCGCACATGCGGCGTGGGTCGCGGCGTCCAACGTGCTGCGCGACCTGGAGCAGCTCCGCTCGCGCGGCCGGCGGGAGCAGGAATACCTCCGCTGGCAGCTGGACGAGCTCCGCCGCGCCGACCCGAGGATCGGCGAGGACGAGGAGCTCAGCGCCGAGCGAAGCGCGATGCGACATGCCGCCCGCCTGGCCGAGCTGGGGCAAGAGGCGATGGACGCGCTTCGCGAGGAGAGCTTGAGTCGCGCCGCAGCTTCGATCACGTCAGCGGCAGCGCTGGATGCGAGGCTCGCCGAGCACGCCACGCGATTGGAGTCCCTGGCGGAGGAGACGTCGGATGTGGCGGCCTCCGTGCGCCGCTACGTCGAGCTGCTCGACTCCGACCCTGGCCGCCTGGAGGCGATCGAGTCGCGCCTCGCCGAGCTCGACGCGATCAAGCGCCGCCGTCGCCGCTGCAACGGCGGACCGCGACAGGCGACGCGCCGAACTCGAGGCGGGCGCGACGCGACTGACGAAAGCGCGCACCGCGGCGGCCCGCCGAATGGAGAAGGCGGTCACGGCTGAGCTCCAGGGGCTGCGCCTCGAGGGAGCGCGCTTCGAAGTGGCGCTGGTCCAGAACGTGGAGATCGGACCAACAGGCGCGGAGGCGGCCGAGATGATGTTCTCGGCCAACCCGGGTGAGCCGATCGCGGCCCTGGCGAAAGTGGCCTCGGGTGGTGAGCTGGCCCGCGTGATGCTCGCGGTCAAGACTGTGGGTGCGGATGCGGACCGCCTGCCGACGCTCGTCTTCGACGAGGTCGACGCCGGCATCGGAGGCGAGGCCGCGATCCAGGTCGGCCTGCGGCTCAAGGCGCTGGGCGCGCGCCACCAGGTCCTCGTGGTCACGCACCTCGCGCAGATCGCGTCATTCGCCGACCATCACCTCGTGGTCGAAAAGATGCCTGGAAGCGACGGTCGCAACGTGGTCAAGGTGCGTGAGCTCACGAGCGAGGACGAGAAGGCGCGCGAGCTCGCGCGAATGATGAGCGGCGGTGTCACGGCCAAGGCGGTCGCGCGCGGCCACGAGCTGCTCGAAGAGGCGCGCCGCTGAGTTTCACCAGGTCAATCTCAGGTAAGGTTGCGGGTCGATGGAAACGGCGCCGGGCCGGCTGACCGTCACCACCTCAGTCTTTGAAGGCCCGCTGGAGCTTCTCCTCGCGCTGGTCGAGCGAGAGGAGGTCGACATCTTCAAGGTGTCGCTTGCGAAGGTGACCGACGCCTACCTGGTGGAGGTCGCGGCGCGCGAGATCCCCGACGCCCAGGAGATGGCCGAATTCCTTTGGATGGCCGCGCGGCTGCTCCTGCTCAAGTCGATCCGTCTGCTGCCCGGCGAGGCTCCGACCGATGATGAGACCGAGCTGTTGGGCTGGGAGGACGAGGTGCGTCAGCGCCTCGAGGAGTATCGCGCCTACAAGGAGATCGCCGGCGAGCTGCTCGAGCGTGCGCAGCAGGAGACGTTCGCGTTTCCTCCGCCCGCGCGTCCGGTCGAGGCGGGCGGGCAGGAGGAGGCGCTCGACGTCGACTTCCTGGTCGCGGCGTTCAACAGCGTTCTCGCGCGCATCCCACCCCGGCCGCTGGTCGTCCAGGGCCGGACGTGGACGCTGCAGGAAAAGCTCGAGCTGATCACGGGCCGGCTGCGCGATGGTCCGATCGAGCTCGTCGAGCTCATCCTCGAGTCCGAAGATCGCCTCGAAGCGGTCATCACGTTCGTCGCGGTGCTCGAGCTCGTCAGGCGCTCTGCGGTCCGCGTGCGGCAGAAGGAGCGATTCGGCCCGATCCACGTCGAGCTGCGTGAGCCGGCCGCGTGAACGATGTCTCGGCGGCCATCGAGGCGATCCTGTTCAGCTCCAACCGGCCGCTGAAGCTCCGCGAGCTCCAGCAGGCGACCGACACAGACCGCAACAGCGTCGAGGGCGCGTTGGAGAGCCTTCGCGAAGCACTGGAGGGCCGCGGCGTGATGCTGATGCGCCACCACGACGAGATCCATCTCGCGACCAGGCCCGAGTACGCGGCTGCGGTGCGCCGAGCGCTACGGCCCGAAGTGTCCGGGCGGCTGTCCCAGGCCGCATACGAAACGCTCGCGATCGTCGCCTATCAACAGCCCGTTTCGCGCGCGCGCATCGAAGAGGTCCGCGGCGTGAACTGCGAGAGCGTGCTGGGCAACCTGGAGCTGCGAGATCTCATCACCGAGGTCGGACGAGGTTCGGGGCCGGGCCAGCCGAAGCTTTACGGGACCACGATGCGATTCCTCCAGGTGATGGGTCTCGAGTCCCTGGAGCATCTGCCGACGCCAAAAGACGGCCAGGAGCTTCCGCAACGAGCGAAAGGCTGAACCGCTTTCTCTCTCGCGCCGGCGTGGCCAGCCGGCGCGCCGCCGACGCGCTCATCGCGGCGGGCTCGGTCCGCGTCAACGGCGTGCGGCCGCCCGCGTCGGGTATGGTCATCGACCCGGATCATGACCGCGTCACCGTTGACGGCCGGCTCGTCAAGCCGCCTACTACGCATCGCCATCTGATGCTGAACAAGCCTCTCGGCGTGATCACGACCGCGCGCGACGAGTCCTCGCGAACGACCGTGCTCGACGTGGTGGGGGAAGAGGGGAGCAGCGGCCATCGCCTGTTCCCGGTCGGCAGGCTCGACGCGGACAGCACCGGCCTCCTGCTGCTCACCGATGACGGGGAGCTGGCCTACCGGCTGACACACCCCCGCTACAAAGTGCCCAAGGAGTACGAGGTCGTGGTGGTCGGAGTGCCGACAAGCCGCGACCTGCAGGCGCTGCGGCGCGGGGTCGAGCTCGACGACGGGGTGACCGCGCCCGCGGACGTCGAGCTGCTCCGAGCGACGACCGGCGATCGCGACTCGGGTCGCGCCGAGCTTCGCGTGGTCATTCGCGAGGGGCGGCAACGCCAGGTCAGGCGCATGGTCCAGGCCGTAGGGCACAAGGTGCAGTCGCTGCGGCGCACCGGTTATGGGCCGCTCCGACTCGGACGTCTGAAGACTGGAGGGTGGCGAGTCCTGTCGAGTGGAGAGGTCACCGCGCTGCGCCGGGCGACGGGTCTGGACGCCGCGTGATCGTCACCATCGACGGTGGCGTTGCCTCCGGCAAGTCGGCCGTCGGGCGTCGCGTGGCGGAAAGGCTCGGCCTTCCGTTCATCGACAGCGGGCTCATGTATCGCGCTGTGACGCGGCTGGCCGCTGAGCGCGGCGTCGATCCTCATGACGCCGACGCGGTGACCAGGCTGGCCGAGGCGACGCCGATTCGCATCGACGGCGAGCGCGTGTGGGCGGATGGAGCGGAGCTGACAGACGGCATCTACGACACCGACTACGCCGATGCGCTGCCGGTCATCTCGGCAATCGCCGGTGTGCGCGAGGCGCTCGTGCATCAGCAGCGAAGGATGGCGAAGTCCGGAGTCGTCATGGCCGGGCGTGACATCGGCACGGTCGTTTTTCCTGACGCCGACCACAAGTTCTTCCTGGTCGCCAGTCTCGACGAGAAGGTCCGCCGCCGCGCCGCGCAGTACGAGCGTCGGGGCGAGCGAGTTGACGAGGAGTCGATGCGCAAGGAGGTCGAGCTGAGAGACCGCGTCGACACGAACCGGCCCGTCGCGCCGTTGCGGCCGGCGGAAGACGCCGTGATCATCGACACCGACCAGCTCGACCTGGACGAGGTGGTCGATCGCATCGTGCGGCAAGTGCGCGAAGGCAAGTGATCTACGCGTTTCTCCGCGGCCTCATGCGCTTCATGACGCGCACGTACCTGCTCGGGCTGTTCAAGGTCGAGGGGCTGGACAACGTACCGCGCGACGGACCGCTCGTCGTTTGCCCCAATCACTTCGGCACGCTGGATCCGCCGATGGTGCCCGCGTTCTTGCCCCGTTCCGATTCGTGGAGCATGGCCAAGTCGGAGTACTTTCGAAAACCGCACCTGCGACGGCTGTTCACCAGCTACCACGCATTTCCAGTCGTCCGCCACACCGCCGACCGCACCGCGCTGCGCCGGTCATTCGAGCTGTTGAAAGCCGGCCACGCCTTGATCGTGTATCCAGAAGGGACGCGGGTCGACGCGGGAGTGCTCGCCAGGCCCGAGCCGGGCGCCGGTTTCATCGCTCAGCGGTGCAGCTGCCCCGTGCTTCCCGTCGCGCTGACCGGGACGCAGGAGTGCCTCCCCAAAGGCAAACACTGGCCGCGGCGTGTGCGTGTCACCGTGCGATTCGGCAAGCCGTTCGTGGTTCTGGTGCGCAGGCCGAGCGGCGAGCGGGTCTCGCATGAAGAAGCCGCCGACGCGGTCATGCTCGCCATCGCTGAGCTGCTCCCACCGGAAAAGCGCGGCGAGTTCGGTGACCTCGAGTCGTGGCGAGCGCGGCTCGCCGGGGTGACTGCTCCCGCTTAGCCGATCGCGGGCCGGGCCCAGTCGTCCTCGACGAGGCTTCCGAGGGCCGGGTTGAAGCAAGCGTCAAACGCTTCCTTGAGCGACTGAGGGGTGAGCCGCGGCGGCTGCTGGCGGTAGTTCGCCAGGTCGAGCAGTCGCGCGATCAAGGCGCGGGGGTGCGAACCGCGCAGCGGCTTCTTGCCGTAGAGGTTGTTGAGAAGGTAGCCGATCGACTTCTCGTCCCAGGGCACGCCCTGGCGGTCGCACTCGTAGCGGAGGATGCGGCCGAACGCCTCCGGCGACGGGTTCCCGATGCCGATCTTGTAAGCCATCCGGCGAAGGAATGCTTCGTCGACCAGCTCGGTCGGTGAGAGGTTGGTCGAGAAGACGACCTGGCAGAGGAACGGCAGCTCGATCTTGCGGCCCGACGCCGAAAGGTCGAGGTAGTCGATCTTCTTCTCCATCGGGACGATGAACCGGTTGAGGAGGCGCATCGGAGGCACCTCCTGGCGGCCGAAGTCGTCGATCACGAACACGCCGGCGTTTGCCTTCCACTGCAGCGGCGCCTCGTAGTAGCGGTTTTGCGCGTCGTAGGTCAGGTCGAGCTGTTGGAGCTTTAGCTCTCCACCAGCGGTGACCACGGGCCGCTCGACCTTGACCAGCCGCCTGTCGACGGGCTGCTCGCCCTCGGCGACCTTGTGATAGACGGGGTCGATGACCCGCACGATCTCGTCGCCGAGGGCGACCGCGTGCGGGATCTCGATCGGCGCGCCCATCAGCAGCGCCATGCGCTCGGTGATCGTGCTCTTGCCGTTGCCGGGGGCGCCGAAGATGAACAGCGAAGCTCGGGAGACCATCGCCCCGCCGATCTGGTCGATGATGTGCTGCTCCAGCTCGAGCTCGCCCAGCGCCTTCTTGAGCTGGGCGTCGGTGACCGGCGACCTGCCGGTGACCTGAGAGCGAATCAGTGCGAGGTAGTCCTCGAAGTTGATCGGGCAGGGTCCGAGGTAGCGGGTCTGGACCGCTGACATCTCCGCCGCGCGCTGCCGGCCGGCCCCGGAGATGGCGTAGTTCATCTTGACCGGGTAAGGGCGGCCTTCCAGCCCAGGGTCGTTGGATACGCCGCGCGTGTCCATGAGCTGGTTCTTCTCAAACTCGTCGATCAGCGGCGAGAAAGACTCGAACGGCAGGCCGAGTCGCTGCTCGAGGGCGGATCCGGTGAGCTGGTCCGCGAAGGCGAGCGTTCGGAGCAAGAGGCTTGCGACCAGGTCACGTCGAACGTGAAGGTCTTCGAGCCGCCTGGGAGCTTCGATCGCCCCGGTTACCATCGGGCGCACATATTACTGCCTGTGCCCGTGACCCCGACCGGGATTGGGGAGGTTCGTAGAATCGACGGAAACTTGCTGGAGTACGCAGCCCTGGACCTCGAGACCACCGGTCTCGACCCGGCCCGAGATCGAGTCATCGAAGTCGGCGCCGTCGCCTTCACCCCCGACCAGGTCACCTCGAGAATGGAGCAGCTCGTCGACCCCGGCCGGGCGGTGCCCGAGACCGTCCTCCGCCTGACCGGGATCAAACAGGAGGAGCTTCGGGGAGCGGCCCGTCCCGAGGACGCTTTGCGCGGCCTGGCCGAGTTCCTTCGGGGCCGCCAGCCGGTCGGCCATGGTGCCCGGCTGGACGTCGAGTTTCTCGAAGCCGCCGGGCTCTGGGAACCCGGCCAGGAGATCCTCGACACGCTAGACATAGCCCGCATCCTGCTTCCGACGGCGGCAAGCCACAGCCTGCCCCTGCTCTCGACCGAGATGGGATTCACCCAGCCACGGCCCCACCGCGCGCTTGACGACGCCGATGCGACCCGCCAGCTTCTCCTCCGCCTGCGGGAGGAGGCCGCCGCGCTGGACGAGGGCCTGAAGGAGTCGATGCTCGCCCTGGTCGCGGCCTACCCGTGGTCGGTGGCGCGCTTTTTCGCCGACGCGCTGGCCGCGCCCAGCGCCAACCCCGAACCACAGAGCGTTGTCCGCGCGGAGCCCGCCCGGCGCGGCCGGCCGGCCGAGACGCCGCCCGAAGACCCCTACGCGGTCGCATCCCTGCTCGGACCCGAAGGTCCGCTCGCCGGCGTGCTGCCGGGATACGAGCACCGCGAGTCTCAGATGCAGATGCTGCTCGCGGTCGCGCAGATCCAGGCGCGCGGAGGGACGCTCGTGGTGGAAGCGGGCACCGGAACGGGCAAGAGCCTCGCCTACCTCGTGCCGTCGATCGCGCGCGCGGTCCGCCACCATCAGCGTGTCGTGGTCTCGACGAACACGCACACGCTCCAGGAACAGTTGATGGGCAAGGACCTTCCCGCGCTGCGCGAGTGGCTGCCGTGGGACTTCAAGGCGACCCTCCTCAAGGGCCGCTCCAACTACGTGTCGCTGCGCCGGTGGCGCCGTTTCCTCGCCGAGCCCTGCAAGGACCCAGAGGAGCTGATGTTCAGGCTCAAGGTTTTGATCTGGCTGAACACGACGGAGAGCGGAGACCGCTCGGAGCTGCGCCTCTACGGGCGCGAAGAGGTGCTGTGGACCCGCATCGCGAGTGATCCGCTGGATTGCGTCGGTATCCACTGCACGAAAGAGGACTGCTACGTGCACCGCGCCCGCGCCGAGGCGGATACCGCCGACCTGGTGGTGGTCAACCACGCGCTACTGCTCGCGGACGCCGAGGTGGGGGGCGGCCTGCTGCCCGAGTACGACCACCTGGTGATCGACGAGGCCCACCACCTGGAGGAGGCGGCGACACGCGGCCTTCGCCAGGAGGTCGATGGGCCTGGGATGCTTGCGCTCCTCGAGCGACTCGCTCGCAGGCAGGAGACCGGCCGGGTGGAAGGTCTGCTCGAAGAGCTGCAGCGACAGCCGAACCTCGGCGCCTCGGATGACGCGTTCGGCGAGGGCGAGCCGCTTGCTGTCGGGGCGGCGGAGCGCGTGCGCGAGCTGTTCCGCATCGCGGATGGGTGGGTGGCGGCGCGTCTCGGCGAATCGGAGCGCAGGGAGGAGTCCGTCAGGATCACGCCCGCTTTGCGCGAAGGTGATGATTGGGCCGAGCTGCGCTTGAGCGCTGAGAACGGAGTCACGTCACTGGCGGCGCTGGATGCAACCCTGCGCCGCGCAGTCTCCGGCGTGCGCGAGTGGCTCGGCGGTGATGAGCCTGACCAGGGCATCCGCGAGCTCGAGATGATCCGGGGCCGGCTCGAGGCATCGCTCGGCGTCATCGAGCAGGCATTTCTGCGACCGGACCCAAACCGCGTTTACTGGTTCAGCCAGGTATCGCGCGCCGAGAACCTGCTGCTGCGCACGGCCCCGATCAACGTCGGCGCGCTCCTGCGCGAGCGGGTTTACGCCGACCGGCGCTCCACGGTCTTCACCTCCGCGACGCTGGCCGTCGGCGGGACGTTTGACTACTTCAGCTCGCGCGTCGGTCTCGGGCCCGAGATCGAGGAGATGATCCTCCCGTCGCCGTTCGACTTCTACCACCAGGCGTTGGTGTGCCTGCCGACGGACCTACCTCTCCCGGAGCACGAGGCATTCGACGTGGCCGTCGAGGACATCATCGCCGCGGTCTCCGCCCGCGTCGGCGGACGCACCCTGGCCCTGTTCACGTCTCACCGCCAGCTGCGCGACGTGCACGCCGCGCTCAAGCAGCGCGTCGACCTCGACGAGGTTCTGATCCTCGGCCAGGGCATCGACGGCCAGCGCCGTCAGCTGCTGAAGAGCTTCGAAGAAGCGCCACGCCCGCTGCTCCTTGGCACGGCGACGTTCTGGGAGGGCATCGACATCCCCGGCGAGCGCTTGAGCTGCGTCATCGTGGTCCGTCTGCCATTCCCGGTGCCCACCGACCCCGTCTACGCAGCGCGGGCCGAGCAGGTGCGCGAACCCTTCTCCCAGCTCGCGCTGCCGCAGGCCGCGCTGCGGCTGAAGCAGGGTTTCGGGCGGTTGATCAGGCGCTCGACCGACCGCGGCGCCGTGGTCATCCTCGACAACCGGATCCTCGGCCGCGACTACGGCAAGGCGTTCCTCGACATCCTGCCGCCGGCCTCGCGCTACATCGGACCGGGCGACCAGGTGGCAGACCGCGTGGGCGAGTGGCTCGACGGAGTGTGATGGAGATTGGTCCTCCCCATTCATGGGGAGGTGCCCGCGCAGCGGGCGGAGGGGCTGGATGAGCCGGATTGGTCCTCCCCATTCATGGGGAGGTGCCCGCGCAGCGGGCGGAG